>LNFM01015366.1_pt1 | contig 13035 bp, 13 predicted proteins | sample 596031 | NCBI WGS metagenome assembly LNFM01 (sample SAMN04254537, study PRJNA301005) | activated carbon metagenome | isolation source: dual media filters at the Ann Arbor, Michigan drinking water treatment plant | place: USA: Ann Arbor
TCGTCAGCTGCTACACCCGCGCCCCGGCCCAGGCCGGCCGTGGCCTCGAACTGAAACCCTCGCCGGTGCACAGGGCGGCCGAGCGCTTCGGCATTCCGGTCTTCACGCCCTCGACCCTGAAGACGCCCGAGGTGGCCGAGCAGATCGCCTCTCATCAGGCCGATGTCGCGGTCGTCGTCGCCTATGGGATGATCCTGCCACAGGCGATCCTCGACATCCCCGAACTCGGCTGCCTCAACCTGCATGCCTCGCTGCTGCCGCGCTGGCGTGGCGCGGCCCCGATCCAGCGCGCGGTGATGGCCGGCGATGCCGAGAGCGGCGTCTGCGTGATGAAGATGGAAGCCGGCCTCGACACCGGCCCCGTCGGCATGGTCGAGCGGCTCGAGATCAGCCCCGACATGACCTCCGGAGAACTGCATGACCGGCTGGCGCCGCTGGGGGCCGATCTGATGGTCCGCGCGCTCGCCGCGCTCGGCCGGGGCGGCTTGCGCTTCACCCCGCAGCCGGAGGAGGGCGTCACCTACGCCGCCAAGATCGCCAATGCCGAGGCGAAGCTGAACTGGGCCCGCCCGGCCCGGCAGGTCCACGATCTCGTCCGCGGCCTCGCGCCCTTTCCGGGCGCCTTCGCCGAGATCGATCTCGGCAAGGGCCCCGAGCGGCTCAAGGTCCTGCGCACGGCGCTTGCGGGCGGCGCGGCCGAGCCTGGCATGCTGCTGGACGAAGAGGGCACCGTCGCCTGCGCGGAAGGGGCGGTGAAGCTCCTGCAGGTCCAGCGTGCAGGCGGGCGGCCCGTCAGCGGCGCCGAGTTCCTGCGCGGGGCGCGGCTTGCTGCCGGCCACAAGCTCTGATGCCGCGCTACAAGCTCGTCATCGAATATGACGGCACGCCCTTCTCGGGCTGGCAGCGGCAGCTCAACGGCCCGTCCGTGCAGCAGAGCGTCGAGGAAGCGATCGAGGCCTTCTGCAACCATCCCGTCAGGCTGCACTGCGCCGGCCGCACCGATGCCGGCGTCCACGCCACCCATCAGGTCGTCCATGTCGATCTGGAGAAGGAGTGGCGCACGGATGTCGTCCGCGACGCCAGCAACGCCCGGCTCAAGCGCCTGCCGGTCGCCGTCTGCAGCGCCGAGGTCGTGTCCGACGAATTCGACGCCCGCATCTCGGCGAAGCGGCGCTACTACATCTACCGCATCCTCGACCGACGCGCCCAGCCGGCGCTCGACCGCGATCGCCTCTGGCATGTGCCGGTGAAGCTCGATCATGAGGCGATGGACCGCGCCGGCAAGGCGCTGCTCGGCCATCACGACTTCACCACCTTCCGCGCCGCCGAATGCCAGGCCAACAGTCCCATGCGCACGCTGGACCGGCTCGACGTCCGGCGCGAGGGCGACGAGATCGTCGTCTACGCCCATGCCCGCTCCTTCCTGCACCATCAGGTCCGCTCGATCGTCGGATGCCTGAAGATGGTCGGCGCTGGGCGCTGGCCCGAGAACAAGCTCGGCAAGGTGCTGGCGGCGCGGGATCGGTCGCAATGCGCGGCGCTGGCGCCGCCCTGCGGGCTCTACCTCGCCGGCGTTGACTACTGAGCGCTGGCGGGCCGCTCGGCCTCAGAAGACCAGGAAGCCGAAGAAGCGCAGGATCGCGTAGTCGGCGACGACGCTCGCCAGCAGCACCGGCGCGGCGAGCCCGCTCTCGGTCCCGAACGCCGCGCGTGCCACGCAGTAGCGCAGCCGCAGGACGATCGCGACGAAGGCCAGCGTCTGCATCAGCGCGAGACCGGGGGTCGACCAGCCGATCGCGAAGACCGTTGCCGGCACGGCGACCAGGGCGACGGAGATGATGCCCGCCCAGTTCCAGGCGATGACGAAGGTCGTGAAGCGGGGCCTGTGCACGAGTTGCGGCTCGAGCGCAAAAAGCAGGGCCGGCACGGCCAGGATGCTCGACACGGTCGCGCCGAGAACGGCCAGCGCCAGGGCATGGAGCCGGAGGGCGGCGAGAAGCGCGATCGCAGCCGGAAGCGTCAGGGGCAGCAGGGCGACGAAGGAGCGCCAGAACCCGCTGCGCGTCAGTTCCAGTTCGTCGAGCGCTTCGGCACCGCGCGCCATCAGCTGCCATGAGGCGCGCAGCGAGCGCGCCACATCGTCGGCCGCAAGCTTCATCCCACCACCCTTAGACTTTCGTCTAAGGAGACTATGAGTCAGGACGGGACGTCCGTCAATCGGCCCGTTTGCCGCCGAAATAGGCCTTCAGCAGCCGGTGGGTGATGGCTTCGAGGGCGATCAGGTCGGCAACAGCCACGCACTCGTCGACCTGATGCATCGTCTGGCCGACGACGCCGTACTCCACGACCGGGCAATAGCTCTTGATGAAGCGGGCATCCGAGGTGCCGCCGGTGGTGGACAGCGCCGGACGGCGACCCGTCTCGGCCTCGACGGCATCCGCGACCATCGCCACGAAGGGGCCGGGTGCGGTCAGGAACGCAACCGCATTGGTGGGGTCGAAGACGATCTCGTAGCGGACGCTGTTGCCCGCCGCCTCGCGCAGGCGCCCTTCGATCTCGGCGGCCAGCGTCTGCGGCGTCCAGACATCGTTGAAGCGGATGTTGAAGACGGCTCTGGCCTGGGCGGGAACGACGTTCGTCGCCGGATTGCCGACATCGAGCGTCGTCACTTCCAGATTGCTCGGGTCGAAATGCGCGGTGCCGCCGTCGAGCGGGGTGGCTTCCAGGGCCGCCAGCAGCCGCACCATGCCGCGGATCGGGTTCTCGGCCAGATGGGGATAGCCGACATGGCCCTGCTTGCCATGGACAATCAGGCGGCCCGTCAGGGAGCCGCGCCGCCCGATCTTGATCATGTCGCTCATCGTCGCCGGGTTGGTCGGCTCGCCGAGCAGGCAATGGTCGAAGCGCTCGCCGCGGGCATGGGCCCATTCGAGCAGCTTGACGGTGCCGTTCACGGCGGGTCCTTCCTCGTCGCCCGTGACGAGAAAGACGATCGAGCCCGGCGCATCCGCAGTCTCGCGCCGGAAACGCAGCGCCGCGGCGATCATGGCGGCGAGGCCGCCCTTCATGTCGCAGGCGCCGCGCCCATGCAGCACGCCGTCGCTGACCGTCCCGCCGAAGGGGTCGCGCGTCCAGGCGCCCGCGTCTCCCACCGGCACGACATCGGTGTGGCCGGCGATGACGAAGACCGGGCCCTCGCGGCCGATCCGGGCGTAGAGATTCTCGATGTCGGGCGTGCCGGGGGCTGAAAAGACCGGCCGCTCCACCGTGAAGCCCTCAGCCGCCAGAACCTCGGCGATAAGGCTCAGCGCGCCGCCCTCCGCCGGGGTGACCGACGGGCAGCGGACGAGCGCCTGGGTCAGTGCGACGGGGTCGAGGGGATCGAAGGCGAGGGGCGCGAAGGTGTCCATGCGCCCGCTTTAGCATCGGCATGGCCGGCCGCAAGCGGCTCCTCGTCGCGCACCGAGGGCATCAAGCCGAGATCGACGAGCGCAAACAGCCAGGCGATCAGCGAGATGGTGTCGAGGGAAGGCGCCCAGGCGAGCGGCAGGACGGGCCGGAGTTGGCCCGGCAGAACGATCGCGCAGATCAGAAGGATGCCGTAGAGGCCGCTGCTGCCGCGGTCTGTGGCGCGCTTCGCCGCCAGCGCCGCCCAGGGGAAGAGGGCGAAGGCCTGGGCGAAGGCAACCGCGCGCCCGGCATCATGGCCGAACACGGCCGGCGCGGCCTGCTGGATGCCGAACAGAGCCAGCGCGACCACGGCGCTGCCGAACCAGAAGCGGCCGAGGCCAATGCGTCCATCGAAATCGGCGAGCAGGCGGAAGAGGGTCATCGATCAGGCTCCGATGACGCCGTTGTGGCATGCCCGGCCCCGCCCCGAAAGGATATGGTGAATAAAAGGTTAACGCGGTCGTTTGGGCATCGCCCCGAAAGAACTTGAACGGGGGCGGCCGCCCCGTTAGCTCCGGCGGAGGGTGGCGGCTCTCCTCGATCGGGAGCGGCCCGGCCGGGCACGGATCCGGATGACAGGGCGCGACAGCGCCGAGCGAGGGTGCGACATGACGATCCGATTCCACCGCGGCGATCTGCCGGACGGCTTCGAGGCCGGGACCAGCGTCGCCATCGACACCGAGACGCTCGGCCTGAACCCGCATCGGGATCGTCTCTGCGTCGTCCAGCTCTCGCGCGGCGACGGCAGCGCCGACGTCGTCCAGATCGTGAAGGGGGGAGCCCGGCCGGAAAACCTGCTGCGGCTGCTGCAGGATCCCGCCGTCCTGAAGCTGTTCCACTATGCGCGCTTCGACATCGCGGTCCTCCGCCAGGCCTTCGGCGTCGTGACCGGCCCGGTCTACTGCACCAAGATCGCCTCGAAGCTCGCCCGCACCTATACCGACCGGCACGGGCTGAAGGATCTGGTGCGGGAGCTGCTCGGGATCGAGCTCTCCAAGCAGCAGCAATCCTCCGACTGGGGCGCCGAGACGCTGAGCGAAGCCCAGCTGACCTACGCCGCCTCGGACGTGCTGCATCTGCACGCGCTGCAGCAGCGGCTCGAGATCATGCTCGCCCGCGAGGGTCGGACCGATCTCGCGCAAGCCTGTTTCCAGTTCCTTCCCTACCGGGCCGAGCTCGATCTGGCCGGGTGGCCGGAAACCGACATTTTTGCTCATACTTGACAATTTCGAAGGCATCTTGCGTCAGTCTCGCGACGGATGAACGGTGCGGGGGCGCGCGCCGTTCGACACGAAAAAGCCGTTAGCGACTGCCATTGCGCGGGGCATGACTGTGGCAATGACTTCTCATGACTGGCCGACGGCCCGCGTCGGCGTGCCGGGTGCAAGGCGTCAGGCCGCCTTCGGGGCGGCACGCCGGCACACCCGGCTCGTCCGCTTCCTGCGCCGGGCCATCCCCATCAGCGCAACGGTGGCCGTGCTGGCCCTGATCGTGACTCCGTTCCTCCATCCGCTGAACGGCGTTTCGAGCCTGTCGCTGGGCGCCGTCGGCATTTACGGCGGCAAGGTCAAGATGGATACGCCGCGGCTGTCGGGCTATCGCAAGGACAACCGCCCTTATGAGGTGACCGCCGAAGCGGCGCTTCAGGAAATCCGCAACCCGACGCAGGTCGAGCTGCAGACGCTGACCGCGCGGCTCCAGATGGAGCGCGAGGGCTGGGTCACCGTCAACGCCAGGAGCGGCCTGTTCGATACGCAGAAGGAAAAGCTGCGGCTCGTCGACGACGTCCATGTCCGGACCGAGAACGGCCACGACATCCGCATGCGGACGGCCGATGTCGACTTCAAGGGCGGGACGGTCGTCTCGAAGGAGCCGGTCAAGGTCAGTCTGGGCACCACGACGGTCGATGCGGATTCGCTCGACGTGAAGGACAACGGCGCGCTGATCGTCTTCCAGGGGCGGGTTCGCGCCTTCATCCCCAACGCTCCGGCGGGCACGATCGCGGGGCCCGAGCGGGAAGGCAGCACGCCCGCGCTCGAATTGCTCCGGCCGGCGCAGGCGACGGCGGCCGGTGGTCAGAAGAACGGGACGGGACAGTGATCATGCAGGCAGCTTCTCCGCGCTCTCGGCTCGGCGCCTCCGGCGGACGTCTCGGGGCTTTCGCGACCGCCTTTGCGATCCTGATGCTGGCCTCAGCCCCGCAGGAGGCGGCGGCGCAGGCCAAGGCACGTGGCGGTGCCGGCGCGAGCTCGCCGCTCGGCGGGCTGGGCGGTGACAGCAAGGAGCCGATCAAGATCGACGCCGACAAGCTCGACGTGCTCGACAAGGAAAACCGCGCGGTCTTCAGCGGCAATGTCGTGGCCGTGCAGGGCGAGACGACCGTGCGCTGCTCGATCATGACGGTGTTCTACGAGGGCCGCAGCGGCCAGACTGCCGGCGCCAAGCCGGTGGCCGCGACGCCGACGGCTGCGCCCGGCCAGGGCAATGACAGCTCGATCAAGCGCATCGAATGCAAGGGGCCGGTGACCGTCGTCTCGAAGACGCAGGCCGCCACCTCCGACCACGCCGTCTTCGACCGGGCGAACAACACCGTGGTGATGACCGGCAACGTCGCGCTCAACGACGGCCCCAACATCACCCGTGGCGAGAAGCTGACCTACAACACGGTCACGGGCGTCGCCAATGTCGAGACCACCAAGGGCGGTCGTGTCCAGGGCGTCTTCGTGCCCAACGCGGCTGAGGCCAACAAGGGCGCCGCCGGCGCCAAGCCCGCCACGCCCACCAACTGACAATCCGCTGCTCCGGCGCCGCGCGCCGGGGCCTCCTGCCGCGACGTTCCCAGGCCAGGCGCAGTCCTCCACCGTGACGATCACCGACATGCCGCAATCCGAGACGGCGCCCGCCCCGTCGGCGCCTCCGATTCATCGCCGCGGGGGCGGGCTCATGAGCCGCTTGTTCGGCCGCTCCGCTGCTGCCGAAACGCCGTCATCGGCGACGGAAGCCGTTGCGATCGGCGGTCAGGGCATTCTCGCCGTCAGCGGGCTGCGCAAGAGCTATGGCGGGCGCATGGTCGTCAGCGACGCCAGCCTCTATCTCCGCCAGGGCGAGGCGGTCGGCCTGCTCGGGCCCAACGGCGCGGGCAAGACCACGATCTTCTACATGATCACCGGCCTGGTCGCCGCCGATCTCGGCACCATCTCGCTGGAAGGCAACGACATCACGCAGCTGCCGATGTATCAGCGCGCGCGGCTGGGCATCGGCTACCTGCCGCAGGAGGCCTCCATCTTCCGGGGGCTGAGCGTCGAGGACAACATCCGCGCGGTGCTCGAAGTGGTCGAGCCCGATCGCAAGGAGCGCGAGCGCCAACTCGACCAGCTGCTCGAGGAGTTCACCATCGCCCGCCTGCGCAAGGCGCCCTCGATCGCGCTGTCGGGCGGCGAACGGCGGCGCTGCGAGATCGCCCGGGCGCTGGCCGGGAAGCCCTCCTTCATCCTGCTGGACGAGCCTTTCGCCGGCATTGACCCGATCGCGGTCGGCGACATCCAGGCCCTGGTGAGGCAGCTGACCGATCGCGGCATCGGCGTGCTGATCACCGACCACAACGTGCGCGAAACGCTCGGTCTGGTGGACCGTGCCTACATCATCCATTCGGGACGCGTGTTGACCGAGGGCTCTCCGGCCGAGATCATCGCCAATCCGGATGTCCGGCGCGTCTATCTGGGCGAGGATTTCCGCCTCTAGCCGCAATGCCCCGGCGTTGCGCTCGCGGGCCAGCCCGGTGGTCGTTCCACCGGCTCTGGCCGCGTGGTTGATTTCGCACTTGCGCAATTTTGTTGCAGCGCATTAACCTCGCGGCGTCATGGCGGAGCTAGGCCTTTGACGAGCGGGCGCGACAGCGCTAGGCTCGTCCTCCAAGCAAGAAGCGTGCCGTTTCCGGCGTGCGGAGTGGGAAGGTCGCAAGCGCATGGCGATGATGCCGCGCATGGAGCTGCGCCAGGGCCAGTCCCTGGTGATGACGCCGCAGCTGCTGCAGGCGATCAAGCTTCTGCAATTGTCGCATCTCGAACTCCAGAATTTCGTCGAGGGTGAACTCGAGCGCAATCCGCTGCTCGAGCGCGACGACGCATCCGAGGGGCCCCTCCAGAGCCATGTCGCCGAGGGCTCTCATGCGGCCGACGCGGAGAGCTACGAGCGGGCCGAGAGCCTGAACAGCCAGGAGGGTATGGAAAACCGCCTCGGCACCGGCCTCGACAACGTCTTCCAGAGCGAGCAGCCGACGGTGGCCCGGCTGGAGAGCAGCGGGGCCGACAGCCTGCCGATCATCGGTGGCGCCTATGGCGGCTCCGGCGGGTCCTTCGAGGAGGGGCCGGACGGGTTCGAGAGCAGCCTCGCAGCCGAGGCATCCCTGCATGATCACCTGAGCGCCCAGCTCGATCTCGCCGTTCATGACCCCGTCGAGCGGCTGATCGGCCGGCATCTGATCGATGCCGTCGACGATGCCGGCTATCTCGGCGAGCCCGTTCCCGACATCGCCGAGCGGCTCGGCGTCACCGTCGCGCGCGTCGAGGATGTGCTGCGCATCGTCCAGGGCTTCGACCCCTCGGGCGTCGCGGCGCGCGACGTGGCCGAGTGCCTGTCGATCCAACTGCGCGACCGCGACCGGTTCGATCCCGCGATGCAGACCCTCGTCGCCAATCTCCACCTCGTGGCCAAGCGCGATTTCGCCGCCCTCAAGCGGCTCTGCGGTGTCGACGACGAGGACATCGCCGACATGGTCGCCGAGATCCGGCGCCTCGACCCGAAGCCGGGCCGCGGTTTCGGTGGCTCGACGGCCGAGACGGTGGTCCCCGACGTCTTCATCCGGGCCGCTCCGGACGGTTCATGGCTGGTCGATCTCAACCCCGACACGCTGCCCCGCGTGCTGATCAACCAGACCTATCATGCGCGCGTCTCCAAGGCGGTGCGCAGCGACGAGGAGAAGGCCTTCATCGCCGAATGCCTGCAGACCGCCAACTGGCTGACGCGCTCGCTCGAACAGCGGGCCAGGACCATCCTGAAGGTCGCCAGTGAGATCGTCCGCCAGCAGGACGGCTTCTTCGCCCATGGCGTCGAGCATCTGCGCCCGCTCAACCTGAAGACCGTCGCGGACGCGATCGGGATGCACGAATCCACCGTCTCGCGCGTGACCTCGAACAAATATCTGATCTGCTCGCGCGGCGTCTTCGAGATGAAGTACTTCTTCTCCGCCGCCATCGCCGCCACCGGCTATGGCGAGGCGCATTCCGCCGAGGCGGTGCGCTTCCGCATCCGGCAGATGATCGACGACGAGGCCCCCGCCGACGTGCTCTCCGACGACGCGATCGTCGCCCGCCTGAAGGAGGGCGGCATCGACATCGCCCGCCGCACCGTCGCGAAGTACCGCGAATCCCTCCGGATTCCGTCCTCCATGGAGCGCCGGCGCGAGAAGATCGCGATGGCCATGGGCAGCCGCTGACGGGGCCGTGCCACCTTTGCGACGGCTTTGGGCCATATCATTGACAGACGCGGTAGCGAGTTCTTAGCTCCCTAAGACGGTCGATGTCCTGACCGTGGCTAACAAGGGGAAGCACTCCATGAGCTTGCGAATCTCCGGCAAGAACCTCGATGTCGGCGAGGCCCTGCGCGGCCAGGCCGAGGCCCGTGTCGCCGCCGCTCTCGGCAAGTATTACGAAGGTGGCTACCAGGGCCATGTGACCGTCGGCAAGGACGGGACGGCGTTCAAGACGGACGGCGTGCTGCATCTGTCGTCGGGCATCACGCTCGAGGCGTCCGGTACGGCGCATGATGCCTATGCCAGCCTCGACAAGATGGCGGAGCGCATCGAGAAGCGCCTGCGTCGCTACAAGCGACGGCTCAAGGATCGCTCGGCGAGTGCCAACGGGCGCGAGCCCGCACTCGAAATCCCCAGCTATGTGATCGCGGCTCCCGATGAGGAAATCGAGGAGCTCGACGTCGATGGGGTCGGCGACAACCCGGTTATCGTCGCTGAATCGACCAAATCGCTGCATGTGTTGACGGTGAGCGACGCCGTCGCGGAGCTCGATCTCACCGGCGCCCCGGTCGTGATCTTCCGCCATGCTGGCCATGGACGGATGAACGTCGTATACCGCCGCCGCGACGGCAACATCGGCTGGATCGATCCTCCGGCGTCGCTGTCATAGGTCTGGCGGAGTTCCGCGCGGGCCCGAACCTTGACCCTGCCGCATGTTGGATTGAGCGGCATGGGACATGCATGGACTGGCGCATGACGCTGATCGATCTCCTGAGCCCCGCGGCGGTGATTTCCCCGCTGCGGGCCAACGGCAAGAAGCAGGCCTTGCTGGAACTCGCCCAGCATGCCGCGCAGCTCACCGGCCTGCCCGAGCGTGACCTCTTCGAGGCGCTGCTCCAGCGGGAGCGTCTCGGCTCGACCGGCATCGGAGAGGGCATTGCGATTCCCCATGGCCGTATGGCCGGGATCGACAGGCTCGTCGGGCTGTTTGCCCGAACCGAAAAGCCGATCGACTTTGACGCGCTCGACGGGCAGCCCGTCGACATCATCTTCGTTCTGATCGCGCCCGAAGGGGCCGGAGCCGACCATCTGAAGGCGCTCGCCCGCGTTGCCCGCGTGCTGCGCAATCAGTCGGTCCTCGAACAGGTGCGCGCCGTTCGCGACCCCGCGGCGATCTACGCGATCCTGTCGGAATCGGCGGCGCAGGCGGCCTGAGCAGGACGCCGCCGGTCGCGGGACCGCACGCTCCCGCCGTCTTGCATTTGACCAGATCGCAACATCGGCTATTCGCTTGCGCGAAGCTCCCGCCCGCAGGGCGAGAGGAACGTCGTTGCATGCCGGAGTGCCGCCGATGGCCTATACCCATGTCGATCTCTTCCCGCTTGGGCCGGACGAGACCCCCTATCGCCATCTCGGGAGCGAGGGCGTGTCCGTCGAGAAAATCGGCGACCGCGAGGTGCTGAACGTCTCCCGCGAGGCGATCCGCCGCCTCAGCGAGCAGGCCTTCATCGACATCAACCACCTGCTGCGGCCCGGCCACCTCGCCCAGCTCGGCAAGATCCTCGACGATCCCGAGGCGACCTCGAACGACAAGTTCGTCGCCTACGACCTGTTGAAGAACGCCAACATTGCCGCCGGCGGCGTGCTGCCGATGTGCCAGGACACCGGCACTGCCATCATCATGGGCAAGAAGGGCCGCCGCGTCTGGACGGAGGGCGAGGACGAGGAGGCGCTCGGCGAGGGCGTCGCCGACGCCTATTTCAAGCGCAACCTGCGCTATTCGCAGGTCGCCCCGCTGTCGATGTTCGAGGAGAAGAACACGGCGACCAACCTGCCGGCGCAGATCGACATCTACGCCGAAGGCAAGGGTCATGGCGAGGACGCCTACAAGTTCCTCTTCGTCGCCAAGGGCGGCGGCTCGGCCAACAAGACCTTCCTCTTCCAGGCCACGCCGTCCCTCCTGACGAAGGAGCGCATGATCGCCTTCCTGAAGGAGAAGATCCTCACGCTCGGCACCGCCGCCTGCCCGCCCTACCACCTCGCCATCGTCATCGTCGCCTCGACGAAATATCTCGACGCGCTGCCGACGGAGGGCTCGCCCAGCGGCCACGCCTTCCGCGACCTCGCCATGGAGGAGGAGATCCACAAGCTCACGCAGTCGCTCGGCGTCGGCGCGCAGTTCGGCGGCAAGTATTTCTGCCATGACGTGCGCGTCATCCGCCTGCCGCGCCATGGCGCCTCGCTGCCGATCGGGCTGGGCGTCTCCTGCTCGGCCGACCGCCAGGCCAAGGGCAAGATCACCAGGGACGGCATCTTCTTGGAGGCGCTGGAGACCGATCCGTCGAAGTATCTGCCCGAGGTCGAGGACGCGTCCCTCGGTGGCGACGTCGTCGAGGTCGATCTCAACCGGCCGATGAGCGAGATCCTGGCGACGCTGACCAAGTATCCGGTCAAGACCCGCCTGTCGCTCACCGGCACGATCATCGTCGCCCGCGATTCCGCCCATGCCAAGATCCGCGAGCGGCTCGAAAGCGGGCAGGGCATGCCCGATTATCTCAAGAACCACCCGGTCTATTATGCCGGCCCGGCCAAGACGCCCGACGGCATGGCCTCGGGTTCCTTCGGGCCGACCACCGCCGGCCGGATGGATTCCTTCGTCGACCAGTTCCAGTCCTTCGGGGGCTCAATGGTGATGCTCGCCAAGGGCAACCGTTCCGCCAGCGTCAGGGAAGCGTGCAAGAAGCACGGTGGCTTCTATCTCGGCTCGATCGGCGGCCCGGCCGCCCGGCTGGCACAGGACTGCATCCGCAAGGTCGAGGTGCTGGAATACCCGGAACTCGGCATGGAGGCGGTCTGGCGCATCGAGGTCGAGGATTTCCCCGCCTTCATCGTGATCGACGACAAGGGCAACGACTTCTTCAAGGAGCTGAACCTCGGATGAGGCGGCTTCTCCTCGCCGCGGCCGCCACGCTCGCTTTGCTCCCGGCCTTACTGGCGACGGCCGAGCCCGCCGCGGCGCAGACCCGTCCTGCGACCTGCTCGCGCGATCTGTTCCAGAACGAGGCCGCGCTGCGCCGGCAGCAGACGCGGCTCGCCGGCGTCGCCAATGCCGATCAGGCGACCCAGTGCCGGACCTGGCGCGAGCATGTCGGCTTCCTGCAGAGCGCTCGGGCCGTTTTTGCGACCTGTCAGACCGGAGCCGAGCGCGAGCAGAACGTCGCGATGATGGATTCCGACCTGAAGGACTACCGTGCCCTCATTGCCGGCCGCTGTGGCGGGCGGTGAGGCGCCGTCATGGCGAGATGCGAAGCGACGAGGCAGCCCGGTGAGACTGGTTTGAACGCTTCGATCCCGTCTCCCTGGATTGCCTCGCTGTGGTCGTCATGACGAGACAGCGGGACTCAGATCGTCGAGAGGCCTCATGACCGACCAGCCGCAGACCCCGCTCCAGATCGCTGTCATCCCGGTGACGCCGTTCCAGCAGAACTGCTCGATCCTCTGGTGCACCCGCACAAAGCAGGCCGTCGTCGTCGATCCCGGCGGAGACGTCGCGCTCATCCGCGGGGCCCTCAAGGAGGTCGGGGTCACGCCGGCCGCGATCTGGCTGACGCATGGCCATCTCGACCATGCCGGCGGGGCGGCCGAACTGGCCGAGGCGCTGTCGGTGCCGGTGATCGGGCCGCACGAGGCCGACAAATTCCTGCTCGATGAACTGCCGACCGCGGGCCTGCGCTTCGACATCCGCGACATGAAGGCGGTGTCGCCGTCGCGCTGGCTCGTCGAGGGCGACGAGGTCAAGGTCGGCGACGTCGCCTTCTCGGTGCTGCACGTGCCGGGCCACACGCCGGGTCACGTCACCTTCTTCCAGAAGGATCTGCGCTTCCTGCTGGCCGGCGACACGGTCTTCGCCGGCTCGGTCGGCCGCACCGATTTTCCCTATGGCAGCCACGAGACCCTGATCGCGGGGATCCGGGACAAGCTGCTGCCGCTCGGCGACGATGTGCAGTTCCTGCCCGGGCATGGACCCGCCGGCACGCTCGGCGAGGAACGGGCGA
>LNFM01024553.1_pt1 | contig 13035 bp, 9 predicted proteins | sample 596031 | NCBI WGS metagenome assembly LNFM01 (sample SAMN04254537, study PRJNA301005) | activated carbon metagenome | isolation source: dual media filters at the Ann Arbor, Michigan drinking water treatment plant | place: USA: Ann Arbor
GGATGGTGGGCTTCCTCATCCTGACCGCCATCACCTTCTGCCTGTTCGGTTTCATCATCGGCCTGTGGGCCGACAGCTTCCAGAAACTGCAGGTCATCCCGCTGCTGGTGATCACCCCGCTCACCTTTCTGGGTGGCGCGTTCTACAGCATCAACATGCTGCCGCCGGTGTGGCAGACGGTGTCGCTGTTCAACCCCGTGGTCTACCTCATCAGCGGCCTGCGCTGGGCTTTCTACGGCGTGGCCGACGTGCACATCGCGGTGAGCACCGGCATGACGCTGGCGTTCATGTTCGCCTGCCTGGGCGTGGTGTGGTGGGTGTTCAAGACCGGCCACCGCATCCGGCGCTGAACCATGGGCCGACTGCACACCGAGCTTTCGCGCCTGTACCTGTGCCCTACGGCCGGGGGCCAGGACGCCGTTGACGACTTGCGCCTGATCGACGCCCAAGGCCTCACACGCGCCCTGGTGCTGGGCCTGGCGCGGCCGGCCGACTGGGACGCCGTGAGCCGCGTGTGGCAAGGCGTGCAGGCCGACCTGGAGTTGCCTGCGCCAGCCATCGCGGTGTGTGGGGTCGACGGCTACCAGCTGTGGTTCTCGCTGGCGCAGCCGGTGACCGTTGAGCAGGCGCAGGATGTCCTGCAACGGCTTTGCGGGCGCTACCTGAGCACCGTGGCAGGCCGCCGCATCACGCTGTCGCCAGGCCCGGCCGGTCACACCCGCCCGGTGCCGGCGCTGCAAGCCGACACGGGCCAGTGGTCGGCGTTTGTGAGTTCGGACCTGGCCGCGGTGTTCGCAGACGATCCTTCGCTGGACCTGCCGCCCGGCGAGGATAACCAGGCCGACCTGTTGTCGCGGCTCAAAAGCATCCAGCCCGCCGAACTGGAGGCCGCACTCGAGCGCCTGCAGCCCGAGGCAACGCCACCCCAACCGGCCGCTCCGTCAGCACCGGTCAGCCACGCGCCGCAAGACGCGCGCGGCTTTCTGCTGGCCGTCATGAACGACACCGCCGTGCCGATGGCGCTGCGCATCGAGGCCGCGAAAGCGCTGCTGTCCAATCCCCAGTCCCGCTGAGAACCGGGGGCTATCGGCCCGCAGACTATGGGTTTCATTGTGAGAATTGCATTGAAGGATTCATCTTCAATGCTTAGAGTCGATCGTTCACCCGTCCAACAACACCCAAGGAGATCACCTTGTCAGACCAAGCCCAATGCCCGTTTTCCAGCGGCAAACCCAAAAACGCGGTTGCAGGTTCCGCCACCAACGCCGACTGGTGGCCCAATCAGCTCAATGTGAAGCTGCTCAACCAGCACTCGCCCCTGACCAACCCCATGGGTGAAGACTTCGACTACGCCGAAGCCTTCAAAACCCTCGACCTGGACGCCGTCATCAAGGACCTGCACGCCCTGATGACCGACTCGCAAGACTGGTGGCCCGCCGACTACGGCCACTACGGTCCTTTCTTCATCCGCATGGCCTGGCACAGCGCCGGCACCTACCGCATCGCCGACGGCCGCGGTGGCGCGGGCTCCGGCACGCAGCGTTTTGCGCCGCTCAACAGCTGGCCCGACAACGGCAACCTCGACAAGGCGCGCCGCCTGCTCTGGCCGATCAAGCAGAAGTACGGCAACAAACTCTCGTGGGCCGACCTGATGATCCTCACCGGCAACGTGGCCCTGGACTCCATGGGCCTCAAGACCTTCGGTTTTGCCGGTGGCCGCGCCGATGTGTGGGAACCCGAAGAGATCTACTGGGGCCCCGAGTCCGAGTGGATGGGCGACCAGCGCTACACCGGTGACCGTGTGCTGGAGCAACCGCTGGGCGCCGTGCAGATGGGCCTGATCTACGTGAACCCCGAAGGCCCCAACGGCAAGCCGGACCCGCTGGGCTCGGCACGCGACATCCGCGAGACCTTCGCCCGCATGGCGATGGACGACGAAGAAACCGTGGCCCTGACCGCTGGCGGCCACACCTTCGGCAAGTCGCACGGCGCGGCCAATCCGGGCCAGTACGTGGGTGCCGAGCCCGAAGGCGCCGGCATTGAAGAGCAGGGCCTGGGCTGGAAGAACAGCTTTGGCAGCGGCAAGGGCGCACACGCCATCACCAGCGGCATTGAAGGCCCCTGGACCCCCACGCCCACCACCTGGGACAACAGCTATTTCGAAACCCTGTTCGGCAACGAGTGGGAGCTCACCAAGAGCCCGGCCGGCGCGCACCAGTGGAAGCCCAGGAACCCCGATGCGGCCACGGCGCCCGACGCGCACGACCCCAGCAAGCGCCAGCTGCCCACCATGACCACGGCCGACATGGCCATGCGCATGGACCCGGTCTATGAAAAGATCTCGCGCGACTTCATGGCCAACCCGGACAAGCTGGCCGACGCGTTTGCCCGCGCCTGGTACAAGCTGACCCACCGCGACATGGGCCCGGTCACCCGTTACCTCGGCCCGCTGGTGCCGAAAGAAGAGCTGATCTGGCAAGACCCGGTGCCCGCTGTGGACCACCCCCTGGTCAACGAACAGGACGTGGCCGCGCTCAAAGCCAAGGTGCTGTCCTCCGGTTTGTCGATCGCGCAACTCGTCAACACGGCCTGGGCCTCGGCCTCGACCTTCCGCGGCTCCGACAAGCGCGGTGGCGCCAACGGTGCGCGCATTCGCCTGGCACCGCAGAAAGACTGGGCGGTGAACCAGCCGGCCGAGCTGGCCCAGGTGCTGGCCCAACTCGAAGCCATCCAGGCCGAGTTCAACGGCGCGCAATCCGGCGGCAAAAAGATCTCGCTGGCCGACCTGATCGTGCTGGGTGGCTCTGCCGCGGTGGAAGCCGCCGCCAAGAAAGCCGGCCACAACGTGACCGTGCCTTTCGCACCCGGCCGCACCGACGCCACGCAGGCCCAGACCGATGTGGACTCGTTCGCACCGCTGGAGCCTGTGGCCGACGGCTTTCGCAACTACGTGCGCCCAGGGCTGGAAGGCTCGGCCGCCGAGCGCCTGCTCGACAAGGCCAACCTGCTCACGTTGACCGCGCCCGAGATGACGGTGCTGATTGGTGGCCTGCGCGTCCTGAACGCGAACACGGGACGCACCAGCCACGGCGTCTTCACCACGCGCCCTGAAACCCTGAGCAACGACTTCTTCGTCAACCTGCTCGACATGGGCACGGTGTGGAGCAAGTCCGCCACCGAAGGTGTGCTGGAAGGCCGCGACCGGGCCACCGGCAGCGCCAAGGGCACGGGCACCGTGGTCGATCTGGTCTTCGGTTCCAACTCGGTGCTGCGCGCGCTGGCCGAGGTGTACGCCAGCAGCGACGCACAGCCCAAGTTCGTGCGCGACTTCGTGGCCGCCTGGACCAAGGTGATGAACCTGGACGCCCTGCCCTGCACCCCAAGCCCGGCACCGAAAGTCATTTCGGCGCCGGGCTTATTTTCTGGTGCGCGCTGCCTTGGGTTTGGCGGCCTGTGGCTTCGCACGGGCCTGCGACTGCGCCTGGTCCAGCCACAGCAGCGTGTCGGCGTGCGACAGAAAACGCCGCAGGTAGTCGGGCGAGAGATCGCGCATCAGCCCCAGGGTGCGCAGCACCAGCATGTGCGAATTGAGCGGGCCCGCGTTTTCGGGACCCTGCTCCACCGCCTGGGTCACCTCGTCTTCGGCGCAGATGCGTGACCAGGTGTCGCGGAAGCGCTGGGCGCTGCGCAGTTCGCGCCCCGGCGGTGCGGTGGCGGCGATGTCGCGGTTGAGTTGCGCCAATGGCGAAGGCGCGCGGTTGCGGGCAGCCCCTGACGGCGGTACCTCTGTGGCGTGGCCCGGCCAAGTCTGTTGCAGCCGTTCCCGCAGCACGCGCTGCACGGCCTCGGGCGCACTCTGCAGGCGGCGCGCGAGTGCCTCCACAAAATGCGCCTGCACCGGATCACTCACGCGTTGCTGCCTTCGCCGTGCTGGCCGAGCTGCTGGCCTTGGGCACGGGCGCCATCTCCACCCGGCGGTTGAGCGCACGCCCCTTCTCGTCCGTGTTGGGCGCCACCGGTTGTTCGGCACCGAAGGCCGCGCTGAACACGCGCTGCGGCGGCATGCCTTCCTGGATCAGGGCGCGGGTCACCGTGAGCGCGCGCTGCGCCGAGAGTTCGAGGTTGTCGGTGTAGCGTTGGTTGTTGGCCTGCACCGGGCGGTCGTCGGTGAAACCGCTGACCATCAGCATCTCGTCGCGCTCGCCCAGGTAGACCTGCAGCGGCGGCACCAGGCTCTTGAGCACCTGGCGGCCTTCGGGGCGCAGCTCGTCGGAGTTCAGCGGAAACAGCACGCTGCCGCTGATGCCGATGCGGCCGTTGTCCAGCGTCACGCGCCCGGTCTGCAGCGGAATGGCCAGCGCCTTTTCCAGCGCCATGCGGCGGGCTTCTTCCTGCTGGCGTTTCTGCACCTCCGACTGCAGGCTCGCCACCAGGTCCATCTGCACCACCAGCACACCGATGAGGATGAGCACAAAGGCGCCCACCAAACCGGCCATGAGGTCGCCGAACACGGCCCAGACCGGCGCGCTCTGTTCGCCCGCGCCGTCGTCGGTGCTGTCGTCCAGCCCGGTCATCACGCGGCGCTCTCGGCCGTGGCCTTCTGTTCACTGCGCAGCCGGCGCAGATCGTCGACGATGCCCTGCTGCGAGCTGATGCTCAGGTCGATCACCTCGCGCGCCTGCGCCACGTAGTAGGCCAACTGTTCGTCGCTGCGCTGCATCGACTGGCCCACCGCCGCTTCAATGCGCTGCAGGCTGCCGATGAGCTTGTCGTTGGTCGCGGCGAAGAGCTGCACACCGTGGCCAAAGGCCTCACCCAGCGCGGCCAGTTCGATGGCGCTGCCGCTCACCTGCGCGGCCACGTCGTCGGCGCGGTGGGCCTGCGCGCCCACCGTCTCGGCGAACTGGCGGCCCACCTGGTCGAGCACGGCGCCGGCCGACGTGACCAGCGATTCGATGGCGGCGCGCTGCTCGCCCGTGGCCCGCTGCACCGTCTGCAGCAGGCTGCCGATGTTGTTCATGAGGGTTGCGCGTTCCTGCAGCGCGAGGTTGTCGCGTTCACCCAGCTGCGTGGTCTCGCGGCGCAGTTGCGCGATCACCTCGGCCGCGGCCTTGGGGGCCTCGGCGGCGGTTTCCAGCAGGCGCTGCACGGCGGCCTCGGCGCGCGCGGCGTCTTCGCTGCGCAAGCTGGCCAGTTCGTCGCGCCAGCGCGTGGCCGTCTGCTCCAGGGTCTGGCCCACGGCCTGCTGCTGCGCGAGCGTCTGCGCGCCGAGTTGTTGCCACTCGGTTTGCAAGGTGGTGGCCATGCCTTGCAAGGACTGGGTCCAGGCGGCCTGGCGCTGTTGTTCTGCGGCGGTCTGTTCGGCTTGTGCGCGGGCGGCGCTGTCCTGCACGCTGGAGATGAGCGCGGCGGATCGCTGTTCGAAGCTGCTGTTGAAGGCCGCGAGCGATCGCTCCAGACCCGCGACCTGCTGCTCGCTGGCGCTCGCGTGTTGCAGCAAGGCGCTGGTCCAGCCCTCAAGCGCGCTGCTGGCGGTGGCGCCGAGGCGGTTCGCCAGTTCACCGAATTGCGTTTGCACCGCCTGCCCCACGCGCTCGTGCAGCCGCGTGGATTCGGCGGCGATGGCGGTCATGGCGCCTTCCACCACCGGCTGCAGCGTCTCGCTCGCGAGGCGCGCGCTGGCCGAGAGGCTTTCGTTCAACGACCGCGCCACCGATTGGCCCAGCGCCTCGTAGGCTGCGTTCGCTTCGCGGTGGAACCTGTCCTGGCGCACCAGCAACTGTTCGTCCAGCTGCTGGCCGCGCTTCTCCATCTGCTCCATCAGGGCCTGCAATTGGTGCACCACCGCAGGCAAGGCGCCCACCTGCTGCTGCAAAGCCTTGAACGTTTCGTTGCGCTGGTGCGCGAGCGAAAACGGGCGGAACACGGTGGCCACCTGCGCGTCGAGCTCGCGCACCACCTGCAGGCGTTCGCGCCGGCTGATGGCCGACATGAGGCCCAGCATGGCCGAGGTGGCCACGCCCACCACCGAGGTGCCGAACGCCAGACCCAGGCCCTTGATGGGTTCGGCCAGCGCCGAGCGGATGGCCTGCAAATCGGCTGTGCCTTCGAGCGTGAACACGGCGCCGCGGAAGGTGACCACCAAACCCAGGAAGGTGCCGAGCATGCCCAGCATCACCAGCAGGCCGATCAGGTACGGCGTGAGCGCCAGGCCGGGCAAGGCGCTGCGCTCACCCTCGATGCGCGCACGCACGGGGCCTTGCAGCGCGGGCGGCACGCGGCCGAGCCAGTCGCTCAGCTGCGCCAGCGGTTGCGGCACCTCGGCCAGCGCCTGCAGCAACGCGGCGGTGGCGGCGCGAAAGCGCCGGATCTCCTGCGCGCCCAGCAGGTAGACAGCGCCGATGGCCAGCGTCATGGTCAGCGCGATCGCGCTGGTGCCGACAAAGCCCCAGCCGACCCAGACCACGGCGATGAGACCCAGCGCAAAGGCGCCGACGAAAAAAAGGCGGTTCACGGTGTTGGCATTCATGGGTGTTGTTTCACTTCCTGGCTCAGGGCTTCAACCATGCCGGCCACGGGCTGCAGGCGCAGGTCCAGCTCGGCCAGCAGGGTCTGCTGCAACTCGTGTTCAAACAGCGGCTGCCAGCCGCCGGGGTGGGATTGGCGCAGCTCCGAAAAACGCGCCTTGAGAAAATTGGGCACGGTGGCCAGCAGCCGCTGTTCGCGCCCGCCCAGCATGGGCTCCAGCACAGCGTCCAGCGCGGCCAGCTGCGCCAGACGCGCCGAGGTTTGGGACAAGGTCTTGCGCACATGGCCGCGCAGCGCTTCGACGCTCATGTCCATGCGGCGCTGCTGCTCCTGGCAACGCTGGTGGTGCGGTGCGAAGCCGGCGTCGGTGTCGTCGGTGCCCTCATCGCCCGGCTCGCGCGGCGGGCTGGTGATGGCCTGGCTCAGCGTGGCGCGCACGCGTTGCAGCTCCGCCTGCACGCCACGGGCGCTGGCCGGCACCGCCGGGCGGCGGGCGCGTGCCACGGCGGGCATGGCCTGGTGGGCCGAGCTCAGCGCGATGGCATCGGCCACGTTGAACCACTGACCCAGGCGCTCGGCCAGGTCTTGCCGCGGGGCTTCCGCGGGCGCGGGCTGCCAGCCAGCGAGCTGGCGCACCAGGGCTGAGCGGTTGAAGTTGCTGCGCAAAAAAGCATTCCTTGGCGCCCCACAGGCGCAATCGGCATCAAGAACAGGGTGGGAGACCGGACAACCGGCGGCCAAGGCGACATTAGAAACGATCCGCCGGGCCGACTTGTAACCGCCGGCCCGGGGCGCCCTGGCCTCAGAGCACCAGCACGGCGCGGAAGTCGTTCACGTTGGTGTGCGTGGGCCCGGTGATCACCAGGTCGCCCAGCGGCTGGAAATAGCCGTAGGCGTCGTTGCGCGCCAGGTGGTCGGTGACCTTGAGGCCCTGCGCCGCGGCGCGGGCCAGGGTGTCGGGGGTCACGAGCGCACCGGCGTTGTCTTCCATGCCGTCGATGCCGTCGGTGTCGGCGGCCAGCGCCCAAACGCCTTCGATACCGTTGAGCGCCTGCGCCATGCCGAGGCAGAACTCGCCTGCCCGGCCGCCCTTGCCTTTGGCCTGGCCTTCGACGCGTGTGCGCACTGTCACGGTCGTTTCACCGCCGCTGAGGATCACACACGGTGTCTTGAAATCGTTGCGGCCCAGCGCCACCGATCGTGCCAGCGCCGCGTGCACCTTGCCCACTTCGCGCGATTCGCCTTCGATCTCGTCGCTGAGCACATAGGTGTTGAGCCCGATCGCGCGCGCCGCGGCCGCGGCGGCTTCCAGGCTTTGCTGCGGCGTGGCGATCAGGTGCACCTCATGGCCTTGCAGGCGCGCATCACCCGGCTTGGGCGTCTCCAACTCACCGCGCTCCAGCTGCGCGCGCACGCCAGCGGGCACGTCGATGCCGTAGCGCTGCAGGATGTCGAGCGCATCGGCGCAGGTGGTGGCGTCGGCCACGGTGGGCCCGCTGGCGATCACGCTCACGTCGTCGCCCGGCACGTCGCTGATGGTGATGGTGACCACGCGCGCGGGAGCGCAGCCGGCCGCCAGCCGCCCGCCCTTGATGCGCGAGAGGTGCTTGCGCACGGTGTTCATCTCCAGGATGTTGGCGCCGCTGTTGAGCAGCTCCCGGTTGATGCGCTGTTTGTCTTCCAGCGTGAGGCCCTCGGCCGGCAGCGTGAGCAGCGACGAGCCGCCGCCCGAGATGAGGCAGAGCACCAGGTCGTCGGCGGTGAGGCCTTGCGTGAGCTGCAGGATGCGCTGCGCGGCGGCCAGGCCCGCGGCGTCGGGGACCGGGTGCGAGGCTTCCACCACCTCGATGCGGTCCTTCAAACCCGCCGGGCGCGGCGGTGTGTGGTCGTAGCGCGTGACCACCAGGCCCGAGATCGGCGCGTCGGCCGGCCACAGGGCTTCCACCGCCTGGGCCATGGCGCCACCGGCCTTGCCGGCGCCGATCACCACGGTGCGGCCCTTGGGTGGCGGCGGCAGAAAGGCGGCCGTGTTGTGCAGCGGCAGCGCGCGCTGCACCGCCACATCAAACAGGTGGCGCAGCAAGGCGCGGGGGTCGTTCAGGGTGGGTTGCATCACAGGGGTCTTCCAGAAGGGTGGCGGCCATGGGCGGCCAGCCATGCCAGGCCGGCGCGGGTGCCGCCAGCGCGTTGTTCCAGGGGGAAATACTCGCAGCCGACGTGGCCGCTGTAACCGAGACGATCCAGTTCGTCGAACAGGAACCGGTAATGGATCTCGCCGCTGCCGGGCTCACCACGCCCGGGGTTGTCGGCGATCTGGATGTGGCCGATGCGCGGCAGCAGCGCGCGCAGGTTGCCAGCCAGCTCACCCTGCATGCGCTGCGCGTGGTACAGGTCGTGCTGCAGGTAGAGGTTGTCCGCGCCGACCTCGTCCATGAGGGCCAGCGCCTGCCCAGCGTGGCTCACAAAAAAGCCGGGCACGTCGCGCGTGTTGATGGGCTCCATGAGCAAACGCAGGCCGTGCACACGCAGCGCGGCGGCGGCAAACCGCAGGTTGCCCACCAGCGTGGCGCGGGCCTGCGCGTCGCTCACACCGGCGGACTGCAGACCCGCGAGGCAGTTGAGCTGCGGCACACCCAGGGCCAGCGCGTGGGTGATGGCACGCGCCACACCGGTGCGGAACTCGCCCACCCGGTCCGGGTGGCAGGCCATGCCACGGTCGCCCGCCGCCGGATCGCCGCCCGGCAGGTTGTGCAGCACCATGCGCAAGCGGTTCGCGCGCAGCAGGGCGGCCAGGTGGTCGGCGGTGTGGGCGTAGGGAAACTGGCACTCGACCGCCTCAAACCCGCACTCGCGCGCAGCAGCAAAACGGTCGGCGAAGGGCAGCTCGGGGAAGAGCGTGCTGAGGTTGGCTGAGAATGTGAACATGCCCTCCATTGTCGCCACATCAACACCCGCTTTTTCATGGCCACCCTGCTGATCCACCGCGCCACCTGCATTGCCACGTTCGACCATGCCGACCCGGCGCGGGGCCGCGAGATCCAGGACGCTTCGCTCTTCGTGCGCGACAAGCTCATCGAATGGATCGGCCCTTCAGCGGAGCTGCCCGCCGCTTTGCGCGAGACGGCCGACGAGACCATCGACGCGCGGGGCCACCTCGTCATGCCGGGCCTGGTGAACACGCACCACCACATGTACCAATCGCTCACCCGTGCGATACCGGCGGTGCAGAACGCCGAGCTGTTCGGCTGGCTGCGTGGGCTGTACCCGATCTGGCGCGGCCTCACACCCGAGATGGTGCAGGTCTCCACCCAGGTGGCCATGGCCGAGTTGCTTCTGAGCGGCTGCACCACCAGCAGCGACCACCTCTACCTCTACCCCAACGGCGTGCGGCTGGAAGACAGCATCGAAGCCGCGCAGGCCATCGGCATGCGTTTTGTGGCCACGCGCGGCAGCATGAGCGTGGGGCAGTCCCAGGGCGGCCTGCCGCCCGACGCGGTGGTGGAGCGCGAAGACGCCATCCTGCAAGACAGCCAGCGGCTCATCGAAACCTGGCACGACGCCAGCCATGGCGCCATGCTCCAGATCGCTCTGGCACCGTGCTCGCCGTTTTCGGTGAGCACCGGCCTCATGAAAGACAGCGCGGCGCTGGCCCGCTCGTACAAGGGCCAGGGCGTTCGCCTGCACACCCACCTGGCCGAGAACGACCACGACATCGCCTACAGCCGCGAGAAGTTCAACCGCACACCCGCGCAGTACGCGCAGGACCTCGGCTGGTTGGGCGACGACGTGTGGCACGCGCACTGCGTCAAGCTCGACGACGACGGCATCTCGTTGTTTGCCGCGAGCCGCACCGGCGTGGCGCACTGCCCCTGCAGCAACATGCGCCTGGCCTCGGGCATCGCCCCGGTGCGCCGCCTGCTGGACGCGGGTGTGCCCGTGGGCCTGGGCGTGGACGGCAGTGCCAGCAACGACGGCGCGCACATGGTGGCCGAGGCGCGCCAGGCGCTGCTGCTGGCGCGCGTGGGCCGTGCGGTGCAGGCGCCCGAGCAGCGCGGGGGCAAGACCTTCTTCGGTTGTGACCTCGGCCCGGCCGAGATGACAGCGCGCGACGCGCTGTTCATCGCCACGCGCGGTGGTGCCAAAGTCTTGGGGCGCAGCGATGTGGGGTATCTGGCGCCTGGCCTGTGCGCCGACTTTGCGTTGTTCGACCTGCGCACGCTGGGCTTTGCCGGCGGTGCGGTGCACGACCCGGTGGCCAGTCTGCTGCTCTGCGCGAGTGCGCAGGCGGCGTACACGGTGGTCAATGGGCGGGTGGTGGTGCGGCAAGGTCAGCTGACCTCGGTGGACCTCGGACCGCTGCTGGAAAGGCACAACCGTCTTGCGCTGCAACTGGCGATTGGGGGTTGATGGCCTGCGCTTCTTCGGCTCGCGGACGCGGTGTGCGCTGCTCCGCGAATGTCCCCCGGGGCCTTTGGCCCCTCCTCCTTTATTTCGCTGCGCAGCACACACCACGTCCGCGAGCTGCCTGCTCCCTTGCACGCAAAGCTTTCAAGACCTCCTTCGCACGGCAATGAGGTCGGCGGCGGCCGGTGACACCGGTCGCCGCCGACCGGCGCAACGACGAGGCGACCCAACTCAAGCCCGGACGACGCCCGTCTTGAACACCGCCACCGACGCCACCAGTTGCAGCGCCTGCTGCTTCAGGCTGTCGGCCGCGGCGGCGCTTTCTTCCACCAGCGCTGCGTTCTGCTGCGTGCCCTGGTCCATGCGGGTGATGGCCTGGCCGACCTGCGCCACGCCCGAACTCTGTTCGGAACTCGCCGCGCTGATCTCGCCCACGATGTCGCTCACGCGGCGGATCGAGGCCACCACTTCCTGCATGGTGGTGCCGGCCTGGTCGACCAGGGCCGAACCTTGCTCAACACGGTCCACGCTGGCGCCGATCAGACCCTTGATTTCCTTGGCGGCTTCGGCGCTGCGCTGCGCGAGGTTGCGCACCTCGCCGGCCACTACCGCAAAACCACGGCCCTGTTCACCAGCGCGCGCGGCTTCCACCGCGGCGTTGAGCGCCAGGATGTTGGTCTGGAACGCAATGCCGTCGATCACACCGATGATGTCGCTGATCTTGCGGCTGCTCTCGTTGATGCCTTTCATGGTCTGCACCACGCGGCCCACGACCTCACCGCCCTGCACCGCCACGCTAGACGCGCTCTGGGCCAACTGGCTGGCCTGGCGCGCGTTGTCGGCGTTGTGGCGCACGGTGGTGCCCAGTTGCTCCATGGTGGCCGCGGTCTCTTCGAGTTCGCTGGCCTGCTGTTCGGTGCGGGCCGACAGGTCCTGGTTGCCCGCCGCAATCTCGCTGCTGGCGTGCGACACGTAGTCGGAGCTGCGGCGCACATCGGTCACGGCCTTGGACAAACCTTCCTGCATGGTCTGCAGCCAGGCCAGCAGGCTGTCGCTGTCGCCCTTCTTCAGGTGAATCCGCGTGGTCAGGTCGCCTTCGGCCACGGCGCGGGCAATGCTCACCGCGGTGCGCGGCTCGCCACCGAGCTGGCGCAGCATGTTGCGGGTGATCATCAGTGCCAGGCCCAGACCAACCAGCAGCGACAGGCCGATCAGGCTCATCACCGCAAAGCGGGCCTGGTCGTACACCGTGGACACCAGCTTCGCCGAGGCTTCGCCGCCGTCGTAGTTGTACTTGAGCAGCGCCGTGAGAGTCGTGATCACCTCGTCGAACGCCATGCTGGCCAGGCCGTCGGCGATGTCGGCCGCGTCCACCTGCTGCTTGTCACGACCGAGCTTGATCACCTTTTCGTTGGCTTGCAGGTAGGCGGTCCAGGCGGTGGACAGCTTGGTGTTCAGCGCCGTCTCTTCCTCGCCCGACACACGCCCCTGGTAGCCAGCGAACAAGGCCTGCAAGGACTTGCCGGCCTCTTTCATCTTGTCTTCGTACTCGGCGTGGTAACTGGTGTCTTCGGTGCGGCTGTGCTTGATCTCGAACTCGCGGTACTCCACCGCCAGCGCACGGGCATCGGACAGAGCGCCCACGCCCTTGAGCCATTTCTGGGACAGCGCGATGGCTTCCCCATCCACGCTCTTCAGACCCACCAGAGCGGTGGCGCCGAGAGCAGCCGTCAACACCAGGATGGACGCAAACGCGCCGAAGAGCTGCTGGGCCACCGTCAATCGACGGAGCCAGCCAAAAGGATTGGGAAGTTTTTTCATCGCGCCACCGCCATCACTTCTTGTGACCGATGTAGCTGGCGCCGATCACTTTGCCGCCAGCGTCCTTGATGGGGTTGTAGCAGGCGTCGAAGGCGGTGCCGAGCACGTCGATGGGGCCGCAGAACTGCTGGCCCTTGCTCACCGATTCGTAAGCGGCGTTGCGGGCGAGCTGGGTGCCCACGCCGCGTTTGCCTTCGGGCGTGAGCACGTTGGTGCTGACGCGAACGAACTCGTCGCCCTCTTTCACGAAGACGGTGGCGGTGGCCTGGTGGCTCTTGCGGA
>LNFM01010474.1_pt1 | contig 13034 bp, 10 predicted proteins | sample 596031 | NCBI WGS metagenome assembly LNFM01 (sample SAMN04254537, study PRJNA301005) | activated carbon metagenome | isolation source: dual media filters at the Ann Arbor, Michigan drinking water treatment plant | place: USA: Ann Arbor
AGCCCGCCGCCATACAGCTGGAATACGCGTGCCTTGCCGGGGATATTGGCGCCCATGAACCACGATGGCGTCTCGAGCAGCAGGGTGCCCGCGATGGTGTCGGCAACGTGTTCGACCCACGCGTCTTCCGCCGCCGGCGTGGCGGCGATGAAATTGAGTTGCCGCTCGCGCATGTAGTGAATGACGTCCGACACCCACTCCACGTTCTGCTCGAGACAGCGTGGCACGTTGCAGAAGCCGGCAGCGTTCTGCGGTCCGCCGCCGACGATGAACATGTTCGGAAAGCCGACGCACTGCATGCCAAGAAAGGTGCGCGGTCCGCTCGCCCATTTGTCCGCCAGTGACAGGCCATGCTCACCGCGGATGTCGATGCGCTTGTGCGCACCGGTGGCGGCATCGAAGCCGGTCGCGAAAATGATGATGTCGAAGTCGAAGTCGGCGGCGCTGGTCCTGATGCCGGTGGCCGTGATGCGCTCAATCGGAGTGGCCCGGGTGTCGATCAATTGCACGTTGTCGCGGTTGTAGGCTTCGAAATAGCCGCTCTCGAGCGGCACGCGCTTGGTACCGAATGCGTGATCGGTCGGCGTCAGCAGCGCGGCGACTGCGGGGTCATTGACGCGTTCGCGGATCTTCTCGCGCACGAACTCGGCGGCCGTTTCGTTCGCGGCACGACTGGTCAGGATATCGCTGAAGCCGCCGAGCCAGAAGCCGAAGCCGGGTTCGGCCCACTGTCGCTCATAGTGCGCCCGGCGTTCGTCGTCGCTGACGTCGAAGGCCGAGCGGGGATCGAAATCGTGGATGAACGCGCCGAAGGACTCCCGGCACTTCTGGAACATCGCCGGATACTCCGCGCGAATCTTCGCCTGGCTCGCGGCGTCGATCGGTGAATTGCGCAGCGGCTTGCAATAGTTGGCGGTGCGCTGGAACACGGTGAGGTGGCCGATGTTCTTCGAGATCTCGGTGATCAATTGCACGGCGGTGGCGCCCGTGCCGATCACCGCGACGCGCTTGTCGCCGAGGTCGACGGGATGATGCGGCCAGCGCGCGGTGTGCCAACTCTCGCCATGGAAGTCGGCGCGCCCGGGGATGTCCGGGATGTAGGGTTCGGACAGGCCACCGATCGCCGTGATCATCAGGCGAGCGCGCACCGCATGGCCGTCCTCCGCCGTGATCAGCCAGTCGCGTCGTGTGGCGTCGTAGTGTGCGGCGCTGACGCGCGTGCCGAACCGGATGTCGCGCCGCAGATCGAAGCGATCGGTGACATGCTGCAGGTAGCGCAGCGTCTCCGGCTGGGCTGCGAAGTGCTCGCTCCATTCCCACTCGTTCAGCAGTTCGGGCGAGAACGAATAGCCGTAGGTATACGATTCAGAGTCGAAGCGCGCGCCCGGATAGCGATTCCAGTACCAGGTGCCACCGACATCGGTGCCGGCCTCGAGTACCTGCACCGAGCAGCCCATGCCGCGCAGGCGATGCAGGAGATAGAGCCCGGCGATACCGGCGCCGATGATGACGACATCATATTCAGAGGACGCTACTTCCCGACTCGGATTCATATATCGCTCCCGGATGGATGACAGGGCCTGGGTCGACAGGCGGCGGGTTCAAGATTAGCACCGGGACGTGGCACCCTGCAGGTCAGTGCGCTGCCGCATTCACGCGGGCATTGCGTTGACAGTCGGCGCGCCCCGGCGCATGTTCGCGCGATGAAATGCCAGCACACGATTCACCATGCCCAGGGGCACCGGGGCTGGAACAATGCGAATGCGCCGGTGCTGCGCATCGCGCCCGGCGACGCGATCGAGTTCCATGCGCTCGATGCCTCCGATGGCCAGTTGACACCGCAGTCGGACGCCGCGGCGCTGCTGCAGCTCGACTTCGCGCGTGTGAACCCGGTCGTCGGGCCGGTGTACATCGATGGCGCGGCGCCGGGTGACGCCGTCAAGGTGACTCTGCTCGACTTCGCGCCGTCAGGCTGGGGCTGGACGGGAAATATCCCGGGCTTCGGCCTGCTGGCCGATCAGTTCACCGCGCCGCATCTGCAGCACTGGCACTACGACGCGACGGCCCGCACGCCGGCGCTCTTCGGCCCGGGCGGACGCGTACCGCTGAAGCCGATGTGCGGCACGCTCGGACTCGCGCCGGCGGCAGCGGGCTTGCATTCGATCGTGCCGCCGCGCCGTGTGGGTGGCAACATGGACATTCGCGATATCGCCGCGGGCACCACGCTCTACCTGCCGGTCGAGGTGGCCGGCGGCCTGTTCAGTCTCGGCGACGCGCATGCGGCGCAGGGCGACGGCGAAATCTGCGGGACGGCAATCGAGACGGCGTGTACGGTCGCGGCGCGCTTCGAACTGGTCAAGCAGGCGGGGCTCGGATCGCCGCGCTTCACCACGCCCGGCCCGGTCACGCGTCATCTCGATCACGCGGGCTACGAAGTGACGACAGGCATCGGCCCCGACTTGATGACGGCGGCGCGCGACGCGGTGTCCGCCATGGTGGATCTCATCGCGGCCACGCAGCACATGAATCCCGTCGACGCCTACCTGCTGTGTTCGGTATGCGGCGATCTCCGGATCAGTGAAATCGTCGACATGCCGAACTGGATCGTGTCGTTCTACTTTCCACGCTGCGTGTTCGACTGACGGCAGTCCCGCCATGCCACGAAGCATGTCCGAGGGGCATTCGTGTCAGCCCGCAACGGGGGAGACCGTTCCGATTTTCTGCTGCTGAACGCATGAACTTCCTTGCGATGCTGTTCGTCGTGGCCGCCGTCTGGGCCCTGGTGTCCGGCCGCGCCCATTGGCTGTCCGGAGTCGTCACGCGCCACGAGCGCCCGATCGGGTATTGGCTCAGCGTCGTGACGTGTGTGGTGATCGCAGCCCTGCTGTGGGCGCTGGGGCCCGTGCGCTAAATAGCAGCGCGTCAATATCGATCAGCGGCCATGCGCTGGGTCGAAAACTGCGGTTCTTCCGCAGGTTGGGCTGACGCAGGAAGCCCAACGTGCGGCGTATCGGCAACGACTCTATGAGTGCGGCCGATTTGTCCCGCTCCGCAGCGTGCTCAAAAAGTGAATCGACAGCGCCGTGCGCACCCAAGAGTTGGGCTTCCTGCGTCAGCCCAACCTACGACTGGAGCGTATTGGCGCTCTTCTATTCAGCGCAGGCTCTCCGCCCGCAGCGCGCCCGGCGTGACGCCGAGGCGCGCCTTGAACACCCGCGTCATGTGCGCCTGATCGGCAAAGCCGCATTCGGCGGCGATCTGCTTCAGGGCGAGCGCCGGATTCGCCAGCAGCCGCTTCGCGCGTTCGAGTCGTCGGGCCAGGACATAGGCATACGGCGCGCTGCCAAAGCTCGCGCGAAAGCGCCGGCTGAAACTGCACACGCCGAGGCCCGCCACGCAGGCCAGCGCCTGCAGTTCGAGCGTCTCGTGCAGATGGGTGTCGATGTAGTCGGTGATCCGCGCGCAGAGCAGCGGCGACAGGCGGCTCGAGTCCGGGCGTTCGCGCAGCGCGAGTTCGGCGTAATGACGCAGCAGGTGCAGGCCCAACTGGGCCGCCACGGCTTCGACGTACAGGTGGCCGCCGATCGCGGGTTCACGGGCCTCACGCTGTATTGCCTCGACGCCGGCTGTCAGCACCGGATCCTCGACGTTCAGCACGTCGTTGAGCCGGATGCTGGCCATCGAGTGGCCGAGGGCTTCCGACGCGAGCCGTCCGAGCAGGTCTTCCGTCAGGTAGACGTGGAAGACGTCGATGTTCTCGCTCCAGTTCCAGTTCGAGCGTTGCTCGCGCGTCAGCAGGGAGATGCTGCCGGGTGCGCAGCGCGTCTGCTTCCAGGCGCCTTCGAAACGGCGCTCCATCGGCGTGAGCCCGCGGCGGTAGGACACGATCATGTAGTCGCGCATCGGCGGGATGTAGACATCCTGGCCGAGATAGCGGTAACCACGCAGCGCGACGCCGCGCCAGCCCTGGCCGTCGCTGGCGCAGATGACCTTGCCCGGCACCCAGTCCGGCAGTTCACTCGGGGTGATCAGATGTCCCATGCACCGTGTCTGAGGCGGGGCGGTGCGCGCGGCCCCGGCGGCTTCTGGTGGCTAGAAATGGCGCGTCGGCGGGAGCCTAGGGGGGCGCTTGGGGGCTGTCAATCGTCGGCCCGGCGAGGAACGCCGGCGCCGGCGCCGTGCGGCGCCAGGACAACGGTCCGGGGCGCCGCGAGGGCGCCCCGATTGCCGGTTTACTGCACTTCGAAGCCCGCGTAGCCCTGCTCGGCCAGTTCCGTGCACTTCTGGCGATACTGGCCGACGCCGCCGATGTACGACAGCAGCCGGCGCGGCTTGCCCGCAATGTTCGACCCCATGTACCAGGAGTCGGTCTTCACGACGAGCGTCGCGTTTGCGATTTCGTCATGGTGCGCGACCCACTGATCCTCGAGCGCCTTGCTCGCCTCGATCACCTTCGCGCCCTTGTTGCGCAGGTGCTCGATGCAGGCCGTGATCCACTCCGTCTGCTGCTGCAGGCAGGTGGTCATGTTGCACAGGGCGGCGGACGGCGCGAGCGGTGCACCCGTCGTGAACAGGTTCGGATAGCCATGCACCTGCAGGCCGAGGGCCGTGCGAATGTCACGGCTCCAGTCGTCCTTCAGCGAACGCCCGCCGCGGCCACGGATGTCGATGCGCGTCAGCGCACCCGAACCCGCATCGAAGCCGGTCGCCAGGATCAGCACGTCGAGTTCGTGCACAGTGCCGTCCTTCAGCCGGATGCCTTCCGGCACCACGCAGTCGATCGGATTGTCCTTGACGCTGATCGCCTCCACGTTCGGACGGTGATAGACCTCGAGATAATTGCTCTCGAGCGGCACGCGATGCGTGCCGAAACCGTAATCGGTCGGAATCAGCAGTTCACAGAGTTTCGGATCCTTCAGACGTTCGCGCATTTTCTCGCGCACGAACTCGGACACTTCAGCACTTGCCGCCTCGTCCATGAACAGTTCCGGGCAGGTCGCGAGCCACAGCTTCAGCGAACCGAACTCCCAGTTCTCCTCCATGCGCTGGCGCTTCTGCGCCGGCGTGAGATCGGCCCAGGCACCGGCCGGGAATTCGAACTCGAAACCGCTGAACGTGCGCGGCAGTTTTTCGCGCAGTTCTTCGAAACGCGCCTTGTAGGCGGCCTGCTCGGCCGGGCCGTAATGCGGGTTCGCCATCTTGCTGATGTACTGCGGCGTACGGATGAAGACCTTCAGATGACCGACCTTGTCGGCGATCGTCTGGATGACCTGGATGCCGGTGGCACCGATGCCGACGATGCCGACGCGCTTGCCGGTGAAATCGATCGACTCCTTCGGCCAGCGCGCGGTGTGGAACAGGCGGCCCTTGAAACTGTCCTGACCCTTGAACACGTTTTCGAGCGGCGCCGACAGCATGCCGGAGCAGGAGATCACGAACTGCGCGTCGATCGTCTGGCCCGCCTCGGTGGTCAGTGTCCAGCGGCCCGTGTCTTCGTGGTAGTGGGCGGATTTGATCGTGGTGTTAAACTGGAAGTCCTTGCGCAGATCGAGCCGATCGGCGACGTAATTCATCCAGCGTTCGATCTCGGGCTGACCCGGAAAGCGTTCGCTCCAACTCCAGTCCTTGTACAGGTCTTCATCGAACAGGTACTGGTAGATGTAGCACTCGGAGTCGAACTTGGCGCCGGGATAGCGGTTCCAGTACCAGGTACCGCCGACGCCGGTAGCGGTGTCGAAGCCTTTGACGTTCAACCCCATCTTGCGCAGCTGATAAACCTGGTAAAGACCGGCGACACCGGCGCCGATCACGGCGGCGTCGAGTCGTAGCGGGGCGGGGGCGAGCTTGCTGTCCGTCATGTCATTCCACTCCTCTGTTCTCTTTTTTCGGCCCGTCTCTAAGGGCGGCCCCGCGATTATAGGGGCGCGGCCGGTAATGTCGGGAGCGCATCATCGAAAAGGGGCACAGCGGGGTCTTGGACGAAACGGCCGGCGCTTTGAACGAAAGCGGCGGAGCACGGAAATGGGGCGTCTGGAGGGGCGAACCACGGCCCAAATCCCCATGATTAATGGGTGAATGGCCGCCGCGGCGCGGCGGAGGCCCGGGGGGGCCGCGCCGACGGCGAGGGTGCCTGCCGCACCGACACTTGCCGGGGCGGCAAGTCACACGGCGATCATTCGACGACGATCTCCGCGGAAATCGAATTCGCGATGTAGCACTCATCGTGCGCAGCGTGATGCAGGCGGTCGAGCTCCGCGGTCGTCGGGCTGCGGTCGCCGCTGAACTCGATGCGCGGCTTCAGCGTGATGCGGGTGATGGCGAGCCGGCCACGCGCATTCTTTTCCATGAGCCCTGTGGCGTCGTCTTCATAGCGCTCGATCACGAAGCCCTCTTTGGCGGCGAGCCACAGGAACGTCAGCATGTGACAACTCGCTGCCGCCGCCACCAGCGCTTCTTCGGGGTCGACCGCCGCCCTGGCCGAGAACGGCAGCGGCACCACCAGTGGCGACGCGGAGGCCGGCACCGTCACGCCTTCGTCGAAGCGCCACTGGTGCGCGCGACTGTAACGTCCGCGCACGAAGTCGCTGTCGTCGCGGGCCCAGCAGATGGTGGCGTGGTAGTGGTGCATGGCTCGGCTCCTCGGGCTTGTCAGAGGGTGTTGATCGCTGCGGCTCAGCAGTCCGGCACATTGACCGCGAGGCCGCCGGTCGAGGTTTCCTTGTAGTGGCTCTGCATGTCGAGCCCGGTCTGTTTCATGGTCTTGATCACGGAGTCGAGCGACACCTGGTGCGTGCCGTCGCCGTGGAGCACGGCGAGGCGCGCGGCATTGACCGCCTTCACGGCGCCCATCGTGTTGCGCTCGATGCAGGGGATCTGCACCAGACCCTTGATTGGATCGCAGGTCAGGCCGAGGTTGTGTTCCATGCCAATCTCCGCGGCATTCTCGATCTGCGCATTGCTGCCGCCGAGCACGGCGGCCAGCCCCGCGGCAGCCATCGAACACGCGACACCGACTTCGCCCTGGCAGCCCATCTCGGCGGCCGACAGCGACGCATTGCGCTTGTAGAGCATGCCGATTGCGCTCGCCGTCAGCAGGAAGCGGCGGATGGCGTCGGCGTCGTTGCGATGGAAAACCGTGCAGTATTTCAGCACCGCCGGCACGATGCCGGCCGCGCCGTTCGTCGGTGCGGTCACGACACGCCCGCCCGCGGCGTTCTCTTCGTTGACCGCCAGGGCATAGACGTTCAGCCAGTCGAGCGCGGCGAGGTGCGGATCGGCGACGCCCGTGCTGAGACGCGCGTACATCTCCGCCGCGCGGCGTTTGACCTTCAAGCCGCCGGGCAGGATGCCGCCGGTGTGCAGACCGCGCTCGATGCAATCGTCCATCGCCCGCCAGATCGCGTCGATCTTCGCGCAGGTCTCGGCTTCCGGTCTGAACGCGGCTTCGTTCGCGAGCACGATGTCGGCTATCGACATCGATCGCTCGGTGCCGATCGTCAGCAGTTCTTCGGCCGAGGTGAAGGGGTAGGGCACCGTCGGGCCGGTCACGGTGTCCGGCGACTGGTGCGATTCCGCTTCCGACACCACGAAGCCGCCGCCGACCGAATAATAGGCGGCCGTCTGCAACGTGGTGCCCGCCGCATCGAACGCATGAAAGCGCATGCCGTTCGGGTGAAAGGAGAGCGTCTGGTCGCGCAGCCAGTGGATGTCGTCCGGCGTGAACGGGAGCGCGCGGCCGTCCGGCAGGACAATCTGCCGCTGGTGTTCGAAGCGCGCTCCTATCGCCTCGATGCGTTCACCCGTGACGCTGTCCGGCCGCTCGCCGGACAGCCCGAGCAGGACTGCGCGGTCGGTGGCGTGGCCCTTGCCTGTCCACGCCAGCGACCCGTACAGCTCGACGACCACGCGGGCCACCGCCGGGCCGTGCGGTGACGCCAGCAGCGCCTCGATGAAACGGCAGCTCGCGAGCATCGGTCCGACGGTATGCGAACTCGACGGGCCGATGCCGATCTTGAACAGGTCGAGCACGGACAGATTCATGGCGTTTACACCGTTTGCAGATACCAGTCGTAATCCTGGTTGCTGATTTCACCGAGATAGCGCTGCGACTCGCTGCGTTTGACCGCCGAGTAGATGTCCACGAAACGCTTGCCGAAATATTCCCGCGTCAACGGCGACTGCGCGAAGCGCTCGATTGCCAGCGGCCAGTGTACCGGCAGCGGTGGCGCGTCCGTGACCTGGTAGCCGTCGCCTGCGACCGGCGCGCCAGGATCGATCTCGCGGTCGATGCCGTGATCGGCGCCCGCGAGCACGGCGGCAGCCGCCAGGTATGCATTCGCGTCCGCGCCGCAGATGCGGTGCTCGACATGGCGCGTCTCGGCGGGCCCGGTCGGCACGCGCATCGAGACGGTGCGATTGTTGATGCCCCAGGTCGGGAACAGCGGCGCATAGCTGTTCGCGCAGAAGCGGCGGTAGGAGTTCGCGTGCGGCGCGAACAGCGCCATCATGTCGGCGGCCGTTTCGGCCATGCCGCCTACCGCATGTCGCAACAGCATCGTGCCGGCCGGATCGTCGTGCGCGAACAGGTTGTGCCCCTGCTCGTCGACGAGGCTCAGGTGCAGGTGCGTGCCCGAGCCGGCATGGCCGCCGAAGGGCTTGGCCATGAAGCAGGCGAGAAAGCCGTGCCTGGCGGCCACCCCTTTGACGAGCCGCCGATACAGCGTTGCCTCGTCCAGCGCCTGGAGCGCGTCGGCGCGATGCGTCAGCGTGATCTCGAGCTGGCCGGGGCCGAACTCCGAGATCGCCGTTTCCGCCGGCAGCCCCTGCACGTCGCAGGCGCGGTACAAGTCGTCGAAGAACGGTGCGAGCGCCTCGACTTCATCGATGCTGTAGACGTGCGGATGCTGGCCGCGTGGCGCGACGGGCACTGGCGGGCGGCTGCGCGCGCTCGAGCCTTCGAGCAGGTAGAACTCGAGTTCGACCGCCATCACCGGGTTCAACCGCTGCTTCTTCAGACGCTCGATCACGCGGATCGCGACGAGCCGCGGGTCGGCCGCCGCTGACGGCATGCCGAGTTCGGGGTCCAGCATGATCAGCACCTGCGCGGTCGGCGCCGCGAGCCACGGACAGCGCATCAGCGTGCCGGGCACCGGAAACGCGAGGCAGTCCATGTCACCGACCTCCCACAGCAGGCCGGTGTTCTCGGCATCTTCCCCGCTGAGCGTCAGCGCCGCGATCGAACTCGGCAAGGGGCGCCCGCGCTCGTACAGCGCTTCGAGTTCCGCCGGCCGCAGGGACTTCCCGCGCAGCACGCCGTTGTGATCGGTCAACATCATCTGGACATGGCGGATGTCCGAGTTCCGGGCCAGGAATTCGCGGGCTTCAGCCGGCGACGCGCGATGGTTCATGCAGAGGCTCCAAATGCAATTTCAGGTCGGACCCGCGTGGGGCCGCGTCGTGCTGCGGCGGCGTCACCGGCCGCGGTCGTCACGGGGCTGGCGGTGGCTGGGCCAGCGTGCCCGGGTCGCGTGTCGCCGCCTCGGTCAGGCATGCGTCGACCGCATCGAGCAGCGCCCACACCGCGTCCATGCTCGTCGCAGGGCTCACCAGCAGCATGTTGTGGAACGGCGTGATCACGAGCCCCCGGTTCAACAGGTACAGGTGCAGCAGGCGTTCGAGCGCCGGGTTCGCCGCGGCTTCCGCCGCGCGGCCCGTGCGCGGCGGCAACGCGCAGGCCTGGAACTCGCAGCGTGCGCCGAGTTGCGTCACGCACCAGTCGAGATCGTGGCGCGCGAACACCCCGCGCAGGCCGGCCGCGAGTTCGCCGGCCATGGCTTCCATGCGCGCGTAATGGTCGTCGCTCATCATGTGCTCGAGGTTCGCGCGCAACGCGGCGAACTGCAGCGGATTCGCCGACAGCGTCGTGCCGATGCCGGTGCGGCCGTCGGGCGCGCTCGTCCAGGCCGTCTGCATGTCGTGCGCGAGGGCCGCGCTGACGCCGTAGACCGCGCAGGGCAGGCCACCGGCGATGGCCTTGCCGATCACGATGGCGTCCGGGTCGAGCCCATGGGCGCGCGTGTAGCCGCCGGGGCCGCAGCTCAGCGTGTGGGTTTCATCGAGCAGCAGCAGGGTGCCGTGCTCGCGCGTCACGGCGCGCAGCGTCGCGTGAAAGCCGGGATCGGGCAGCACCATGCCGATGTTGGTCAGCGCCGGTTCGCACAGCACGGCCGCAACGTCGTTCGCCTTCAGCGCGTGGGCGAGGGCCTCCGGATCGTTGAAGTCGACGACGAGGGTGGTGCCATCGCCACCTTGGCCACTCTGGCCGAGCAGTCCGGGCGCGGGCTGCGCGCGGCCGTCGATCAGGCGCACCAGTGTGTCGTCGACCGCGCCGTGATAGCAGCCGTCGAACACGAGGATCTTCTGCCGGCCGGTGGCGGCGCGCGCCCAGCGCAGCAGGAAGCGGTTGGCGTCCGACGCGGTCGTCGCGACCTGCCAGCGCGCGAGGCCGAAGCGTCGCGTCAGTTCGACGCCGACCCATGCGGCATCCGCGCCGGGCAGCATCGTGGCGAGGCCGCGTGATGCCTGGGCGGCAATGGCGGCGGCGACCGGCGCCGGGCTGTGGCCGAACATCGCGGCGGTGTCGCCGAGGCAGAAGTCGCTGTAGGCATGGCCGTCGACGTCCGTGAGCCGCGCGCCGCTGGCCTCGCGTACGCTCAGTGGAAACGGCAGCGGCCAGTCGCGCATCCAGTGCAGCGGCGCGCCGGCGAACCAGTGCTCGCCGAGGGTCGCGGCGAGTTCGGCCGACTTCGGGTTGGACGCCTGGTAGCGCGCTGTTTCACGGGCGGCCAGCGCCGCCAGCGTGGCGGCGGGAAAGAATCCGGGAGAAGTCTGATCGGCGGCTGGCGGCATGGCTGCCATGATAATGCGGATTTGGCGCCGCCTGCCCGCGGTGCGGCTTTTCGCGCCGGCCGGCCACCCGTACCATGCCTCCATGAGCGAACTGGCACACAGCACACCCCGGGCCGACGGCTTTGCGATGCCCGCCGAGTGGGCACCACAGGCACAGGTGTGGATGGCGTGGCCGGAGCGCCCCGACAACTGGCGGCTCGGCGGCGTGCCGGCCCAGCATGCGTTTGCCCATGTCGCCAATGCGATCGCCGACCATGAACCGGTGACGGTCGGGGTGTCGCACCGCCAGTACGAACATGCGCGGCGGCTGCTCGTGCCGCGCGTGCGGCTCGTCGAACTGACGACGAACGACGCCTGGATGCGTGACATCGGCCCGACGTTCGTGCGCCACGAGGGCGGCGAAGTGCGCGCAGTCGACTGGATCTTCAACGCGTGGGGCGGCCTGCACGGCGGACTGTATTTTCCGTGGGACGCGGACGACCTCGCGGCAGCGAAGATCGCCGATCTCGAGCGCGTGACGCGCTATCGCGCGCCGCTGGTGCTCGAGGGCGGGTCGATCCACGTCGACGGCGAAGGCAGCTGCCTGACGACCGAAGAATGTCTGCTGAATCCAAACCGCAATCCGTCGCTGAACCGCGCCGACATCGAGCAGCATCTGCGCGACTACCTCGGCGTGTCGACGGTGCTGTGGCTCGGCGCGGGTGTGTGCAACGACGAAACCGACGGCCACATCGACAATCTCTGCTGCTTCCTGCGCCCCGGCGTCGTGGCGCTGGCATGGACCGACGATGCGTCCGATCCGCAGTCGGCGATTTCGCGCGATGCCTACCGCCGGCTGCGAGCGATGCACGATGCACGCGGCAGGCAGCTGGAAATCGTGAAGTTGCCAATCCCCGCAGTGCCGGTCGCGATGACCGATGAGGAAGCTCGTGAAGTGGCGCATGGCGCCGGCACGTTCGCGCGGCCCGGCGGCTTTCGCCTCGCGGCCTCCTATGTCAACTTCCTCATCGTCAACGGCGCGGTGATCGTGCCCGAGTTCGGCGATGCGAACGATGCGCGCGCCGCGAGCATCCTCGCCGAACAGTTTCCGGATCGCGTCATTCGCCAGGTCCCGGGGCGCGAGATTCTCTACGGCGGTGGCAACGTCCACTGCATCACGCAGCAGCAACCCGCGGGCGTCTGACGCGCGAGGCCGTCGCGCACGACGCCTGTCACCGGCTCAGCCACACGAGCGCCGCGTCGATTTCGCTGAAACGGCGGACATCGAAGCCGCGATTGACCATCGTGTTTTCCCAGAACTCTATCTTCTCTGCCATCTCACCGTGGGCATCAGCGATGACGGCTTCCCGGCTGCTTTCCTTGTCCAGCCCTTCGTCGACGAGGTAATCGACCAGGAAATACAGATCGGCCAGGCTGTGGCCGCCGGGCTCGAGGCCGCGGCAGTCGGTCAGGTAACGACAGCTGTTGACCCGTCTCGCGACGACCATCGTCTCGCGGCAGGCTGCTTTCAGTTCGTCGCCCGTCAGTGCGCCGTGGTAGTAGGTTTGAACGACGGTCTCGTCGCAGAGCAGGTTGACCAGCCAGGGCATGAAAGCCTTTCAGGGTCGGGACTACTTGGAAGCCGCCATCTTTGCGTCGCGTTGGCGGGCCTGGTCGGCCTGCTTGAGCACGAGGCCCGCGGCGATTACTCCGATCGCGACGACGACCACCAGCAGGGTCGCGAGCGCGTTGATCTCCGGGGACAGCCCGAGTCGGACCTTCGAGTAAATCACCATCGGCAGCGTCGTCGAGCCGGGGCCGGATACGAAGCTCGAAATCACCAGATCATCGAGCGACAGTGTGAACGCAAGCAGAAAGCCGGACACCAGCGCCGGCATGATGATCGGCAGCGTGATCAGGAAGAAGACCTTGGCCGGTCGCGCGCCGAGGTCCATTGCCGCCTCTTCGATCGATGGATCCATGCCCGTCAGGCGCGACTGCACCACCACTGCGACATAGGCCAGCGCGAAGGTCGTGTGCGCGATGATGATCGTCAGTGTGCCGCGGCCTGCCGGCCAGCCGAAAGCCTGCTCCATCGCGACGAACAGCAGCAGCAGTGACAGGCCCGTGAGGACTTCCGTCTTCAC
>LNFM01010475.1_pt1 | contig 13033 bp, 11 predicted proteins | sample 596031 | NCBI WGS metagenome assembly LNFM01 (sample SAMN04254537, study PRJNA301005) | activated carbon metagenome | isolation source: dual media filters at the Ann Arbor, Michigan drinking water treatment plant | place: USA: Ann Arbor
CTTCTACAACGGCAAGCAGTTCCCGGCCAAGTACCAGGGCGGCATCTTCGTGGCCTCGCACGGCTCATGGAACCGCAGCCAGGCCACCGGCGCGTTGATCAACTTCATCCCGCTCAACGCCAACGGAACCGCCGGCAAGTCCGAAGTGTTTGCCGAAGGCTGGCTGGACGGTAACGGCGTCTACAAAGGCCGACCCGTGGACGTGGCTCCGATGAAAGACGGCTCGCTGCTGATCTCCGACGACTACGTCGGCGCGATCTACCGCGTCACCTACTCGCCGAACTGACAGCGGCACCCTGCCGCCTCCTCGCTCAAGCGGCCCACGCGGGCCGCTTGAGCGAGCTCACGCTTGAACGGACCTTTTCCCATGCGAATTTCGATCCTGATCGCGGCCGCGCTGAGCGTGGGCGCCGCGCACGCGGCCGACCCCGCGGTGGGCCGCACCAAGGCCAACATGGCCTGTGCCGTCTGCCACGGCCCCAACGGCATGTCCATGATGCCCAACGCGCCGCACCTCGCGGGCCAGCCCGGCATCTACCTGGTGGAGCAGCTGAAGAACTACCGCAGTGGCAAACGCCCGCACGAGGTGATGGGTGTGATTGCCAAACCCCTGACCGATGCCGAGATCGAGGATCTCGCCGCCTGGTACTCGTCACTGCAGATCAGTGTGCAGACGCCCTGACACCCGAACACTTTCAAGACACCGCCCCACCATGCAAGTGCGCTACCTGGTTCTTTTTCCCCTGGCCGTGTTGCCCGCCTGGCTGCACGCCCAGACCACCCCCACGCCGCCAGAGACCGACGCCGGATCCCTTGCACCGGTGGTCATCACCGGCAGCGGATCGGCCGACCAGCGCTGGCGCGGCGCGGCCACGGTGGACGTGGTCGACGGCCGCGAACTGCGCGATGGCCAGCTGCAGATCAACCTGTCCGAAGGCTTGGCGCGCGTGCCGGGTCTGGTGATCCGCAACCGCGAAAACTACGCGCAGGACCTGCAGGTCTCCATCCGCGGGTTTGGCGCCCGCTCCACCTTCGGGGTTCGTGGCGTGCGCCTGTTTGTCGACGGCATTCCGGCCAGCGCGCCCGACGGCTCGGGCCAGGCGGCCAACTTCCCGCTGGGCAGTGCCGACCGCATCGAGGTCGTGCGCGGGCCGTTTGCCGCGCTGTATGGCGCCTCCAGTGGAGGCGCCATCCTGGCTTACACACAAGATGGCACCCGGCCCGGTGAACTGCGCGTGGGCTCGGCGTTCGGCTCCAACGGCTTGTGGCGCCTCTCGACCCAGGTCTCCGGCCAGACCGGCACGGCCGAAGCCCCGGGCTGGTCGTACACGCTGGACGTGGGCAAGTTCGCCACCGACGGTGCGCGCCCGCAGTCGGCAGCCGACCGCAGCACCGCGAACGTGAAACTCTCGCGAGCCCATGAGGGTGGGCGGACCGTGATCCTGTTCAACCAGCAGCGCAGCTTTGCGCTCGATCCGCTGGGTCTGTCGCGCGCCGAATATGAAATGAGCGACGAAGCGACCACGCCCGATGCCACACGATTCAACACGCGCAAATCGGTCTCGCAAAGCCAGCTCGGGCTGGCCTGGGACCAGGCGCTGGGAGGGGGACACAAGATTGAGCTCATGGGCTACGGCGGTACACGCCAGGTGGTGCAGTACCAGTCCATTCCCACTGGCGCGCAGGGCATCACCAGCTCGGGCGGTGTCATCGACCTGGACCGTTCTTACTGGGGCTGGAACGGTCGCTGGCGCTGGAGCGGCGAAGCCGTGAGTGGCAGAGTGAACCTGAGTGCAGGCTTGGCATCTGACCGGCAGACCGACGAGCGCAAGGGTTACCAGAACTTTACCGGCCCAAGCGGCGCGCCCACAGCCGTTGGCGTGCAAGGCGCACTGCGCCGCGACGAAACCAACCGAGCCACCACGCTCGACCCGTACGTACAAGGCGAATGGAGCAGCGATCGACTCACGCTGAGTGCCGGCGTGCGGCGAGTGAATGCCGACTACACCTCCAGCGACCGTTTCATCACAGGCGCCAACGGCAACGACAGTGGCGAGAAAAGCTTCGGCGGCACCCTGCCGGTGGTGGGCGCACGCTGGCAACTCTCGCCGGGCCTGCAAGCGTTTGCCAATGTGGGCAAAGGCTTGGAGATTCCCACCCTCAACGAGGTCGCTTACCAAAGCAGCGGCGCCGCCGGATTCAACACCGCGCTGAATGCGGCACGCAGCACGAGCGCCGAAGTGGGACTGCGCGGGCGCAACGGCGCGGGCCTGTGGAATGCCACCGTTTTCGACATCCGCACCGACGACGAGATCGTGGTGCAGAACAACACGGGCGGTCGATCGACATTCCAGAACGCAGGCCGCACGAAGCGCCAGGGTCTGGAACTTTCGGCCGAATACGGCCTGGACACAGTCACCCTGACCACCGCCTACACCTACATCAAGGCTCGCTACCAAGACAGCTTCCTCACCTGCACGAGAACTCTGTGTCCAGGCACGTTCCCGCAGGTGCTCGTTCCCGCCGGCAACAGCATGCCGGGCATTCCCGTTCAGCAGCTCTTTGCCCAAATCGCCTGGGCACCGAACCTGGCGGGCAGCTGGGCAGCGGGCAGCGTGTTCACCCTGGAAGCGCGCCACACGGGCCGCGTGTTCGTCAACGACCTCAACAGCGATGCCGCCGCCGGCCACACGCTCTTCAGCATCGGCGCCCGCTTCGAGCAAACCACAGGTGCCTGGACCTGGCGCGAGTTCGTGCGCATCGACAACCTCACCGACAAGAAACACGCAGGCTCGGTGATCGTCAACGATGGCAACAGCCGCTTCTTCGAACCCGGCCTGGGCCGCTCGCTGTCGGCCGGTATCGAGCTCACGCGGCGCTTTTGAACACCGGCCGCGCAGCCCTCACGGGGGCAGCCGGCCGAACTCGCTCTCGGGGTCGATCACCTGCGCCGGCAGGCTGATGGCGAAGGTACAACCGGCGCTCGACGCGGCCTCGCACCAGATGCGTCCGCCGTGCCGCTCGACGATGCGCTGTGCGAGTGCCAGGCCGGTGCCGATGCCCTCGTAATCCATGGAGTGGTGCTGGCGCTGGAACAACGCGAACAGGTTGGGTGCGTGATCCAGGTCAAAGCCCACGCCGTTGTCGCGCACGAAGACCACACGTTCGCCGGTGCTGTCGGTCCACTGGCCGACTTCAATGCGGGCCGGCGTGCGGGTGCGTGTGAAGTTCACCGAGTTTTCCAGCAGGTTGCGCAACACCTCGGCCAGCAGGATGGCGTCGCCGCGCACCTGGGGAAGATCGTCGTCGATCACCCAGTCGATCGAGCGCGCCGGCTGCTCGGCTTTCAGGTGGCGCACCACGCCTTGCACCAGCGGACTCAGGGGCACCTGCTGGCGTGCCAGTTGCACGCGACCCATGCGCGCGTACTCCAGCAAACCTTCGATCATCAAACCCATGCGCTTGCTGGACTTGGCGATCGAGGCCTGGTACTGCAGCAACTGGTTGTCGCCGTTGGGCCCGATGCGCTCCTGCGCGAGCGCCACGAAGCTGGAGATGTGGCGCAGTGGCGCGCGCAGGTCGTGCGAGACGGTGTGCGAGAACACGTCGATGTCCCGGTTGGCCGCCACCAGCTGGTTGGTGCGCCGGGTCACCCGCTGTTCGAGTTCGCGCTTGAGATCGGCCACCTGGTGTTCAGCGCGGCTGCGCTCGGTGGCATCCGTCACGACCGCACTGGCGCACAAAAAACGGCCTTGCGCGTCGAGCACAGGATCCACGCCGAACTCGGCCCGGAACACCCGGCCTTCGGGCCCCTGGATGTCCAGCTCCAGGGGTGCACCCGAAGCACCGCGCGCGAGCAGGGCCAGATGCGAACCCAGCAGCGCGCGCGAGCGGGCGTCGGCCAGGCCCATGAGGCTCAGGAAATCGGTGGTGCTGGTCGGCCGCCCCTGCACGAACCCGGAGGCCTCCAGCCCGAGCCAATGGATCAGCGTGCGGTTGAGGTGGACAAGGCGCAACTCCAGGTCGACGCAAACCAGGCCGCAGGGCGCCTGGTCGTAGAGCACAGCGGGCCCCGTGGAGGGTTCTGGTGAAGCCGGATTGTTGTCCATGGCGTCTCGCTCGGGTGGAAGGCAGGAAGATCGGTCAGCGCCCCTGCCCTGCGCACCTTGAACGGTACATGGGTGGGGTTCTGCGTTTCAGTATCGACCAAAAGCAAACTGGCCGGGTCCACATTTTGGCCATGTCACCGTCGCTCGCCAGGGACCGGCGCTCACTTGGGTTTGAGGTCCCAGTCGGGCACTTCCCGCGGGGCTGGCATCGCGCTGCGCCCCTCCAGACGCAGCGCAGTGAGCTCGGCCGTCATCTCCAGGGTTTTGCGGTCGTCGGGGTTCGGGTTGTCCTTGAAAAAGTCAAATGTCGCGCGCCAATGGCTTGAGGGCTTCCGCCTGATGCTTCATTAGCCATTCTGATGAATTACCAGATTCATGGACTGGGCACTTAAAATACGGGTTAACCCTAGTGAGTCCCTATGTTGAAGTTTTTCCAAAGTTGTTTCCAGACGCCCCATTTCCCGGTGGGCGTTCGTGTCAACCGCCTGCACCAAGGCAGCCTGGACCGCACCGACGGCCGGGTCGTGGCCCAGACAGCTGAAGGCGTGCTGGTCGAGTGGCCCCGCAATGGCAGTGGCTGGGAGCGCCCCCAGGCGCTGTGCCAGCAAGGCTGAGCACCCCGCCGCTGGCACCGCCGGCCCCAAACAAAACGCCAGCTTTCGCTGGCGTTTTTCGTTCTGTCGAGCGCGCTCAGGTGCGCACGCGCCCGTCTCCGGTGAGCATGGACAGCTCGGCGTAGCGCGATGCCACGTGGTTGGTCGGGCTCAGCGACACCGAGTAGCCTCCAATGGACGTGGTGCCGATCGACTCCAGCCCGTTGATGAGACCGTCGCGCGTGATGCGCGAACCCGCGCGGCGCAGGCCTTCGGTGAAGAGCCTGGCGGCCAGGAAACCTTCCATGCTGGAGAAGTTGGCCTGCACCTTGTTGCCACCCTTGCTGATGGCTTCCTGGAACTCGCGTGAAATCGGCTTGGAGGCCGCGTAAGGTGTGGGCATGACCTGTGACACCACCACACCGGCGCCGTCTTTGCCCAGCTCGTCGGCCAGCGCCTGCGTGCCCACGAAAGACACGTTGTAGAACGTGCCCCCGTAGCCCGCCGCCTTGGCCGCGCGAATGTAAGCCGCACACGATTTGTAGGCGCTGATCTGCACCACCGCGTCGGGCCTGGCGGCGTTGATGGTGGCCACCGCCTGCGCCACGTCCACCGAATTGCGTTCCACCGTGGCCGTGGCCACCGGTTCCAGGTTGCGCGATTTGAGCGCCAGCACCGTGCCGTCGAGACCAGCCTTGCCGTAGGCGTCGTTCTGGTGGAACACCGCGATCTTCTTCAGACCGAGGTTGGTGAGCTGGCGCACGATGAGTTCGGTCTCGTCGTTGTACGAGGCACGCAGGTGAAACGCGAGCCGGTTGAACGGCTGGCGCAGTCCCATCGCTCCGGTGAACGGCGCAAAGAAAGGCATGTCGGCCTTGAACGCCAGCGGCAACGCGGCCACGCTGGTGGGCGTGCCGATGTAGCCGAACAGGGAGAACACGTCAGCCGCAATCAGCTTGTTGGTGTTCTCGGCACAACGGTCGGGCTCGTAGCCGTCGTCGAGCTGCAGGATTTCGATGCGTTGGTTGTTCACACCACCCTGGCCGTTGAGCTGGTCAAAAAACAGCTTGGCGCCCGCGTGGAACTGGATGCCCAACTGCGCCGCGGCACCGGTGAACGCGGCCGACTGACCCAGCACGATGCGGTTGCCCGACTGCGCGCGCAGGCTCGGCGCGCCAAGCGCAGCCACGCCAGCAACCAGGCCGCTGAAACGGCGGCGCGAAATGCCGGAAGCAAAGTTGGATTTCATGGGTGGTCGGCTCCGGAAGGGGCATGCGGAGGCAAGCGCTGGGCACCGCCTCCGAGGGTGTTGCAAGAATTTGTATCTCTTGATGCTACCCACCCGGGTACCGTAAGCCAGCGCACTTGGTCCACCCAGTCAACCGCTCATCGGGCTGTGCAAAACCCCGCACCACTCCAGTACCCGATCCTCAGTCGTCGAGCCTCAGGTTCGGGAAATCGCTCTCCAGAAACTCGCCCGCACCCCGCGCGCCGACCGCCTGCCGCTCCACCTCTTGCGCGCGAAGCTGAACGCGGCGGATCTTGCCCGAGATGGTCTTGGGCAGCTCGCTCACGAACTCGATGCGGCGCACCCTTTTGTAGGGTGCGAGCTGCTGCCGCGCGAACGCGAAGATCGCTTCGGCCAAGGCAGGCCCGGGCGTGAAGCCGGGTGCGAGCAGCAGGTAGGCCTTGGGCACTGCGGTGCGCACCGGATCCGGGCACGGCACCACAGCCACCTCCACCACCGCTTCGTGTTCGATGAGTGCACTCTCCAGCTCGAACGGGCTGATGCGGTAACCCGACGCCTTGAACACGTCGTCGGCGCGGCCCACAAAGGTGAGGTAGCCGTCGGCGTCGCGCGCAGCGGTGTCACCCGTGTGGTAGTGGCCACCTCGCATCACCTCGGCGTTTTTCTCGGGCGCGTCGAGGTAGCCCACCATCAGGCCGAGCGGGCGTTCGCGCAGGTCGATGCAGACCTCGCCCTCGTCGGCCTCATGGCCGTCGGCGTCGAGCAGCGTGATCTTGTAGCCGGGCAAGGGCAGGCCCATGGAGCCGGGCTTCAAAGGCAGCCCTGGCGCGTTGCCCACCTGCGCCGTGGTCTCGGTCTGGCCGTAACCGTCGCGCAGCGTGAGGCCCCAGGCCTTGCGGATCTGCTCGATGATTTCCGGGTTCAGCGGTTCGCCCGCACCGATCACCTCGCGCAGGGCAAGCCTCCCCTGCCACGCGGCCAGGTCTTCCTGGATCAACATGCGCCACACCGTGGGCGGCGCACACAGGCTGGTCACACGGCAGCGCTCCAGCACGGCCAGCAGCCCCTGCGCGCTGAAGCGCGGCGTGTTGTGGATGAAGACGCAGGCGCCTGCATTCCACGGCGCAAAGAAACAGCTCCAGGCGTGCTTGGCCCAGCCGGGCGAGGAGATGTTGAGGTGCACGTCGCCCGCGCGCAGGCCAAGCCAGTACATGGTGGAGAGGTGGCCCACCGGGTAGCTCTGGTGCGTGTGCAGCACGAGCTTGGGCTGTGAGGCGGTGCCCGAGGTGAAATACAGCAGCATCGGGTCGGTGGCCAGCGTGCTGCCTTGCGGATCGAACTCGACCGGGTGCGTGCGAGAGCCGCCGAAGTCCACCCAGCCCGGCTGGGCAGCGCCGACGCAGATGCGCGAGAACACAGCGCCGATGGCCTCGAACTTGGGCACTTGCACGGCGCCCACCACCACGTGTTTCACCGCGCCGCGTTCGATGCGGTCGCGCAGATCGTCCGGCGTGAGCAGCGAAGTGGCCGGGATCAGCACCGCGCCCAGCTTGATGGCTGCCAGCATGGTCTCCCACAACGCCGGCTCATTGCCAAGCACCATGAGCACCCGGTCGCCGCGCTGCACGCCTTGCGCACGCAGGAAGTTGGCCACCTGGCTGGAGCGCGCCGAGAGCTGCGCAAACGAAAACCGCTCCTCGGTGCCGTCGGCATCCACGATCCACAGCGCGGTGGCGTCATTGCCACGGGCCATGGCGTCGAAGTGGTCAAGCGCCCAGTTGAACTCGGTGAGTTGGGGCCAACGGAATTGCGCGCTCGCGCTGGCGGGGTCTCCACGCAGGCTCAGCAACTGGTCGCGCGCCTGCAGGAAGGCCAGGGTGGAAGGAGCGTGTGCCATGGTCTTGATGTCTCGGTGTTGTGGGGGCGGGTTGATCGTAGACGCCGCGCAGGCGCGACAGTCGCTCAGTAGTTTCCCTAGGCCGGATTGCGCCACGCCGGTACACATTCGCCCAGACACCCAAGATGCCAAACCTGTCCAAGCCTCTCGCCACACACGGCCATGTGTCGCCACCGCGCACGGCCGGCCTGTTTTTTGCCACGCCCGAGCAGCGTGTGGCGCTGGCGCGCGAGATGTTCTTCAGCGAGGGCCAGCGCCCCTCGGGCCTGGTGCCCGAACTGGTCATCCAGTCGTGGATGCGCTGCACGGTGGCCAACCGCCGGCCCAGCGAGCCGCTCAACCTGGAGCCGGTCACCAAGGCGCGCATGGCCAACGCGCTGGCGCGCAACCACCTCCTGCTGCAAGCCGCCAGCCGCGACCTTCAGCAGCTCGACGCCGCCCTGGCCGGCACACCTTGCAAGGCCTTGCTGACCGGGCCCGACGGCGTGCTGATCCAGGTCACGCCCACCGCGCGCGGCGAGGGCCGGCTCATGCCTCACGTGGCACGGGTGGGTGTGAACCTCAACGAATCGCACATGGGCACCACCGCGCCCAGCGTGGTGGCGCGCACCGGTGAGGCATGCGTGGTGCGCGGTGCCGAACACTTTTTCACCGGCGTTTCGGTGATGCAGTGTGCTGCCGCACCGATCCGCAATGCCCGAGGCGATCTGGCCGGTGTGCTTGATCTTTCCACCGAAGGTGAGGCGTTCCGCTTCGACGCCGCAGCCATGGTGCGGCTCTACGCCACCGCCATCGAAAACCGCCTGTTCGAGGCGCAATCGGCCACGCTGCTCTTGTTGCGTTTCCAGTCCAGCCCGGCGCTGCTGCACACGCCACTGGAGGGCCTGGCGGCGGTGGACGGATTGGGCCGCGTGGCCTGGCTCAACCAGACCGGAGCCAGCCTGCTCGGCACAGAACGTGTGCCCGCACAGCCCACCGAGGCCGAGGTGCTGTTCGGGGTTGACCTGGAGGCTTTGCTGGCCCTGTCGCACTGCGGCCAGGCCCAACCACGCCAATGCCCCAACGGTCTGACGCTGTGGATCCGTGCACACGCACAGGCACCGCGCGCGGGCGCTCTCGAACAACCGCCGGCGCCCGAATCCTTGGCGGCCGTGCCTTCCGATGCGCCCGCCATACCGACCCTGCAAAACGCCAACCGCGCGCTGATCGAAGCCACGCTGGCGGCCTGCGAGGGCAATGTCTCACGCGCTGCGCGCCAGCTGGGGGTGTCGCGCGGTTTGCTGTACCGGCGACTGGGCGAACTGCGCGCCGGACACTGAAACTGTTCCACGCCAGAACAGTTTTCCGGGTGGGAAAACCCGAGGTGGTGAGCGACAGAAAAACGATTGAGTATGAGAGGGTGCACCGCTGGTGCCGGACGACTTGCGACCACAACACTGGAGACAACAACATGAACCTGAAACGCCAGATCATGAGCGGTTTGATGATGGCCTCCCTGCTGGGCGGCGTGCAGGCCCAAAGCCTGACCGACCTGAAAAATGACAACCTCACACCCGGCGACGTGCTGACCTACGGCATGGGCTACAACAACCAGCGTTACAGCCCGCTCAAGCAGATCAACACCGGCAACGCCGGCAAGCTGCGTCCGGCCTGGGCCTACAGCCTGAACAACCCGCAGGGTCAGGAGTCCCAGCCCATCGTGCATGACGGGGTGATGTACATCACCACGCACAACACCACCGTGGCGCTCAACCCGCTCACCGGCAAGCAGATCTGGAAACAGGAAATCGAGCTGCCGCAGGACGTCTTCAAGATGGCCTGCTGCGGCATCCTGAACCGCGGCGCCGCGATCTTCGACGGCAAGCTCTACCGCAGCACGCTGGATGCCCACGTGATCGCGCTCGATCTCAAAACCGGCAAGCAGCTCTGGAAGAACAAGGCCGCGGACTACCAGGACGGCCAGGCCATGACCAGCGCGCCGCTGATCGCCAACGGCGTGGTGCTGACCGGCATCGCCGGCGGCGAGTACGGCACGCGCGGTTTCATCGACGCATGGGACCCGGCCACGGGCAAGAAACTCTGGCGCTTCTTCACCACCGCTGCGCCCGGCGAAAAGGGTGGCGACACCTGGCCCGGCGACACCCACCTCAAGGGCGGCGCACCCACCTGGCTGACCGGCGCCTACGACCCCGAGCTCGACCTGGTGTACTGGGGCACCGGCAACGGCGGCCCGTGGAACCCCAACGCCCGCACTGGCGACAACCTCTACATCAACACCGTGCTGGCGATCCGGCCCAAGACCGGTGAGCTGGTGTGGCATTACCAGTTTTCGCCCAACGATCCCTACGACTACGACGCCACCGAAGTCGGCATGCTGGTGGATATGAAGATCGGTGGCAAGGACCGCAAGGTGCTCACCCAGGCCAACCGCAACGGCTTCTTCTACGTGCTCGACCGCGCCACTGGCGAACTGCTCGCCGCCAACCCGTACGTCAAGGTCAACTGGGCCGATCGGATCGACCTCAAGACCGGGCGACCGGTGCACTCCGAAATCGACAAGAAAGCCCGCGCCGGTGAAGACGTGGAGATCTTTCCCTCGGTGCTCGGTGGCAAGAACTGGACTCCGATGTCGTGGAACCCGTCCACCGGCCTCGCTTACGCCAACACCCTCAACATCAGCTGGCCCTACCAGCTGGCCAAGCCCGAATACAAAAAGGGCGAGTGGTACCTGGGCGTGAATTTCCGCGGTGTGAACATGCCCAAGGACCAGCCACACGGTTTTCTCAGCGCCATCGACCCCATGACCGGCAAGAGCAAGTGGCAGATGGCCTGGCCGGGCCAGCCGAGCATGGCCGGCACGCTGTCCACCGCCGGCAACCTGGTGTTCACGGGTGCTGCCACGGGTGAGTTCATGGCGGTGGATGCGCGCAACGGCAAGAAGCTGTGGGAGTTTCAGACCGGCTCCGGCATCATCGGCCTGCCCGTGACCTGGGAGCACAAAGGCAAGCAGTATGTGAGCGTGGTCTCGGGCGCTGGCGGCGTGTGGGCCCTGCTGGGCGACGAGCGCATGGCGCAAACCCCCGCCGGCGGATCGCTCTGGACCTTCTCACTCAATTGACGATGCGACAACCGCTGATGTGGTTGTGCGGCGCGGCCCTGCTCGGGGTCGCGCACGCACAGACAACGCCACCCCCGACCTTTGATCTCGCCGCCATCGAAAAAGGCCGCGAGCAGTACCACCGAACCTGTGCGCAGTGCCACGGCCGCAACATGGTCAATGCCGGCACCACCGTCTACGACCTGCGCCGCTTTCCGCAAGACCAGCCCGACCGCTTCGTGCAATCTGTGGTCAACGGCAAGGGCAACATGCCCTCGTTCAAGGACGCGCTCGACATGCAGGCTGTGCAGGTGCTGTGGGCTTATGTGGGCTCGCGCGGCGGCAAGGAACCCTGAGATGAAGCATGTTCTGTCCGGTGTCCTGTTGAGCCTGGCCACCTTTGCCACCCACGCCGCCGAGCCACTGACCGTGTGCATGAGCGAAGAGAACGCGCCACTGTCGTACCGCACCAAGGGCCAGGTGGCCGGCTTCGACGTGTTGCTGGCGCGGGCGATTGCCACCGAGCTGGGGCGCGAGCTGCGCGTGGTGCCTTTCGAATCCGAGGTGGAAAAAGAAACGATGCTGACCCACGAGGTCAACGCCCTGCTCTCGGCCGGCATCTGCGATCTGGTGAGCGGCTTCCCGCTGCTGGCCAGCGACCTCGGCGCACCCACGCGCGAGCGCTTCAAGACACCCGATTACCCCGGCGCCAAACGCCAGCGCGACCGCCCCTTCGTGCCGCTGGGCACGCTCGTGGCCAGTCGCCCCTACCAGGGCACGGCGCTGTCCATCGTGCAGCGGCCAGGGCAAGCGCCGGTGCGCACGCTGGCCGACCTGCGCGGACGCAAAGTGGGCGCAGTGGCGGGCACGCTCGAAGGCACCTTGATCTCCATGTACCGGGGCGGCTATCTGCATACCAGCATGGTTTCGATGGGACAGCGCGAAGACGCCTGGGCTGCGCTCGACGCAGGCCGCGTGGACGCCATGCTCATGACCAGCACCGCCGTGGACGCACACCGCGTGCAACAGCCGGCCAGTCCGGTGCTGCTGGCGGACTACCAGCGCTCGTTGGGCATCAACCTCGGCTTTGTCGCGCTGCAAGGCCAGGGCGCGCTGCTCGACGCCACCAACCGCGTCATCGCGCGCAGCCAGACCAGCGGTGACCTGCAACGCTGGGCCGCCGAATCCGGCTTGCGCTGGCTGCCCCCCAGCCAGCCGGATGTGACGGGCTCCCTGTCACTCCCGGCACTGATGGCCGACTGAGCCTCCAGCCCGGTTCGACTCTTCCCCCAGCTGTGGTGGGCTGTGTCGCAACAGCGTGATATTTTTGGCACTTCGCTTCAGCGCAGGGCCGACACATGAATCTTCAACGCTTCCTCGATGCCCAGAACCCCGTGTACGAGCAGGCCCTGGAGGAACTCAAGGCCGGGCGCAAACAAAGTCACTGGATCTGGTTCGTCTTTCCCCAGCACCGCGGCCTGGGCTGCAGCCAGAAGGCGCAGTTCTACGGCATTGAATGCCTGGACGAAGCCCGCGCCTACCAGAAACACCCGGTGCTCGGCCGCCGTCTGCACGAGTGCACCACCGCCGTCTTGCGCCACACCCAGCAATCGGCCAGCCAGGTCCTGGGCGTGCCCGACGACCTGAAGTTTTTCTCCAGCATGACGCTGTTCAGCGAAGCCGCACCTCAGGAGCTGGTGTTCCGCCTGGCCCTCCAGGCTTTCTTCAACGGCTCCAAAGACCCCGAGACCCTGCGCCTGTGCGGCCTGAGCAACCACAGGCCTGGCCATGAGCGGCCAGTGAGCACGCCACAACACAACCTGTCGGCAGCGACGCTTTCGCCCATGCGCTGACCCATCACAACCCCAACGATCAGCGCTCAGCGTGTTCCGCCAGGCAGGACCTGCAACAGGATGGCGGACCAGATCATGCGCTGGTCGGCCTTGCTCAACGGTTCGCCACCCTGGCTGCCGAGAAACCAACCGATGTGCTCGTCAAAGCGCCGGTGGTTTTTGTCGCTGGGGCTGTAGATGTAGAGCGGCCATTCGCGCTCGGCCTCGCAGCCGGTGACCAGGGTGAGGTTGCGGT
>LNFM01010476.1_pt1 | contig 13033 bp, 9 predicted proteins | sample 596031 | NCBI WGS metagenome assembly LNFM01 (sample SAMN04254537, study PRJNA301005) | activated carbon metagenome | isolation source: dual media filters at the Ann Arbor, Michigan drinking water treatment plant | place: USA: Ann Arbor
CCGCAGTCACGCTGATTGCTGTTCCATCGTTCTGGCTCGCTTTTGCGGCGGCGCTTGCCACCGGCATCGTCGTCGGCGTGGTTGGCGGGTTTATTGCGAACCGCGTGCGCGGAGTTTACTTCGCCCTGATCACCTTCGGAATGGCGCAAGTCGTTGCAAAGATCATCTACAACACGCGATCGCTCGGCGCTTCGGACGGATTGATCGGCGTCCCCGTCGTCAAGATCAGTTTCGGATTGTTCGAAATCTCAAGCGATCATCCAGTAGGCTTCTTTTTGTTCGTCGTAGCCTATATCGGGCTTCTCTATCTCGCCGCTGCGTACATTCTGGATACGCCGTTCGGCAGGCTTTTGATCGCCATGAAAGTAAACGAGCGCCGTGTGCCGTTTCTTGGCTATCACACGAGCTCGGCGCGACTCGCGGCCTATGTGCTGGCGGCGACGATTGCCTCGCTTTCTGGCGCGCTCTACCCGATGCTGCGTGGGTTTGCATCGCCTGAGCTGCTGTTCTTTGCGACCTCGGGCAATGCGGTCATCACGGTGATTACCGGAGGCGTGGGCACGCTGGTTGGCGCGATCTACGGTAGCGTGCTCTTGACCATCATCCGATCGTACGTGGGTAGCTGGACCGAACACCATCTGATCGTGATCGGAATTCTGTTCATGATCGTGGTGATTTTCCTGCCAAACGGACTGATGGGCGTGGTTCGCCCGCGGGTCGAGAAGTGGTTCAGGAAGAGGGCGGTGTCATGAGTCAGCCCGTTCTCGAAGCGCGAAACCTTTCCATCCGCTTCGGCGGCCTTCGTGCGGTCGATAATGTGTCGTTCGTTGCGAGCCGCAACCGCATCACCACGATCATTGGCCCGAACGGGGCAGGCAAGTCGACGCTGTTCAATTTGATCAGCGGTCTGCTGCGTCCCAACACGGGCGTTATCGTTGTGGAGGGCCAGGAGTTCAGGAATGCCAGTCCTGAACGAATGCAGAAAGCCGGACTTGGCCGGTCGTTTCAGATCACGAATCTGTTCACCGAACTGCCGGTTGCCGAGAATCTTCGCCTCGCGACGCAGATTCTTGAACCTAAAACCCGCTGGGCACTTCCCATCATGATGAGCCGTACGGCTGCCGCGCGAGTTGAAGAGCTTCTTGAGCGCTTCGGGCTGCAGGACAAGGCAGGCTATCTGGTCGGCGCGCTTTCACATGGCGAACAGCGGCGGCTTGAAATCGCAGTTGCGCTAGCGTGCAAACCGACGATCCTGCTGCTCGACGAGCCGACGCAGGGCATGAGTCACGGAGACACCGAGAACACCGCCAAACTTATCCGATCGCTTGCGGATGACGTCACCGTCCTTCTCATCGAGCATGATATCGGACTCGTCATGAAAATTTCCGACCATGTATTGGTCATGCATCAGGGCCAGAAGCTCGCAGAAGGCAAGCCCGAGGAAGTAAGGGCGAATCCAGCAGTTCAGGCCGCCTACTTCGGACACGCGTGATGCTATCACTCCGCAATATTCACGTTCACTACGGCCTCAGCCATATCATTCACGGCGTGGATCTGGACGTCGCCACCGGCGAAGTTATCGGTGTGTTCGGCCGCAATGGCGTTGGAAAAACCACGCTGCTGCGGACGATCGCTGGATGGGTACAGCCATCGGAAGGTGAGATCACGTTTGAAGGCAAGCGGATTGACGGCCTCGTTTCGGATGCGATCTGCCGGATGGGTGTTGGCTTTGTACCCGAAGATCGCAGAATCTTTCCAGGACTGACCGTTGAGGAGAATCTGACTCTCGGATTCCTGCAAGTGCCGCAACGCGCGAACGCGGAAAACCGCGCGGCGCTAGAGAGGGTCTATCAGCGGCTACCGCGTCTTCGCGAGCGGCGAACCCAGCTCGGGACCACGCTTTCGGGTGGCGAGCAGCAAATGCTGGCAATGGCGCGTGTGATGGTCGGTGACGCCAAGCTGCTCCTCATCGACGAGCCGAGCGAGGGGCTCGCTCCCATGATTGTGGAAGACGTCTACGGCGTTATCGCAGAGATGAAGAAATCGAACCGATCTATTCTTCTGGTCGAGCAGAATGTGCATCTTGCCTTGAAGATATGCGACCGCTTCGTGGCGATCGAGCGCGGTTCGATCGTGTTTCAGGGAGACGCCCGCAGCGATGCCGACTGTAAGTCCCTGTTCAAGATCATTTCAGTCTAGCCTAGAGGGAGCGGCTTTGCGGGCCACTAAGGCGTGTCTAGGTTACGCCACTGAATACCCACGCAAGTGTATCGTGCAAGGCCGTCGGTTTCGCATTTGCCAGCAAATGGTTGCGAAGTTCGCGCTGCACGCCGACGGCGTGATAGATTTCCCCGAACTGGCGTGAGGTGAGCTGAATGCGGGCGGTGCGCAGATAACGCTCGTTTTGGTATTCTTGGAAAGCGGCTTCGATCGAGGCATGACGATCGACGATGTCGGCCAGCACCACCGCGTCCTCGATCGCCATGCAGGCACCCTGCGAGATGTAGATATAAGTAGGGTGGGCGGCATCTCCGAGAAGTGCGACACGGCCCTTTGACCATTCCTTCAGAGGCGGCCGGTCGCAGAGTACCCACGCGCGCGATACGTCGATGTGCTCAAGGAGTGCCTTGACGTGCGGGCAGGCGTCGCGGAAGCGATCGAGCATGATGTCACGGTTGCCGCGCGGTTGCGCGCCTCCGGGCTTTACGCTGGGATCGCGATAGCTCGCGCCGATGTTGAAAATTTCATCGCGGCGGAGCGGATAGTGGAAGAAATCCTTTTCCGGTCCGCCCCACATAGTCACCGACTGGGAGAAGAGTTCCTGCGGAATTTCCTTGACCGGAACGACACCTCTGCAGAGCACATAATTGTCGGTTGTCGGTTCGGTGCGCCCGAATAGCGTCGCTCGAGTTTCGGACCAGAGTCCGTCCGCGGCGATCATGGCGCGTCCTTCGTATGTCGTCCCCTCGGCGGTCGTCACGACAACGCGGTCGTCAGTCTCGGTGAATTTCACGACCTTGCTGTTGGTCGCAAGCTTTATGTGAGGAAACGCGCGGCAGCCTTTCAGAAGCGCGTCGAGAATATCGCCGCGGTGAAGCAGCGCATAGCGGTAGCCGAAGCGTGAAACGAATTCATCGTTGATCGGCGACTGGTAGACGGGCTTTCCCGTTATCATGTCGCCAAGGACAAGCCGTTCAGGGTAGGCCGCACTTTTCTGTACGTCTTCCAGCACGCCCAGCGCCTTGAATGCCTTGAAGGCGTTCGGTGGCATTTGGATGCCGGCACCAATCTCTTTGATCTCGGCTGCCTGCTCGAGAATTTGTACCGGGTAGCCTTTGCGCCCGAGCGCAAGGCCCGTAGCAACGCCTCCGATGCCGCCGCCGACGATTACGATAGGCAGGTTTGCATTGTCTTTGCCGGGCATTTCGAGCGTCCTTGATCGTGGTGCTAGAGTCTGTTTGCGGGGCGGTGGGTTTTTTCGTCTTTCAGGTCGGCGTCCACGAGATGCTGTTCCCGTAGTGCCGCCGGCCCATTGCCGCCGCCGCCGGCAGTCGTGATGATCACGCGGTCGCCTGTTTGCAGAACGGCCATCATCTTGGAGGGGATTTCTTCAGTCCGTCCGTCGGTCCTGAAGATCTTGGAGACGGCCATCTCGCCGGGCTCGCCTCCATTGCTGCCGTTGGCTGCGCACATGTGGCGCTCGCCGCGGTGCGTGAAGCGGACTTCACCCTCGAGCACCTCGTACTCCTTCATGATCCCGAGGCCGCCGCGATGTTTACCGGCGCCGCCCGAGCCCGACCGCAAGGCGACCTGATGCACCCGGATCGGCGCTTCCATTTCCATCGCTTCGGCCGGGAGGTTCATGCAGTTGGAGACGTCAGTCTCGATAACATCGACGCCATCCGAATTGAGACCAGCGCCGCTGCCTCCCGCAATCAGTTCGCCGATCACGAACGGCTCGCCGCTCTGTCGCAGACCGCCGAACATCACGGCGAGCATCTCGCCGGATGAATCCGCGGGAACGCGGTCCGGAACAGCGGGCCGCAGCGCACCGAGAATGCAGCCCGCCATCCGCTTGATCGTTGCGGTGCGCGCGTTGACCGCTGCCGGTTCGACAGGGTTCACGATCGACCCGCGAGGTAGCTCCAGCGAAACAGGGCGGAAGCATCCGGCGTTTGTAGGGATGTTCGGATCGGTGACTGCGCGGATTGCAAAGCAGGCCGCGGCAAGCGCGCCAGAGGGGACGGCGTTGAACGGACCGCGCACCTGCGGCGAGGAGCCGGTAAAATCGACATGAAAGTTTCCGTCCCGGATCGTTACGGCGACCTGAAACTTTATCCGCTTGTCGAGTTCGATGCCGTCATTGTCATTGTAATCGACGTAAGAGTAGGTACCTTCGGGAATGGAGCGCAGGGCCGCACGCGTCAGTTGCTCCGAGTTGTCGAGCAGGCTTTCGAAGATTGCGCCAACCATGTTGTGACCGAGCGTGTCGACAAGCTCGCTGATGCGGCGCGCGCCGACATTGCAGGAGGCAAGTTGGGCATTCAAATCGCCCATCACGGTATCCGGAATGCGCACATTCTGTCTGATGAGCGCAACCAGGGTCTCATTGTATTTGCCATTTTCGCGGAAGCGCAGGGGAGGAATACGCAAGCCCTCTTGGAAAATTTCCACGGCATTTGTCGGGACCGATCCTGGAGACATGCCGCCCATGTCCTGATGATGCGTCATCGCGGCGGACAGCGCCGTCACTCGGCCATCCTTGGCAATAATCGGTGTAACGACTGCGATGTCCGGCAGATGCGTTCCGCCGAGATAGGGTTCGTTCATGATGAACGCATCACCGGCTTTCATCTCCGCAACCGGATAGAGTTCAATAATTTTTTCGACGACCGGAATTAGCGTGCCGAGATGGACCGGAATGGCGCAGGCCTGCGCGAGCGTCTCGCCTTCGACGGTGAAAAGGCTGGCGGATGCGTCTAGTCCTTCTTTCACAATCGGGGAGAATGACGAGCGGAGCAGAGTTTGCTGCATCTCGCTGGCAATTCCTTCGAGCTTGTTGCGGACCACCTCAACGGTGATGGGATCAAGCCCCTCTTCGCGCGATTGCATCGCTTATCCCCGGGTCAAGATGATGTTGGCAGCGCTATCGACAATGCCCTCCCAGCCGGGCTCGACCAGCGTTGTCGTATCGGATTGCTGGACGATTGCTGGGCCGGCAAACTGAAATCCGGCAGGCAGCGCTTCGCGGTTCAACACGCGGGCGTCGACCGGCTGATCCAGGTGGCTGACCCAAATCCTCCGCGTGCCGAGTTCGATTGGCGCGCTCGCCACCGGTACTCGCATTTCGTCGATGGTATCGCTGCCGGCGGCCTGGTGGATTACGCGCAGCGCCACGATCTTCGCGGGAACGCGCACGGCATGACCATAGACGCGATCATGCGCGAGCAGAAAATCTTCATAGAGGCGGGCAGATAGTTCAGGGGTCGCCGGATCGAATCCTATCTCCAGAGAGTAGGACTGTCCGATAAAGCAGATGTCGGCGTAGTAGGTGATCGTGACCTGATCGGGCTGCACACGCTCGGAGTCCATCAAACGGGAAGCGGTCTCGTTCAGGCGATCGAGTGACTGCTTGAGTTCGGAAATCGAAAGCTGTGCGAGCGGCCGTGAGAAGGCTACCGAGACTTCGTGCTCGATGGGCGCGGCGAGGAGACCCGCTGCGGCGAGCACACCGGGAATACGGGGGACTACGACCCGCGTCATCTTCAGCTCGGATGCGAGCGCGGTCGCGTGCAGGCCACCGGCACCACCGAGCGGCATAAGCGAGAATTCGCGCTGATCGACGCCCTGCCGTACCGAGACGGCACGGATGCCTTCTGCCATCTGTGCATTCAGGACGCGGTGAATCCCGAGTGCGGCTTTCTCCAGTGAAATGCCGAGCGGCACTGCAACGGCCTTCTGTACAGCCTCGCGAGCGAGAGCGGGATTGAGTTTAAGGCTGCCGCCGGCGAAGTAGTCCGGGTCGAGATAGCCGAGGACGACGGACGCATCGCAAACGGTCGCTTGTGTTCCGCCTCGCCCGTAGCACGCCGGACCGGGTTCGGAGCCGGCGGAGTGAGGGCCGACACGCAAGCTGCCGCCTTCTATCCGGGCGATGCTGCCGCCTCCGGATCCGATCGTATTGACGTCAACCATGGCAACACGCACGGCGTATTCGCCGATGACACCTTCGGGCCGGATAAGCGGCTTTCGTTCGCTGATGAGTGCGATGTCCGCCGAGGTGCCGCCGATGTCGATCGTGATGATGTTGTCCGTGCCTGCTGAGGTGCCTGCGATTTTGCCGCCGACCACCCCTCCAGCAGGTCCCGACAGGAACAGACGGATGGGTCGCATGCGCGCGACCTCCGAAACTGTCAGGCCGCCGCGGGATTGCATCACCTGTAGCGGAGCAGGGACGCCTTCCGTTTCAAGGGAGCATTCCAGCCTTTCGAGATATTTCGCGACCGTAGGTTTCACATAGGCATCGAAGGCCGTTGCGACCGTACGCTCGTACTCCCGGAAGTGCGGATCGACTTCGGAGGAAATCGAGATTGCAAGTTCAGGATGCCATTCCGAAACGAGCTGCTTGGCCCGACGCTCGTGCGCGGGATTTGCGAATGCGAACAGGAACACGATCGCAATGGACTGAATGCCATCGCGAACCAGCTTTTCCACCGCTACCCTCAGTTCCTCTTCATCGAGTTTCATCAGGACTTCACCGGTAGACGACACGCGCTCGCTGACTTCCTGCCTGAAACGGCGTGGCGCCAGAAAAACCGGGGGCTGCGGTTCGAGCACGACGTCGTACATCTGTCGGCGCGATTGCCGGCCGATTTCCAGAATGTCGCGAAAGCCTTTGGTCGTTATGATTCCGATCGCCGCACCCTTGCGTTCGAGCACGGCATTCGTCGCAATGGTCGTGCCGTGTGCGAATTTGGCCAGTTGATCGGGCTGCAGTCCCCACGCAGATTTCATATGTTTCAGCGCGGTGACGACGGCTTCGCTCGGGTCGCTTCGCGTCGTCGGAAGCTTGAAAAACCTGATCCCTTTCCCGGGCTCTCTCGTCACCACGTCGGTAAAGGTGCCGCCGATATCGACGCCAATTTCCAGCCGTCCGGTCATTTTGAGCGTCAATCCTAGTGAAAATATCGTATAGAATTTTTCACTACGAGTGATAACCTGTCAATAGGATTTGACGCGTACAGGAACCAAATCGCAGGATAAGTGAAGCTCTTAGTGAGCGCGAAAGCATTAGCGGAAGATTTGAAATTGCCGAAAGAAGTCGTTCCCGAAAATGACGTTTGGATCGGCGCGCGGTTGCGCGAGCTTCGTAAGGATCGCGGACTTTCGATCCAGGAGCTTGCCGACAAGGTGTCTCTTTCGATCGGAATGATTAGCCAGATCGAGCGGGGACTTTCGACGCCGTCGCTGCGGTCGCTGCGGCTTCTCGCAGAAGCGCTTGAAGTTGCGGTCTCATGGTTTTTTGCGTCACCGAAGCGGCATACCGCTTCGCGGCATATCGTGCGGCGCGCGGACCGGCGAAAGCTTCGCTTGCCTGATGTGGGCGTCGTGCAGGAGCTGCTGAGCCCAAACTCGGCGTCAAAGATCGAGATCTATGAAGTCACGCTTGAATCGGGCGGCAGCTCCGGACCTGACGCCTACACGCACGAAGGCGAAAAGTTCGGCCTCGTTATTGAAGGCCAGATGCAGTTGCTGATTGGCAATGACGTGCACGTGCTTGAGTGCGGCGACAGCTTCCACTTTGCGAGCACGCAACCGCATCGATTCGAGAACCCTGGATCAGGCATCACCAGATTTCTTTGGGTCGTTGCGCATGCCGAGCCAAAGCGAAAAAGACGGGCGCGGACGAAGCGCTGATCGTCTTTCGGCCCATCGCCGCCTATTGCGGCGGCTCATAGTTGCAGACATAGGCGACGTCGCGCGGATGAAGCGGTTTTGCGCAACACGAGCAGACTGCGACCGGAGAAACGGACCTTCCGGCGCGATCGATGAAGTCGAAGTTGCTGCGGTCGCCACGAGAGACCCATTTATCGCCCCAAACCTTCAGGAGGATCATCGGGCCATAGCTGTCGAGTCCCATCTCGCTCAGGTTGTAGCCGCCGCGCTTCTCGTCTTTCTCGATGAAGCCGGCGCGGAGCAGGTTGGACAATCGTTGCGAGAGTATCGCAGGTGCAATCTCGAGATTGAATACGAAATCGTCGAAGCGATGATTGCCGTGAAAGAGTTCCTGCAGGACAAGGAAGGTCCAGCGGTCGCCGACAATGGAAAGCATGCGTTCGACCGAGCAGGGGCGCTTCCCCTTAACGGAACCGTCCCATGTGGGGCGCCGCTGCCGCAACGTTCGCTTGGGACGAGGAATCCAGTAGTCGTTCGGGATACGAACATCGATCTTCCGGGCATCCATGGGCTCGCCGGTTTCCCGCCAGACAATCCGCGCGGAAAACCACGATCTGCAGGTTTTATGAAAGAGCGCGAGCGGAGGCGTGTCCTTGCACAGCCATTTATCTCCGAACCACATCATTCCCAGCGTGATCGGATAAACGTCCATACCCCGATCTGTAAGCCGGTATTGTTTATGCGTTCCGGATTCGCCAACGCGCTTGAAAATCTTGTTCTTCTCGAGCCGCAGCAAGCGTTTGGTCAGCGTTGCTCTCGGAATTCCGAGTTTACGTTGAAACTCCGCAAATCGCCGGGCGCCGAAAAATGCCTCGCGGATGATCAGATAGGTCCAGGTATCCGCAAGTATGTCGATCGTTTCCGATTGGGCGGAGTGACGAACGGAACCTTTGGGCGGATGCTTGTCCGGGCGGGTACCCGGCTTGACGAGGGCCGCGGCTGCGGATTTCAAGTTCTTAACATGGGTTAGTACGCCGCCTGCTAGGAGGCCAGTGTTCGGGTTTCTTTCGCAATCAGTTCAAGTTCCGCCTCGCGCATACGGAAATATTGAACTTTACCGCTAGCGGTGGTCGGAAAGGAATCAACGAACCGAACGTATCTCGGAATTTTGAAAGTGGCGATCTTGCCCTTGCAGAGTTCACGGATTTGCTCATGCGTGCTTTGCGCGCCAGCCTTCAAGCGGATCCAAACACAGGTTTCCTCGCCATACTTGCTGTCCGGGATCCCAAATACGTAGGCTTCGGAAACCGGCGGAAGCGTGAGCAGGAACTCTTCGACTTCCCGCGGATAGATGTTCTCGCCGCCACGAATGATGGTGTTCTTGATGCGTCCCACGATTTGTACATACCCATCCGGCCGCATGACGGCGAGATCACCGGAATGCATCCAGCCGTCGGCGTCGATCGCGCTGCTGGTGGCGTCCGGATTGCGCCAGTACCCTTGCATGACCGAATAGCCGCGAATGCAAAGTTCGCCCGGCGTACCGTGGAGCACAGTTTCACCCGTACCGCGATCGACGATCTTTGCCTCAAGATGCGGGTGAATTTTCCCGCACGTCGTCACACGATCGTCGTCGCTGTCGTCGGGAAGCGACTGAAACGAGATCGGAGAGGTTTCGGTCATGCCATAGGCGACAGTAATCTCCTTCATGTTCAGAAGATCGCCAGCCTGGCGCATGGTTTCGATCGGGCAGGGAGCGGCACCCATGACGCCGGTGCGGAGAGACGAAACGTCAGTCGCTATCAGGTCCGGATGAGAGATCACCGATATGAACATCATCGGAACGCCGTAAAAGGAGGTACATTTTTCGCTCGCAATCGCGTTCAGCGTGAGCTTTGGATCGAAACTCTCGCTTGGCAGAACGACCGCACTGGCATGGGTGATGGCCGCAAGTGCGCCGAGCACAATGCCGAAGCAGTGAAAGAACGGAACCGGCAGACAAATCCGGTCGGCCTGAGACAGACACTGCCGCTCACCAACGAAATGACCGTTGTTCAGAATGTTGTGGTGGGTCAGCACGGCACCTTTTGGTTTTCCGGTGGTGCCGGAAGTGTATTGCAGGCTGCAAGGCAGGTCGCTCGTTACCGCTTGCTCGCGGCTCGCGATTGCATCGCGATCGCTGTTCCCGCCCATTGCCAGAAAGTCGTTCCAGAATAAGCCGCCTGGCCCTTCGTCGAAATAGACAACTTCCCTAAGGTCGCCGAGGTCCGGCCGGATTTCCGTCAGAACATCGGCGAAGGAAAATCCTCGGAACGCATGCGAGGCAAAGATGATCTTCGCTCCAGAATTCTCGAAGACATAAAACGCTTCGTCTTTCCGGAGTGCCGGGTTGACGGTCACGACAACGGCGCCTATGCGAACGGCACCATGGTGTGCGATCAGCCATTCGGTTCTGTTCGCGGACCAGATCGCGACCCGGTCGCCGATCTGGACGCCAAGCGATAGCAATGCGGCGGCGGCCCGATCGGCCTCCCGGTCGAGTTCGGCATACGTAAGCCGGTGGCCCTGAAACAGGCTGATGATTGCTTCGTGCGTTGCATATCGCGCCGCCGTCTCCCGCAGCGCGACGCCGATCGAACTGCGAAGCAGCGGTTGATCCGTATCGCCGGCGACATGAGAGCGCTGACCGTTTTGCATGGCGTTCCTCTGGCTTCGCCTTCTTCGAGTTATGCTTTCGACGCGCTAAGGAACCGGTCCAGCGCATCTCCTTCCGGATCGGAGTTTGCGGCGGCGCGTGCGCCGCTGACCTGTTTGGCAGCGGGCAGCTTTGCGCGGATCGCAGGCTCGACCACTTCGTCGAAGAGAAGCCCGAAATTGCGCACGCCGCGGCGATAGGTGCCGCTGTAGCCTTTCAGCAAGTCGGCGCATTCGGCGACTTCGACGCCAAAGTCATAGTCGATCGCGCAAGCCTCCCGGACTGCCTGAAGCCAGCGTGTTGTGAAGGCTTCTTCTTGCGCGAAACGCCACGAACCGCGGCGCATGAAACGCATCCTCGCTAGCAGCCGCATTAGGAGAAAGCCGGAGATCGTGTGGCTGCGGATGTGCATCCCAACGTGGAAACGATGTTCGAGATTTCGTTTTCGCAGGAACGAAAGAAATGCGTTGCCGAGCCGCGGCGGTAACAGCGCGCAGATTTCTTCAGGACCGGGCTTCAGAAAGTCGGTGATATGAACCGGTTCATTCTGTCCGGCTTTCGTTTCCTGCCGGATTCCCGCGAAGCGTTCCGCGCGCGTCTTCAGATCAGCAACCCGGATTACGTCTTCGTACGTCATGCGCAGAGCCAAATGCCGCGCGCCTTCGATTGTGAGCTTCCAGCCGCACTCCGCGCCGCCCGCCGCGCGGTCAACTTCCAGGATGGACCTTACCCGTTCAAGGTAGAGTTCCGCGTACTTGCGATTGTGATAGTCGAGGCAGCGATCGTAGCCATTGGCGATTGTAAATTGTGCTTCCAGCGGAAAACCATCGCGCAACGTGTTGGCCGGCGACTGCACATGAGAAGTGTTGTCGTTCGTCAGCGTGCCGCGCGCCGCGTTGAAACCGAGTGTGTACCCCTGAAGGCTCGCTGAAACGGCCTTGCCGGATGCTTTGATCGCGTTCTCGAAATGCGAAGGATCGATAATAAGCGTGTTGGAGCCTGCCAACGTTCCCAGAAGAACCGCATTGATCACGGTCTTCGCCTCTATCGCCGCCTGTTGCATGTCGAAAACAAGCGCGCGGTTGGCGATCGCGTGAATGGCCTTGAGCATAGGCTCAGAATCGAAGCGGCCGTCGAGCATCGCGATCTTTTCGGCGGTTGTATAAACGCGATGACTTGAAGCGATGAGAGTAGTGCGGTCCGGCGTGATGTATCCGTTCTGCGCGGCGCGTGCCGCCTCCAGAAGCTCGGAGGCGATCATGATGTCTACGCGCCCGGGAACTGGGGTCAGCGCAAACACCGGCCGACGGCCGCCAAGTTCGGCGATTGGAACCGGAAGATACTCGAGGTAGTAGGTCGTTGCGCCCGTGCGCTGCGCAACGCCGGGAATAGATGTGCCCTGAACCAGATAGCCGGCAGCGCGAAGGGCCGTGATGATCCAGTCGGAGAGCACGCCGCCGCCTTCGCCACCCAGCGCGGCGATGAGAATGGAGCGAGTTCTGGATTGCGTCGTCATGCCGTTGCTCGCTGACGGTGCTGCATAAAGCGAATGAACCCGCCGCGAATTCGGGCGAGAAGGCGATCGAGGAAGTTCGGGTTCTGCACGACATCCGCCTTGTAGAAAGACGGGCACAGGATTGCCGCGTGGGCGACCTCGCCGCAGTTGCCGCAGCCGACACAGCCGTCATTGACATACGCAACTGGGTTCTTGCGGAGCGGGTCCGGATTGGATTTGACCGTCAGTGTCGGGCAGCCAGACAGGCGGATACATGAATGATCGCCGGTGCAGGTCGTCTCATCGACCCCATATTTCGTTCGCAACGCTCTGCCGCCGGCCTTTACGTGTGCTGCAACGATCGGCTTTTCGCGGCGCAGACGTGCGAGCGTGCATTCGCCTTCGGCAATGATGACGCGCAGGCCCTTGCCGCGAGCGAGGATCGCGCGCTTCAGCGCGGTGATCATCTTGCCGACGCGATAGGAGCCGACCGTTTCTATCCATCTTACGCCGACGCCGCGCAGCGCCTTCTCGAGATCCATCTCGCTTGCCTGGTCGCGCGAGTTGGTTCCGGTAGATGGAATGTGCTGGTGGCCGGTCGCGGACGAGTAGCCGTTTTTCAGGATGATCAGTACGCCTTCGTCTTTATTGAAGACGTGGTTGGCGACACCCGTCGTCAAACCCTGATGCCAGAATCCGCCATCGCCCATGATGCTGACCACGGGGTTCTTCATCATCGACGAAAGCCCTACCGATGAGGCGAGCCCAAGTCCGTAGCCGAGAATGGTGTTGCCGAGTTTGAAGGGCTCAAGGGTCGCGAAGCTGTGGCAACCGATATCGCCGCTGACGTGAACCTTGCCGACCTGATCCTGCACCAGCTTCAGTGCACTGAATACGGGCCGCTCCGGGCAACCGGTGCAGAGTCCAGGCGGACGCGTAGGCAGCGG
>LNFM01010478.1_pt1 | contig 13032 bp, 14 predicted proteins | sample 596031 | NCBI WGS metagenome assembly LNFM01 (sample SAMN04254537, study PRJNA301005) | activated carbon metagenome | isolation source: dual media filters at the Ann Arbor, Michigan drinking water treatment plant | place: USA: Ann Arbor
GCTGGTCGAAGAGACTGCCGCTGCGGCGTCCAGTCTGCGCGATCAGGCGGTGGACCTCGCCAGCGAGGTCGCAGCGTTCAAGCTGCCCGCGTAGCCCGCTCGGCGTCCCTGCGGTGTGTCAGGGTTATTCGGCAAGTTGATCTCGCCGCCACTACATTACTGCCCGTAACTGGGCAGGCCAAGTAGTACAGGAGGAGAGCATCTTGTCAACGATCACCACCGATCAGCTGCTGACGGCTCGCATGGAGGAGCTGCGTCACTGCACCTGGAACGACAGCCGCGAAATCTGCCAGCAGATCCGGGAAGACGCGCCCGGCAAGACCTGGCTGCTGCTGGACGACCACACCTATGCGACCGTCTATGACGGCAAGATGGGCCCGGCAGTCTTGTCGTTCTTCCACGATGAGGAGGCGAGCCTCGTGTTCAGCGATCACGCCGAGGCGGTGCTCGATGGCTACGAGGTGCCTCTCGATGCGCTGCGCGACGTGGTGGGCTGAAGCCTTGAGCAGGTAGGTCAGTAGGTGCCAAGCAGCAGGATGCCTTTGTCCACCGCTCGCAAATCGGTGTGCCCGCAAAACGCCATCGTCAGGTCGAGTTCGTTGCGAATGATCTCCAGGCAGCGCGTGACGCCGGCCTCGCCCATCGCACCCAGGCCGTAGAGGAAGCTGCGGCCGATCAGCGTGCCGCGCGCGCCCAGCGCCCAGGCCTTCAACACGTCCTGTCCGCTGCGGATGCCGCCGTCCATCCACACCTCGATGCGGTCACCCACCGCGTCGGCAATCGCCGGCAGCGCGGCAATCGACGATGGCGCGCCATCGAGCTGACGGCCGCCGTGGTTCGACACGATCAGTGCATCGGCGCCGCTGTCGGCCGCCAGACGCGCGTCCTCGGCGTCCATGATGCCCTTGAGGATCAGCTTGCCGCCCCAGCGCTTCTTGACCCAGTCGACATCGGCCCAGCTCAAACCCGGGTCGAATTGCTCGGCCGTCCATGAGCTGAGCGACGACAGATCGCCCACACCCTGCGCATGGCCGACGATGTTGCCGAAGCTGCGCCGCTTCGTGCCCAGCATGCCCAGGCACCAGCGCGGCTTGGTGGCGAGGTTGATCAGGTTGGCGATGGTCGGTTTGGGCGGCGCACTCAGGCCATTGCGGATGTCCTTGTGGCGCTGGCCGAGCACCTGCAGATCGAGCGTGAGCATCAGCGCGCTGCAGTTCGCGGCCCGGGCGCGCTCGATCAGCTGCTCGCTGAAGCCGCGGTCCTTCATCACATAGAGCTGGAACCAGAACGGCGCTGTGGTGTGAGCGGCGATGTCCTCGATCGAGCAGATGCTCATCGTGCTCAGCGTGAACGGGATGCCGAACTTCTCGGCTGCGCGCGCGGCGAGGATCTCGCCGTCAGCGTGCTGCATGCCAGTCATGCCGGTGGGCGCGATGGCCACGGGCATCGCGGCGTCGATGCCGATCATCTGTACCCGCGTGCTGCGCTTGGCGATGTCGACCGCCACACGCTGGCGCAACTGGATGCGCTGAAAGTCAGCCTCGTTGGCGCGGTAGGTGCCTTCGGTCCACGAGCCTGAATCGGCGTAGTCGTAGAACATCCGCGGCACCCGCTTCTTCGCGAGACGGCGCAGCTCTTCGATGTGGGTGATGGGAGGCATCGGCAGCGGGCAAACAGTTACCGCATGCTAATCGCCGCGCTGCGGCAGCACCTGCCTTCAGGGCACGTTGATGATGTCGCGGTGCATCGGTGCCAGCTGCGCGAGCAGGCGGTTCTGCGCGCGGTAGCCAACGCCCTGCGCGTCCATGGCTTGCTGCAGAACCTCGACGGTGGCATTGAAGCTGGCCTTGTTGATGTCGACCGCGCTGTGCACCTTGCGCATGTCGTTCTTGGCCTGCTTGCACGGGCCCCCCGACACTTCGCAGAACTGGATCACCAGCCGTTCCTTGAACTGTTTGCTGTCGACGTCTCGGAAGAACGGAGCGAGCTGCGGGTCGGCCTGCAACCGCTGCAGAAACTCGTCGGCGATCTTCGCGAGGCCGCTCTGGCCGCCGAGCTCCCGGTACAGCGAGTCGTTCGAGGGTGCGACGGGGATGTAGCTGTCGATCACGGCAGGAGGGCGTTGCGGAGCATCAGTGGCCCGAGCCATGCCTGCCGTCACCAGGCCGCAGAGCGCCAATGCGCCAACTGTTGCGCTCCGCAACCCATACAGCGCAGACGCGCTCTTCGATGCAGGCTTCATGTCACCCCCGATGTTCAGACGATTCAATAGGACAGCTGCACCGACATGTACGTCCCGCTCTGACGCTTCGGAGTCAGCGCTGGCACGATGTGGCCGAGGTCGACATAGGCCAGCGTCAGCGAGAAGTTCTTGCATGGCGTCCAGGCGATGAAGGCGTCTTTCCAGTCGTCTTCGCGCAGGCCGTTGCCAAACGCCACGCGGTTCAGGTTGTCCGGTTTCATGCGGTACTCGATGCCGATGGCCAGGTCCTTGCGCAAGGCGAGCGCCAATGACATTTCGGCTTGCAGGCGGTGGTTGTCTCGCCGGCTGCTGCCAAACCCGAGCAGGCCGTTCTGGTTGGCGCGGGTGGCGCGCAGCGTGGTGTTGACGAGCACGCTCTGCGCGAGGAACAACTTCGTGGCGCTGACATAGAAATCGGTACCCTGGGTGCGGGCGCCGAGTGAGCGCAGCACCGGCTTGAAGCGGCCAGAGTCCAGGTCCTTGTATTCGATGCCCAGGGCGATCTGTGGCATCAGCTTGTCGCTGTCGAGCACGGCATCGCCGGCAACGCGCAGCTTCAGGCCGACGATGGTCTGCCGCAGCTTCAGGCCCGCAAAGCCGAGCGGTGCGATCGACTGGCCGGTGTCGAACTCCTGGCGAGCCAAGGACACTTCCAGGCGATCACCCCAGCCCGCGGCCACGCCGTACACATTGAGCGTGTAGTCCTGCACCACGGTGCGGGTGAAGAAGGCGCTGGTGCCGATTCCGCCATCGGTGGCATAGCCACCGGTCACGGCCCAGGGCGTCAGGCCGCCACCGGCTGCGCCGTCGATGCTGCTCACCCCGGAGGTGAGCAGCAGCTTGCCCTGGCGGCCTGGCACCAACTTCGGAACTTGCAGTGCTGAGGCGGCGGGTTTGGCGGGCGCCAGTGCGGGTTCTGCTATCGGCTGCGCGGACGCCGCGCTGCTGTGCAGCAGGGCGACGAGCGCGAGGGAAGGAGCGGGGTACAACGGTTTGAGCATGGTGGAACGACGAGCAGCATGCGCAGGTGAAGACTTCAAGGATCACCGGCGTCTGGGGACGCCTCGTTGGCAGGTGGTTCCCGTGATTTTTCAGGCCGTCCCTTCGTCTGATGTGCTGAAGAAGGGCAGATCGACCTGCCATTTGTGCACCTCCGGGGCACTGGCCTTTGCGGCCTTGCGAGGGACTGACGCCGTGGCTTCGGTCGCTTTCGTGCCAGAGGTGGGTACCAGTCCGGTTGCTCGCACACCGATCAGTCGCAGCCGCTGCGACAGGTCCACACGTTTCAGGCAGGAGCCTGCGGCGTGCCGGATGGCTCGCGCGTCGGCAATCGGCTCCGGCAGCGTCACATCGCGCGACACCCGCTTGAAGTCGTCGAAGCGCAACTTGATGCCGAGCGTCTGTGCGGCGTAGCCCTTGCGTTGCAGGTCACTCGCCAGTCGCTCGCACAGGCGAGTGAACAGATCGGACAGCGTGCTGCGGTCGTGCACCGCATGCAGGTCGCGCTCGAAGGTGGTCTCGCGGCTGATGGACTTGGGCTCACTGTGCGTGACGATCGCCCGCTCGTCGCGGCCGTGCGCCGCTGCATGCAGCCAGGCGCCGTAGCTGCGTCCGAAGTTCGCCAGCAGCCACTGCGGGTCGGCGCCAGCCACGTCGCCGATGGTGTGCAGGCCGAAGCCTGCCAGCTTCTCGGCCGCTTTCGGGCCGATGCCGTTGACCTTGCGCGCGGCCAGCGGCCAGATGCGTGTGGTGAGGTCGGCCTCGCTGAGCAGCGTGAGCCCATCAGGCTTGTCCAGTTCGGAGCCGATCTTGGCCAGCAGCTTGTTCGGCGCCACGGCGATCGAGCAGCGCAGGCCGGTGGCGCCGAACACGGCGTCCTTCAGTGCGCGGGCTGTCGATGCCCCCGCATCGTGCTGGGCGCCGGGCACGTCGCTCAGGTCGATGTAGATCTCGTCGATGCCGCGGTCTTCGATCAAGGGTGCCATGAGTCTGACGGCGTCCTTGAATCGGCGTGAGTAGAGGCGGTATTCGTCGAAGTCGACCGGCAGCAGCACGGCATCGGGCGCCAGTCGCGCGGCCTTCATCATGCCCATGGCCGAATGAACGCCAAGGGCGCGGGCTTCATAGGTGCAGGTGGTGACCACACCACGGCCGGCATAGTGGCGCAGCGTGGCGTAGCGGCGCGTGCCATCGGGCTGCAGCACGGGTTGCCGGTCGCGTCCACCGCCGATCACCACCGCTTGCCCCCGCAGATCCGGATAGCGCAGCAACTCGACCGACGCGTAGAAGGCGTCCATGTCGAGGTGGGCGATCAGGCGACGCGGCGCGTTGGGCATGCTGGCGATTTTGAATCGCGCGCCTGCGCATTCCGTTCGGGCAGGGCCATCGCATTGCCGGTAAGGTATGGGTCTGAGATGCGACAGACCCAACTGCTCCTGGAATCGACGATGAACCTTGCACCCCTTGCGGTGCTGTCACGGCGCGCGCTGATGGTCGAGCTGACGCGTGCGGGCTGCGCCGCGCTGATGCTGGGCGGATCGCACAGCGCTCACTCGATCGAACGATCGGCGGCGGCGAAGGCACAGCCCGACATCGAGACTTTGCGCATCCTGCGCTCGCGCATCGAACTGCAGTTCGCACCCGGCTTCAGCCCAGGCTTGCAGGCGGCGGCGCGCAGCTGGGTGATCAGGTCAGCCGATGCGGTGGCGCGCTACTTCGGGCGCTTTCCGGTGCCGAAGGTCGAGTTGCTGCTGGTGCCGGAAGACGGCAGCGGTGTGCGCACCGGCGTGACGTATGCCGAGCCCTCGCTGCTGATCCGCATCCGCCTCGGCCGCGACACCACCGAAGCGCAGTTCATCGACGACTCGGTGCTGGTCCGCGAGATGGTGCATCTGGCCATCCCACGCATTCCGCGCGCGCAGAACTGGGTGAATGAAGGCGTGGCCACGTATGTTGAAAGCGTGGCTCGCGGGCGTGTCGGGCTGGTCAACGCCGCGACGGTGTGGCGCGAATGGGCCAAGGCGATGCCCCAGGGCCAGCCTCAGGCCGGCGATGCAGGGCTCGACCACACGTCGACCTGGGGCCGTACCTACTGGGGCGGTGCGATGTTCTGCCTACTGGCTGACGTGGAACTGCTCAAGCGCAGCCAGTTGCGCACCGGGCTGCAGCAGGCACTGCAAGGTGTACTGGCGGCAGGCGGGAAGTACGGCGCGCCGTGGACGGTGGAGCGCATCTTCGCCACGGGCGACGCAGCGGTGGGCCAGACCGTGCTGACTGAGCTGTATGGGCGGATGAAGGACTCGGCCGAGCCGGTCGACCTGGCGAGCCTGTGGCGCGAGCTCGGCACCACCGGTGGCACGCTCGACGACGAGGCGCCGCTGGCCCATGTGCGTCGCGCGATCCTGGCCTGAGGCCGCAACACAGACTGACTTCATCTTCGACGGAGACACACCGTGATCGATCTCTACTACTGGACCACGCCCAACGGGCACAAGATCACCATGTGCCTGGAAGAGCTGGCGTTGCCCTACCGCATCGTGCCGGTGAACATCGGCCGCGGCGAGCAATTCCAGCCCGACTTCCTTCGGATTGCGCCGAACAACCGCATCCCGGCCATCGTCGATACCGCGCCAGCGGATGGCGGCGCACCGCTGTCGGTGTTCGAGTCGGGCGCGATCCTGCTGTACCTGGCCGACAAAACGCAGCGCTTCATCCCGCAGGACCTGCGCGGTCGCCAGTTGGCGCTGCAATGGTTGTTCTGGCAGATGGGTGGCCTGGGCCCGATGGCCGGACAGAACCACCACTTCGGTCAGTACGCGCCGGAGAAATTGCCCTACGCGATCGACCGATACGTGAAGGAAACCGCGCGCTTGTATGCGGTGCTCAACAGGCATCTGAGTGAGATGTCACAAGCAGGGCACGAATTCATCGCAGGCGACTATTCAATCGCCGACATGGCCTGCTACCCGTGGGTGGTGCCGCATGAGCGTCAGCAACAGAAGCTGCACGACTTCCCGCACCTGGTGGCGTGGTTCGAGCGAATTCGTGGTCGGCCTGGCACCGAGCGAGCCTATGCCCGTGCGCAGGAGGTCAACGCCGTGCCGGTGGTCGACGAAGCCTCGCGCAAGGTGCTCTTTGGTCAGGACGCAGCGACCATCCGGCCGGCGCCCTGACGGCGATCAGCCCCCGGGTTTGATGTCCGACTTGCGAATGCGCACGGCAGTCGGCTTCTTCGGCACAGAGGCGACAGGGTCGCTGGGCGTCTCCGAGGCGCCCAGCGCCGCCGTCAGTGCGGCCTCTGGTGTCAGGCCGGTCTCATCTGCCGGCGGGGGCAGTGATCCTGGCGTGCCGGCTGCGGCATCAGCCTTGATCACCTTGGTGTACGGAGCCAAGGTCTGCACCAGCTGACCGTAGATCTTCGGGTTGCCGGCAACCACTTCGCGCTGGTAGAGGAAGTCGGAGTCGCCGGTGAAGTTGCCGATCAGTCCGCCGGCCTCCGTGATCATCAGCGAGCCCGCGGCAATGTCCCATGGACTGAGTCCCGTCTCGAAGAAGCCATCGTAGTAGCCGGCGGCCACATAGCAAAGGTCAAGTGCAGCAGCACCGGGGCGACGCAAGCCAGCGCAGTTCTGCATCACGGCCTCGAACATCTTGACGTAGCGCTTGAAGTTGTCGCCCTTGCGGAAGGGAAAGCCGGTGCCGATGAGTGATTCCGACATCCGGATGCGCTTGGACACACGCAGCCGCTTGTCGTTGAGAAATGCGCCGCGGCCCTTGGACGCATAGAACAGGTCGTTGCGCGACGGGTCGTAGACCACCGCCTGCTGCACCTGGCCCTTGAAGGCCAGCGCGATCGACACCGCGTAGACCGGAAAGCCGTGGATGAAGTTGGTGGTGCCGTCGAGCGGATCGATGATCCACAGGTAGTCGCTGTCCTTCGCACCGTGCTCGCGGCCCGACTCCTCGGCCAGGATGCCGTGACCTGGGTAGGCGGTCAGCAGCACCTCGATGATCGCCCGCTCGGCGGCCTGATCGACCTCGGTGACGAAGTCGTTTGGCGCCTTGCTGCTGATGCGCAGCAGATCGACGTCCATCGAGGCTCGGTTGATCAGCGCGCCCGCCGTTCGTGCCGCCTTGATGGCGATGTTGAGCATGGGATGGAGCGCTTGCGACATGGGGCAACCTTTGGGGCGGAGTTCGGACTGGCGGGGACAAAGAGCGTGACGAAAGCCAGCGCAGGTGGGCGCTGCGCATCGACTTCCGATAATCGAGATTTTAGCGGGCCCCCCATGCAAACCCTGGATTCCCGGTCGACCCCGACCGCCGACGCGACCCGTTTCGTCCTGCTCAACACCAGTCACCCCGGCAATGTCGGCTCGACCGCGCGTGCGATGAAGGTGATGGGCTTCTCGGACCTGGTGCTGGTGGCGCCGCGCTATGCGAACGTGAAGGGCAAGGCCGATGCGATTTCCCTGGCGAGCGGCGCGCTCGATGTGCTGGATGGCGCACGGATCGTGGGCACCTTGGCTGAAGCACTCGACGGCGTCACGTATGCCTGCGCCACCGCGATGACGCCGCGCGACTTCGGCCCACCCACCCATGCGCCGCGCGAACTGTTCAGCACACTGGCGGCGCAGCCGCAGCGCATCGCGTTTGTGTTCGGATCCGAGCGCTACGGCATGAGCAACGACGAGGTGTACCAATGTCATGCCTGCCTGAGCATCCCCACCGCGCCCGGCTACGGCTCGCTGAACCTGGCGCAGGCCGTGCAGCTGATTGCCTACGACTGGCGGCAGGCGCTGGGCGGTTTCGAGGTCGCGTCTCGCACGGCCCCGGTTGCGCTGGCCGACGCGGTGGCGGTGCAGGGTGCGCTCGAGCACTGGCGGCAGGTGCTGATCGACATCGATTTCCTGAATCCGCAGTCGCCGCAAAAGCTGATGCCGCGGCTGAATCAGGCCTTGAACCGGCTGCGGGTCACCGAAGAGGAAATCCATTTGCTGCGGGGCATTGCGAAAGCTGTGCAAAAGCGCACGTGAATGCCAAAAGCACGGGTTGAAGCCCCGCAGACGCGGGGTGTGCGGGATGAGCCGGGATGCCTAGGATTCAGTGATGGGTCGAGCAAGGGTTGCTCGACTGACGCATTCCGGAGTACCTATGGCATCACTCAAATCCCTCGCAGTGGCAGCAGTCATCCTCGCAGCCACCCAGGCTCATGCGATCTCTTTCACCGTGACCAGCGGCGCGTCTTCGCTGGTCGAAGGCGTCGCAACTGACACCTTCGACCCCGACGCGACGATTTCGCTGAACCCGACGGGTGGTGCATTCTTCTCGGCGTCTGCGAGTGGCATTACTGCCAAGCCTCCGGGCTCTACAGGCCAGTGGTGGTCGATCGGCACCTCCGGCCGTCAAGGCGGTCCCGGCGTCGTGCAGTTGAACTTCAGCGCGACTTACTACGGCTTCTTGTGGGGCTCGCCAGACGGCTACAACTCTGTTGAGTTTTACAGCGACGGCACGTTGTTGAAGACGTTCGGTGGTTCTGAGGTGTTCGCGCAGGCCAATGGGTTTCAAGGGGCATTCCCTCAAGGCCAGTACGTGAACTTCTGGGCGGATGAGGGCGAGCAGTTCGATCAAGTGCGATTCATTTCGCGCAGCAATGCATTCGAGACCGACAACCATGCTGTGTTCGCGCCCATCAATGTGCAGTTCGACAACTTCACGGCGCCTGTGCCTGAACCTGAAACGTACGCGCTGATGCTGGCGGGTCTTTGCGCGATCGGCTTCATGTCCCGCAATCGCCGATCGATCTGAGTCGTGACCTCCGTGGGAAAGGCCCCTCTCGGGGCCTTTTTTGCGTCTGTTGAGTACAGCGGCTCGGCGGGTGTGCGGCTAGACTGGCTGCCGGCTCTACCCAACAAACCATGTTCCAGCGCCTCCGCGAAGACATCGCCTGCATTCTTGAACGCGACCCCGCTGCGCGCAGTTCCTGGGAAGTACTGACCTGCTACCCAGGCCTGCACGCGCTGGTGCTGCATCGTCGGGCGCACTGGTTCTGGCAAAACGGATGGCTCTGGGTCGGGCGATTCGTCTCGCATCTGGCGCGCTTTGTGTCTGGCATCGAGATTCATCCCGGGGCCCGGATCGGCCGGCGGGTGTTCATCGACCACGGCATGGGCGTGGTCATCGGCGAGACCGCCGAGATCGGTGATGACTGCACCATCTACCAGGGCGTCACGCTCGGTGGTACCTCGCTCAGCAAAGGTGCCAAACGCCACCCGACGCTGGGTCGTGGGGTGATCGTCGGGGCCAATTCGCAGGTGCTCGGTGGCTTTACCGTCGGCGACAACGCCCGGGTGGGCTCGAATGCGGTGGTGCTGAAGCCCGTGCCGGCCGGCGCTACAGCGGTCGGCAACCCGGCCCGGATCATCGATGCGCAGGCCGATGCTGTGCGCGAAGCCACAGCAGCCAAGATGGGTTTCTCCGCTTATGGCATCACGCAGGGTGATGACCCGGTGGCCCAGGCCATGAAGGGTTTGATTGACCATGCTGCTACACAAGAGCATCAGATCACGCTGCTCTGGCAGGCCATCGAGACCTTGTCCAAGCGGCCGAGTGAGTCGGTCCGGGCAGATTGCGTGCCGCCCGATGCCCAGACGACCGACCAATTCAACGCTGCTGCGCTGAGTCAGCTCGTGAAGTGAAGCGGATCAGTTCGGCGTGGGCCGGAGCGCTGACTTCGGTCGAAACGCCTTGCAAAGCGTCGGGTCTGTTTCCAGGTAGGGTCCGCCGATCAGATCGATGCAGTACGGCACGGCCGCGAAGATGCCCGGCATCGGTGGCGTGGCAGTGGGCAAACCCTCGAGCGTTTCAGCAATCGATTTCGGCTGGCCGGGCAGGTTGATGATCAAGGTGCAGCCGCGGATCACCGCAACTTGACGCGACAGGATGGCCGTGGGTACGAAGTGCAGGCTGATGCTGCGCATCTGCTCGCCGAAGCCCGGCATCACCTTGTGGGCAACCGCCAGCGTGGCCTCCGGGGTCACATCGCGCGGCGCGGGGCCGGTGCCACCGGTGGTCAGGATCAGGTGGCAGCCCGCGTCATCGACCAACTCGCACAGTGCTGCGCTGATGCCGGCCTGATCGTCGGGAATCAGGCGCGTTTCCCACTGCACCGGATTGTGCACTGCGCGCGTCAACCAGTCCTGCAGCGCAGGCACACCCTTGTCTTCATAGACACCGGCCGACGCACGATCGCTGATCGACACGATGCCGATGCGCACGGCGCTCAGGGCTGCGGCGTCGAGTTCACTCATGGCAGTGTCGACCGGGAGGGCTCAACTGCCGTCAGCGGCTGACGCTGACGGCGTCGCTGGCGGCATGGGGTATTGCCGGATGAACTTGAACAGCTCGCGAAAAGCCTTGCCGCTGCGCTGCTCGGGCAGCACCGAGGCATCCTTGCGCGCCGCGCGGATCAGGCTGCGCAGCTGCTGCACATCGGCCTGAGGACGCTTGGCCGTCCATTCGGTCAAGGCATCGTCGCTGGCGATCAGTTCCGCGCGCCAGCGTTCCGCATCGTGCAGCGCGAGTGCGTCCTTCGCATGGCCAAGTTGCATCGCAGCGACCGCTTCACGCAGCGGTTCGGGATCGGTGCGGCGCATCAGCTTGCCGATGTACTGCATCTGGCGGCGCCGACCTTCGTGGGTCTTGGTGCCTCGGTACTGGCGGATGGCATCCAGCAGGATCTCGTCCATCGGCAGGTCGACCAGTCGGTTGTCCGGCATCTCGACCAGCGCCACGCCCAGGTCCTGCAAATCGTGCGAATCCTTCTTGCGCCGGGTCTTGCTCGGGCGGGTGAGCCATGCCGGGATGGGCTCGGCGTCGTCGGGGTCTGGTGACTCGTTATGTGGCATGGTCGGCTGTGAAAGCGGGGCGAAGGGCGAAGCGCAGACTGCGGTCGCTGGTGAAAAGCCGCTCGGTATCATAGCCACGGGGCTCTCCAGCGACGCTCGCGCCATGCCGCTTGGACGTGACTTCGATTCAGTTCCCCATTTCCTTTTCTGCTCCCTGCGCCGCAATCCAACCGACGTCCCCCACCCATGCCCCCAAAGACCTCGTCGTCATCCGTGTCCACCGGCTTTGCCTATGCCCGTGCCGATTTCCAGCAGTTGGTCGATGACGCGCTGAAGTTCGCAGCCCAGATCGGTGCCACCGATGCCGGCGCCGAGGTGTCTGAGGGCGTCGGCCTGTCGGTGTCGGTGCGCAAGGGTGAAATCGAGAACGTCGAGCGCAACCGCGACAAGTCGATCAGCGTGTCGGTCTACATCGGCCAGCGGCGCGGCAATGCGAGCACCTCTGACTTCTCGCGCGCTGCGCTCGAACAGACCGTGCGCGCAGCACACGACATCGCTCGCTTCACCGCCGACGACCCGGCCGCCGGCCTGCCGGATGCGGCCGATCTGGCCCTGGGCGAGGCCGCCACGCGCGACCTCGACCTGTTTCACCCCTGGGCGATTGATGCCGCTGGCGCCGCCGAGATCGCACAGCGCTGCGAGCGGGCCGCCTTGACGCTGGATCCACGCATCACCAACTCCGAAGGCGCCGGTGTGTCGGCGCAGCAGTCGCATTTCTTCGCCGGCAACAGCCACGGGTTTCGCGGTGGCTACGCCAGCTCACGACATTCGCTGTCGGTGGCACCAATTGCCTCGCTACCCGGCCGCCGCGGCGACGACATGCAGCGCGATGCCTGGTACAGCTCGATGCGCTCGGCCGATCAACTCGCATCCCCCGAGGCGGTCGGTCGTTACGCGGCTGAGCGGGCGCTGTCGCGGTTGAAGTCGCGCAAGGTCAAGACCTGCGAAGTGCCGGTGCTGTTCGAGTCGACCATTGCTGCTGGTTTGCTCGGCGCCTACGTGCAGGCCACGAGCGGCGGGGCGCTTTATCGCAAGTCGAGCTTCCTGCTCGACAGCCTGGGCAAGCGCGTGCTCGCCAAACATATCGACATCCACGAAGACCCGCACCAGCTGCGCGGCAAGGCCAGCGCGCCGTTCGATGATGAAGGCGTGATGACCCACGCGCGCGATGTCGTCAAGGGCGGCGTCGCGCAAGGCTATTTCCTGTCGAGCTACTCGGCGCGCAAGCTCGGCATGCGCACCACCGGTCATGCGGGCGGCTCGCAGAACCTGACGCTCACCAGCCGGCTCACCGAGCCTGGCGACGATTTGGCGGCGATGCTGCGCAAGCTCGATCGCGGCCTGTTCGTGATCGAGCTGATGGGGCAGGGCGTCAATCCCGTTACCGGCGACTATTCGCGCGGTGCGGCCGGTTTCTGGGTCGAGCGCGGTCGCATCGTGCATCCCGTCAACGAGATCACCATCGCCGGCAACCTCAAGCAGATGTTCAAGGGCATCGTGGCGGTGGGCGCCGATGCCTACACCACGGGTGGAAAAACCATTGGCTCGGTGCTGGTCGATTCGATGAAGATCGCGGGCAGCTGATCCCTCCCCAACCTCCTGTCTTCTCTGCGGAGCCTGCGTGCAACGTCGTCGATTCATCCACCACAGCGGCATCGCCGGCGTGCTTGCGGCAGGCACTGCACCGGCCCTCGTCCACGCCCAGGCGAATTTGCGTTGGCGTTTGGCCTCCAGCTTTCCCAAATCGCTGGACACCATCTTCGGTGCGGCAGAGCTGTTCGCGAAGAAGGTAGGCGAGATGAGCGGCGGGAAGTTTCAGATCAGCGTCCACCCTGCCGGGGAACTGCTGCCGCCATTCGGTGTGGTCGATGGCGTGCAGGCGGC
>LNFM01010479.1_pt1 | contig 13032 bp, 13 predicted proteins | sample 596031 | NCBI WGS metagenome assembly LNFM01 (sample SAMN04254537, study PRJNA301005) | activated carbon metagenome | isolation source: dual media filters at the Ann Arbor, Michigan drinking water treatment plant | place: USA: Ann Arbor
AAACCAACGCAGGAAACTTGATGGCCCGACTCAAAGGCAAGAAAAACAAAAGCCGCCCGGAAGACCAGGCGGCTTTTTGTCAAGGTGTTGGTGGGCTGGGGTCTACTGAATGATGCTCTGAAATCCCCGATTTCACGACAACCAGCCCTCGCATTGTATAACGACGTTCCCCGGTTTGTTCCCCGGTGTCTAGTCAACAACGGTGGAGCACACCCACTAGAGGTTGGTCCACGCTCTCACGATTCTCGACCGATCGCCAAACTGGGCCCAGGTGGGCACTCCACCAAAGGCTCGACTTTCCCTTGGCTCGTACTGTGCAAACAGCTTTTCCCGTTGCAGGCGAAGAAGCTCGGGGGCTGGATCATGGATACCTACTGTGTTGGCGATTCGGACCAGTCTGTTGCACTGCCTCGGCGCATCGTACAAAACCGCGGTCAACAACACTCGATGAGTGTTGTACGAATCGAGATCAATCTCGTCGAGCAAAGCAGCAACTGCCTCGGAGGGATTCAAAAGACCGAGCACCTCCGTGTAGCTGAACGCACGACTTTGTGAAACCGTGGACCCGCTACCAGCGATACGTTCTAGCAATCCCCTCAGCTCTGAGGGCCAGGCGGGGTGCAACACAACTTGATTACTACGATCTTGGACAACCCGACTAAGGTATCCGATAGAGATTGGCGGCGGCGAATCGATGCGCAGATCTTGAGGGGTCACAGCGGGCATCGCGACCGTCGGAACCTTGTGTACGTAACTGTCTGGCTCGGTCATCTCGTTTTCAAAGCTGTCAGGCGCTCCCTTCACCTCAACACGTCGAGCTGATCGGGATTCTTTCGAATTTGGTGGTTCAATCTCACCTCCTAGGGGGTCCGCGCGGGATTCAGTTTGCTCGCCTCCCCTGCCGCTTCTCTGGATCGCTGAAGCAGGTGGGGCCGCTCCCGCAACTATGGGGTCTTGCATCCGGGCTGTCGAATGGTCAGGAGGCGCGATAGATCGCTGCTCAATCCAAGCATTTAGCTCCATCTCCGAAAAGCGAACGGCCCGAGGTCCAATCATGATCTTCTTGGGGAAGCTAGGGTCGTGCCACGGTGACTTCGGATCGATCTTATAGTTCAGCGTCGATAGGGCAATGCCCAACCGCAAGCGCACCTCTTCCTTGGTGAGTGTTTTCATAGTCGTTAGATTATCCAACGACATCCAACGACATCCAACGCGGGGTGCATTGGATGGCCCCCTATGCCAGTGAGTCGAGTAGGCGAAGCTGCGCACGCTAAATCTTGCCGATCAGGCCGCAGCTGCACTCGATGCAATCAGGCGGGAGTCGTTCCTTCCTCATCATTTACAGTCCCCCACTGATCGTGTTTATTCAACAAAACCGGGACGGCTTACACCATGCGCGTGACCTTTGATACCAACACTCTGGAAAAGGCCGCACGGCCCGAACGCTGCGCGCGAGATCCTCTGCATCCTGACTACCTGAAGGTTCATCAGGCTATCGTCGATGGGAAGATCAACGGGTACTTCTGCGAAACGATCATCAACCTTGAAGGCATCCAGAAGGTCGACCGTTCCGCGGTGCTAGGAAGCACGAAGATATCGCAGTCTGAGCAGATCACCCAGCACCCCGAGACCGGCAATACCGTCATCGCGACAACGTTCACCGTTTCGGATCCGTTGCGAAAGCCGCTGCACCCTGAGGTCACCGCACGAATCCAGGCGGCACGCAGTCTCGGCATGCGGCTATTGAGGGCTCCCCGGGTTGGTGGCCAGCATATCAACGATCCTGACGGGACAGTGTTTGCCGCCGAAGCTGATGAAGCGACATTAGAAAGACGCCTGCGCCTTTATCACACCGTGTTGCGCGAGCTAGAGGCGCGCGGGGTCGGGTCCGTACAGGTGAAGCAGCTCGCCAGCAAATTTGCCGTCCGGGCCAACGTGCAAGAGCCATGGTTTCAGAGCTTGCAACGGGCGGCTGACGTTCATGAAGTGAACGCCGTAGTTCGCGCCGTTGCCGAGTGGGCAGATGGGGACAGCATCGCCGCGCATATCGGCTACGGCCTTGACCACTTCTGCACTGACGACGAAGGGAAGAGCGCGGGCACAGCCTCGGTGTTCGATGTTGCCAATCGCGCCTGGCTCACGGCCACCTACGGTACGAACTTCATGACTATGTCGAAACTGGCCGCGATGTTCTGAAGCCTAGCTTCGCTCCCGCGAGCTACCGCCTGTCAAGAAGGGAAGCCAAGTGTTACCTTACTTCGTCGCCTTCTTCGCATGCCGTGTGGCCACGTGACGAATTTTTTGATCGTCGGTCATCATCTTCACTTGGGCAGATCCAAGGTGGCGCTCCGGTTTGCGGTCAATGCCTTGCTGCTTGAGAGTTCGATGATCCACTCTGCTGTCATGTCCGTACTTCTCCAGTGCCGCGTTTTGCACTTCCGCACACCTGCGCCGCGCGGCAATGAGCCTGTCGCGGAGCTCCATGCGGTTCATGTTTCCGCTATCTTTTTTGCGGCCACCGAGTTCCGGAGTCTTTGCGTTATAGCGCTTAAATGTTTGCTCGGGTGACCGTTCAATCCCGTCCTCCAGCCTGTCTGAGAACATCAGGTGCACGTGAGTGTTCTCGACGCCCTCAAGTGCAGACGTCGGTGCATGTACTGCAAACTGATAGGGCTTCACCCCCACCAGCTCCTTCACAAGTGTGTCCACTAGATCTGGCAACTGTTCGCGCGTGAGTTCTGCGGGCAATGCAATTACATGCTCTCTGTAAACCGCTGCATTGGCTCGCTCGTGCTTGTCGCCCGTACCCCAAAATGCCACCGGGTCATCATTTGTCCACGGTGGCATGTTTCCGTGTCCCGTGAATAGCAGGTCAGCTCGCGTTGCATGATGACCCTTTCGAGTTATGTACATTGCCTGCTTCGCAGCGGTTCCCTTTTTTCCGCTCTTCACTTCGTGATGAAAGCTTGCCATGGCTACTACCTTTTCTCTTCAGACATAGAAAAAAGCCAGCAAACTGCCTTGCTGGCCTCCGTCGAAGAGCGCTTCTGTCCTGTAGATGGGAGTAAAGGTAAGTGCGCTTGTGTATGTCTTCCCTTGATCCCTCAAGTCAATGCAGCACTCTTCTCATACCAATGAGAGCGCTGTAGAAAATTACAAAAACATCCACTTGATCATGGACTATCTCACCACGAATGACGATGTGTGATTGAACGATGCGCGCGCGTCCATCACCGGCACGTAGTCACCGTCGATTGACAGGTGTCTTGCAAGAGCATCTTCAGAGAAGTGCTGTGATCGCACTCACAATGGATGCGATGCTACCGGCGTGCGGCAGTGCCGCAAGCAGGGCTGTCACAGCAACCTTGCTTGGTTTGGCAGCCTGGACCTGATGCTCTACGGCATCAAGGATCTCCACAGCATTGGTCTTCTGAGCGCTCTCCAGTGGCAGGCGTCCGAGTTCTTGCCTGATTGCATTGATCAACTCGAACACGTCTGGATCTACTGTGACCGTGTTTACGGAGTTGTCGACGGAGTTCTGGTTGACCCGTGAGTTCGGACCATTGAGGTTGTAGGTAATGCTTTGCACAGCACGATCTGCCTCAGGCAAGCCCAGCTTTCGGACGCGCATCTGGTAGCTCGCCGGGATGCTGTGGAATGCCTCATGAAAACCAGGGTCGAGGACTTCGAAGGTTTCTTCCGCGCCGTTGGACATGTGCCGGCGCAACAAGTCTCCAGGTTCGATCAAGAGACCTTCCGCAGCGGCGATGACGCTGTCGGAGGAAACGGTGGCCTTAACTTTCTCAAGCTTCTTTCCGTTCTTCTTCAGGATGGTGATTGTGTCTTTCATGAGTGCCGAGAGATTCATGCCTCTTCCTTTCTGGAGCAGTTGAAGTTGGATCGCATCGGATAAGTTGCTGCGGGCTTGCCTGAGGGTGTTGACAAGGGCTGCACGGTAGCCGGCATCTGCGAGATCAAAACCGTGATCATCTTTGCTGAAGCGCATGCCGTAGCGTGCGGCAGTGCGTTGAAGGGAATCGGCGTACCCTTGCAGGTGGTTAGCTCCATGTTCGTCTGCAAAGATCTTCGATATTTCAGCCTCGACACTGCCGAGCAGCTCGTCATCTAGATGGGGCGCCACCTCCAGGAAGCGAGTGATTTCCAACGAGACTTCGGCTTCCTTCTTCGGAATGGCGCACAACCACACAGCCCCGACTTCCTGGAACGATGGGAAGCGCAGACGCGAATTCTCCACGCGAACTTGACGATCCAATGCAACCATCTCGCTCCTCGCCAAGGAATCGCAGGCCGCACTAACGCTGCGGATGCGGCGGGAAATCAGGTCCTGTGACATAGCGTTAGGTCGATGCGGCGCCGCGGTCAGGGCCGCTCTGGTGGCTTCACTGGGACTTGCTCAGCGGGCAACGGGTTTGTGGAAAGTTTTAACTCGTGCGGAAGCGCTGGCTTCGAGGGCGCAGGGCTGATGTCACTAGGAGCCTCTGCGGACCGTGTTTCCCAAGACGCGAGATGATTTCTGATGACCTCCAAAAGTCCGAATCTTGAAGCGGGATCGAGTACCAGCAGAAATCCCAATACGACAAGCCCGTTGAAGAAGCGGCGCTGCGCGACTTTGATGAAGCTTAGTTTCAGGTTAATGGTGTCCCGGTTACGCCTCGCTTGCAGCAGCGTTTGTTGGATGAGCACCTTGTGGACGTTATGGCCCCTTTCTTTGGTCTGAACGAGGTCCTCTACGCCGATCACGTGATAGTTTGCAACTGCGAGGGTCTTCAGCGACCAATAGGCTGCAGTGATAAGAAAAACAACAGCCAGTCCAAATAGGCCCGTCCACGTGAAACACCCCCATCCTGGTGCGCATGTCGAAGACGGTGCGGCGGTGCTGATCGCCCATGTCATAAGTGGAATAAGGGCGGCTACTGCCGCTATGAAGGTCGTGGCGCGGTTCTCGGCCCCGATCTTTCGTCGATCTTCTTCGTCCGTGATGCGCTTGGCTGCGTCCAGATATGGGAGTGTTTCAGCGGCGCCGAGCCCCTTGAGACCTTTGATTCGATCATCCAGTGCTTTGCCCTCCTGCAGGAGCGCGGCGATGTCGGCCGCCGTCTGAGATTCAGGCCGTGGCCAGATCGCTTGCAATAGTTTGTTCATTCGCAATCTGCTCCAGCTCTCCCACGATGGCGGCGGCTATAGGGTGTCCTGTTCGGGTTTCGATCCAAGCCCACTGCCCATTTGGATTGATCTCCAAGAACCACAGCTGGCCTTCAGGGTCGAGCACGAAATCCAAAGCTCCGAATCGAAGGCCTAGCTTGCGTGTGAGTGCAATACATCGTTCGTTGACTTCCGGGGGTAGGCTGTAGGCAGAATGCGAAAGATCCGGCGTGGACGTGTTGCGCCAATCCACCTCCGTCTCCGGATTGCATTGGGAGTCGATGGTAGCGGCGAACACGTGATCACCAACGACAGTGACGCGCACATCGTATTGCTTCTTGATTTCCCGCTGCAGGATGAACGGACACGCCCTGATCGAGAGTGGATCGGTGTGGACATCGATCAGAACGCGGGAGGTGAAGACCACCCGATCTGCATGCGCTCCTTTTACGACCGCGCTTCTCAGGGGCTTGCCGATGATTCCGCCCCCAGCCGCAAATGCTCTGGCTGCAGCGGGTGCGTTTCCGACAAACGTTTCAGGGACTTGGAAACCGAGGCTGCGAGCGAGTGTGATCTGGCGGACCTTGTTCTCGGCCAGCGCGATTGCGTGCGGGGCATTGAGCCAGCGTTCACCAATCGCCCAGTAGAGCGACTGCAGTGCCGCATGCCACTCCGAGAGGCTGTACGCCTTCTCGGCTTCGTTGACCTCCGAGAGAGGCTCCGGCATGCCCGGGCGCCGAAAGTACGCTGCCTTCACTTGCGACAGGCTGAAGGACACTCCTTCAAAGTCGAAGTTCCAGGCGTCATCAAGTCCTGGCCGACAATGGAACGTGCCTTTGGGGACATCCTCGGTGTTGAGCCGCAGGTAGGGGAGTCCTTTGCGTTGAAGCTCAAGGACGATGAAGTCGCTGGTCAGGTCTCTCTTGCTGGTGACGACGAGAATCATGGTTCACGTCAGTTGTCACGCTCTGCGTCAGCGCGAGTCTTCGTGGCCAGCGCCAGCTGGTTGATACTCAGATCCTGATCATCCTGTTCGACTTCGGCCTTAGTCTTGGTTTGCAGTTCCAGCAAGTAAAGCTCGCAAGTGTCGTCTCGTTCCATCTGAGCGAGGGTTTTGGTGGCCAGTTCTGCCAGATCCGACATCGCTTCAACGATGGGGGCTCCGTTCACGATCCATACATGCCGCTGCGCACAATAACCGCCTGGCAGCTGCGCATCGCCCGTCCGCTCGATGGCGCTTTGTGTCAGCAAGGGCCGGACGCGGGCGGCAGGAGATTGTTGTGGGCTGATCACTTCCATGGCTTCCATTTTTTGACAGTTTCAGGAAATTAACTGGGAGATCTTATGCGTAACAGGTGCAATTCATGCGCTAGAAGCGTTTGTTTGTGGGCCTCGGCCTTCAAGTGCATATCTTCGCAAAAAAAATAGCCAACCGGATTCCTCCGATTGGCTGCCGACACCTACGGCTCGACGTGGGCGAACACACGTCATGAGCCCTGCTAGTTAATCGAACGAGGACATTTCTTGGCGCGCTCGGATCGACCAGGATACCCCGTCGCGCCGTCGCCGAATCACTGGCAGTTGCGCTGATCGTAGACCTGAAGATCGGCCGCATCCACCCAACCGAGCACTTCCCCAGACTTGGGCTCATCCTCGAAGGGGCCCGGGGCATACATGAGGCGTACACGTCCCGTGACGCTGTGCTGCTCTTCCGCGTAAAACGCGCTGAATGTCTGCATGGTGCCGATCTGCTCGACTGAACCACCCTGTCTGTAAACGGGAATCGAACGAATAAACTCCACCCCACGAGGCGTCTGCCTGTTCACCCCCATCACACAAGCCCCGACTTCCACGATCGGGAAGGCCTGCATCGGTGCAGCGGGCTGCGGTGTTTCGATGACCTCCCGTGCAGTGCTCTCAGATGGCACCTGCTGCGACGCTGAAGTATCGACTGGCTTGGCGATCTCTCGCAACGGTTGCTCCATCTTCACGACCTTCGGTGCTCGACTCTGCCCCGTCTTCATGTCGTAACCCAAGTAGTTCTCCATGAAACCGTTGGTGGCCACGAAGCCCAAGAACCAGCCAATGGCTTGCGGCCCTACCGCCCAGAAGATGCGCTTCTTGATCGAGTCGGCGAAGTTCTTCGTCAAATACAGGTCTGGCATTGCCATACGTCGCAAGACATCGCCGACCGCAACGCCAATGGTCGTAAAGACCGACCCAGAAATGAACAAGGCGACGTAGCCGAAAAACCCCCATTGCACTTTGGATGAGAAAGCCGCTGCGATCGCAAGCACCGCAAAAATCGCGGTGCAGATGCCACCATAGACCATCATCTTGCCCTTGATCGCCAACGGCATTTGGACACCACCCTCACTCATTTGAGTTCCTCCGAAGCACGGTTAATGACGAGGCCTTCGCCCAAAGAGCGCAGACACGACTTGTAGACGGCCGGACCTACGATCCCCATCCGATGCAACGCTTCCAGGCGCGCAAGGCGTACTGACGCGGGATGTGATGCGTCTCCGACAAGCCGCCAGACAGCATCCACCAACTGCCGACGCATCGCCGGCCGCTTGAACAGATAGACCATCACGGCCAATGGACCAAATACGATCGAGGCGACTGCCCAGATTCGGATCGAAACACCGTCTCGGGAGATCCCAAGTCGGCGCATGTCAATCACGATCCCCAACGCCGAGAGCAGCGCCCCCAGCGACCACAAAACCAAAATCCACATCTTCTTTCTCCTTGAATATCATATGCGCATTTGGCTTATTCCATGCGCGCCTAGAATTTTTTGAATGCCCGCTCCCACCCTGGACTCCCGTCATCAAGACATCGCCACGCTGCTCATCCAGTTGCGCCGGGAGCGCGACTGGCTACAGAAGGACTTGGCTGATAGGCTGCGTCGGTCGCAGACCTTTGTCTCGAAGTACGAGACTGGTCTACGCCGCCTGGATGTGATCGAGCTGCTGGACATCCTGCGGGCGCTGGATGCTGATCCTCACGAGTTCGTTGACCAGGTCCTGGCCATGCCCAAGCGCAGCGTCAAGCGCTGACTGCCAGGGCATCTCCCTCGCTTCTCCAAAATGAAAGGCCCGAGTGCTTGCGCATCCGGGCCTGTATGCCGTCGTGGTTCTCGACGTGATGGGAAGTCAATACCAGGTGGATGAGCCTCCTTCAGGCCACCAGCTTCATAGCCTCGTCCCAGGCCTTTTGTTTCACGGCAGCTCCTGCGCCGAACCAGGCTGCATCGCGGCGGTGGTCTTCGCTGCGCGCCCTGCGGTGGTGATCGCAGAACTCCGTCGTCGCGTTGAGCAAGCCCCAGGCGGTGCCTGAGGCCGATGCCAGGTTGGCGCCTTTGCCGCGTCCGGTGAAGAGTTCCTGCACGGACTTGAGGGCCCGGTCGTTGACCGCCGTGACCGACTGCCCTGCGGGATTCACTGTGGCATAAGTCAGCACGCGCTTGAAGTACGCCTCGGCCATGTTGAGCGTGACCTTGCGCTCGGACAGGGCCTTCATGCGGACCAAAAATGCGTCCCATGACGCGATGGCGAGACCCAGCTGGCGTTTGACGGCCTGCGCGTCGAACTGGCTGCGGTGGTTCACCTTGACGGCACCCTGTCCTTCACCCAGGGCGATTGCCAGGGTGTTGTTGCAGACCACTCGAACTGAAGTGAACTGAGCCGTGGTGGCCAGTGTTCCATCGCAGGCTGTGGCGAGCAGCAAGTAGCCATGCACCTGGTCCTTGCCTTTCAGCACGGCGCTTTGCCCGGTGCGGGCCAATGCCCAGAACTTGCGCCCTTCCTTGAGCACGCCTGCGGTCTCCAGCTCATAGCCGCCGACCTCGGTCAGATCGCGAAAAAATCCTAGCACCGCGGACGGTTGCACCGCCTCATATCGCTTGGAGACCACCGACAGCGGGGCTTTGGTGTCGGAGCGGTACAAGACCTTCTGTTCGGGGAAGGCGTGAATGCTGCCCAGGCCCTTGGACTCGGTGCCATTGCTGGCGACGAAGCGCACTTCGGACTCTTCGATGCGCCAATTCATGCCGGCGCGCTCGGCCCAGACTTCGAGGGGTTGATGGGCTGCGAGCTTGTGGCCCAGGCCGTGCCACGGGGTTTCGTTGACGTAAGCCATGGTTTGGACGAGGTGCATGGAAATCTCCTTGTGGGGAATACAACGGCATAAAGCCCGGGCGAGCCGGGCTTTGATGCGTGACGGTGGGAATGTGCTGCCGGGGCAGCGGGTGGTGAGCGAGCCGGGGGCTCAGTCGCGGGGAGCGCGATGGGGAAATCCGAAACCCTCGCCACCTTCGTGATCGTCTTCCCAGTTGGAATCTGGGGGAGACGCTTCACGGTCGTGGCCGTGGAAGTCGGCGTGACTGTGGGCGTTGGATGGGGATCGGGGTGGCTGTGCGCCGTTGGCGTGCGTCGGGGTGGAACTGAAGCTGTGGCCGCAGTCCAGGCACAAGTGGTTGTTGAGCAGCTTGTCGTCGAGAAACTCGCCGAGCGCGGCCCAACCGTGCAGCCGGCCGCCGCGCCTGCCAATGCCGCCAGCAAGGCTCCGGCGACGGCTCCCAGCACCGTGCCGCCGGGGCCGGCCACGATGCCAAGGCCTGCGCCGAACTGCAAACCGATGCGCGCACCTACACGGGCGCTGACCCAGGCGGATGAACCGCTGGCCAGTGCACCGGCCAGACCCCCAATGGTCACGGCTGCCTTTCGGGCTCGATTGCGACTCACCACACGCTCACTCAGACAACGTGGGCAAGCGGGGATCACGGCGTGGCGCGCGTGCAGCGTTGGTGGGAATCGCAGCATCCGCGCCAGAGGCGAGAGCGCTGGGTCCAGAGGACGCCCAACAGGAAGACGATGGCGAACGCAATCAGCGTTTCGAGGGACGATGGCATAGGAAACACGGTGACTCCTTGAGGTGCGCAAGGCGCTGGAACCGTTGTCCCAGCGCGAGAGCTTCAGAGGCTCTCGGTACCGTGATATACGTCTGAGAATTTCTAGAAATCATCCAGTTCGGACGATGGCGTCTAATGAAGAGTGCGGCCTTCTGTTTTTGAGCACTCGCGACTTTGGTGAGAGGTTCTTTCGAAGTGGCGCAGCGGACAGTGCGATCAGGTGTCTACGAACTGCATGGCGTTGGCCGCCGTTCTGGCGGACAACTTCTCATGTAGGGTGGGCGCGTCAAGACCGTTTGCTTCGAATGCCTCTGCAGCGCGGAGTCGCCAATCAATATCTCCGGGCTCCTGGAACGTTATTCGTAGTTCTCTAACTACTTCCAATGCAGTCTTTGCCCACGCACGGAACTCCGCTAGCGGCCAGTACGCCACCTTCTTCAGTGAAGGTAACGCTCCCTTTGATGCCTTCTTTGCGGGCGTTACCAAAACAGCAAGCAACTTGCACTCCCGCGCCGCTCCTACATTCGCCTGCATCCAGTCGACGTGTGACGCAGCCTGGCGCGCCTTTGTTGCATCAATCATGGGATCCGCGGAAGTAGCTCCCGCATGATCTTCAAACACAAAACCAAGGCCATCAGCCAGCCACCATGGATCAGGCGATGCGTCCTCCTCAACCTTGCCGACGGAGAAGCCCAGCATCTCGCCCAACTGCGTCTGCGCTGCCTCAAAACCTTCGGCACCCGCCAAGCCGTTGAGGATTTCTTTCTCGCGCTTCGCGAATGCGCGGTTGTGAAGCTTGCCCAGCGCAGCCAACGCATTCTCTAACCGTTCGATCTGCTGCATGACCACAGCATTGCGTTTGTCCGACTCCTCGGTCGACGTGTCATAGCGAGAGAGGGCAACAAGCCAGGGTATGCCTCTTGCCGCTTCCTTGGCCCGCGCGAACTGGGCGCGCGCCTGCCCTTCGAAGCCAACGACTCCCTCACTAGCGGCCATCAATGCAGCGCTCCCAGCAAGGTAATGCCAAAGAGCTCTGTACCCTTGAAGATCGTTGTGCACGATGGTGCCCAGCACTTCGCGTGCTTCCTCGAAAGCTTTCTCGTAGTCTCCTTGCCACATACGCATCTGATAGGCGATTTCATGTGAAACCGCTGAGGTGAGCTCACTCATCGCCGGAAAATCAATCTGCTTGGCGACGTCTCTCTTTGCGATGATGTCCAGATTGACGTCTTCCCATGCCTCCTCGTGCTCCAGAAAAATCCCGAAGTTCTCGATGAGAGTGTCTAGATCGACGTCGCGCGACTGCTCTGCGCCAAACTCGATCTCAGCCTGAAGTTCTGGATGGAGATGGGCCCGCTTCCTCTTGTCGATAAGGTAGTCTGCCAACTCAGCGCCTGACACCACCACCGCAGAGAAATCATTCAAACCTCTGGTGCAGCGTCCTACAGCCTGCAAAACGCGAGTTTGAACTCGCTCATTGAAAAGTAGGTTGGCACCCATGCGGGCCATTAAAAAGCGCTCCTGCAGGTTTACGGCTCTGGGCAAGCCGTCGACAAACAACAGTCTGCAGTCGTCTCCAGGGAAATCGATACCGTCGTACCGGTTTGCAACCACGGCAACAGCCTGAGCTGTATCAATGAACGGCTTCTTGGTCTTTTCGATATCGTCGGCTGAGAAAGTTTTGAAGCCAACATTTTCAGCAACGTCAGCTTCTACAGCAATGCGAGCTGGACCGGAAGGCACCAGCACAAGACTCCTGCCAGCCGCCGTCATTAACCGGTGCCGCAAATCAAGCGACTGCTCATCTGAAAGCGACATGGCAGGAAACAGGAAAAATCTCCGCCCAATGCCCTGCTTGTCCCATCCCTCAGGTATAGCTAAGCGCTTGATCCTGCTTCGTCCTGTTAGCCGCTCAAGATCTCCCCCTGCGCCAAGGGTTGCAGACATAAAGACTCGCTGCTTGGCACCCTTGAATGGAGCATGGGACCATGTCGGCGGAATCAGTGGGCGCAAGAGGATCTCTGTGGCAGAAATGTACAACTGACAGGCCTCAAGATGATCCGCCATCACCATCCACTTGTAGCGCAGGTCTAAGTTTTGAACGTGTTCATCGAACACCGCACGCAAGTCATCGGCAACAGACAGCAGATCTGGAGTTGCGATCTTGTCGACCCACACGCGGTCTTGTGCTGATAGAGAGTCAACAACAAGGCGCGCATGGAAATGCGTGTCCAACAACGGCTTGAACACGCCCGCCAACGCTGCGAACAACGCCTCGTGGCCGCTCTCGTAGCGATCTACACGCAACGTCCACATCTGCGCGATGTAGTTTTCGGCTGCATGCGCGTCGTCAACAATGATCAGTTCGGGCGCACTAAAAAAAGGATTCGTGTTGAACAGAGAGTTGTAGTTTGTGACGGCAACACGGTCTGCAGTTTGGTAGCGGGCCTTGGCGGCAGGTTCGTAGGTGGTAATCCCACCGGTAAAACCATCGACATCAAGGCCATACTTGGTGCGCGCCTCCTCTACAACTTGGTTGACCAATTGATTCGTTGGGCACAGGTAGACGACCCTTTCTTGGAATTTCCGCCGACGCCACTCTGCAATCAGTAATCCGACAAGCGTCTTGCCGCTACCAGTTGGTAACTGGAGAGCGACATCAGATTCCTCCACCCCGGCCTTCGCATAGGTTCGCAACATTTGCCCCTGATGATCAAGCAGGCCCGTGTATTTTCGGCGCGGAAGGTCAAGAAACAGCTTGTCTGGGCTGTCAGGAGCATTTGTAGGTGGTGGTGCCTTCTTAAAAGCCATATCAAGAGCAACGCGTCGGTGACGCTACCATGGTGAAAGAGCACCCAGTTTAGGGAAGGTCTGCATAACCCCCGCCGCAGCGTGAGCTGAGTCGTCGATTTTCAGATGACGACATGGAAGGCGGATACCGATGGTTTTTGAAG
>LNFM01010480.1_pt1 | contig 13030 bp, 10 predicted proteins | sample 596031 | NCBI WGS metagenome assembly LNFM01 (sample SAMN04254537, study PRJNA301005) | activated carbon metagenome | isolation source: dual media filters at the Ann Arbor, Michigan drinking water treatment plant | place: USA: Ann Arbor
GGCGTCCGCTCCGAGGTTCGCCTCACGACCGTCGAGACGATGGAGCCTCCCGCCGGCGTCTTCGCCAAGCCGGAGAGCCTCGTCACCGACGTGAAGTGGACCACGCCGGCGCCGGTCGAGATCGCGCTCACGCCGACGGCGGAAGGCGTCATGATCGCGCCCGTCACGATCGCCGGCAAGCCCCTCAACTTCGTCGTCGATACCGGAGCCTCGGCCACCACGGTCGCGGAGGAACAAGTCGCGGCGCTCGGCCTCACGGCGATCAGCATGTCGAAGCCGATCGGCGTCGAGGCGCCCCGTCCTGGGAGCTACCTCGAAAAACTCACGTATCAGGTGGGTGGGGTCACGCTCGGTCCCCAGCTCGTCGAAGCGTGGCCGCTCGGGAGGCATGCATCGACGACCCGCCTCGACGGTGCGCTCGGATACGATTTTCTGTCGCGCTTCGTCGTCGAGCTCGATGTCGCGCAGAGGAAGCTGCGCCTCCACGAACCCACGGGCTGGAAGCCGCCCGCCGGCGCCCTCGAGCTGCCGATCACCCTCGAGACGGGACTCCCTCACGTCGTCGCGACCCTCGTCCTGCCCGACGGGCGGCGCATCGATGGCAACTTCGTGTTCGATCTCGGGTGTGCGTGCGACGTGAAGCTCTCCACCGGCTTCGACGCCGATCACAAGGTGACCGCAGCCCTCCCCGATGCGCGTCCCGCTGCGAGCGCGCAGGGCGCGACGGGCACGCTGGCGACGCTGCCGGCGCTCGAGCTCGGCAAGCTGAAGCTCGAGAAGCTGGAGCTGCAGGCTCCGGTGCTGACCGAGGGCTTCCTCGCCCAGCACACGACCGCGGGGCTGCTGGGCATCCGCTTGCTTGCCAAGCATACCGTCGTGTTCGACTACGCGAACAAGCGCATGTTCTTCGTCGCGAAGTAGCTCATCCCGGGAGCAAGGCGCCGACGAGCACATCGGCGCGATCGATCGCGCGCTGGGCGCGCTTCGCGAGCGCCGCCGGCACCCGTGCACTCCGGCGGGCCGCGCTCACGATGCGATCGACATCGCGCACGGCCGCCCACGCGCGGCGATGAGAGCTCGCGCGGCGACGACTGTCGGGAGGTGCGGCGAATCCATCGGCGAGGTCACTACACGCGAGAGCGAGCGTTCCGACCAGCTCGGGGGCGCCCAGCTTCGATGCGAGCTCGGCGAGGGGTGGGGCGGCAGCGATCACCGCGCGAAACGACGGGTGGTGGTCGAGGGGATGGGGCGGACGATGGGGCATGCGTGGGGACAGTCCACGGCGCGCGCCAGCGCCCCGGGCCAGCAACGACGCGGGGTTAGCGTCGCCGCTGTCCGCGGGCGGGACACGGTGTCCGCGGGCGGGCCGGACGGCGGACGTGCTGCCTCGAGTTGACAGTGATCACCGTCGAGACCCCCAGGTGAAGCGGCGAAATTCTCCCCGTACAGTGAGGAGATGACCGAGCGCGTGCACAGCAGTACCGTGCGTGCCGAGCGGCGTGCCACCCGGCCCCGGGTCGCGATGCCGCCGCCCGACTCGATCACCGAGCGCGAGGCCTATTCGCCAACACTCCCGCCACCTGCGTTCATCTCCCTCGCCGAGGATCTCGGCGACACGACCGTCATGGACGCGGTGACTCCGAACGGCGCGACGCAAGATGGTGCGTCGGCACCTGCCCTGACCTGGCCGACGGTGCCGTCGGGGGTGACGGCCGCCCCGCCGGCGAGCCCCGCTGCGCGCTATCGCGTCGGCGAGGTGATGGGGCGTGGGGGCATGGGTGAGGTCGTCTCGGCACGCGACGAGCAGATCGGGCGCACGGTCGCGATCAAGCGGCTCCGCACACCGCGGCCGTCGCCCGACCTCGTCGCCCGCTTCCTGCGCGAGGCCCGCATCCAGGGTCGGCTCGAGCATCCTGCCGTGTGCCCGGTGCACGAGCTGCATCACGATGACGACGGTCAGCCGTTCTTCGTCATGAAGCACCTCGCGGGCATCACGCTCGCCGATGTGCTGGCGCGCCGCGCCCTCGGCGACGAACGGACGAGCGAGGCCTTCACGCGACAGCGGCTGCTGCGCGCGTTTGCGGACGTGTGCCTCGCGATCGAGTTCGCGCACACACGCGGCGTCGTGCACCGCGATCTCAAGCCCGCGAACATCATGGTGGGCGACTTCGGCGAGGTCTATGTCCTCGACTGGGGAATCGCGCGCATCGCGGGTGAGCAGCGCGCCGGCAGCTTCTCCGATGTCGAGACCTACGAGGGTGATCCGGGCGAACCCGATGCGGTCGCCACGGCCGCCGGGCAGATCCTCGGCACGCCCGGCTACATCGCGCCCGAGCAGATCCGGGGTGACACCGACCTCGACGGCCGCGCCGACGTGTACTCGCTCGGCTGCATCCTGTTCGAGATCCTCGCGCTCGAGCCCCTCCACCCGCGCAACCAGGCGGGCCTCGCGTCCTCCCTCGGTGGCATCGATGCCCGCCCGTCGATTCGCGCACCGCAGCACGGCATCCCCCCCGAGCTCGATCGCATCTGCGTGCGGGCGACGTGCACCGAGCGCGCCGAGCGGTTCGCCACCGCGCGCGCGCTGCACGATGCGCTGCAGAGCTTCCTCGACGGCGACCGCGACCTCTTGCTCCGCAAGGTGCTCGCGCGCACCGAGCTCGATGCCGCGCGCGAAGCGATGGCCACGCGTGACGACGGCCGCCGCCGCGATGCGCTCCGGGCGGCCGCGCGTGCGCTCGCCCTCGACCCGACGGCGCAAGAACCGGCGGAGCTGGTCGCGCGCCTCATGCTGGAGCCGCCGAAGGAGACGCCGGCGGAGGTGCACCGCGAGCTCGCCGTCATCGACGACGCGGCCCTGCGCGCGAGTGGTCGATTCGGGGTGATCGTCGCCGCGGCGTACCTCGCGTTCTTCCCCCTGCTCTACCTCATCGGTTTTCGCGAACCCTGGTACCTCATCGCCGGGCCCCTCCTGGCGATCGTGATCATGGCCGTGTGCACGTTCATCACACCACGCGATCCGTACTGGGGCGGGTACCTCTCGGTCACGGGCAACGTCCTCATGTTCGGACTGTTCTCGTGGATGGTGAGCCCGCTCCTCCTCGGACCAGCGCCGGCGGTGATCCTGGTGATGCTGCTCTCGCAGCACCGCATGTTCTCGCGTCCTCTGTGGCTATGCCTGCTGGGGCTCGTCGGCACCCTCGCGCCGTGGGCCCTGGGCGCGCTCGGGATCCTGCGCGGACCGATCGATGTCGTGGGCGGCGACATCATCCTCCACACCTCCTCGGGCGACCTCGGTCACTCCGCGACCATCGCGGGCATCCTCATCTACACGGTCTCGCTCGTGCTCCTCGCCGGACTCCTCGCCAAGCTCCAGGACAAGCAGCGCCGGGACGTGCGCCACACGCTCCAGGTCCAGTCGTGGCAGCTGCGGCAGCTCGTGCCGCGGGCGTCGTCCGGCCCTCGCCGCGTCGTGAAGTAGGAACACGCTCGCTTACAGCCGAACGCCGACGAACGCGCTCGGCCAGACCGCGACGTCGACATCGAAGCCGTCGGAGGGCTCGCTCATGCCCGCGGTGGCGGGACGGCGCTCGAGGAGCAGCGGAGCCATCTCGTCGCTCGAGATATAGGCGTTCACCGCGCCGCCGACGACGATCGACGCGGGTCCGAGGTCGTGCGCCACGGACAGGCGGAGCTGGCCGAGGAGCGACAGATCCGTCGCGTGGGCCGCACCCTGATTGACCTGCCAGCCCATGAGCTCGAGGTCGACCGTGGTGGCTCCGTGATGCCAGGTCGGCCCGAACCCGAGGCCGTACATCCAGATGTCGTCGCTGACGCCGGCCTCATCGACGGGATGACCGGCGACGGCGTAGACGTTGTGCCAGCGGCGGCTGCCGTGACGGAGCATGACCGCGCCGATGCCGCTCGAGTCGACGACGGCCTCGACGTCGGTGCGTCCGCCCGGCACGATGTTGATGAGACCGAGCGAGACGCCCTCGTCGGATCCGATGTTGATGACGCCGAGCTGCACGCCGCGCACACGCTTCGCGATGTTGACCGTCGAGAGCTGGAGACCAGTGACCTCGTTCGCGACGTTGACCGCACCGGAGACCTGGACGTGCGCGACGCCGCCCGAGACCGCCGCGGCCCCGCCGATCTGTACATCGGCACCGTGGCCAGCGACGGCGACCGCACCTCCCACTTGCACGTTGGCGCGCGCATGCGCGATGGCGAGCGCACCACCGATCTGCGTTCGGGCCGCGCCCAGGGATGCCGCGACCGCGCCGCCGATCTGCAGGTAGACGGGGCCGCGCGCGGCCGCGAGGGCGCCGCCGATCTGCACGCCGCCGCCGTGATGCGCATACGCCACCGCCCCACCGATCTGGACGCCATCGAGCTCGTGGGCCGCCGCGACCGCGCCGCCGAGCTGGAAGCCGCTCACGCGCGTGGCCGACGCGACCGCGCCACCGATCTGACCGCCGCGCACGGTCCCCAGCTGCAGGTCGGCGGCGCCGCTGATGGCGAGCCCGTCGACACCGCCGCCGACCCCCGCCACAGCGTGGAGGGCGAACGCGTGCCGCGTGCGTGCCGCGCGGCCGAGGTCCGTCGAGACGAACGGGAAGATGCCGAGGACGAACGGCTGGTCGTACTCGGGCTGCCGGATCTCCGCGCTCCCCGCGAACGTCGGCGGCGCCACGCGGGCGGCGGGCGGTGGGAGCGGTAGCTCGGCGAGCAGCGTGCTCGCCTCGTCGCGTACAAGGTTGCCGGCGAGCAGCGTGACGAGCACGGGCCACTGAGCCGGGTCATCACCGAGAGCGACGGCGCGCGCGCGGATCGGTCCAGTCGCCGGCGAGAACACGACGGTCGCCTGCGCACCGGAGATGGTGACGTCGAGGCACGGGGCGGCGCACGCGGCGGGGTCTGCGACGAGGGTCGTGGGCGTGCCCAGCTCCTCGACGAGGTGCGCGCGCACCCGATCCGGTTCGACATCGCCGGAGACGACAAGGTTGAGATCCGCCGCCGCGATCGAAGGCACGGCGACCAGGGCGAGAGCAGAGGCGAGAGTCGAGCGACGCATGATGCCGCCTAGTGTCCCGACCCGTTCGAACCGTTCATCGCCGTGATCCGATCCAGCAAGGCCTTCGCCTCGGCCTGGCGATAGCCGGCGGGCTTCACGTCGCCACGCGCGAACGGGCCGAGGGCGACCCGCGCTTCGTCGTAGCGCTTGAGCTTCACGAGCACGATCGCCCGATTGTACTTCGCCTCGACGAGAAACCGGCCCGAAGGTTCGGCCGCGAGGTACGCATCCCAGGCTGCCAGCGCGGTGGCGGCATCGCCGCCCCGGAAGTGGAGCTCGTGCGCGGTGCGATAGAGCGCCTCGATCTCCGGCGACTGCGCGGGCTCCACGGGCTCGACCGGGCCGGGCGCGACGGCGGCGACGGGCGGCGGCGCCGGGCTGACGACGGCGCTGCTCGGCGCGACGGGTTCACGGCGGCGCGGCTTCACGGTCGGCGGCGCGACCTCGACCGCCACGACGCCGGGCTCGATCGCGACGGCGACGGGCGCAGGCGTGACCTCGACGATGGGTGGTGTGACCACCACCGGTGCGGCGGGCAGCGGCCGCCGGGACGGAGGAGGAGCGCTCGCCACGGCCTGCCCGACCGGCGTCGGCGCGGGGCCGGTGACGGCACGCCACGCAGCGTGGACGCGCCCCGTCGACCACGCCCACGTGACGGTACTGCCGAAGAGGATCGCCATCACGACCCCGATGACGCTCGCGCGTCGTCGCGTGCGCGCGCGCGTGGCCAGCGAGCGTCGGAGGCGGAAGCGCGTGGCCTCGGCGGCCATCCCCGCGTCGTGATCACGCGTCCCGGTCTGAGCGCGCAGGGCCGCGGTCGCCGCCGCGAGGATGTCGTCGCTCATCGCTCGGCCTCCAGGAGCTCGCGGAGCTTGCGCTTCGCATGGAACAAGCGCGTGCGCACGGTGCCTTCGGGCGCACCGACGATGCCCGAGACCTCCACGCTGGTGCGCTGCTCGACCTCGCACAAGACGAACACGCTGCGCTGATCGTGCGGCAGCTTGTCGAGGGCAGCCCAGAGCGCCATCGCGAGGCGCTGCTGCGCGAGCGCGACCGACGCATCGGGGCCGCCGGAGGCGTGATGATCCTGCTCGACCGCCACCCGCTCCATGGCCCGCCGCCGCCGCATGGCCGACCGGATGTGCCGCCGGGAGCAGTTGACCGCGATGCCGAGCAGGAACGACCGCAGTGAGCCGTCACCGCGGTAGCCGCGCATCGCGCCCGCGAGCTTCACGAACGTATCGTGCACGATGTCCTCGGCCGTCGCGTCATCCCCCACGAGGCGCCGGGCGAAGCCGCGGACTGCCTGCTGGTGCGCGACGTATGCCTGCTCGATCGCGTCCCGGTCGCCCGCCCGCAGCGCGGTGACGAGCTGATCCTCGGCCGAGCCTTCATCGGCCCCATCAGGAGCGAGCGCCATGGCCAGCGGGAGGGCAGTCACCTCCTCGTCGTGCCCGGTGGAGGACGGATCGTTCACTACCCTGCGGCGAAACCTACGACGAACAGGACAGCATCGAACACCCGGGCTTGGACCTGGCCCATTCCGGGCGCTTGGCCGCGTACCGCTCCGCCCCCGGTTGCTCCGTGTAGGGGTGCCGGAGGACGTCCAGGAGCTTGGCCAGGGCCGTGCGATCCCCGGCCTCGGTGGCCTGGATGCACTCCTGGACCACGTAGTTCCGGGGGACGTAGAGCGGGTTCACCGCGTTCATGCGCTCGCGCCGCTCGGCGTCCGTGATGCCTTCGCGGGCCGCCCGCGCGCGGTAGAGGCGGCACCATGTACCGAGTTGCGCCCGCGCGGCGGCCGGCGTGGCCTCACCGTCGTAATACGCGTCGCGCAGGGTGGCGAACGCATCACCGGCGTCGAGCGCGGCGAGCCGACGGAAGAAGATCGTCAGATCCGTCTCGGCGGCCCCGAGCAGTTGCTCGAGCCCCAGGAGCAGCTCGTCATCCTCGCGTGCCGTCTCGAGGTGAGCCACGAGGCCGAGCTTGCGGAGCATCGAGTGCCGATGCAACGACGACAGCTCGGGCACGTAGGCGTCGAGGGAGCGTTGCAGCGCGGTGGGATCGGGGAGGAGCGGCGCGAGCGCGCGCGCGAGCTTCGCGAGGTTCCAGTGCGCGACGGCCGGCTGGTTGCCGAAGCGATAGCGACGTCCCGACGCGTCGGTGATGTTGGGCGTCCAGTCGAGATCGAAGGGCTCGATCCACCCGTACGGTCCGTAGTCGATCGTCAGCCCGAGGATCGACATGTTGTCGGTGTTCATCACGCCGTGCACGAAGCCGACGCGCAGCCACTCGGCGACGAGGAAGGCGGTGCGGCGCACCACCTCGTCGAAGAAGCTCGCGATGTCGGGCTCGCCCGCGTGAACGTGGTGCGGATAGAACCGCTCGAGCGTGAAGCGGACGAGGGTACGCAGGGTCGCGTGATCGTCCCGCGCGGTGTGGATCTCGTAGTTGCCGAAGCGAAGGAACGACGGCGCGACGCGGGCCACGACCGCGCCTGGCTCGTAGGCCGGATGGCCGTCGTAGAGCAGATCGCGCACCACGCTCTCCCCGGTCAGCGCGAGCGAGAGCGCTCGAGTGGTGGGGACGCCGAGGTGGAACATCGCCTCGCTGCATACGAGCTCGCGCAAGGATGACCGCAACACCGCGCGACCGTCGGCGCGGCGCGAGTACGGGGTGGGCCCTGCGCCTTTCAGCTGGACCTCCCACGTCTCGCCGGCGCGGTTCGTGACCTCACCAAGCGTGATGGCGCGACCATCGCCGAGCTGACCGGCCCAGTTGCCGAACTGATGGCCGCCGTAGCATGCGGCATAGGGCGTCATGCCCGCGACCACGCGGTTGCCGGCGAGGACGTCGACGAGCTCGGGCGTGGGCCGGGGATCGAGATCGAGCAGCTCGCACACCTCGGGCACCAGCGCGAGGAGCTCCGGCTTGGCCACGCGGGTGGGCGTGACGTGCGAGTAGCAGGACCTCAACACCTCTCGGGTGCGGTTCTCGCGGGACGGATCGCCCGGGAGCTCGCGCACGAAGCGGTCGGTGTAGACGAGCTCGGAGATCGGGCGCATCACGCGAAGTATGCGACGACGAGGACCAGGGCGGTGGCCGACATCGAGAGCGCACCTGCCGTCGCCAGCACGCCTCGACCGAGCTTCTGCATGCGTTCGCGTTGCCACGGATCGAGCACGCCCTCGACGTACCCCGCGGTGGCGCGCGTACCGCGCTTCGCGTGGAAGATACACACGCCGCTGTAGGCCTGAACGAGCTGGAGCGAGGCGCCGAAGAAGGGGATCGCGAGCAGCCCCCGCCAGTGGAGAGCCAGCTCCCATTCGGTCATGACCACGAGCGCGACCAAGGCCAGGCCGAGGATCACCACCGCCGAGCGCATGCGCTCCCCGCGTTCCTGCAGGCAAAGGTTCTCGTCGGCCATGCCCCGCTAGCTTAGTCCGCGCGGGTTACATTGACGAGGGATGGCGGCTCCGTGGTTCGACCTGCGGCCGGGCGAGCGCCCGCGGGTACTGCGTGCCGGAGGGGCGCTCTTTGCCATCCTCGCCGCCCACACGATCTCGGAGACGGCCCGCGACGCCATCTTCCTGCGGGCCAGCACCCCCGAGAACCTCGCGCTCGCGTACGGCGCCCTCGCCGGGGTTGCCGTCCTCGCCCTGATCGCCAACACCGCCCTGGTAAAGCGGCTAGGTCGGCGCTACGCGCTCATCGCCACCCTGATGGCGGCGGCGTTCGGCACGGTCTTGTTCTACGAGGCCCGCCCGAGTGGCGCGGTCGCGTTCGCCCTGTACATGTGGACGGGCCTGCTCGGAACGCTGGTGGTCGTCCAGTACTGGATGCTCGCAGCGACGGTCTTCACGTCATCCGAAGCGAAACGCATCTACGGCCTCATCGCCGCCCTCGGTGCCCTCGGCGCCTTGTTCGGCGCGCTCGCGGCGCGGGTGCTGCTCATCGGCCTGGGGACCGAGCAACTCCTGCCCCTGGCGGCCGGGCTGTACTGCGTCGCCGGGGTGACGCTGTCGAGGGACGATGCGCCCGCGCAGCCGACGCGCAACGAGGCCACGGCCCCCGGCTTCCGCGTCCGCATGCGACCGGCGGGGCCGGTGCGGCTGCGCGACCATCCCTATGCGCTGCGGCTCGCGCTGCTCCTCATGCTCGCGACCGCCGCGGCGATGGTGGCCGACTACCTCCTGAAGACAGCAGCGTACGACCGGTACCACGGGGCTCACGACCTCCGCCTCTCGACGTTCTTCGCCACCTACAACGGCGTGGTCTCGGCGGTGTCGCTGGTCTTCCAGGTCTTCGGCGCCTCGTGGCTGCTGCGCAAAGGCGGTGTGCTCGGCGCGATCGTGATGTTGCCGCTGCTCATGCTGCTCGGTGGCGTGGCGACGGTGGTGACCGCGGGCGCGTTCATCGCGGCCATCGCCACGAAGGGAGCCGACGCGACGCTGCGCCATTCGGTGAACCGCGTGGCGAACGAGCTCTTGTGGATGCCCGTCAGCGACACGGTGCGCACCGCGATACGCGAGCCGCTGGAGAGCGTCGTCGTCCGGCTGGTGCAAGCGGGCACCGCCCTCGCCCTGTTCGGCATCACCGCCGCCGGGTTCGCGTCGAAGACGGTGCTGGCCGGCATCACCATCGGCATCTCGACGGTGTGGGTCGGAGCCGCGATCGGCCTCCGGCCGAAGTACCTCGCGCAGCTGCGCTCGTCACTGTCGAAGCCAACCTTCACGCCCGAGAGCGAGCTCGATCTCGGGTCCCTGGAGGTGGTGGTCGAGGCCCTGTCGAGTACCGACGACCGGCGGGTGATCGCGGCCATTCAGGTCCTCGCGGCTCACCAGCGCGGGCGCCTGATCCCCGCGCTCGTCTTGCGCCACGACTCACCCGAAGTGCTCACCGTGGCGCTCGACGCGATCGCGCACACCGGCCGCACCGACTGGATCCCGCTGACGAAGCGGCTCCAGACGGCTCCGGATCCACACGTGCGGATCGCGGCGCTGCGGGCGCTGGCGCGGATGGGCATCCGCGATGCGACCACCGTCGCCCTCACCGACACCGACGCCAGCGTGCGTGCCGCCGGTGTCTTCTGGCTGTATCACGCGGACGTGCTCGTCGACATCGCCGAGCAGCCCGAGGTCGCGAAGATCCTCGCCCTCACGGGTGAGGAGTCGACAGCCGCGCGCCGACAGCTCCTCGACTCGATCCGCCAGGACGGCGACTCGCGCTGGACGGACGTGCTCGCGTCGCTGGCGCGAGTAGGCGACTCCACGACGATCGAGAATGTCGCGCTGGCGATCGAGCGCGTGCCCGACGAGCGCTTCGTACCGATCCTGATCGGTCGCCTCGGGACCCGTGCGGGTCGGGGCTCGGTCCGGGCGGCCCTCGTCGCGATCGGCGAGCCGGCCCTGAAGGCACTCGAGGATGCGTTGAAGCTCTTCATCACGCCGCCCCGCATCCGCATGCACTTACCGACGACGATCGCGCTGTTCGGCACGAAGCGAGCTGCCGACATCCTCATCGCACAGCTCGCCACCGAGCGTTCGGGCGCGGTGCGATATCGCCTGCTCCGCGCCCTCGCCCGGCTCGCGGTGAATCGCACGATCCGCTTCGATCAGGACCTGCTGCTCGACGAGCTACGCCATCACTTGCGCGAGCATTTCCGCCTCCTCGGCCTCTCCATCCCGCTGATGGAGGACAGTGGTGCCGCCGAGGCGATCCTCACGACGGGCCCCCTCGGGTCGCAATCGCTGGACTCGCGCACCGGCTCGACGCAGGACACGAGCGACAGCCTGCGGCTCCTCCGGGGCCTCCTCCAGGACAAGACCTCGCAGGCGCTCGATCGTGTCTTCCTCGCGCTCCAGGCCATGCACCCGCGCGAGGATATCCGCGGCATCGAACGTGCGCTGGCCGGCGGGGACCGCGGCGCGCGCGCGCATGCGCTCGAGTTCCTCGACACCGTCACGCGGTCACCGATCTATCTGCGCCCTCGTGCCGCTGGCATCCGGGACGACCTGTTGCTCGTCGGCGAGGATCTCGATGCCCGCGAGCGCGTGGTGCGGGCCGGCGACCGGAGCGACGTCCCCGCCGACACGGCCGAGGCCCTCGCGAGGCTCGTCCGAGATACGGACACGTTGCTCGCGGCGTGCGCCGCCTACCATGCACTCCAGCTCGACCGCGAGGAGCTGCGCACGATGATCGATCAGGTGGCCCGCGAGCGTCCCCTGCTCCTCCCTCTCGGCATCACGATGGAAGAGGCGGTCCGTGGCGGATAGCGGCGGCGATGGCCGCCGTCCGATTCCCGCGCCGCTGCGGACCGCGCTGGACATCGTGGCGTTGCCCGATCCCCCTCCGACGAGCAGCAGGTCGATCGTTCCGCCCGGGCTCGAGTCCGGCGTGTATGCGGTCGTGCCCGACGCCGCCGACGAAGTGGAGCGCGAGCTCGACGTGCGCGCGGGTCTCGGCCTCTTCACCTCGGAGAAGCAGCTCCACCAACTGCTGGCGATCGCCCGTCAGGTGGACGTGAAAGCCGGCCAGGTGATCGCGGCACGTGGCTCGCCGATGAAGAGCGTGTTCCAGCTGGCGGACGGCGAGATCGAGATGCGCGGCAATCCGGGCGAGCCGGTCTGGAAGATCGAGAACCGCGGGGCCGTCGGCTTCGTGGACTTCATGCTCGGCCGTCCCTGGTCGCGCACCGCCGTGGCCGTGAAGCCATCCCGCGTGCTCGAGCTCGATGCGGGCGCGTATCGCGACTACATCGAGGATAACTTCGAGATCGGTCACCAGGTCATCGCGCAGCTCGGCACACGTCTCATGGGCGACGTGCTCGCCTCGAAGGACGCGGCGAGCATCCTGGGACGCTCGCCCTCGCGCGACGGGGAGCGCGCCCTCGACTACGAGTCCGAGGTTCCACTCGTCGTACGCATCATGCTCCTGTCGCGCGTCCCTGCCTTCTCCGGCGGCACCATTCAGGCGCTCGCGAACCTGGCGCAGGTAGCACGCGAGGTGCGCTACCGCGCGGGCGAGGTGATCGCGGAAGCCGGGGCTAGCTCGCCCGAGCTCTCGGTGCTCGTCGCCGGCGAGGTCACGCTCTCGCATCCGACCCGAGACCTGACGGCAACCCGTCACCCCGTGGACCTCGTGACGCACGCCAGCGAGCTCTCGACGGGGGCCCGTCCCTTGCGCGCGGTCGCGAGCGCGGACTCGCTCGTGCTGCAGATCGATCGCGAGGAGCTGCTCGACCGGGTCGAGGAGCATTTCGAGCTCGCGATGTCGATGTTCGCCTACATCGCCACGGTCACCGAAGAGCTGAACAACGCGACGGCGGCCAGCGGGGAAGCGATCTGAACGGTCAGTGCGCGTCGGCGTCGTCGACTTCCTCGACGGTCGCGAGGATGTCCTTCACGTCGATCACGCGCAGGCGGTCGTCCCACGGCACGCGCACGCCGGCTTCCTTCCGGAACAGCACGAAGGCGTTGAGCGGCACGCCCGACACGTTCTCACTGGCCTCGTCGGTCGTCGGACGATCGCGCGCGACCTCGATGACCTTGCCGTAGAGCGCGTCATCGGAGGCTTCCTTCGCCCCCGCCGGCAGGTACAGCCCCGAGTCGGTGCGCTCCTCCGTGCGGAGGACGTTCACGAGGACGCGCAGCCCCAGCGGCATGATCAGCCGATGGCGCTTGGAGGTGGTCGATTCGGCGTCGTCGCTCACGTCGGGGGCCGCGTGCCGTTGAAGTCCTGGGTCGACGTGCAGCCCTCGAGCGCCGCGCAATCCGGCTGATCGTTCGTGGCGGCCTCGTAGTCGATGGTGCCCGTCAGCGTGTCGCCGTCCACGTTGGCGCGCAGGCTCGCGTTGAACGTGTACGTGCAGTTGCCTTCGGTGGCCGAGCGCGTCCCGATGATCCGGAGTTCGAGGTCGTCGCCGCTGACCGTGCCGGTGAAGGCCGACCAGCC
>LNFM01025392.1_pt1 | contig 13029 bp, 10 predicted proteins | sample 596031 | NCBI WGS metagenome assembly LNFM01 (sample SAMN04254537, study PRJNA301005) | activated carbon metagenome | isolation source: dual media filters at the Ann Arbor, Michigan drinking water treatment plant | place: USA: Ann Arbor
ACAGATGCTCGCCCCAGTCGAAGCCAAGCCAGCGTACGTCTCGCTTGATGGCGTCGATATATTCCTGCTCCTCCTTCACGGGGTTGGTATCGTCGAAGCGAAGGTGGCAGCGGCCGCCATATTCGGTCGCAAGTCCGAAATTCAGGCAGATCGACTTTGCGTGGCCGAGATGCAGATAGCCGTTCGGCTCCGGTGGAAAGCGGGTGATGATGCCCTGTACCTGTCCGCGCGCGAGATCGGTTTGAACCAGGTCTCGAATGAAATCCCGGGTCTCTTCGGTCGCAGTGGCCTCCAGGGGCGGCTTCTTGTCATCCATTACCCGTCAACCTCCACTATCCGGCAGCCGCCAGTAGTCGCGCCTTGCTCTCGGCGGGCCCCAGCACGGCCAACACTTCGAAGATGCCGGGCGACGCGGTCGAGCCGGTCAGCGCGACACGGAGCGGCTGGGCGACTTGGCCGAGCTTCAGCCCGTTCGCCTCGGCGAACTTGCGCACGGCTTCTTCGATCGCCTTTTCGCTCCAGTCACTCGCCTGCAGCTCCAGCGCCGGCGCGAGCTTGGACATGACGGCACGGGCGTCGGGCGTCAGCACGCCGCGCGCCTTGTCGTCGGAGATCGGCGGAGCGCCAGCGCGTGCGTAGAAAGCAAGATTGTCCGCGAGTTCGACGAGGGTGCGCGCGCGCGGCTTGACGCCGTTCAGGCCGCGCACGATGCGCTCCCGGCCGGCGGCGTCGACCTGCGCGCCGAGCCTGGCCTCGACCATCGGCATGACCAGCGGCAACAGCTCGGCGTCCGGTGTTTCGCGCAGATAGTGCGCGTTGAGGTTGGTGAGCTTCGCCATGTCGAAGCGCGAGGCCGAGCGGCCGACGCCGGCGAGATCAAACCATTCGACCGCCTGCTCGGTCGAGATGATCTCGTCGTCGCCGTGGCCCCAGCCAAGGCGCAGCAGGTAGTTGCGCAATGCCGCCGGCAGGAAGCCCATGTCGCGGTAGGCGTCGACGCCGAGTGCGCCGTGGCGCTTGCTGAGCTTGGCGCCGTCGGGCCCGTGGATCAGCGGGATGTGGGCATAGACCGGCTCGGGCCAGCCCATCGCCTTGATGATCTGGAGCTGGCGGAAGGCATTGTTCAGGTGATCGTCGCCGCGGATGACGTGCGTCACGCCCATGTCGTGGTCGTCGACCACGACGGCCAGCATGTAGGTCGGCGTGCCGTCGGCGCGCAGCAGGATCATGTCGTCGAGCTGCGCGTTCTCGACCGTGACCTCGCCTTGCACGGCATCGGTGATCACGGTCTGGCCGGTCTGCGGCGCTTTCAGACGCACCACGGGCTTGATGCCGGCGGGCGCGTCCTTGGGATCGCGGTCGCGCCAGCGGCCGTCGTAGCGCATCGGCTTGCCGGCAGCCTTCTGGGCGACGCGCATCTCGTCCAGTTCCCGGGGCGAGGCGTAGCAATGGTAGGCGTTGCCGGCCGCCAGCATCTGGTTGGCGACTTCGGCGTGCCGGGCGGCGCGCGCGAACTGGTAGGTGACCTCGCCGTCCCACGGCAGGCCGAGCCAGGAGAGCCCGTCGAGGATCGCGGCGATCGCCGGTTCGGTCGACCGCGCGCGGTCGGTGTCTTCTATGCGCAGCAGGTACTTGCCGCCGTGATGCCTGGCGAACAGCCAGTTGAACAGCGCGGTCCGGGCGCCGCCGATGTGCAGGTAGCCGGTCGGCGAGGGGGCGAAGCGGGTAACGACGGTCATGGCCGGGGTGTCATGTGCTCGATATGCGCAGGTTCTGCCGTATTTCGGCCGGAAAAGCGCGCCGTAGGTAGGGGAGCGTCCCAACAGTGTCAAACCTGCGCGCCTGGATCCTCAATCAGCTCGATGCCGAACGCGGGCGCTGGATGCTGTGGCTGCCGGTGGCGATGGGCCTGGGCATCGCGATCTACTTCGAACTGCCGAGCGAGCCCGCCCTCTGGGTCGGCCCGGCCGGGGCAGTGGCCGCGGTCGCCGGGGCGTTCTTCACGCCATCGGGGAGCTTCGCGCGGGCGCTGCTCATTGGAGCCGCCGCAGGCGCCCTCGGCCTCGGACTCGTCGCCTGGCGCACTGTGAGCCTGGCCGCGCCCACGCTCAGCCGGCCGCTGTTCAGCATCAATGTCGAGGGCCGCATCGCCGACATCCATCGCCTGCCCGACGGCGTGCGGGTCGTGCTCGAGGCCGTGCGCCTGAAGGGCAACGGCGTGCCGCCGGCCGAGATGATGCCGCTCAAGGTGCGCGTCACGCTCAGCCGCGGCGCGCCGCCGCTCACGATTGGCGATCGCCTGTTGGTGCTGGCCAATCTTTCTCCGCCGGCCGGGCCGGCAGCTCCAGGCGCCTTCGATTTCCAGCGCGTCGCCTGGTATCAGCAGCTCGGCGCCGTGGGCTATGCGCTGGCGCCGGCCGCCATCATCGACCCCGGCAAGCCCACGGGCTTCGTGCGCACCCTCGATGCGCTCCGCGCCGATATCACCGAATGCATCCTGAAGGTGCTGCCGGGACCGGCCGGCGGCGTCGTGGCCTCGCTGCTGGTTGGCGAGCAGACGGCCGTCGACAAAGATGTGGCCCAGGCGATGCGCGACTCGGGCCTCGCGCACATCCTCTCGATCTCCGGCCTGCACATCGTGTTCGTGGTCGGCCTCGTGATGGGCCTCGTGCGCTACGGCATCGCGCTTTTTCCGCCACTGGCTCTCAGGGTCGACGCCAAGAAAGTGGCGGCCGTGCTCGCGCTCGCGGCGGCGCTCTTCTACACGGCACTTGCCGGCGCCCCGGTGCCGGCCCAGCGCGCCTGCGCCATGGCGGGCTTCGCGCTGCTCGCCATCCTGCTCGACCGCACGGCGCTGTCGCTGCGCCTGGTCGCGTGGTCGGCGATCATCGTGCTGGCGGCAGCGCCCGAGTCGCTGACCGGCGCCTCGTTCCAGATGTCGTTTGCCGCCGTCGTCGCGCTGATCGCCGGCTGGGAGGCAGCCTCAGGTTGGCGCCGCCGCCTGCACGAGCGCGCCGAGGGTCAGCGTCATCGCTGGGCCTGGCGCATCGCCGCGGCGCTCGGCGCTAGCCTGGCCACGACCCTGATCGCCTCGGTCGCGACGGGCGCTTTCGCCGCCTACCACTTCAATCGCGTGAGCCTGCTCGGAGTCGCGGCCAACCTTTTGGGCGTGCCGCTCACCGGCTTCTGGATCATGCCCTGGGGTCTGCTGGCCATGCTGCTGATGCCGTTTGGCCTGGAAGCCGTGGCGCTGGTGCCGATGGGCTGGGGCGTCGACGGCCTCAACGCCATCGCCCGCTATGTCGCCTCGTGGCCTGACGCCGCGACCCTGGTGCCGTCGCTGCCCGGCGCCAGCCTGTGGCTGCTTACAATCGGCGGCCTCTGGCTCTGCCTGTGGCGCCGCCGCTGGCGACTGGCCGGGCTTCCCGTCGTGGCGATCGGCCTGATGCTGGGCCCACCGCCGGCCCCCGACCTGCTGATGAGCGAGGACGGCCGGGTGCTGGGTCTGCGCGACGAGCGCGGCCAGGTTCATGTCGCCTCGGCCCGCACCGACCGCTTCGTGAGCGACGCCTGGGCGAGACGACAAGGGCAGGAGGGCGCCAAACGCTGGACCGTGAGCGCCGACCAGCAGGCAGCAGGGCTCGGCTGTGCCACCGGCCTCTGCCGCTGGCGCAAAGGGCCGTGGCGCGTCGCCATGGTGAGCGACGACCGCCGCCTCGCCGAAGCCTGTGGCTCGGCCGACATCGTGCTCTCGACCGTGGACGCCCAGGGCAGGTGCCGCGGCCCGCGCCTCGTCATCGACCGCCGCGACGCCTGGCGCGAGGGGGCACAGGCGCTGTGGCTCGACGACCTTGGCGTCCGCCGCGAGACCGCCAACGCCCGCCGTGGCGACCGGCCCTGGGTGCCCAACAGTTCGATGCGCCAGAGCGCGCCGGTGAAGGCGCCCGGGGTCTGAGGTGGACCATTTCGTGCCACGTCTGAACGCATGTCGTTTGTCTGACGTCGGTGTCTGAATTCAGGGGCCAACGCACTGACCCATCATCGAAATCGTCGCGGCGCCTGCCACGGATTCCTGCTTCGTCGTTTCCTGAATGAGTGTCTGAAAAAGAGTCGGTGAGATGGATCATTCGTGGACCACCGCGTAGACCAAGAAAAACGCCCGGCGGACTTCTCCGTCGGGCGTCTCCCATCATGACAAAAATATTAGCAAAAACCTGCTGAACTTGCAAATCGCAGATCGGCTAATTGTACCGCCGGTAGAGCCCCGCGAGCCGGCCCTGGATCTTCACCCGGTCGGGTCCGAAGATCCGCGTCTCGTAGGCTGCATTGGCGGGCTCGAGCGCGATCGACGCGCCCTTCTTGCGCAGGCGCTTCAGGGTCGCTTCCGTATCGTCGATCAACGCCACGACGATCTCGCCGGTCTCGGCGGTGTCGGAACTCTTGATGATGGCGATGTCGCCGTTCTGGATGCCGGCCTCGACCATCGAGTCGCCCTGGACTTCGAGGCAGTAGTGCGCGCCCGAGCCGAGCAGTCGTGGAATTGTCGCGCAGCGCCTCGATCGGCGTGCCGGCAGCGATCCGGCCGTAGAGCGGCAGGCTGAGCGCTTGGGCCTCGTTGGCGATCATGATGGCGCCGGCCAGCGGCATGCGTTCGCCGCCGCGGACGACCTGGGGCACAAAGCCTTCGCGGGCCTCGCCCATGCCGCCGGCGCGGGCCAGCATCGGCATGACGTTGGGCGCGGGCATGGCCGCCGTGTCGGGCAGTTTTAGAACCTGCAGGGCCCGCGCACGATGAGGCAGGCGGCGCAGGAAGCCGCGCTCTTCGAGGCCTGTGATCAGGCGATGGATGCCCGACTTGGACTTGAGCCGAAGCGCCTCTTTCATCTCGTCGAACGAGGGCGAAACGCCGTCGTCGTTGAGGCGCTTGTTGATGAACATCAGCAGTTCGTTTTGCTTGCGGGTTAACACCGTCTTCTCCCCAGAACGCCTACCGGATTTAGGAACAAATCTAGTTCTGCCTCCAGGTCAAGTTTTCCCGAGCCAGCTGGGGATCAGTCGCCGCCGGGAAGGGCCGCGAGATCAACCACTTGGGCAGTGTTGCCAGGTTGCAGGTGACTGTTCTGTCGCCACTCCGCCAGCACCTAGAGCCAGGTTCAAGAGCGAGAGATGAGGGCCTCACGCTGACGCCTGGATGACCAAGCCTAAACGATCGAGATCGACATGCGCGAAATCCGCAGCGAAGTTGGGAGCGATCCGCCCGAGGTGATCGAGTGAGAGGGGCTGCACTAATTTGTGGCACTCCTTTCAGTGATATTGCGTCCCGCCTGACAGGTGCAAACAAGGCAAGTCGGTTTAACTCATCCTGCGGATGGTTTACGTTCGTTGAAGCCAGCTCTCGAGTGAGACACCGTGACCAAGGTACAACGACAGGTAGCTGCCGTTCTTGCCGCTGACGTGGTGGGCTATACGCGCCTGATCGAGGCGGCCGAGGAAGAAACTCATCGGCATCTGATGCAGATGCGCAACGCGGTCATCGACCCCGCCATCGTCGAACATCACGGCAGGGTCGTTAAGAACACTGGAGACGGCTTCCTGGCCATCTTCGAGAGCGCCCAGGCTGCAACGGTCTGCGCCATGTCGTTGCAACGGGAAATCTCGGTGGCGACGGCCGGCCAGCCGCCGAGCCTGCGTATCGCTTTTCGGATGGGTATCAACTTCGCTCCCGTCATCGTCGAGAACAACGATGTGTTCGGCGACGGGGTAAACGTCGCTGCACGCCTCGAAGCATATGCCGAACCCGGCGACGTCATCATTTCGCAGTCCGTCGCCGACGAAATCGACCCCGGCATTCGGAAATCGGCAATCGATCTGGGGGAACTGCAGCTTCGCAATCATCAACAGCCGGTCCGGGTCTTTGCCCTCCGCCCGGAGCCCAACGCCAGTTCGCCGCAGCGCATGGGAGAAGCGGCGGCGGGAGAGGACGCGAGACCCTCTATCGCGGTTCTGCCTTTTCGCAGCAACCATTCCGCAGGCGCTTCCGACTATGTCGCGCTCGGCGTGGTCGATGCGATCGTGCATGGTCTTTCGGGCTTGAAGGATCTTTTTGTCATCTCGCGGGGATCGACGCTTGCCTATGGTCGGCGACGTACCGATCCGATCGCCGTAGGCCGCAAGCTCGGCGTTCGATACATCTTGGGGGGGGGTGTCCTGCACGCCGGTACCCGCCTGCGGATCAATACCGAGCTCACGGATACTCATAGCGGCACGGTAGTATCCAACGACAACCATGACGGTTCTCAGGGCGAGTTGTTCGAACTGCAGGACAGGATCGCACTAAAACTCGTGAAGACCATCGCGCCGAATGTCCGCGAGCGCGAACTGCGGCGTTCTCTCCGCAAACATCCGAACAGCATGACGGCGTACGATCTGCTGCTGCAGGCGCTGGACCTCCTTTACCGGATGGACGCAGACAGCTTCCGAGAGGCGCGTGGGCTTCTGCAGCAAGCCGTCGCCCTGGATCCCGGTTACGCGCCACCCTACACCTATGCCGCGCTTTGGCATGTGTTTCGGGTCGGCGAGATTGGATCTCCCGACCCTGACGCCGACGCGAGAGCGGCCGCAGACCGCGCGTCCGCCGCCATCGAGCGTGACGGCAACGACGCTCTGGCGCTCGCCATATACGGTCATGTTCAGGCATTTCTCTTGCGGGATACCACGACGGCAATTCGCTTCCTCGACCGGGCGATCGAGGCAGGGCCGAGCGTCGCCATGGCCTGGACGATGAGCAGCGCGACGCGAGGCTTCGTGGGCGATGGACCGCTTGCGGTCGCGCATGGAGAGCGTGGCCAACGGTTGGCTCCGGCGGACCCCTATACGTTCTGGCATGAAGGAATTCTCGCCCAGGCGCACTACGTTAACGGCGACTATGAGCAGGCGGTGACCTGGGCACGAAGTGCAGTGGCGCAGAATCGTTCGATCCGGTTCACCTTGCGCACTCTCATCGCGAGTTTCGTGGCACAGGGCCGGCTGCCGGAAGCGGAGATCGCCGCCCGGCACCTGATGCAGGTACAGCCCGATTTCCGTCTGGGCGCCTATGCGCAGCGCTGCCCGTTCGTCGAACCCGTTCTGGGAAAATGGATCGGGCAGCTCCGTGCGTCGGGGCTTCCAGAATGAGTGGTGCGTAGCGCGTTGACGCAACTGTTACAGACAAAGCGGGGGAGAGGTCACGATGAGCAATACTGGCAACACCGGCAACACCGGCAACACCGGCAATACGGGTAACACTGGCAACAATGGCAACGCCGGGATCAACGGCGACGTGGGCGGCGGCTGGACTGTGCCGGATCGCGCCGACTTTCCTTTCGCCATGGAGACGGACGGTGCGGGAAATCCCTTGGGCGGCTTGCGTCGCCCGGTCTTCATTCATGACGAAACGGGAACCGGCACCAAGAAGAAGGTCGCTTTCAGGATTTCAGCTACCGCCGGAAGCCCATCGGTGGCTTTCGACGACCGAAACTGGGCCGGCCGCTGGTATGCGTGGCGTGTTCTGAAGCAATTCTCCGCGTCCAGCTGGGATACCCAAGCTCTCAACAACCTGCTCGTCAACATCCTGCTCGACCTCAACACCGTGGTCGCCGGCAAGACCAAACAAGAGCTGGAATTCGAAGCTCTGCTCACCATGGCGCGGGACGAGCGCGCCTCTGCGCTCGGCGAGATACTGGCTCAGGACGTCGAGTTCATCACTGCTTTCATGGAGGCCTTGGCGATGGCGCCAGGGTCGCATCCGCGCACGTTTCGCGTCCTGCACATCGCGAGCCTGATCGGCTCGTTCACGGCGCTCTTCTACAAGGACCTTCTCGACAGGCCCCGGCCGTCATGGGAGCTGCCTGCGCTCATGCCGCCCGTTCCCGTGCCGGGACACTCGGCGTTTCCAAGCGGGCATGCCACACAGGCCCACCTGATTGCGAAATGCATGGCGTACGTTTTCACCTTGGTGTCGCCGGCATTGCCTGCCGCCCACCAGACTGCGCTCAACGAGACTCTCGGGGCACTCGCGCGTCGCGTCGCGCGCAATCGTGAGATTGCGGGTTTGCACTATCCGAGCGACTCCGCCGCCGGCCTCATTTTGGCCTCCGAAGTTTTTGGAAAGCTGTCGGCCCATCCCGCGGGCAATGGCAGCGATCCCAGCCACTACACTTTCAGGACCTTCGGAAAAGCCGTCCTTCAGGCCGCCAAGGAATGGGAACCGAGCTGACGGAAGGGGCAATGCCATGCTCAATCTCGAACACGTGAGCGGAGCGGTCGCCGAGGCCTTGCTTGGCCTCCGCAGGAGAACCACGTTCCACCCGTTGCCAGCCGAAGGTTTCGATCCCCTTCAGGTCGACGACGGCGTTCGCTGGAGGTACGGGCTTCCCCTGCTGGACAACCAACCCAGCAGCGCCTTTCGGCGGGCGTTCTTGAGCCGGCCGTCATCCGGAAATCCGTTGCGATTTGTCCTGGCTGAGACTGGCGCACCGATCGACGGCGGACTTCTGAGGGCCCGGACGACGGTTGCGGCCACCTATCCATGGCCCGCGCAGAAAAGCAGCAACTGGTCGGGTGGTTACGTTTCTCCCCGCGAAGGTCGCAGCCTCACCGGCATCATGGGCAACTGGACCGTACCGGCTGTTGCGGCGCCCGCGGGCGGAACCGAGGCCGAATACAGGAGTTCCACTTGGATCGGACTCGACGGACAGCGCCTTTACCAGAATGCTTCGCTTCCGCAGATCGGCACTTCGCAGGTCTGGACCGCCGCGGGCGCGCCTCAGGACACCTATGCCACTTGGTATCAATGGTGGGCTCGTGGGCAGCACAACCCGCCATATCCCCTGACTCTGCCGGTCTACCCTGGCAACGAGGTCAGCGCGATCATCACGGTCCTGGATCCGACTACCGTCCGCTTCAACCTGAAGAACGTCACTTTGGGCCTCATCCTGCAGGCTTTCGATGTGACGGCACCCCCTCCCTGCACGATCTCCGGTGCCACGGGCGAATGGATCATGGAGCGGCCGAGTCCAATGGGTTCGGATGGATGGCACCCTTACAAGCTACCGGCCTATGCAGCATTCTCCTTTACCGATTGCTCGGCCGACTCGAAGTCGTCGGGTGACACAACGTCGACGCAGATCGACCTCGCTTCGGCACGGCTGATCCGCATGTACGAAATCGTCAAGTCGCCGCACAGCATTCGGACGATCTCCTCCGCGAAGAAGATTCTCACTCCTCAGCAAGCGCTCGAACTGAGCTATGTCGGCCCTTGAAAGCTGGTGTCGGCTGACTTCCTGGGGAAAGCGCAATCAGTACCCGCCGGGAAGGCCCGCGAGATCAACCACTTGCACGGTTTCACCTGCCTGGCGGGCGGGATCGTGGGCCGGCCGCACGAGGAAAGCACCGGCCTCTGCGAGGACGGAAAGCATGGAACTGTCCTGCACCGGATGCGGCGTCACCGTGAGCGCGCCATCGGCGGCGCGGCTTAGCGCGGCACGGACATAGTCTTCGCGCTGATCGTTCATCTTGATGTCGACAGCCAGCCTGGCCGGCACCGTGCCGACCAGCTCGCCGGGCTGGCCCAGCATCCGGTCCATCGCGGGCTTCATGAACAGGAGCGCGCAGACCATGGTCGACACCGGATTGCCCGGCAGGCCGAGCACGCGGGCACGGTCTTTGGCAGCAAACATCAGCGGCTTGCCCGGGCGCATGGCGATCTTCCAGAAATCCATCGCGAAGCCCTGGGCCTTCAGCGCGTCCTGCACGAGATCGTGGTCGCCGACCGAGGCGCCGCCCAGCGTGATCAGCAGATCGTGCTGTGCGCCGGCGGCGATGCAGTTCTCGATCAGCTTGGCGTCGTCGCGGGCGATGTCGAACAGCGTCGGCTCGCCGCCCCAGGCGCGCACGAGGGCCGCCACGGCAATGCCTGAGGAGGAGACGATCTGGTTGCGGCCCACCGGCTCGCCCGGCATCACCAGCTCGTCGCCGGTCGAGAGGATGGCGACACGCGGCTTGCGATGGACCGAGAGCCAGGGATGGTTCATCGCCGCCGCCAGCGCCACGTCGCGCGTGGTGAGCGTGCGGCCCACCTTCAGCGGCGTGTCGCCTCTGGCGAAGTCGAGCCCGGCCTTGCGGATGTGCCTGCCGGGGCGCGGTGCCTCGAGGATGGTGATCTTCTCGCCTTCGGCTTTTGTGTCTTCCTGGATCACGATGGCGTCGGCGCCCATCGGCAGCGGACCGCCGGTGAAGATGCGCACGGTCTCGCCAGGCTTCAGCGCATGGTCGTAGGAGCCGCCGGCCGGCGCCTGACCGACCAGTTTCAATATGGTTGGGGCGGCAGGAACGTCCTCGGCGCGCACGGCGTAGCCGTCCATCGCCGACAAATCGGACGGTGGCTGCGTGAGGCGTGCGGCCGGTGCGGTGGCCAGTACGCGGCCGGCCGCGTCGGCGACGGACACGGTTTCCGACGGCAGCGCCTCGAAAGCCGCGATGACACGGGCATGGGCGTCACGGACGGTCAGCATGATTCATGTCCTGCTGGGAGCGCGCCACTCCAGTGGCGCTCAAACTCATGAAAGATGCGCCACTGGAGTGTCGCGAGCCTCGTAGGTCCCCGACTTGCCGCCGGACTTGTGGACGAGTTTTACGCCGGAGATGACCATGCCGCGGTCGACCGACTTGCACATATCGTAGACGGTGAGGGCGGCGACGGAGGCGGCGGTCAGGGCTTCCATCTCGACGCCGGTGCGGCCCTTCAGCTTACAGGTCGCCTCGATGTCGACGGCCTTTCGCTTGGAATCGAGGGTGAGCTTCACCTGGACCGAGTTGAGCGCCAGCGGGTGGCAGAGCGGGATCAGGTCGGGCGTCTTTTTCGCCGCCATGATGCCGGCAAGCTGTGCCACGGCGAGCACATCGCCCTTTTTGGCCTTCTTGGTCGCGATCAGTCTTAGGGTCGCGGCCTGCATGGTGACGCTGGCACGCGCCACCGCAACGCGCTCGGTCACGTCCTTGTCGCCGACATCGACCATGTGGGCGTTGCCGGTGCCGTCGAAGTGGGTGAGCTTCTTGTTCACGCGGCCTCGCGAACCAGCATGTCGCGCACCGCGGCTTCGACGTCGGGCTTGCGCATGAAACTCTCGCCAATGAGGAAGGCCGACGCACCGACCTTGGCCATGCGCGCGAGGTCGGCCGGCGATCCCAGGCCGCTCTCGGCCACCAGCACGCGATCCTTCGGCACCATCGGCGCGAGCTGTTCGGTCGTGGCGAGATCGACTGCCAGGGTTTTCAGATTGCGATTGTTGACGCCGATCAGGTCGGCATCAAGTTTCAGCGCGCGCTCGAGCTCGGGCGCGTCGTGGACCTCGACCAGCACATCCATGCCCCACTTGTGTGAGAGGCCGGCCAGATCGGCCGCCAGCGTGTCGTCGAGGCAGGCCATGATCAGCAGGATGCAATCGGCGCCCAGCGCGCGCGCCTCGGGCACCTGGTAGGGATCGATCATGAAATCCTTGCGCAGCACCGGCAGTTTCACCGCCGCGCGGGCCTGCGTCAGGAACTCGTCCTTGCCCTGGAAGTAGGGGCCGTCGGTCAGGATCGAGAGGCAGGTCGCGCCGCCTCGCTCGTAGGCCTTGGCGAGCGAGGGCGGATCGAAATCCTCGCGGATCAGCCCCTTGCTGGGCGAAGCCTTCTTGATCTCGGCGATCAGACCGTAGCGGCCCGCCGCGATGGTGGCTTTCAGTGCCTTGGCGAAGCCTCGCGGCGAATCGGTGTCGCGGGCCAGGTTCTCGACCACGCGCAAGGGGCGCTGCGACATGCGGCCGGCGACGTGCTGGCGCTTGTCGGCGACGATCTTGTCCAGGGTGTCGCCGCTCATGCGCAGATCCTTTTCAGTGTGGCGAGGGCGGCAGCCGCCTTGCCGCTGTCGATCGAGGCGGCCGCGAGCGCGGCGCCCTGCTTCAAGTCCTTCGCCTTGCCCGCGACCATGAGCGCCGCGCCGCTGTTCAGCAGCACGATGTCGCGGAAGGCGTTCTTCTCGCCGGCCAGTACCTTGTGAATCGCCTCGGCATTGTGGTTGGCGTCGCCGCCCTTGAGGTCGGCCATGTTGGCGCGCTTCACGCCGATGTCCTCGGGCGCGATCTCGATCTCGCTCACTTTGCCGTTCTCCAGCGAGGCGGCCCAGCTCACGGTCGTGGTGGTGAGTTCGTCCATGCCGTCCTGGCCATGCACGACCAGCGCGCGCTCGAGGCCCAACTGGCCCAGCGCCTCGGCGACCGGACGCAGCCAGCGGCGGTCGAAGACGCCGACGAGCTGGCGCTTCACCAAGGCCGGGTTCGACATGGGCCCCAGCAGGTTGAAGATGGTGCGGTTGGGGGCGAGCTCGACCCGGGGGCCGGCCACGTTGCGCATGGCGCTGTGGTGGCGCGGCGCCATCAGGAAGCAGACGTTGGCCTCGACCAGCGCCTTCTCCAGCGCCTCGATCGGCACTTCCAACCCGATGCCCAGTGCCGACAGCACGTCGGCCGCGCCAGACTTGGAGGTGAAGGCGCGGTTGCCGTGCTTGGCAACGGGCACGCCCGCGCCGGCCACGACGAAGGCCGAGCAGGAGGAGACGTTATAAGTGCCGTGATGGTCGCCGCCGGTGCCGACGATGTCGATGGCGCCCTCGGGCGCGCGGACGCGCAGGACCTTGGCCCGGAGCGCCCGGGATCCGCCGGCCAGCTCCTGGGCGGTCTCGCCGCGCACCTTCAGGCCCATCAGGAAGGCGCCCATCTGGGCCGGGGTGGCATTGCCCGAGGTCATGATGTCGAAGGCGCGCTCCGCCTCGTCGATACCCAGGGATTCGCCGTTGCCGACCTTGGCCAGAAGGCCGCGAAAATCGTCGATGTCGCCGCTCACCAAGACTCCGTCCAGATTTGCCTCTTGCCGGCCGGGCCGGCGGGCGGCTAGCTATATCACATGGCTCAAGAACTCATCCTCAAGGTCACCGGCATGGATTGCGACGGC
>LNFM01010482.1_pt1 | contig 13028 bp, 13 predicted proteins | sample 596031 | NCBI WGS metagenome assembly LNFM01 (sample SAMN04254537, study PRJNA301005) | activated carbon metagenome | isolation source: dual media filters at the Ann Arbor, Michigan drinking water treatment plant | place: USA: Ann Arbor
GATACCTGCCGCTTCAGCTATTTGCGCGGTACGCAACACGGCCCGCGGGCCGCCGTTTTTAGCGATTTTAAGGGCGAAAATACTGGCCGCACCGTCGGCGGCCAGGCTGAACGCGTCCTCCACACTTTCGATGGATTCGTCAGCCATGATCGGTGCGGGGCTACGCTGGTTCAGGCGGATCTGCCCGCCCCGGTTGATCCGCGAAATCGGCTGCTCGATCAGGTCGATGCCGTTCTCGCCAAGCACTTGGCAGCCACGAATAGCCTGGGATTCGCTCCAGTATTGGTTGACATCAACCCGCACACTGGCCTGCGCACCCAAGGCCTTTTTGATCGCCACCACATGGCTGAGGTCTTGCTCCAGTGGATTCGCGCCGATCTTCACCTTGAAGATACGGTGACGCCGCTGCTCGAGCATCTGTAAGGCCTCGTCGATATCCTTGCCGGTATCACCGCTGGCCAGGGTCCAGGCTACTTCCAGCGAATCCCGCACACGCCCGCCGAGCAGCTCACTGACTGCCAGACCAAGGCGCTTGCCTTGGGCATCGAGCAGCGCGGTTTCCACTGCAGAGCGCGCAAAGGTGTTGCCCTTGATGGCCTTATCCAGACGCTGCATGGCCGCATTAATGTTGCTGGCATCCTGACCAATCAACAGCGGGGCGAAATGGTGGTCCACGTTGCTTTTGATGCTTTCCGGACTTTCGTTGCCGTAAGCAAGACCGCCGATGGTGGTGGCCTCGCCTAGACCTTCAATGCCGTCACTGCACAATAGACGCAGGATCACCAACGTCTGATTGCGCATGGTGTGCATGGCCAGTTTGTGCGGGCGAATGGTCGGCAGGTCGACGATGATCGACTCAAGGCTCACGATCCGGGCTGAATTCATTTTGGCTTCCGTTTACTCAGTAAAAAAACGGCTCAAGCACACAGACACTTGATACCTAACTAATCTTGTTTCAGGCTTATTAGCATCAAACCACCGTGCACACGGGGTCAAATATCGTTTTCATCTCATACAATACCCAGGGGGTATCATGGAGCTTAGGCATGTGCGCTATTTCCAGGCGGTGGCAGAAACCCTGAATTTCACCCGTGCCGCCGAGCGCCTGAACATCGCCCAGCCGCCGCTGAGCCGGCAGATTCAGCAACTAGAGGAGTTTCTGGGTACCGAGTTGCTTGAGCGCAGCCGCCCTCTGCAGCTGACCGAAGCCGGCCGCTATTTCTATGAGCAGAGCGGCACGCTATTGCGCCAGTTACAGCAGGTCAGTGAAAACACACGGCGTATCGGTGAGGGGCAACGGCAATGGCTGGGCATAGGCTTTGCGCCGTCCACCCTGTATGCAGCACTGCCTGAGCTGATACGCGAGTTGCGCCGCGACCCCGACCTGGAACTGGGGCTGCATGAGATGACTACCCTGCAGCAGATCGAAGCCCTGAAAATTGGCCGCATCGATATCGGCTTCGGGCGTATCCATTTCGATGATCCCGCCATTCACCAGCAAGTGCTCAGCGAAGATCGCCTGGTAGCGGTGGTGCCCATTGGGCATCCGTTGCTGCAGCAACCTGTCACCCTCGAGCGGTTGTCACAGGAACACTTTGTGCTGTATCCGGCCAACCCCAGGCCCAGCTATGCCGACCATGTGTTGGCGTTGTTTGCCAACCACGGCATGGGCATTCAGGTGTCGCAATGGGCCAATGAATTGCAGACAGCGATTGGCCTGGTGGCAGCGGGCTTGGGGGTGACGCTGGTACCGGCCTGCGTGCAGCAACAGCACCGCGCCGACATTGCCTACGCTGCCCTGGAGGACAGCGAGGCAGTGTCACCGATCATCCTTAGCCGACGTGCGGGCGATATCAGCCCGATTGTCCAACGCTGCCTGGCGCTTGTGTCGGCGCTCAATCGATGAACGCGGCTCCCCTAGCCGTCAACACGCTGGAGGAATTTATTTCTACCTATCAGCAACTTTCAGCACGTTTATCGCCGTCGATCTCGCCTTTATGCTTGTTTCCACTGATTAACGCCTACTCAGCACTGCTGCTGGAGGGCGCCGTATTCACCTCAAGGAAACTGCAATGAGCACATCACCCAGCGAAAAAACCGCACTGATCATTGGCGCCTCTCGCGGCATCGGCCTGGGCCTGGTACGCAAATACCTGGATCTGGGCTGGAACGTTGTCGCCACTGAGCGTCAACCTGGCGCTACCACTGCCTTGGGTCAGTTGGCTGCAGCAAACCCTCGGCACCTGAAGACGCTCGCGGTAGACATCAACGTCCCCGCGCATCTGAGTGCTGCTGCCAATGCGCTAAAAGACCAGTCCTTCGATTTGCTCTTTGTGGTGGCCGGCGTCACCGACGACCCGTCGCAGTTGGCCAGCCAGATCAGCAACGAAGAATTCCAACATGTGTTTGTCACCAACGCCCTGAGCCCGATCCGAGCACTGGAAACCCTGCTGCCACAGGTGACTGCAAACGGCACCGTAGCCGTTATGTCCTCGGCACTGGGCAGCATTGCCGGCAACACCGACGGCGGCTACGAAACCTACCGCGCCAGCAAGGCCGCACTCAACTCCCTGCTGCGCAGTTTCGCCGCTCGACAGAAAGACGCCCGCACCTACATCGCCATGATGCCAGGCTGGGTGCAGACCGATATGGGCGGCCCGGATGCGCCAGTCACCGTGCAAGACAGTGTCGATGGTATGGCGCAGACCTTGGCTAGCCACGAAGGCGCTGGTAGCTCTGTGTTTGTCGATTTCGAGAACAATGTAATTGCCTGGTAATACTCCGCGCTGCTAGCCGATCAAAGCTCCTGGCCTGCCTAAGGTGCCAGGGGCTTGTTTCACCACTGGTTATCAGCAGGTGCGCATAAAAATGCCAGGCCCCTTCAACATGAATGGCAGCAGGCTAAACAATGCAACTGCGCGACTTGGATCTGAATCTTTTACTGGTTTTTAACCAGCTGTTGATCGACCGCCGGGTATCCACGACGGCCGATAACTTAGGGCTTACTCAGCCTGCCACTAGCAATGCACTTAAACGCTTGCGCAAAGCGTTGAACGACGAGCTATTCGTGCGCACCCATCAGGGTATGGAGCCGACGCCCTACGCCCTTCAGTTGGCGGACTCCGTGACGTTGGCAATCGAAACACTGCGCGAAGCCTTTAAGCACGAAGAGCAGTTCGATCCTCTCTGCGCCAAACGTACCTTTACCCTGGCGATGACTGACATCGGCGAGATCTACTTCATGCCGAAGTTGATGAATGCCCTTACCCGCCTGGCGCCCCACTGCCTGTTGAGCACCGTACGCAGCAATTCCGATACACTTGCTGAAAGCCTACAGAGCGGTGCTGTGGATGTAGCAGTAGGCCTGCTGCCAAATCTACAAGCTGGCTTCTTCCAGCGTCGATTGTTCCACCATAAATACGTCTGTCTCTGTCGACGAAACCACCCTGCGACGAAGCGACCTTTCACCCTGGAAGCCTACTCAAGCTACGAACATGTTCGGGTAGTTGCTGCCAACACCGGACACGGCGAAGCCGATACATTCATCCAACGCTCCGGTGCAAAGCGCAAAATTCGCTTAGAGGTACCGCATTTCGTAGCGGTGGGTTATATCCTGCAACAAACCAACTTGATCGCCACCGTACCCGAACGCTTCGCCTCCAGCTGTGCAAAACCCTTCGATCTTGTGCAGTTAGAACCGCCCATGCCACTGCCCGAAATTGCCATTAATCTGTTCTGGCACGCCAAGTTCAATAAGGACCCGGCCAATCGCTGGATACGCCAACTTATGTTCGATCTGTTCTCTGAGTCGAGTGTTAAATCACCCCAGTAAAGAATGATCACACCGTTTCTGTAACGGGCTACTGAAGTGGCTCGACAGCCCGTTTCAGACAGCATTAGCTATCAGGTCTCCCTCCTCGGCACCCCTACCAGTATTCACAAACTACATAGTCAACATGGGCTTTGCGGTATTTACGCACCCTGCAAACGGGCCAGATATTGCCGGCACTTTAAAAAAATAAAACCATGAGTACCTTACTATGCACCTGTCTTCTTCTGCTTTGCGTGTTGGCATTGTCGGTGGCGGTATCGCCGGTGTTGCCCTGGCTCTAGATCTTAGCCGTCATACCCACCTTAAGGTTCAGCTGTTCGAAGCCGCACCTGCTTTCGGTGAAGTGGGTGCCGGTGTTTCCTTCGGCGCTAACGCCGTTCAAGCCATCAGCGGCCTGGGTATCGCAGAGTCGTACCAACGAGTAGCCGACCGCACCCCTGCTCCCTGGCAAGACATCTGGTTCGAGTGGCGCAAAGGCGAGGACGCCAGCTACCTCGGTGCCAGCATTGCCCAAGGCGTTGGCCAGTCCTCGGTACACCGTGCCGACTTTCTCGATGTACTGGCCAATCAACTGCCCGAGGGCATTGCTCAGTTCGGCAAACGAGCCGTTCGTGTCGAGCAGCACAGCAATCATGCAGAGGTTTTCTTTGTCGACGGCAGCAGCCACCAGTGTGACATTCTGATCGCCGCCGATGGCATCAAATCCTCCATTCGCGACCATGTGCTCGGGGGATTGGGCCAGCCACTGGTCTCGCCGCGGTTCAGCGGTACCTGCGCCTACCGCGGCATGATAGACAGCCAGCAACTGCGCGCGGCTTACCGCGAGCACGGCCTGGATGAGCATCTGGTCAACGTGCCGCAGATGTATCTGGGGCTGGACGCCCACATCCTCACCTTTCCAGTCAAACAAGGCCGTCTTATCAACGTCGTCGCCTTTGTTTCTGATCGCAGCCACAGCACGCCGGTTTGGCCTAGCGATTCGCCATGGGTACGCAATACATCACAAGCGGAAATGCTCGCCGCCTTTGCCGATTGGGGCGATGCCGCGCAGGTACTGCTAGCATCCATCCCGAACCCAACCCTTTGGGCCCTGCATGACCTGGAAGAGCTTCCCGGTTACGTGCACGGCCGTGTGGCGCTGATCGGTGATGCCGCCCACGCGATGCTGCCACACCAGGGCGCCGGAGCTGGCCAGGGCCTTGAAGATGCCTGGCTGCTCGCGCGCCTGCTCAGCGACCCGCAAGTGCTCAGTACTTCGCCTGCCGCCGTGCTCAATGCCTATGACACCATCCGCCGCCCTCGTGCCTGCCGCGTGCAACGCACCTCCTGGGAGGCCGGTGAACTCTACGAACTGCGTGACCCCATGGTCGCTGACAACGAACCGCTGCTGGGACAAACCCTGGCCTCGCGCTTCGACTGGCTGTGGAACCACGACATGCACGCCGACCTAAAGACTGCCCGCTCACAACTGGGCTGGTAACCGCACTACCCGTTTGATTCGCACTGCTACAGCAGGGCTGCCGTGTTCCTGCCTTTTAACCACTACAGACAAAAACAAAAGGTGCTTTGCCATGACCATTCGTATCACCCAAAAACCTGAAATTCAGCAATTCTTCCGCGAGGCCGCTGGCCTGGAAAACGCAGGGGGCTCCGACCGCAGCAAGGAAATCATCCTACGTATCCTGCAGGAAACTGCGCGCATCATTGAAGACCTGCAGATCACCGATGATGAGTTCTGGGCCGGTGTCAGTTACCTAAATTACCTCGGCGCATGCAACGAAGCCGGCCTCTTAGTAGCAGGCCTTGGCATTGAGCATTTCATAGATCTATTGGCCGATGCCCGTGACGAGGCCGCCGGTATTTCCGGCGGCACGCCACGCACCATCGAAGGCCCACTATACGTGGCTGGCGCCCCGCTCTGCCAAGGCGAAGCGCGGATGGATGATGGCAGTGAAGACGGCGTAGCCACGGTGATGTTTCTCGATGGTCGTGTTCTGGACCTGCAAGGCAAGCCGGTCGCTGGCGCCATCGTCGATCTATGGCAAGCCGATACCAAAGGCAACTACTCGTACTTCGACAAGAGTCAGTCGGACTACAACCTGCGCCGGCGCATTGTCACTGATGCCAATGGCCGCTACAGCGCTCGTAGCATCGTGCCGTCGGGTTATGGTTGCAACCCGGCAGGCCCGACCCAAGCGTGCTTAAACCAACTCGGGCGCCACGGACAGCGCCCCGCCCACGTCCACTTCTTTATCTCTGCGCCAGGCTTCGAGCACCTCACCACGCAGATCAACCTCTCCAATGACGACCACCTGTGGGACGACTTCGCCTACGCCACCCGCGACGGCCTGATTGGCGAAGTTCGCTTTGTCGAAGACAGCGCGCAGAGCGCCAAGCGCAATGTCGACGGGCGCTTCGCCGAGATGAGCTTCGACTTCCAATTGCGCCCTGCCCACAGCGAGCAAGCCACTCAGCGCAGCCAGCGTCCTCGAGCTCTGCAGGCATAGCGCCGCTAACTATCAACGCTCAAGAGTCCATTACCTGAGGAACAACAATGTCCCAGTCAAATGCTCAACCGCTGCAGATCAAAGTCGCTGTTCTCCGTGAAGCCGGCGCCCCCCTGCAAATTCAAAACGCCACCTTAGGCGCTCCTGCACCCAGCGAAGTTCGTGTTCGTGTCGTGGCCACCGGTGTGTGCCATACCGATATGGTGGTGCGTGATCAACTGTTTCCTACGCCGTTGCCGATCATCCTCGGCCACGAGGGAGCCGGCGTAATCGAGAGTGTCGGCTCTGCGGTGACTACCGTTGCACCTGGCGACCATGTGGTGATGACGTATATGTCTTGCGGTCTGTGCCTACCCTGCGAAACCGGTCACCCCGCGCATTGCTCGCATATGCACCCGCTTAACTTCGGTGGCGGTCGCATCGACGGCAGCACCTCCAGTTGCAGCTGTGGCGACGAGCACCCGATTCACGATCATTTCTTCGGGCAGTCGTCGTTTTCCACTTACGCCATGGCTAACGAGCGCAATGTGGTCAAGGTGTCGAAAGACGCGCCGTTGGAGTTGCTCGGCCCATTGGGTTGCGGCATCCAGACTGGTGCAGGCTCGGTGCTCAACGCCCTTAAGGTTGAAGCGGGTTCGAGCTTTGTGGCCTTTGGTGCAGGCGCCGTAGGCCTGGCAGCAGTGATGGCGGCCAGAGTTGCGGGCGCCACTACGATTATCGCCGTGGACGTCACCCCTAGCCGCCTGGACCTGGCGCTCAAACTGGGCGCCACCCATGTCATCAACAGCCGCGAAGAAGATCCGGTCCAGCGTGTTTTCGCCATTACTGGTGGAGGCGCCAACTACAGCCTCGAATGTTCCGGCCGCGCTGAAGTACTGCGTCAGGCGATCGACTCCATCACCATCCTCGGCACCTGCGGCATCGTCGGCGCCACCAAGATGGGTACCGAAGTGTCGTTCAACATCAACGATGTGATGATTCCGGGCAAACGGATCATGGGCATCGTTCAGGGCGACGTAGTGGCCAACGCGTTTATTCCCAAGCTGGTCGACCTCTACCTGCAGGGTCGTTTCCCCTTCGACAAGCTCTGCCGCTTCTATCAGTTCGACGAAATCAATCAGGCCATGGCCGACAGCGAGAGCGGCATCACCATCAAGCCGATCCTGCGCATGCCTGCGCCCGCCCAAGCTTGACTAAGTTCAACACGAGGAACCTTTGATGACCGTTCAAATCACCATCGACAATCGCAAGCGTGATGCTTCCGACGGCAAGACCTTTCAGCGCATTGACCCTGTAAGTGGCAAGGTCATTAGCGTGGGCGCGGCGTGCAGCGTCGAGGATGCCCTGCAAGCCGCCGAGTCGTCGACACAGGCTTTTCGTACCTGGTCGCTGACCGGCCCGACCGAGCGACGGCGCATTCTGCTGGCCGCCGCAGACGTGCTCGAGTCAAAAATGGCCGAGTTCTGCAGCGTGATGGCCGAAGAAATTGGCGCTTCCCAGCTCTGGGCACAATTCAACGTCGGCGCCTCCGCAGGCTTGCTGCGTGAGGCTGCGGCCATGACCACGCAGATCAAGGGTGAAACCATACCGACCGACAAGCCGGGCGCGCTCTCGATGACCTTGCGTCAACCCGTCGGCACTGTGCTCAGCATCGTGCCGTGGAACGGCCCGGTGATTCTTGGCGCGCGCGCCATTGCTTACCCGCTGGCCTGCGGCAACACCGTAATTTTCAAAGGTTCGGAAAACAGCCCGCGTACCCACGCGTTGTTAGCCGAAGCCTTCTATGAAGCCGGTCTACCGCCCGGTGTATTGAACTTCCTGATCAGCGCCCCGGCCGATGCCGCGGCTGTGACCGAAGCGCTGGTCGCCCATGACAGCGTGCGCCGGGTCAACTTCACCGGCTCCACCAAGGTCGGCCGCATGATTGCCCAGACCTGTGCCAGCCACCTCAAACGCTGCCTGCTGGAACTGGGCGGCAAGGCGCCCTTTATCGTGCTGGACGATGCCGATATCGACGGCGCGGTGAATGCGGCCGTGTTCGGTGCGTTTCTCTATCAGGGGCAAATCTGCATGTCGACCGAGCGTTTTGTGGTCGATGAGCGCGTTGCCGACGATTTTGTCGCCCGTTTCGCCAAACGCGTAGCGGCGCTGGAAACCAACCTGCCGAGTAAATCGCCAGCCTGCGTGATCGGCCCGATGATCGCTCAAGGCTCGGTACAGCGAATCAACCAGCTGCTCGACGACGCCATCGGCAAGGGTGCCCAGATCGTTGCCGGCGGTTTGACCGAGAGCGCGTTGATGGCACCCACGCTGGTTGACCGCGTGACACGCAGCATGGCCATTTACGACGAAGAAACCTTTGGCCCGGTAACCACCATCGTGCGCGTCAAAGACGCCGAAGAGGCGCTTGCTGTGGCCAATGACACAGCCTATGGCCTGTCTTCCTCAATCTTCAGTGCCGACGTCACCACGGCGCTGCAACTGGCCGCGCGCCTAGACGCCGGCTGCGTGCATATCAACGGCGCCACAGTGCAGAACGAGCCACAGGCACCCTACGGCGGCATGAAAAAAAGCGGCTACGGCCGTTTTGACGGCAGTGCCGTGATTGAGGAGTTCACCGAGGTCAAGTGGGTCACGGTAGAGCCTTCCAATCAGCCTTACCCGTTCTAAAGCAGCAGTCCCGGCCGGCGTTCTGTCGGCCCAGATCACACCTGCATGCTCCCGTTCGCCGGTTAAGCGCCGGCGAATTACAACGTCACCCACTACAACAATAACGTGGTGTCTATGAACATTCGTCCTTCTTTAATGAGTGCTCCGTTCTCCTCCCTGTTTCGGCTACTCGCAGGCTCCGTTGCCGCTCTCGCTCTACCTGTCGCTCAGGCCACCGAAGGCGGCGGCTCTTCGTACCCCATGGGTGCGGAAAACTACATGACAGGCGCCATGCCGCCGCCCGGCATCTATGCCCAGGTCTTCGCTCAGCACTACAGCGCCGATAACCTGCGTGACAACAGCGGCCAGAATGCCGTCGCTCACTTTGATCTGGAAGCCGCGGTGGTGGCACCAAGGCTGATTTGGGTGGCTGAACAAAAGGTGTTGGACGGCGACTTAGCGTTTCACCTCAACGTGCCGCTGGTGGATTTGAAGGTTGAAGTGAACGACCAGCATCAGCGCCGCAAGGGCATGGGCGACATTATTTTCGGGCCGGCCCTCGGCTATCACTACAGTGACAAGCTGCATGCCATCTACGCCGTGGATATTTTCGCCCCCACCGGCCGCTATGACCGCGATGACTTGGCCAATATCGGCCGTAACTACTGGGCGGTAGAGCCAGTTGTGTCGCTGTCCTATGTCGACCCGGACGGCCTCAACCTGGATGTGAAGTTGATGTACGACTTCAACTTCCGTAACCAAGACACCGACTACCGCTCAGGCCAGGAAGCCCATGCCGACTACTCGGTGGGCTGGGGTTTTGGTAACGGTTGGGTGTTGGGGGTTGGCGGTTATATTTACCGCCAGATCACCGACGATAACCAGGACGGCGACACCATTGAGGACAACAAAGGCCGCGCATTCGCCATCGGCCCATCGATCAAATACAGCAATAACAGTGGCTGGTTTGTCACCGCCAAGTGGCAGCAGGAACAAGCCGTGCGTAACCGCGCGGAAGGTGATGCCTACTGGTTGAAACTGACTTTGCCGCTGTAAGAACGGCAGGTATCAAGGGCCACGCATTGGGACCTTGATACCTGTGCTGATTGACGACATAAAAGCTACATACCGGCGATTTACAGCCTGTTTATCGCCTTCAGGATCCCTCCTATTCTCTCTTCACTGCTCCGCTGCACTGAGTGGTAGAGCCCGGTCTGACCGCACGGTTAGCCCAAATCGCGTATTACCCCCACTTGAAGAGAGGATCGCCCCATGCCTGTTGTACGAGTCAGCTGGTTCGAAGGGAAAGACCACGCCGCGAAGGAAGCTGTCGCGGCTGAAATCACCCAAAGCATCGTGAAAAACACCGGTACCGACGCCAACTACATCTACGTCATTTTCGAAGACGTAGCGCCATCGGACTGGGCCGGTGCTGGCAAGCTGTACGGTGAAGACCCGAAGAAGACCTAAGGGTTAACGGCCTTTGGGCTGCAAGAAGGTATTGCTTCTTGGCAGCCCGGACTTTGTCCGTTTACGCTGGATAGCTAGACTCCCAGTCGACGTGCTCAAACTGCTCGACCAGAAAGTTGATAAACGCCCGCACCTTGGATGCCAGGTGTTTGCGGGTTGGATACACCGCATAAATCCCCAGCTCCACCGAGCGATACGCCGGTAACAACTCCACCAGATCGCCCCGCCGAATATCCTCGCTGACCATAAAACTGGGCTGCAGCAAGATGCCGCCTGCGCTCAGCGCAATGGAGCGACAGGTGTCGCCGTTATTGCTGCGAATCACCGCGCGCGTCAGCACCTTATGCTCGCCATCCGGCCCGATAAAACTCCATTCGTTGCCGCTGGAAAAGTTGCTATAGGCGATTACCCGGTGCTCGGTCAGGTCTTGCGGCACCGTCACCGGTGCGTGGCTTTTGATGTAGCTAGGCGCCGCACACAGTCGCATCCGCGTGCTGGCAAACCGACGCCCCACCAATGAAGAGCTCTCCATACGCGCGATACGCACCGCGACGTCGTAGCCCTCCTCCACCAAATCCACCTGCCGATCATTCAGGCTGATATCCAGCTCAATCTTCGGGTGCTGATTCAGGAAGGCTGTCCACAACGGCGCAAGGTGCAACACGCCAAAACTCACCGGTGCGTTCACCCGCAACACGCCAGATGGCTCATGGGAACCCGAGGAGACCGCGCTTTCAGCCTCACCCATCAGGGCCAGAACTTCCCGCGCCTGCTGATAGAAAACCCGCCCTTCTTCCGTCAGTGATAAGCGCCGCGTAGTGCGCTGCAACAAGCGCACGCCCAGGCGTTCTTCCAGCGCATTCACATGCCTGGAAACGGCGGCCTTAGACATTTCAAGCGCATCGACCGCGCCGATAAAACTGCCCTTGTCGACCACTGCGCAAAACACCTGCATCTCCAACGCGCGATCCATTATTACCTCACTTATCGGAACTATAAGTCACATTAAAGCATGTTTATCTCGAAAATCGAATCTTTAAACTGAGCCCATCAAACACACATCACGAGGCATAAGACATGAACATTACCCTTATCGGTACCGGCAACATGGGCTCGGCTTTCGCTCAACAGTTGTCCCAGGTAGGACATAAGGTTCGCATCACCGGTCGTGATCTGGACAAGGCGCGCGCTGTCGCCGCCCAGCATCAAAACGTCGAAGCATTCGCTGCAGACCAAGCCCTTGGCCAGAACGAAGTGGTGATCGTCGCTACCGCTTACCAAGACGCGGTAACCGCGCTGCAGAGCCTGGGCAACCTGGAAGGCAAAGTGGTGATCGACATCACAAACCCGCTGACCGCCGACTACATGGGCCTGACCATCGGCCATAGCACCAGCGCCGGCGAAGAAATCGCCAAAGCATTGCCAGGCGTAGAGTTGGTGAAAGGCTTCAACACCCTGTTCGCCCAGGTGCTGGCTAGCGGCCCGACCTTCGCCAATGACCAACAAGGCAGCGTGTTCCTGGCCAGCGATAGCGCAAGGGCCAAGCAAACCGCCGTATCGCTGGCACAAAGCCTGGGCTGGAAAACCGTAGATGCCGGCGGCCTTATCAACGCGCGTTATCTGGAAGCAGTGGCCGGCTTCAATATCTACCTCGGCTATGGCGCTGGCCTCGGCACACAAATCGCGCCGGCATGGCTGTCGCGGTAACCCCATTCAACACAGACAAAGCGTCATGGCTTAACAGCTGTAGCGCCGGCACCTACCCCCCACAAAAATAGGAAGCTCGTAATGACTACCCCTTCTCGTACCACTCCTTACGCCGCACTGATCCTGCGTTTGATCCTCGGCGTGATGTTTCTCGCCCACGGCCTGACCAAGCTGCTGGTATTCACCCCGGCAGGCACTGCTGGCTTTTTTGAGTCCATTGGGTTTCCGGGTTTTCTCGCTTACCCGGTGATTGCCTTCGAAGTGGTCGGTGGCCTGTTTCTGATTCTGGGCGTGTTTGCACGCTGGGTAGCAGCGATTGCTACCGTACAACTGATGGTCGCCGCCTCTGTGCACGTCGGTAACGGCTGGAGCTTCACCAACGCCAACGGCGGCTGGGAATATCCGGTGTTTCTGGCACTCACCGCGCTGGCCCTGGCGCTGCTGGATGACGGTGCATTTGCCCTGAAACGCTCAGTCCGCAACTAAGCGCTAGTTGACCGTTGCCGAGTTTTCACCAAACTCGGCAAGGGCAAAGTCCAGAAAGGTTTTCAGTTTGGGCGTCATGCGTCGGTCTGGTGCGTACAGCACATGAAATGGTCGGGTGGATACGGGGTAGTCGTCCAACAACGTAACCAGCTGACCTGCCGCCAATGCATCGCGAACCAACTCCAACGGCTGTAACAACAAGCCGAGCCCTGCCAACGCAGCACTCAACAGCGGCTCGCCGTGATCCACCATCAGGCGGCTGGTTATGGGTACCACGATGCGCCCATCCGGCCCCTCAAAGGTCCAGTGAGTGCGCAGTTCAGTGTGGGCAAAACCCAGGCAGTCATGGTTCTTGATGTCCCAGGGCGTCTGCAGTG
>LNFM01010484.1_pt1 | contig 13026 bp, 10 predicted proteins | sample 596031 | NCBI WGS metagenome assembly LNFM01 (sample SAMN04254537, study PRJNA301005) | activated carbon metagenome | isolation source: dual media filters at the Ann Arbor, Michigan drinking water treatment plant | place: USA: Ann Arbor
CGAACTGAAGAAGGACGTGGTCATCCTGCTGGACAGCATCACGCGCCTGGCCCGGGCCTACAACAACGTGCTGCCGTCTTCGGGCAAGGTGCTCACCGGCGGCGTCGATGCCAATGCCCTGCAGCGCCCCAAGCGCTTCTTCGGCGCAGCGCGCAACGTCGAGGAAGGTGGTTCATTGACCATCATCGGCACCGCGCTGATCGATACCGGCTCGCGCATGGACGAGGTGATCTACGAAGAGTTCAAGGGCACGGGCAACTGCGAGATCCACCTCGACCGACGCATGGCCGAAAAGCGGGTCTATCCGTCCATCCTCATCAACAAGAGCGGAACGCGGCGCGAAGAACTGCTGCTCAAGCCCGAGATCCTGCAGAAGACCTGGATCCTGCGCAAACTGCTCTATCCGATGGACGAGATCGAGGCGATGGAGTTCATCCTCGACAAGATGAAGGCCACGAAGAACAACCTCGACTTCTTCGACATGATGAGGCGTGGCGGCTGACGCCGTCCCGCGCCTGGGGCCTTCCAAGCTATACTCACGGGTTTTCCGTCACTTTGGAAAGTGCGCCGATGGGTCGGCGTGGCTTCCGCAACGCACGCAACGAACACAGGCATAGAGGCAAGCATGAAAGAAGGCATTCACCCCAACTACCGCGACGTCTGCTTCGTCGATCTGTCCAACGGCTTCAAGTTCGTCACGCGCTCGTGCCTGCAGACCAGGGAAACCATCAAGATGGAAGACGGCCGCGAGCTGCCCCTGATGAAGGTCGAGAGCACCAGCGAAACGCATCCCTTCTACACAGGCACGCAGAAGAGCGTGGACAACCTGGGCGGTCGCGTCGAGAAGTTCCGCACCAAGTTCGCCCGCGTCGGCCTGAAGAAGTAAGCCTGGCCATGCCCAGGCAGGGCTGCTCCGGCGGCCGATGCATCGAAGGCAGCTCAGGCTGCCTTTTTTCTTGACCCGCTCGGGCATCATCGCCGCGGTGAACACGACCACCCCCGCCCTGGTCACCCAGCGCGGTGCACGCCGCCTTCCCCGCACGGCACTGCTGCTGCTGTGTGCCGCCTACGTGCTGCCGGGCTTGATCGGCCGCGACCCCTGGCGCAATGCCGACCTGATCGCCTTCGGCCAGATGCTCGGCATGGCCGAGGGCCGCACGCCCTGGTTGCAGCCCATGCTCGGCGGACTGCCGCTGGTCGACACGGCGCTGCTGCCGCAGTGGCTGGGAGCCGCCTTCATCTGGGCCCTGTCACCCCTGGTCGACAGCGCGATGGCGGCCCGTGTGCCCTTTGCGCTGCTGCTGGTCGGCGTGCTCGCGCTGACCTGGTACGCCACCTTCCACCTGGCCCGCACCGACAATGCGCAGCCCGTGCCCTTCGCGTTCGGCGGAGAGGCCGATCCCGTCGACTATGCGCGTGCCGTGGCCGACGGCGCCCTGCTGGCGCTGATCGCCACGCTGGGCCTGCTGCAACTCGGACACGAGACCACGCCCGAGTTGATGCAGCTCTTCGCTGCCAGTCTCTTCCTGTATGCCCTGTCCGCGGCTCCTTTCCGCGACGCCCAGCCGCGCCTGGCCGTGCTGGCCGCCTTGCCGGTGCTGGTGGCCAGCGGCGCACCGAGCATGGCCCTGGCTCTGGGCATCGGCGGCGCCATCGTCTGCCTTCGGTCCGCTTATCCCGAGGTGCGCAGCTTTGCGCGATGGGTCGTCGCGTCGGCACTGGTCGCCTTGATCCTGGCGTGGCTGCTGGGAGCCTGGCACTGGCGCGGTGCGGCCTTCGACGCGGCCACGCTGGTGGGCATCGGCCGGCAATGGCTGTGGTTCCTGTGGCCGGCCTGGCCGCTGGTGCTGTGGACGCTGTGGCGCTGGCGCGGGCACCTGCTGCACCGGCACATCGCGGTGCCGCTCACCCTCGCGGCCGTGGCCCTGGGCGCGAATCTGGTGATGGGCGGCTCGGACCGCGCGCTGATGCTGGGCACCCCCGCAATGGCCATGCTGGCCGCCTTCGCACTGCCGACCTTCAAGCGCAGCACCAGTGCGGCGATGGACTGGTTCTCGATCTTCTTCTTCACGTTGAGCGCGCTGACGGTCTGGGTCATCTACATCGCGGTACACACCGGCGTGCCGGCAAAGCCCGCGGCCAACGTCGCCAAGCTCGCGCCGGGCTTCGTCGCGAGCTTCTCCTTGCCGGCCCTGGTCTTCGCGGTGGCCGGAACGCTGGCCTGGGTGTGGCTGGTGCGCTGGCGCACAGGGCGTCACCGCGAAGCGCTATGGAAGAGCCTGGTGCTGCCCGCCGGGGGCGTCGCGTTGTCTTGGCTGCTGCTGATGACCTTGTGGCTGCCGCTGCTCGACTATGCGCGCAGCAGCCGCGCCTGGCTGGCCGCTCTGGCGCCTCATGTGCAGTCGGCCGGCTGCATCTGGGCCCCCGGCGCGAGTGCGGTGACCTTGTCGTCGCTGGAACACATTGGCCGCTACGACGTGGACGCCTCACCAACCTCGCGACGCTGCCGGCAGTGGGTGCATGTGGCGCGCGATGGACGGTCGCCCGAGGTCGGCGACGAGTGGCTGCCGGTCGCCCAGGTGCGTCGGCCGGGCGACCGGGACGAGATCACCTTCGTCTACCGCCGCCGCACGGCGCCCTGAGCTCGGTGCACGCGGCGCGCAGTGACCTGCGCAGCAGGCAGCACACCCCGACGACGCAGCGGATCAGCTCACCTGCGAGTCGACGTCCTGCAAGGACGCCGACCCTGCCCTGTCGACCCGTCGCACGCGTGCGGACGGCAGCACCAGCCGGAACCTCGATCCCTTGCCCAACTCGCTCTCGACCTCGATCTCTCCGCCGTGGCGCTGGATGACGTGCTTGACGATGGAGAGCCCGAGTCCGGTGCCGCCGGTCTCGCGTGAACGGCTGCTGTCGGCGCGGTAGAAGCGCTCGGTGAGGCGCGGCAGGTGCTCGCGTGCGATGCCGCTGCCGTTGTCCACCACGTCGATCACGCCGGCGCCGTCTTCGCGCCAATGCCACAGCACTTCGATGCGACCCTTGTCGGGTGTATAGCGAACGGCATTGGTGACCAGGTTGCCCAGCGCACTCTGCAGTTCGGCATCACTGCCGGCGATCTCGGCATCGTCGCCTCCGGTCGTCGTGATGCGATGTCGGCCACCGGACAGCGCGATCGCATCGACCGAGACGCGCTGGAACAAGGACGACAACGACACCCACCGGTCAGGCGCCGGGCGCGGGCTGCCTTCGAGCTGGGCGAGCGTGAGCAGATCGGACACCAGGGCCTGCATGCGGTCGGTCTGTTGGGACATCAGCGCCAGCACCCGCTCTCGCTCGGCCTCTGTCAGCGGCAGACTGGCCATGGTTTCGACGAAGCCTGCCAACACGGTCAGGGGCGTGCGGATCTCGTGCGAGACATTGGCCACGAAGTCCCGACGCATGCCTTCGGCGCGCTCACGTTCGGTGACGTCCTGCGACAGCAGCAGCTTCTGGCCATCGCCGTAAGGCCGCACCAGCACCGTCACGGTGCGACGACCCGGTCCGGAATTGATGTGCACCGCCTCCCGGTAGTCACCCGACTGCAGATAGGCCACGAAGGCGGGCGCACGCACGAGGTTGGTGATGCGCTGCTGGCGGTCGCGCTGCGGATCCAGGCCGAAGTGATCGGCGGCCACCGAGTTGCACCACTCGATCTGCTCATGGGCGTCCAGCAGCAGCACGCCGTTGGGCGACGCCTCGATGGCCGTGAGGAACTGAGCCACCCGCCCACGTTCGAGCAAGGTGGCGCGGTCCTTCTCGCGCAGCGCGCGTTCGATGCGGTAGCCCAGCTCTCCCCAGAAGCCGGCGTCACGCGGTGCGTCGCGGTCCAGCGGGCCCCGCAACCAGGCCATCAGCTTGTAGGCGCGCCGCGTCTCGTAGATGGTGACGGCCAGCAGCCCAGCAGCGGCTCCTCCGAGCACTTCGAGCCAGCGCCTCTCCTGGCCCGACACGATGATGGCCGTGATGAAGCCGCCCAGCAGCATGGCGCCCACCGCGAGCAGGGCGCGCGGCGCCCACTCCACCACGGACCTCAGGCGCCTGAGCATCAGATCGCCTGGCCGTCGGGCAATGGCGTGAGCCGGTAACCGGCGCCGCGCACGGTTTCGACGAGAGGCGCGCACTGGACGGGGCCGAGCGCCTCGCGCAGGCGCTTGATGTGCACGTCCACCGTTCGCTCTTCGATGAAGACATGGTCGCCCCACACGCGGTCGAGCAGCTGCGCGCGGCTGTAAACGCGCTCGGGATGGGCCATGAAGAAGTGCAGCAAGCGAAACTCCGTGGGACCGAGCTTGACTTCGAGAGCCGTCTCGCCCACGCGTCGCGTGACGCGGTGAGTCGACGGATCCAGTCGAAGTCCAGACACCTCGACGGTCGCGTTCACGGCCTCGGGCGCCTGGCGGCGCAGCAGCGCGCGGATGCGGGCCAGCAGTTCCTTCGTGGAGAACGGCTTGGTGAGGTAGTCGTCGGCGCCGGCATCGAGGCCGCTGATCTTGTCGGCCTCGTCGCTGCGTGCCGTCAGCATGATGACCGGCAGTCCGCGGGTGCGCGGGTCGCCGCGCCAGCGAAGGGCGAGCTGCAGGCCGCTCTGGCCCGGCAGCATCCAGTCGAGCAGCACGAGGTCGGGCAGCACCTTGTCGATGGCGGCCTGTGCCTGTTCTGCACTGGACGCCAGCGTCACCTCGTAGCCTGCATGCCGGAGATTGAGGGAGATCAGCTCGGCAATGGCGGCCTCGTCTTCCACCACGAGCACGGCGCTCATCGTCGGGGCTCCTTGGTGCCGGAGGTCAGCGAACGACGTTCTCGACGTCCTGCATCGGCGTGTGCCTGACGTCGGTGCCCTTGACGACGTAGATGATCGCCTCGGCGAGATTCTTGGCATGGTCCCCCACGCGCTCGATGGCCTTGGCCACGAAGATGAGGTCGATGCTCGACGAGATGGTGCGCGGGTCCTCCATCATGTAGGTGATGAGCTTTCGAAGCAGCCCGTCGAACTCCTGGTCGATGAGGTCGTCCTGCTTCAGCACCTCGAGCGCGCGGGCGGTGTCCAGCCGCGCGAAGGCGTCGAGCGCCTTGCGGAGCTGGGCGATGGCCAGATCGGACTCGAAGCCGAGATCGGCCACCGGCAGGCGCATGCGGCTGGACACTCCCGTGTTGATGAGTCGCTGCACGGTCCGCGCGATCCGCGCCGCCTCGTCGCCCACGCGTTCGAGGTTGGCGATGGTGCGGCTGATGGCGATGAGCAGGCGCAGGTCGCGGGCCGTGGGCTGACGCCGCGCGATGATGGCCGACAGATCGCGATCGATCTCGACCTCCATCTGGTTCACGTTCTCTTCCTGGCGCATGACCAGCGCCGCAGTCTCGGCGCTGAAGTTGGTCAGGGCATACAGGGCCTGCGTCATCTGGGACTCGACCAGGCCGCCCATCTCGAGAACGCGGTTGGAGATGCCGCTGAGTTCGGCGTCGAACTGCGTGGAAAGGTGCTTGTTGCTCATGGCTGTGCTCCTGGGCAGCTTCAACCGAAGCGGCCGGTGATGTAGTCCTCGGTGTCCTTCTTCTTCGGCTTCATGAAGACGTCGGTGGTCGCTCCGAACTCCACCAGATCGCCCAAGTACATGTACGCGGTGTAGTCACTGCAGCGTGCCGCCTGCTGCATGTTGTGCGTGACGATCATCACCGTGTAGTCGCTCTTCAGCTCGTGGATCAGTTCCTCGATCTTGCCCGTCGAGATGGGGTCCAGCGCCGAACAGGGTTCGTCCAGCAGCAGCACCTCGGGCTTGATGGCGATGCCGCGGGCGATGCAAAGGCGCTGCTGCTGCCCTCCGGAGAGGCTGGCGCCGCTCTGGTCGAGCTTGTCCTTGACCTCGTTCCACAGTGCCGACTTCTTCAGGGCCCACTCCACGCGCTCGTCCATCTCGATGCGCGGCAGCGTCTCGAACAGTCTCACGCCGAACGCGATGTTGTCGTAGATCGACATCGGAAAGGGCGTGGGCTTCTGGAAGACCATGCCGATCTTGGCGCGGATGAGCGTCACGTCGGCCTTGGTGTTGAGGATGTCCTCACCGTCCAGCGTGATCGTGCCCTCGGCGCGCTGCTCCGGGTAGAGCTCGAACATGCGATTGAAGGTGCGCAGCAGGGTGCTCTTGCCGCAGCCCGACGGCCCGATGAAGGCCGTCACCTTGTGCTCCGGGATGTCGAGGTTGATGCGCTTCAGCGCGTGGAAGCCGCCGTAGTAGAAGTTGAGATCGCGAACGGAGATCTTGACCTTCTCGGTGGCGGGCAGGTCGGGTCGGGTGTCCATGCTCGTAGCCCGTGTCATTGCTTGTTGCGGAAGAGCACGCGCGCCAGGATGTTCAGCGCCAGCACGCCCAAGGTGATGAGGAAGACACCGGCCCAGGCCAGCTTCTGCCAGTTCTCGTAGGGGCTCATCGCGAACTTGAAGATGGTCACGGGCAGGCTCGCCATGGGTTCGCCCAGGTTGGCGGTGAAGAACTGGTTCGACAAGGCGGTGAACAGCAGCGGCGCCGTTTCTCCGGCAATGCGCGCTAGCGCCAGCAGCACCCCTGTGATGACCCCGGCGCGGGCTGCCTTGAGCGTCACCGACCACACGACCTTCCACTTCGGCGTGCCCAGCGCGTAGGCCGCCTCGCGCAGGGCGTTGGGGATCAGGCTGAGCATGTTCTCGGTGGTGCGCACGACCACCGGGATCACGATCAAGGACAGCGCCAGCACCCCGGCGTAGGCCGAAAAGGTCTTGGTGGTGGCGACGACGGCCGCGTAGATGAAGAGCCCGATCACGATGGACGGCGCCGACAGCAGGATGTCGTTGATGAAGCTGGTCACCGCACCGAGCCAGGTGCGCTTGCCGTATTCGGCCAGATAGATGCCCGCCATCACGCCGATGGGCGTGCCCAGCAAGGTGGCCAGCGAGACCATGATCAGCGAGCCGACGATGGCATTGGCCAGACCGCCGGTCTCGGCCAGCGGCGGCGGCGTGGACTCGGTGAAGACCGACCAGGCCAGGCCGCCGAACCCGAGCCGCACGGTCTCGATGAGGATCCAGATGAGCCAGAACAGACCAAAGGCCATCGCCCCGAGAGCCAGCGTCAACGCCATGACGTTGATCACCTTGCGCTTGCGGTGCAGCGCCATGCGGCGGGCGTCCTGCGCGCCGAGTGCACTCATGTCCGACTCCCCTCACCGCGGCGCAGCCGCGAAAGCAGGACCTTGGACAGCGCCAGCACGACGAAGGTGATGAAGAAGAGAATCAGGCCGAGGTAGATGAGCGAGGCCTGATGCAGGCCTTCGCCGGCTTCGGCGAACTCGTTGGCCAGCGCCGAGGTGATGCTGTTGGCGGCCTGGAACAGCGAGAGGTTGTCGAGCTGGTTGAAGTTGCCGATGACGAAGGTGACCGCCATCGTCTCGCCAAGAGCGCGCCCCAGACCCAGCATGATGGCACCGACGACGCCGGTCTTGGTATAGGGCAGCACGATCTTCGAAACCACCTCCCAGGTGGTGCCGCCCAGACCATAGGCCGACTCCTTCAGCATGGGCGGCGTCGTCTCGAAGACGTCGCGCATGACCGAGGCGATGAAGGGAATGACCATGATCGCCAGGATGATGCCGGCCGACAGGATGCCGATGCCCACGGGCGGACCGGAGAACAGCGTTCCGAGCAGCGGAACGTCGCTGAACGCGCCCTGCAGCGGCTGCTGCACATAGGTGGCCAGGATGGGGCCGAACACCAGCAGGCCCCACATGCCGTACACGATGGACGGCACCGCGGCCAGCAACTCGATGGCCACGCCCAACGGCCGCTTCAGCCACCGCGGTGAAAGCTCGGTGAGGAAGATCGCGATGCCGAAACTGACAGGCACGGCGATGAGCAGGGCGATGAACGACGTCATCAGCGTGCCGTAGATCATCACCAGGCCACCGAACTTCAGCTGGACCGGATCCCACTCCGTGGACACCAGGAAGCCGAGGCCGAACTCGCGGATCGCTGGCAAGGCGCCGACCACCAGCGACACGATGATGCCGACCAGCAGCAGCAGCGTGATCCATGCAGCAGCATGAGCCAGCAGCGAAAAGGCCGCATCGGCCCAGGGTAGTACACGGCGCCGCGCAGGCGGATCACCGAGCGGCGACAGTCGCTGCATGCTCTTCTTTTCGCTCGTGGGAACTGGGGGGAAGTGTAGCGGCCGAGCGGCCGGCGCCGGGGACCGCGGGAGGTCGATCGGCGCGCGCGCCGAGGACCTCGGCAGACCTCAGGTCACTTGAAGGCGATGGCCTTGCCGGACGCGTCCTTCAGGTGGTCGGTCCACTGTTTGCGAACGAGATCCTTGACGTTGGCCGGCAGCGGCACGTAGTCGAGGTCGTCCGCCATCTTGTCGCCATTGACGAAGGCCCAGTCGAAGAACTTGAGGGCGTTCATCGCATTGACGGGCTTGTCCTGAGACTTGAACATGAGGATGTAGGTGGCACCGGTGATGGGCCAGCTGTCCTTGCCCGGCTGCTGGGTGAGGATCTGGAAGAAGGTCTTGTTCCAGTCGGCACCGGCCGCCGCGGCCTTGAAGGCGGTGTCGTCAGGCTTGACGAAAGCGCCGTCCTTGTTCTGCATGAGCACATAGCTCATCTTGTTCTGCTTGGCGTAGGCGTACTCGACGTACCCGATGGAATTGGGCAAGCGCTGCACGAAGGCGGACACACCCTCGTTGCCCTTGCCCCCGGCGCCTGCAGGCCAGTTCACCGCCGTGCCCTCGCCGACGGTGCTCTTCCACTCGGCATTCACCTTCGACAGGTAGTTGGTGAAGATGAAGGTCGTTCCCGAGCCATCGGCGCGCCGCACAGGCGCGATCGCAGCGTCGGGCAGCGGCACACCGGGGTTCAGAGCAAGCAGCGCGGCGTCGTTCCACTTCTTGATCTTGCCCAGGAAGATGTCGCCCAGCACCTGACCATTCATGCGGATCTGGCCGGGTGTGATGCCCCTGATGTTGACCACGGGCACGACGCCGCCGATGACGGTCGGAAACTGGATCAACCCGTCCTTCTGGAGCTCGGCATCGGTCAGCGGCATGTCGGTGGCACCGAAGTCGACCGTCTTGCCGCGGATCTGCCGGATGCCGGCACCCGAGCCGACCGACTGGTAGTTGATGCGGGCACCGGTCGCCTTGTTGTAGGCATCGGCCCACTTGGCATAGACGGGAGCAGGGAACGTCGCCCCGGCGCCGGTCACGTCCTGCGAGAAGGCAGGCCCAGCACACAGGGTCACGGCGGCCGCGAGAACAATGGGTCGGAACGAGGTCATGGCGGGTACCCGAGGGCGGTGGATGGCGATGCCGAGACTTTAGTGGCCGCTCATGACAGACATATGACAGTCCAGTCAAAGATCCAAAGCCCCTGAGCTGACGCCACGCAGCCGTCATTCGGGTGTCACTGCGGGAATCGAAGGGTCGCCGGCGTGGCAAGCCCGATCACCGGGCCAGGCTCCCCCGCCCGAGCCCGATCAGCCCGCCGCGGCGGCCGCCGCCATGCGCTCGGCGCAGGCGCGGCCCAGTGCGGCGTCACGGGCCTCCACCATGACGCGCAGCACAGGCTCGGTGCCCGAAGCACGGATTAGCACCCGACCACGGTCGGCCAGTTCACGCTCTGCCGACTGCCGGGCGCTTTCGAGGGCCGGGTTGTTCTTCCAGTCGCTGCCTTCGCGCAGTCGCACGTTGAGCAGGGTCTGCGGGAACAAGGTGACGTCTTCGAGAAGCGCCGCCAGCGTCTTGCCGCTGCGGTGAATGGCGAACAGGATCTGCAGCGCGCTGACGATGCCGTCCCCGGTGGTGTGTCGGTCCAGGGCCAGCAGATGGCCAGAGCCTTCGCCGCCCAGTTGCCAGCCGCGTGCGGTGAGCTCCTCCAGCACGTAACGGTCGCCCACCTTGGCCCTCACCATGGGCACGTTGCGTCGTTGCAAGGCTTGCTCGACCGCCATGTTGGTCATCAGGGTGCCCACCACGCCGGGAACCGGCTGTCGCAGTGACAGTCGGTCGGCGGCCAGCACATAGAGCAGCTCGTCGCCGTTGAACAGGCGACCCTGGGCATCGACCACCTGCAGCCGGTCGGCGTCACCGTCGAGCGCGATGCCATAGTCGGCGCGGTGCTCCTTGACGGCGTTCACCAGGGCCTGCGGCGACGTGGCACCGAAGCCGGCGTTGATGTTCACGCCATCGGGTTCGCACCCGATCTTCACGACCGTGGCGCCCAGTTCGTGGAAGACATCGGGAGCGACGTGGTAGGCCGCGCCATGCGCCGCATCCACGACGATCTTCATGCCGCGCAGCGACAGCGTATGGGGCACGGTGCTCTTGCAGAACTCGATGTAGCGGCCGCTGGCGTCCGTCAGGCGCCGGGCCTTGCCCAGCGATGCCGAGTCCACCCACTGCGGCTGCTGCTCGAGGGAGCCCTCGACCTCCTGCTCCCATTCGTCGGGCAGCTTCTCGCCGCGCGAGGAGAAGAACTTCACGCCGTTGTCGGCGAAGGCGTTGTGCGAGGCGCTGATGACCACGCCCAGGTCCAGGCGCAGGGCACGCGTCAGGTAGGCGACCCCGGGCGTGGGCAAGGGGCCGCTCAGAAGCACGTCGACCCCGGCGGAGGCAAATCCGGCCTCCAGCGACGACTCGAGCATGTAGCCCGAGATGCGGGTGTCCTTGCCGATGAGGACGGAGGGCCTCACGCCGGAGCGGCGCAACACCCGCCCCACTGCGTGTCCCAGGCGAAGCATGAAGTCGGGGGTGATGGGCAACTGGCCCACCGTGCCCCGAATACCGTCGGTTCCGAAATACGTTCTGCTCATCGCACCTCCAGGGCGTGATTCTCGACCTGCCCGGCACCCAGCTTGGCCACGGCACCGTGCACTATTTGTCCAAGCCGGGCATCAGGCGCATCAGAATCGGTCGGGCGACCACCCGTCTCTGCGGGATGGCGCGGTGCAAGGGCGTGGCAACAGCCGATGCGCCCGTGCCGCTCGCACAATGCAAAGCGGGGCCGAAGCCCCGCATTCGCGCGCCGACAGGCCTGCGCCGCGTTCAGGCTGCTGCCGGTGCGCTGTCAGGATTCAGCGGCGGTGTGGGACCGCTGGGCTTGGACGAAGAAGGCGTCCAGTCCTTGGGCGGCCGCGGCGGCTTGCCCGACATGATGTCGTCGATCTGCTCCGCGTCGATGGTTTCCCATTCCAGCAGGGCTTGCGCCATCGCGTGCATCTTGTCCTTGTGCTCTTCGATCAGGCGGCGCGCGATGCCGTACTGCTCGTCGATGATGCGCCGCACCTGGCGGTCGACCTTCTGCATGGTCTCTTCGGACATCGTGGTCGTCTTGGTGACCGAGCGCCCGAGGAACACTTCGCCTTCGTTCTCGGCGTACACCATGGGGCCGAGTTCGTCGGTCATGCCGTAGCGCGTGACCATGTCGCGGGCGATCTGGGTGGCGCGTTCGAAGTCGTTGCTGGCGCCAGTGGTCATCTGGTTCATGAACACCTCTTCGGCGATGCGTCCACCGAACAGCACCGAGATCGTCGAGAGCATGCGCATCTTGTCCATGCTGTAGCGGTCACCTTCCGGCAACTGCATGGTGACGCCCAGTGCGCGGCCGCGCGGAATGACGGTGACCTTGTGCACCGGATCGGTCTTGGGCATCAGGCGTGCCACCAGGGCGTGTCCGGCTTCGTGATACGCGGTGTTCTTGCGCTCTTCCTCGGGCATGACCATGGACTTCCTCTCGGGGCCCATCATGATCTTGTCCTTGGCCTTCTCGAAGTCCATCATCTCGACCACACGGCCGCTGCGGCGTGCGGCGAAGAGGGCCGCCTCGTTGACCAGGTTGGCCAGATCGGCACCCGAGAAGCCCGGGGTGCCACGCGCCAGGATGTCCGCGCGGATGTCCTGGCCCACCGGCACCTTGCGCATGTGCACGTTGAGGATCTGCTCGCGGCCACGGACGTCCGGCAAGGTGACGTAGACCTGGCGGTCGAAACGCCCCGGGCGCAGCAGTGCGGGGTCGAGGATGTCGGGCCGGTTGGTGGCCGCCATCACGATCACGCCCAGATTGGTTTCGAAGCCGTCCATCTCGACCAGCATCTGGTTCAGCGTCTGCTCGCGCTCGTCGTTGCCGCCGCCCAGGCCGGCGCCACGGTGGCGGCCGACGGCATCGATCTCGTCGACGAAGATGATGCAGGGCGCGCTCTTCTTCGCCTGCTCGAACATGTCCCGGACACGGGCAGCGCCGACACCGACGAACATCTCGACGAAGTCGGAGCCCGAGATGCTGAAGAAAGGCACCTTGGCCTCACCGGCGATAGCCTTGGCCAGCAGGGTCTTGCCGGTGCCCGGAGGGCCGACCAGCAGCACGCCCCGGGGAATGCGGCCTCCGAGCTTCTGGAACTTCTGGGGGTCCTTCAGGAAGTCGACGAGCTCCTTCACCTCTTCCTTGGCCTCGTCGCAACCGGCGACGTCGGCGAAGGTGGTGGTGTTGTTGGCCTCGTCCAGCATGCGGGCCTTGCTCTTGCCGAAGCTGAAGGCCCCACCCTTGCCGCCGCCCTGCATCTGCCGCATGAAATAGATCCACACGCCGATCAGCAGCAGCATCGGACCCCAGCTGACGAGAATGCTCATCAGGATGGACGGCTCCTCGCGCGGCTTGACATCGAACTTCACGCCATTGCTGATGAGATCGCCCACCAGCCCGCGGTCGAGATAGGTGGCCGTGCTGCGGAGGCGCTTGTCGTCGTTCGTGATGGCCACGATCTCGGTGCCGCCGCCCGGGCTTTCCTGCAGCGTGACGGCCTTGATGCGCTTGCTGCGCACCTCTTCCAGGAAATCGGAATAGCCGATCTGGTTGCCCTGGGTCACCCCTCTGTCGAACTGCTTGAAGACGGTGAACAGCACGAGGGCTATCACCAACCAAACAGCGACTTTAGAGAACCATTGATTGTTCACCGCGGCTCCTTCA
>LNFM01010485.1_pt1 | contig 13024 bp, 6 predicted proteins | sample 596031 | NCBI WGS metagenome assembly LNFM01 (sample SAMN04254537, study PRJNA301005) | activated carbon metagenome | isolation source: dual media filters at the Ann Arbor, Michigan drinking water treatment plant | place: USA: Ann Arbor
GGACACCACCGGCCCGATGACGCGCGACGAACTGAAGGACCTGGCCTGCCTGGGCTTCAGCGCCGACCTGGTGATGCAGAGCTTCTGCCACACCGCCGCCTACCCCAAGTCGGTGGACGTGAAGACGCACCGCGAGCTGCCGGCCTTCATCAGCAACCGCGGCGGCATCAGCCTGAAGCCGGGCGACGGCGTCATCCACAGCTGGCTGAACCGCATGCTGCTGCCCGACACCGTGGGCACGGGCGGCGACAGCCACACGCGCTTCCCCATCGGCATCAGCTTCCCGGCCGGCAGCGGCCTGGTGGCCTTCGGCGCCGCCACGGGCGTGATGCCGCTGGACATGCCTGAGAGTGTGCTGGTGCGCTTCAAGGGCCAGATGCAGCCGGGCATCACGCTGCGCGACCTGGTGCACGCCATTCCGCTCTACGCCATCAAGCAAGGCCTATTGACGGTTGCCAAGGCCGGCAAGGTCAACGCCTTCAGCGGCCGCATCCTGGAAATCGAAGGCCTGCCCGACCTGAAGGTGGAACAGGCCTTCGAGCTGAGCGATGCATCGGCCGAACGCAGCGCCGCCGGCTGCAGCATCCGCCTGAACAAGGAGCCGATCATCGAATACCTCAACAGCAACATCGTGCTGCTGAAGAACATGATTGCCCAGGGCTACCAGGACAAGCGCAGCCTGGAGCGGCGCATCGCCAAGATGCAGGAATGGCTGGCCGCACCCACCCTGCTGCAGCCCGATGCCGACGCCGAATACGCGCACACCATCGAGATCGACCTGGCCGACATCAAGGAACCCATCCTCTGCTGCCCGAACGACCCGGACGACGCGAAGTTCCTGAGTGAAGTGGCCGGCACGAAGATCGACGAGGCCTTCATCGGCAGCTGCATGACCAACATCGGCCACTTCCGCGCCGCCAGCAAGCTGCTCGAAGGCAAGCGGGACATCCCCGTCAAGCTGTGGGTCGCGCCACCCACCAAGATGGACCAGGCCGAGCTGACCAAGGAAGGACACTACGCCAACTTCGGCAGCGCCGGCGCCCGCACCGAGATGCCGGGCTGCAGCCTGTGCATGGGTAACCAGGCGCAGGTCAGGGAAGGCGCCACGGTGGTGTCGACCTCCACGCGCAACTTCCCCAACCGCCTGGGGAAGAACACCAACGTGTACCTGGCATCGGCCGAACTGGCGGCCATCGCCAGCAAGCTCGGCCGCCTGCCGACGGTGGCCGAGTACCACGCCGACATGGGCGTCATCAACGCCGACGGCTCGCAGGTCTACCGCTACATGAACTTCGACCAGATCGACGAGTACGCGGACGTGGCCAGGGAAGTGACGGTCTGAAGCCGCACTCCGGAGACGCCCGGGCCGCATGAACGGCCTGGCGTTCCCAGTTCCTGAACGGCCCCCGACGACGGCCTGCCGGCCCTGCCGGCAGGCCGTCCTGCCTTCGAACGGCCGTCTCCCACCGCCTTCGGGGCTGCGCCCGCAATGCTGGCCTGCTGCCGGCAAGGTGCGGCGACTATCATGTTGACGAGCCACTGGCCTGCCGGACGGCAGCCCACTTCACCCCGGAGACCCCTCGTTGGCCGACGACGACGATCGCAGGATTGATGCCGCGATGCGGGCCGATCGACTGCGCCGGCACGGCGACGTCGTGACCACATCGCTGGTCTGGAACATCCTGCTGGGCGTGCTGCTGGTCTTCGCGCTGCACGAAGTGCTGGCCGCGCCGCTGCGCGGGGGCTGGCTGGCACTGCTGCTGCTGGCCCAGGCGGGCCGCTGGTCGGTGCGTGCAGCCCAAGCCCGCGATGCGCTCGCCCCCCTCGACGAGACCCGGTCGAGGCGCTGGTTGACACGCTACCGGCTGGCTGCCGCGGCCGTGGGCCTGGTCTGGGGCGTGGCCGGGCTGGCGTTGTTCCTGGCGCATGACTCGCTGCATGCCGATCTGCTGATCGTGATGCTCAGCGCCGTGGTCACCGGCACCGGCCTCAGCCTGGCCTTCGACCGCACCGCTGCGCTGGCGGTCGCCGTGCCGCCCCTGGCCACGGCTGGCACCTACTTCGCCGCGGGTGGCGGCACCCAGGTCCCGGCACTGGGCTGGCTGATGCTCGCCTTCGTCCTGAGCGTGTTCATCCACTCACGTCGGGCCGCTCGCGAGATGCGCGAGAACACCGCCCTGCGGCTGGACCAGCAGGACCGCCAGGAAGCGATGCAGCGCACCCTGACGCTGCTGGAGCGCACCGGCGCGGTGGCCGAGGTGGGCGGCTGGGAAGTCGATCTGCCCTCGATGCAGCTGCGCTGGACGCCGCAGACCTTCCACATCCACGGGCTGCCGACCGACGTGCAACCCTCGCTCGCCATGGCGCGCATGCACATCGTGCCCGCCTCCCGTGCCGCCTTCGACGCCGCCATGAAGCGCGCTGTGGAAGAGGGTGAGCCGTTCGATCTGGAGGTCTCGCTGACGCGCCCGGACGGCCGCGCCGCGGTGGCGCGCCTGGTGTGCCAGCCGCAGACGCAGCAGGGCCGCACCGTTCGCCTGACGGGTGCGCTGCAGGACATGACCCGGCGGCGCCAGATCGACGATGTCCTGGCACGACAGGAGGAGCAGCTCAGCCAGGTGCTTCAGACCAGCGCGCAGGGTTTCTGGTTCCTGGACAGCGACGGCCGCAGCACCGACATCAACCCCCGCATGGCGGACCTGCTGGGGCGTCCGCGCGAAGCGATCATCGGCCGCAGTCTCTTCGACTTCTTCGACCCCGCAACCGCCGCGGTGCTTCGCCATCGACTGGAGGGCACGGCGACGGCGGACAGCGGCGGCGTCGAGATCGACATCACGCGGCCCGACGGCAGCCGCGTGTTCTGCCTGGCGGACCTGTCGCGCACGCCCGACATCACGGGGCGTCGTGGTGGCGCGGTGGCGATCTGGACCGACATCACGGAACGCCACGCTGCGCAGCGCTCTCTGCGCATCTACGAGGCCGCCACCAACTCGCTGACCGACCTCGTCAGCGTGATCGGCGAGGACGAGGTCTATCGCATGGTCAACGATGCATGGTGCCGCCACCACCAGCGCAGCCGCCAGGACACCGTAGGGCGCCCGTCGGTCGAGGTGTTCCCCGAAGGCATCGCCGCTCCACGCCTGCAGGCGGTGAGCGAGTGCCTGAACCTGGGCCAGACCCGCACCGTGCGCGTGACCGAGGTCGACCGCAGCGGCGCGACGCGCCACCTGGAGGTCAGCTATTACCCCTACGGCCTGGACACGGCCGGCGTGCGCTGCGTGGTCATCGTGACGCGCGACGTGACCGCACCGGCCGAGGCCGTGGATCGCATCCGCAATGCAGAGGCCGAGACGCGGACCCTGCTGAACGCCTTTCCCGGGCTGATTTCGGTGCTCGACGACCAGCTTTGCTACACCTTCGCCAACGACCAGCTGTGCCAGATCATCGGCAAGCCGGCTTCGGACGTCGTCGGTCGTCCGGTGGCCGAGGTGCTGGGCGCGCAGCGCGCCGCCGAGCTGAAAGCCGCCTTCGACGCGCTGGAGGTCGGCCAGTCGATGATGTACGAGCGCGAGCAGAACGGTGCGACCATCCAGGTCACGGCGCGCGTCGAGCGCGACCACCGCAGCGGCAGACGCGTGCTGCATGGCTTCGGCATCGACATCACCGAACTCAAGCGCGTCGAGCGGGCCCTGCGGAGCAGCGAACACGAGGTGCGCGAGCTGCTGGACGCCTTCCCGGGCTACATCGCCGCCATCGATCAGGACCTCGCCTACACCTACGTGAGCGAACGGCTGGCCGCCGTGCTGGGACGCAGGCCGTCGGACATGGTCGGCCACACCGTGCTCGAGATCCTGGGTGCGGAGCGCATGGCCCACGTCGCCGAAGAGATCGCCCTGGCCGCACGTGGCGAGCGCGTGGTCACGGAGCGGCACTATCCGGCCAGTGCATCGGCCCCGGCCATCGACCTGCAGGTCACGCACGTGGCGGGCGCCCTGCGCCCAGACGGCAGGCGAATCTTCTATGCCTTCGGCCTGGACATCACCGACCGCAAGCGCGCCGAGCGCGCCCTGATCAACGCGCGCGACGACGCCGAGCGGGCCAACCAGGCCAAGTCGCAGTTCCTGTCGCACATGTCGCACGAGCTGCGCACGCCGATGAACGCCATCCTCGGCTTCGCGCAGCTGCTGGACTCCGACGCCGCGCAACCGCTCACCGGCGAACAGCACAACCACGCCCGCGAGATCCTGCGCGGCGGTCGCCACCTGCTGAATCTCATCAACGACGTGCTCGACCTCGGCCGCATCGAGGCCGGCAAGCTGACCGTCGGCAGCGCCACGATGCGCCTGTTGCCCGTGGTGCAGGACTGCCTGAGCCTGGTGGAACCCCTGGCGCAGGAGCGCGAGGTGCAGCTGCTGCCGATCGACGGCGCCGAGTTCGACGAGTTCGTCAGCGGCGACCCGATGCGCTTGAAGCAGGTGCTGCTGAACCTGCTGGGCAATGCCATCAAGTACAACCGCCAGGGCGGCCAGGTGTCCCTCGAGTGCGCAGCGCAGGGCTCCATGCTGCGCCTGGTGGTGCAGGACACCGGCCTGGGGCTCACGGCGCAGCAGATGGAACGCATCTTCATTCCCTTCGAACGCGTGAACGTCGACAGCAACGTCGAAGGCACGGGCATCGGCCTGGCGCTCAGCCGGCGCCTGATGCAGGCCATGGGCGGCGAGATCGGTGTCGAGAGCCAGCGTGACACCGGAAGCCGGTTCTGGATCGACCTGCCCCGGCCGGCCGACGACCGCGAGCCCGACGCCCTGGAGTCCGGCAGCATGCCGCTGGACCCCGGCGACGCGGGGCAGCGTCAACGCACGGTGCTGTACATCGAGGACAACCCCGTCAACGTCGTGCTGATGGAGGCCATGCTGGCCCGCGCGCCCGGCCTGCTGTTGCTCAGCGAACCGCATCCGCTGTCGGGCCTGGAGCGCGCCCGCAGCGTGCAGCCCGACCTCATCCTGCTCGACATCCAGCTGCCCGACATGAGCGGCTTCGAGGTGCTGCGCCACCTGCGGGAATCCGCCGCCACGCGCCACATTCCCGTGATCGCGGTGAGCGCCAACGCGATGGACGACGACATTGCCGCGGGCCACGCCGCCGGTTTCGCCGACTACGTCACCAAGCCACTGGAGCTGCACAAGCTGTTGTCGGCCGTTCAGGGCGTGCTGGACCGCCTGCCGGCGGACGGCCCGGGCGATGCGCGTGCAGCCGCCGTGCACTCCAGCAACTGAAACCACCCGGCCCCCACCGGGCAGGACCCTGCCGATGAGCCTCTCGTCTTCTTCTGCGACACGCCTTCGATGGCTGCATCTAGGCATCGGCCTGCTGGCCGCCGCGCTCTGCAGTGCCGCCCTGGCCGAGCGCCTGAAGCTGCGCATCCTGGAGACCACGGATGTGCACATGAACCTGCTGAACTACGACTACTACCAGGACCGGTTCACCGACGAGTACGGGCTGGCCAAGACCGCCACGCTGATCAGGGCGGCCCGCGCCCAGAGCCCCAACAGCCTGCTGTTCGACAACGGTGACCTGTTGCAGGGCAGCCCGCTGGGCGACTTCGTGGCGCGCGTCAGGCCGCTGCAGCCGGGCCAGGTGCATCCGGCCTACAAGGTGCTCAACCACCTGGGCGTGGACGCCGCCAACATCGGCAACCACGAGTTCGACTATGGGCTGCCCTTCCTGCGACAGGCCATCGCCGGCGCCAACTTCCCGTATGTCAGTGCCAACCTGCACATCGACGACGGCGACGGCAACCCGGCCAACGACGAGCATGCCTTCCCCCCCTACGTCATCCTCGAGCGCACGATGACCGACGAAGCCGGCGGCCGGCATCGTCTGAAGATCGGTGTCATCGGCTTCGTGCCGCCGCAGATCCTGCAGTGGAATCGGCAGCACCTGAAGGGCCGGGTCACGGTACGCGACATCCAGGAGACCGCACGCCGCCTGGTGCCGGAGATGAAGGCGCGGGGCGCCGACCTGGTGGTGGCCATCCCGCACAGCGGTTTCGAGCGCGGCGAGACGGTGTTCTTCGCAGAGAACTCGGTGGCACGGCTGGCCGAGGTGCCCGGCATCGACGCCATCCTGTTCGGACACTCGCACGGCGAGTTTCCCGGCCGCTTCTTCGCGCAGCATCCCCAGGTCGACCTGGCCCGCGGCACCATCAACGGCGTGCCCGCAGTGATGCCGGGTCGCTGGGGCGACCACCTCGGCGTGATCGATCTGGTGCTGGACAAGGCCTCGGGCGCCTGGAAGGTGGTCGACAGCCGGGCCGAGATCCGCCCGATCTGGGACCGCGCGTCGCGCAAGCCGCTGGTGGAGGCCGACCCGGTCATCGCCCGCCTCATCGCCGACGAGCACGAAGGCACGCTGCGCTACGTGCGCGCCGAAGTGGCGCGCAGCACGGTGCCGATCCAGAGCTACTTCGCCCAGGTGGCCGACGACCCCTCGGTGCAGATCGTCTCGCAGGCCCAGCTGGCCTACACGCGGCGTGCCGTGCAGGGCACCGAGCTCGAGAAACTGCCGCTGCTGTCGGCCGCCGCGCCCTTCAAGACCGGCGGACGCCAGGGCTGGAATCACTACACCGACATCCCCGCCGGCGCGGTGGCACTGCGCAACGTGGCCGACCTGTACATCTACCCCAACACGCTGAAGGCCGTGAAGCTCAGCGGCGCCCAGGTGCGCGAATGGCTGGAGATGTCGGCCGGCGCCTTCAACCGCATCGATCCTGCCGGCCCGGCGGAGCAGAACCTCATCAACACCAGCTTTCCCAGCTTCAACTTCGACACGCTGGACGGCGTGAGCTATCGCATCGACGTGACGCAGCCCGCGCGCTATGACCGCGGCGGCAAGCTGTTGAACCCCGGCGCGCGGCGCATCGTCGACCTGCGACACGAGGGCCAGCCGATCGACGACAAGGCGATGTTCCTGGTGGCCACCAACAACTACCGGGCATCGGGCGGGGGCAGCTTCCCCGGCCTGGACGGCAGCAACGTCGTGGTCGACGCCCCCGACGAGAACCGGGAGATCCTGGTGCAATACCTGCGCGCACAGCAGACGGTCAACCCCTCGGCCGACGCCAACTGGCGCATCCAGCCGGTGCCGGGCGTGAAGCTGCGCTTCCTCTCCGGCGCCGGAGGCATCGCGCACCTGGCACGCTATCCACAGGTGCGGCTGGTGACGGACAACGGCGACGGCTCGGCGCTGTTCGAACTGCTGCCGTGAAGCGCTTGCCAGGCCGGCAGGCGGCCGGCTTCGTGATGCTCACGCTGCTGACGGCAGCCGCAGGCGTCGTGCTGCTGCTGGCGCTGGCCCTCGGCAGCGCAGCGCTGTGGTACGGCTCGCAGCTGCCATCGCTGGACCCGGTGATCGACTACAGGCCGCGCCAGCCGCTGCAGGTCTTCACGCAGGACGGCGTGGAAATCGCGCAGTTCGGCCCCGAGCGGCGCCAGTTCCTGCCCATCGCCGAGATGCCGCCGGGCCTGCAGACGGCCGTGCTGGCGGTGGAGGACACCGACTTCCGCGAGCACGGCGGCATCAGCCTCAAGGGTGTGGCTCGCGCCATCGTGGCCAACCTCACCGGCGGCGTCCCGCAGGGCGCGTCGACCATCACGCAGCAGGTGGCGCGAACCTTCTTCCTGAGCATGCGCCGCACGCCGGAGCGCAAGATCAAGGAAGCGCTGCTGGCGCTGCAGATCGAGAGGCGCCTGTCGAAGGACCAGATCCTGGAGCTGTACCTGAACCAGATCTACCTCGGCCAGCGCGCCTACGGCTTCGCCGCCGCCTCGCAGGCCTACTTCGGCAAGCCGCTGCAGGCGCTGAGCCTGGCCGAAACCGCCATGCTGGCCGGTCTGCCGCAGAACCCGATCTACGCCAACCCGGTGGCCAACTTCGAGCGCGCGCAGCGCCGCCAGCGCGTGGTGCTGCAGCGCATGCTGGTCACGGGATCCATCACGCCGGCGCAGTTTGCCCAGGCGCGGGCCGAGCCGCTGCGCATACGGCGTGCGGCACAGGTCGACGTGCAGGCGCAGCACGTCGCCGAGATGGCGCGGCAGATGGTCTACGAGCGCTTTGCCGAACGGGCCTACAGCGAGGGCATCCGCGTCTACACCTCGCTGCTGGCCGCCGACCAGCAGGCCGCGCACGCCGCGCTGCGCCGCGCCGTCATCGCACACGAAGGACGCCAGGCGTGGCGCGGCCCGGAGGACCAGGAGAGCCTGCCGGCGGCCGATACCGACATCGAACGCATCGCGGCCCGGGCGCTGAAGGACCACCTCGACGACGACGACCTGCGCGTGGCCATCGTGCTGGCTGCTTCAGCGCGCGAGCTGCGCGCCCAGCTCGCCGACGGCAGCAGCGTGACGGTGCATGGAGAAGGCCTGCGCCTGGCCCAGCCGGGCCTGGCGGCGCGCGCGCCTCCAGCGCTGGCGATACGCCGCGGCTCGGTCATCCGGCTGCTGCAGGAGCAGCGCGGCAAGGCCCTGGCCTGGTCGGTGGTGCAGTGGCCTCAGGCCGAAGGCGCCTTCGTGGCGCTCGACCCCGCCACGGGACGCGTCCGCGCCCTGGTCGGCGGTTTCGACTTCTCGCGGCGCCAGTTCAACCACGCCACGCAGGCCTGGCGGCAGCCGGGCTCCAGCCTGAAGCCCTTCCTCTACTCGGCCGCCTTCGAGCACGGCGTGGCACCCGACACCTTGGTCAACGATGCGCCGCTGCGCGACGACGAAGGCGGCCCGATGTCCTGGGACCCGAAGAACGCCGACGGCCGCTACGACGGACCCATCACCGTGCGCGAGGCCATGGTGCGGTCGAAGAACCTGGTCAGCATCCGCCTGTTGAAGTACACCGGCCTGGACGACACGCGCGAGTGGCTGGAGCGTTTCGGCCTGGACCCGGCGCGTCACCCCGCCGACCTGACGCTGGCGCTGGGCGCAGGCAGCACCACGCCGATGCAGCTCGCCGGCGCCTATGCAGTGCTGGCCAACGGGGGGCATCGTGTGTCGCCGGTGGTCATCGAACGCATCACCGATGCACGCGGCAACCCGATCTTCGAGGCGCCTCGACCACAGCCGCTGACCGAAGAAGACCGCGTCGTGCCTGCGCGCAACGTCTACCTCGTCAACAGCCTGCTGGCCGACGTCACGCGCTCCGGCACCGCCGCTGCCGTGCAGGCGCAGCTGCATCGCGCCGACCTGTACGGCAAGACAGGCACCACCAACGACGCGGTGGACGCCTGGTTCGCCGGCTTCCACCCCAGCCGCGTGGCGGTGACCTGGATCGGCTACGGCGAACCGCGCAGCCTGGGCAGCGGCGAGTCGGGCGGCGGCCTGGCGCTGCCGGCTTGGCTCGCCTACATGGGACGCGTGCTGCAAGACGTGCCGCAGCAACTGCCAGAACTGCCAGCCGGCCTCGCGCGCAACCCGGTGGGCTTCGGCGACTGGCGCTACGCCGAGCGGCTGTACGGCGGCACGGTGGAGCGCATCGGCATCGAGTTGGCACCGATCGACCCCTTGTCCCCGGCAACGCCCGCGACTGCGGCCAGCGCGGCTGCTGCAAGCGCGCCGGGAGGCTGACCCCATACTCTTCCATCCACGCGCGAGAACTGCTCCAGGCCCTTCAGCGCCAGCTCACAGCTCAATTCCGTCGTCGCGTCTGTGAAGTCGATGTATCCCCCCTCGCTCCATCCTGGACGTCGGGACGGGCATGGGACAACAGTATGGCTTCCTGCTGAGAAACAACCTTGAAGGGCTGCACCTGTTCGAGATCAAGGGCGACCAGGGCCGGCTGCGCCCGCGAGCGCAATGGCAGGCGCGCATCGACGGCGTCGAAGGCTTCGCAGGCTACATGACCTCGGTGCATGAGTATGCGTACAACCGCGTGATCATCGGCGAGGCGATCGAGAGCATGCGCAGACTGGAGGCGGCGTCCTACGAGCTCGTCGTGGCAGTGGACATCGTTGAGCACTTTGCCCAGGCGGACGGCCTCGCCTTCCTGGCCGAATGCCGGTGCGTCGCAGGGCGCTACCTGCTGGCAGCCACGCCCTCTGAGTTCATTGCCCTGGAGATTGACGCGAACCCTCTGGAGAACCATCGCTCAGTCTGGAGCGAGCAGGACTTGGCGGCCATCGGGTTCAACGATTTCCTGCACGTACCTGGATCGGTCATCGCTGCCTGGAAGCTCTGAAGAGCCGGCATCACTCGAACGCTGACCGGCCACCGAGGACGGCACTCTCAAGCTCAGCCCGTCCGGGCGAACATCAGGTTCTCGATCAGCGGTCGCGTGCACCCCAGCGAGCGCGATATCCTGCCGACGATCTCGACGATCTCGGCGCTGCCCCGGCCGGCACTTGCCGCCACAAAGCCGGCCAGGCCGAACTGGTCGTAGCGGCGCGCGTCGTCCTGCAATTGCGCCAGGTCGCACGGCCGGCCGTCCAGCTCGAAGGGCAGCAGGCCTTGCGACAGCAATTCACCTAGGAAGGCGCCGGGCGAGCAGCCGGCCTCGAGCATCGACGCAGGACAGTACTCGGCCAGGATGCGCAGGTCGGATCGTGCGGCAATGCATCGCCGGGCACCGGCCAGCGCCACCGGCTCCCAGCCTTCGATATCGATCTTGATCAGCGCCACCGTGCCCGGTACTACCAGGTCGTCCAGGCGCCGCAGGGGCACCTCGACGGCCGGACCCCTGCACAGCAGCGAGTCGTAGAGGCGATGCATGCCGCCGTTGAAGTCGCTGGTGTGCAGCGTCGCCGTGCCGTCCCGGTCGCCCAAGGCCACGCGGTGCACGCGCACCTGCTGCAACCCGTTGGCCGCCATGTTGGCCACGAGAAGGGCGTAGTTGGCCGGCTCGGGTTCGAAGGCATGAACCTCGCCGCCAGGCCCCACCCGCCGCGCCATGTGGGCCGTGAAGTAGCCGATGTTGGCGCCAATGTCCACGACGGTCTGGCCCGGAGTCACCCAACGTTGCAGGGCCTCCAGGATCTCGGGCTCGAAGGCCGCGCCGCGCCCCAGACCCAGGCTGTCCAGCGCGTCGATGGCCAGGCGGAAACCGTCGATGTCGATGTGCCGGATTTCTGGCAGCGTCATGGTGAGGGCATTCTGAAGCGGTGCGGCAGATTCTGGCAGGGTCCCCAGAGCGGCTGAAGCGGCGGCGCGGCCCCGGCGAATCTCGCCGGACAAATCAGGGCGCGATGCCCTCGGCGTAGTCGTACAGCGCCTCCAGCAGCGCCTGCTGACGGTCATCTGCGCTCTCGGCCAGCTCGTCGATTCGTTCGAAGAAGGCGGCCAGCGTGGTCGAGCCGCCGGCGCCATCGTGCAGCCGCGCGCTGCGGTGCTCCTGCCAGCGATGCTGCTCTTCTTCGTCCAGCGTGTCGGGGAAGTTGCGCGCGCGGTAGCGGAACAGCAGCTCTTCCAGCCGCGGGTCCTCGAAGGCCGGACGCCGGGCGGCCAGGGCTTGCGGCGACAGTGCGCGCAGGCGGTCGAGCTGACGGCGATCGTCGGGCGACAGAAAGCCGCCGTAGAGGTCTTCGTCGACGTCCAGCGGCGTGTTTGCCCCGGGCCGCGCGAACACCTGCGCCCACAGCGGCTCCACCAGGGGCGCGACGCGGGCCGCGTGCTCGGCATGCCGCAGGGCCAGCGGCAGATCGAGCTGCCAGCGCTCGGCCGCCGCGCCCAGCGTCTTCAGGTTGCCGATCACGATGGGCGACTTGTTGACGTGCAGGGTCTTCACCGGCAGACGGGTCATGCCCTCGGGCAGGTCGTCCTGGCGCGTGAACAAGCGCAGGCGCAGCGTGTCGGCGTCCAGCCCTTCGAGCTGCGCCGGGTCCTGCGACAGGTCCCACACGATCAACTCGTTGCGGTTGGTCGGGTGCGGCGCCAGCGGCCACACGACGGCCAGGCAGCCCCTCTCCACCGGGTACATGCCTGACAGGTGCACGAAGGGCCGGCCGATGCCGATCTGGTCGCGCACGGCCTGCTTGCCGCGCAGTTGCAGGCAGAAGTCCCACAGCCGCGGGTTCTTCTGCTTGATCAGGCGGGCCAGCGCGATGGTGGCGCGCACGTCGCTCAGCGCGTCGTGCGCGGCCTCGTGCGACAGCCCGTTGGCAGCGGTGAGGTGTTCCAGCTTGAACGACGGCCGGCCGTCCTCGTGCACCGGCCAGGTGATGCCCTCGGGCCGCAGCGCCCAGGTGCAGCGCACGACGTCGAGCAGGTCCCAGCGGCCGCACTGGTTCTGCCACTCGCGCGCATAGGGGTCCATCAGGCAGCGCCAGAACAGGAAACGCGTGACCTCGTCGTCGAATCGGATGCTGTTGTAGCCCACGCCGACGGTGCCGGGCAGGGCGAGCTGCGCTTCGATGGCGGCGGCGAAGGCATGTTCCGGCAGGCCCTTTTCCAGGCAGTGCTGGGGCAGGATGCCGGTGAGCAGGCAGCTCTCGGGGTCGGGGAGCGTGTCGGGCGCGGGCTGGCAGTGCCACATCACCGGCTCGCCGATCTCGTGGAGTTCGGCATCGGTGCGCACGCCAGCGAACTGCGCCGGGCGGTCACGCCGCGGCACGCGGCCGAAGGTCTCGTAGTCGTGCCAGAAGAAGGTGGGGTTCAAAGCCGCTGCACCACCACGCTGCCGATCGAGTAGCCGGCCCCGAAGGAGCAGATCACGCCCACCTGGCCGGGCTGCAGGTCGGCATGGTGGAGGTGGAAGGCGATGATGGAGCCGGCCGACGCGGTGTTGGCGTATTCGTCCAGGATCACCGGCGCCACGTCCTGCGACACCTCCCCGCCCAGCAGCTTGCGGATGACGAGCTGGTTCATGCCCAGGTTGGCCTGGTGCAGCCAGTAGCGGCGCACCTTCGTCGGCTCCAGGCCCAGGCTGGCCAGGTGCGACTCGATGTGCGCGGCAGCCATCGGCACCACTTCCTTGAAGACCTTGCGGCCTTCCTGCATGAAGGTCTTGTCGCGCGCGTCGGGGTCGGTGTCCTCGCAGCGGTTCAGGA
>LNFM01010486.1_pt1 | contig 13024 bp, 14 predicted proteins | sample 596031 | NCBI WGS metagenome assembly LNFM01 (sample SAMN04254537, study PRJNA301005) | activated carbon metagenome | isolation source: dual media filters at the Ann Arbor, Michigan drinking water treatment plant | place: USA: Ann Arbor
CGCCATTCGGCCATCGGCTATCTCAGCCCTGTGGCATTCGAGCGCTTGGCCGGTTCAGGCTAAACTGGGTGTCCATCGAACCGGCAGCAGGCCATTCCGGCCAGCCAGATGCCCAAGGCGGACGGCAAGAGCACTTCGACAGCGACTGCGATGGGCAGAAGCTGCGCGCCCCCTCGGGTGACCACCACGGCCTCGCCATCGGCTCGCAGCACGATACCCCGCCGTTCGATCCAGGGCTTGCACACGGGTCGGCGTCTCCGTTCAGCGCCGCATTGTCGTCGGGGCTGGTGGCGAGGAAGTCGGTCAGCGCGTTCTCGGGCAGGCCGGCACATGCATACCAGCCGACGCGTGCGCGTCGTGTTCGACCTGCTGGCCGATGCGCTGTCGTCGCAGCGCTGATCCGGTGGGCAGCAACGCCTTGTGTCTGGCTCCAGCAGGTCACCGGCTACGCCCGACTTCGCGGGCCTACGCGGCTCTTTGCCTTGGCTCGCGGCCTGCTCCAGCGATCATCGAAGCCGTGCGAGGGCCCGCCAGCATCGCATCTGCTGCGCCAGACTGACCAGCGCACCGGGTGGGACGCCCCGGCACCGTCGACGGACATCGACTGTCTCGCCTGGCGCAAGGACGGGCAGGGATCCGTCTCCGGCGACCGACCATCTCCTGACTTCCCGATCCGGCCGACTTGCCGCGCCCTGCGCCGACCGTCACCAGGCAAGGGCCGCATCGGCTCTGCGCCGGGCCGCGCGGGAAGGGGCGGATATGGCAGCACCCCCGTCGCGTCGGAATCACGCTCGTCCGCAGCGCATCATCCGAACCAACGGGTCCTGCTCCGCGCTAACGCGTGCCGACGTCGGGCAAGAAGAGGCCTCGGAGGGCGGACGTTCATGATTGAAGCTGGCTGCCATGCGGCGCATATTCCCAGCGAGTTCCGGAGATGCTGGCCATGAGCGCTCCTGATCCATACGCCCGCCCGCAAGCCGCTGCAGCCGCGTTGCCGGCAACCGGCTACGCGACGAACGAAGCGGCAGACGTCGAACGCATGCGACGCCTGCCGATACTGCGTTCGGCATCCGAGGACGCGCTGCGGCGCGCCGCGGCTGTCGCGAGCTGGCGGAGCTTCGGCGCTGGCGAACTCATCCTCGATTCCGACGATGCGTCTGGCGATGTTTGGTTCGTGTTGGAAGGGGTGGTCCGCATCCTAGTCCGCACCCCGTCCGGGCGTGAGCTAATACTCACCGACATTGCCGCCGGTGGCGTGTTCGGGGAGATCGCGGCCATCGACGGTGCGCCGCGCACCGCCGCCGCGACCGCGCTGGCACGCTCGCGGCTTTGCGCGCTTCCCGCCTCGGCCTTCCTCGATGCCGCCTGCAGCACGCCGGCTGCCTGTCGCGATCTGCTGCGCCACGTGACCGAGATCCTGCGCCGCCAGTCGAAGCGCCTGCTCGAACGCGAGGCGCTGCCCATTCGCCTGCGCGTGCATGCCGAATTGCTCCGGCTCTCTCGCCCCAGGCTTGGCCGTGATGGCCAACCGCTCGGTGACGAGCGCGTCATCAGCCCGCCGCCAAGGCAACACGTGTTCGCCGCGCGGATCGGTACGCGCAGGGAAGCGGTATCGCGTGAATTCGCCGACCTCGTGCGGCTGGGCGTGATCGTGCGCGAGCGCGGCGCCATCGTCATCAGCCAGCCGAAAGCCCTCCGCGACGCGGTCGAGGCGGAGATCTCGGCTGAGATGGGCTTGTAGTCCCGCCAAGCGACCGACCATGGTGGCCACGCGGTGCGCCGGGTTCGCGCTTGCCAGGCAACAGGGTATCGGCGCGACGGATCCATCGCCGCACGGCAGGATGCCCGGCCAGATGCCTGGCCGGGCATTGCGAATGGCGGGGGCGGCAAGGGCCGCCTGTGCGGGACTACTCGCCGGTGCCCCACGCCTCCGTGCCGCGGGCCGCCTGCCCCGCGCCGCCGTGCAGCGTCATCGGCGCGGGCGCCATGCCGAACGCGTTGGCCGGAAGATCAGCCGGGGCGGACGTCGCTTCGAAGTAGTCGACACCGATGCTGTCGCCGTTCGCGACGAAGGTGGCGACGAGAGGCGCCTTCGCCTGCGGGCGGCCCTGCAGCGTGCTCCTGGCGCGCGGGTCGCCCGGGGACACGTAGGTCACCTCGCCGCCCTCGCCGCCGCCGACGAACACGGCGACGCGGTCCTGCGCGAGGGCCGGCGCTCCGACCAGGACGCTCGCGAGCACGGCGGAGCGCAGCCGATGAAGTTTCACGGTCATTGGAATTCTCCTTCCTCGCTCGGCGTCCATTCGTCGAAGCGATGAGGAGACCTTGCGCCGCGCCCTTCTCGAATTCGGTGCCATTCAGCACGTGTTCCGATGCGCGCGCGCCTTGCGCCTAATGCGGTGTGCGAGATCCCACACTTCGCGCGCGCGCCGAGCGAAGCCACCGCGAAGCGGGTCCACAGCCTGTCGCCGCCCGCGCATTTCGCGACGGTCGACGCAGGTGCGCCGGCCGCTGGGAGATACCATCGCCATCGAGGTGAGCCAGGACGCCTGGAGCCAGTATCCGTGGCACACGAAGCCGCGGTTTGCCGTTCCGGCTGCGTTGAGCAGTGCGGCGGAAGGCGCGTCAAGCCAGAGCGGCGCGGGCCCTGTCGGCGTCCACCACCCCGAAGCCGAGCGCAGGATCGGGCACACTGGTACCCAATGAGGCCGTGTTGCGGATCTCCGCGCGCAGTCGTGCCGGCCTCCGCGCATACAGACCCTTGGGTGGATGACCGGCCCTCAGCGATGCCACTACCCCCGCCGCCACGCCACACGCGCCCGAGGTGCCCGTGTATCGAAGGGCCGCCGATTGCGAGTCGGCAAAGTCTGTTGGCGCGCAGACATCGGGCTTGTGCTGCACCAGCATGCCCGTACCCGACTTATCCTTCGGCCCCGGACCGTACGACGAATAACCGAGCCAGATGTGGTCCAGCCGGACTGCGCCGACGCACAGGGCCCGCTTGTGCGCATTCGCGCCCCAGATGCCGCGCCCCGGGCCCCAGTCGTGCGGCCCGCTCCGCCAGTGCGGGAAGAAGGGGCCGCTGTTCCCGGCGGCGAACACCACATCCAAGCCGACATGATTGGCGAACCAGATCAGCCGGTTGAAGAAATGCCCTCCTGGCGCGTCGTTCTCGGTGTAGGCCCCGATATCGGGTTCCTCGGCGCGGCGGTCGTACACGCCCCAGGCATTCACCAGCACCCAGCGGTCCGAGGTGGCGCCGCTCTGCCGGAACAGGCTGATCGCCAGGAGAACCTTCAGATACGCCGTATGCGCGTCCGACAGGAACTGGTGCAGGTTGCCGACCGCAGGAGGGAGGATCGGCACATCCCACAGCTTCGCCGCCCCCGCGACCTTCACCGCGGCACGCGCCACCATCGTGCCGTGCCCTGCCGTTGCGGCCGACGCGGACCAAGGTTGCGTCGGCGTAATCACCGAACCCTGCACCTTCGCCGCCCATCCGCCCGCCACCCCGCCGATCGTGGGCGCGCGGTTTGTCCCGACCACGTGCGGATCCAGGCCCGTGTCGAAGACCACGATATTCGTGTCGTGCCCACCTGACGGCCCGTCCTCCGGCCCCGTCAGGTGAATGGCCTCCAGCAGGGAGCGGTCCGTGCCGAAGACGCGCGGCGCGCCGGTCCCGGGCCGCCATTGCGCAGAGCACGCGATGGCCGCGTCCGTCCCCATGCCCAGGAAACGACCGGCTCCCCCTGTCGCCAGGGCCGCACGGAGCGTCTCCACCGCGTCGGCATTCGCGAGGGCGCAGGCCACGACGATGAGGAATGGCGATTTTGCATCCTCGCTCACGCCCCAGCGCGCCGTCGGAAGGTCCCGGACCTCGAGTTTTCGGCTCAGCTCCGCCCCCGTCCGTGCCTGGACGAAAGCGAGGAGCCAGATCTCGTAGTCCCGCCTCGCCTCAAGCGCCCAGGCGCTGGGCAGCATGCCCGGGACAGGCGTGAGGATTCGACGCACCGTCGGGTCGCGGGTCCTCAGCACGAAATACTGAAGGATAGGCAGGGTCGGGATGATCATGATCGCCCCTCGCGCAGCACGTGCCTGAGCGTCCGATTTTTCTCGACGCCGCGCAATCGGCATCGCGGCATGCTTGCTTTGTCGGCCGCGGACCTTGCAGCATGATTCCAGGCTGCGCCGGAACTGGTGACCCCATGACCGCCGACAACCCCTTCGATTTGAACGACAGCACCCTTGTCCTTCCCGCGCGGCGCGCGGCGGTCCTGTTTGCGGACGTCGTCGGGTACTCGTCGCTGATGGCGGCCGATGATCGGCGGACCTACCTTCGCTGGATGGCGCGGCTGCGCGGTGTGGTGCAGCCGGCAATCGAGTCGGGCGGCGGGCGGGTTGTTCAACTTGCGGGCGATGGCGTGGTCGCGGAGTTCGCCGAGGCGCAAGCGGCTGTCGCCTGCGCACGCATCATCCAGGCGACGCTCAAGGCGATGCGCGAGGCGGAACCCGACCAGCCGCCCATGGCCATGCGCATCGCCGTCCATGTCGGGGACGTGTTTGTCCAGGCCGACGCGTTGTTTGGCTCGACGATGAATCTCGCCGCGCGGCTGCAGGCGCAGGCCGTGCCTGGCGGCATCGTGCTCTCCGCCACGGCGCGGGAGGCAGCGGGCGAGGCGCTGGAGGAGGAGGTGCGTGACCTCGGCGCCCTGCAATTGAAGGGCTTCGACGGTCCCGTCCGCGCCTTCGAACTGCTGGGCGCCGCGATGCCGGGGGCGTCCGCGATTCGCAGCACGCGGCACATCCTGCCTTCCATCGCCGTGCTGCCGCTGCGCAACCTGACCGGCGATCCAGCGCAGGATTATTTTTCGGAAGGCGTGGTGGAGGACGTGATCGTCTCGCTGGCCGCGCTGCATGAGTTGCTGGTGATCGCGCGCGGCTCGACGCTCGCCTTCGCAGGGCGGGAGGTGGACCCGCGCGAGGTCGGGCGGACGCTGGGCGTGGGATATGTGCTGACCGGCAGTTTCCGCCGTGCGGGCGAGGCGTTGCGGATTTCCGTTACGCTCTACGAGGCGGAGACAGGGAGCACGATCTGGACCGAAAAGCTGGAGCTGGAACGCGGCGCGCTGTTCGCGGTGCAGGACAGGCTGGTGGAGCGCGTGGTGGCAGGCATCGCGCCGCAGGTGCGCAGCGTCGAGATGCAGCGCGCGATGCGCAAGCGGCCGGAGAGCATGACGGCGTACGACCATCTGCTGCGCGCGTTGCACGGGATCGACAGGCTGGATCGCGAAACCTTCCCGCATGCACGCTGCGAATTACAGAGTGCCATAGCGGAAGATCCAGGTTTCGCGGCGCCCTACGCATGGGCCGCGCGCTGGCATAGCCTGAATATCGGACAAGGGTGGTCCAGTGACGCCGCCGCGGATGCCGATGCGGCCGAATTCAATGCCCGTGAAGCGTTGCTGCTGCACCCTGACTACGGGCTTGCGCTTGCCGCCTATGGGCATGTCCTTGCCTATCTGCGGCGAGACCCGCGGGCCGCACTGCCGCATTTCGAGCGTGCGCTCATCGTGAGCCCAAACCTGGCACTTGCCTGGACCTTGTCCAGCGCGACCCTGGCGTATCTGGAGAGGGGGGCCGAAGCCATCCAGCACGCCGAACATGGCGTGCGGCTCTCCCCATCCGACCGGAGCCGATACATCGCCTACCATTTCGTGGCCGTCGCGCATTACGCAGCGGGCAACTACGACGAAGCGATAGACTGGGCGCAACGCGCCTACGACGAGAACCCGAACTTCACATCCACGATCCGAACGCTTGCGCCAGCTCTTGCCGCGGCTGGGCGCATCACCGAAGCCCGCCGTCTGGGCGAGAGGCTGCGGGCGCTTGAACCGAACTTCAGCCTTGCGCGGTATGCCCGATCGCGCGTCCTGTATGGGCGGCCAGAGAAAGCGAAGCTTGTTCTGAATCACATGAGACTGGCCGGATTTCCCGAGTAATCAGTTCGAGGAGTGTCTTCCAGGGAACAACGAAGGAGGCGTGCTGTGAGCGGATACGATGGCATGGACGGCATGGACGGCATGGATGGAATGGACGGCATGGAGGGATTATCCGCTCCGGGCTTCCGTTCCGGTTCGGGTCGCCGCTCGATCGGCATCTCGCCTTCGCCGTATCAGCGCTTCCCGATACCGACGAGCTTGCTCTGGCGAGGCGACACATGGCCGCCGCAAGACGTGCCGCCTGCGGGCCATCCGGACTATGCCGGCTTCGGTTTCGGCTACCGCAAGCACGACCTCTACACGGGGGCGGTGTTCAACCCCGTCCCATCCTTTCCGAGCGGAGCCTTCCGCGCCGATCTGTATTCCTACGCGGCATTGGGCGAGTTCCTGGCCATCAGGATCCCAGCGATCACGGAAGTCCCCGGCCCTGACCAGACCTGGGAGAACGTGCTCGACCCGGACACGGACGCCTGGGACGACACGACGACGGACCACGAACTGCGGGATCTCATCGATCTCATGCAGTACCGGCCTGCAGTGCTGACCGAGGCGTTGGCGCAGCGCGACAACATCCTCGGCTACATGCGCGGCGTGCTGAACTTCACCGGGCAATCCCATCCTGCGACGATGCGGATAGCCATGACGGCGATGAGGATCGCGACGTTCCAGGCGTATCGATGGAAGGCGATCTGGATGCGGCCACGACCCTCCCAACTGGCGCCGGCGCTGTTGCCTCCCATCGAGGTGCCCGGTCATCCCTCCTACCCGAGCGGCCACTCGACCCAGTCCTTCCTGCTGGCCTTGTGCCTGCAAGACGTCATGCCGGCCGAACTCCGGTGCGTCGGCAACATGCCCGACCCGACTCTGCCGCTTCCTGAAGTTGATCCGCCGGCCGGCCCCCTCATCCGCATGGCGCGGCGCATGGCGCGGAATCGCGAAGTGCTGGGCGTGCATTATCGGAGCGATACGGACATCGGCGAGACATTGGCGACCAAGTGCTTCGCCCTCATCCAGCACGCGAGCGCCGTGGCGCCACCCAACTCGCCCCCATATCCGGGGCAGCCAAACCTCGCTGCGCTCTTCGACGCCGCGAGAAGGGAGTGGGAAATCGCGTAGTCGCGCGCTGCTCCTCCCGAACGCTAGCGCGTGCCTCGACTTCGGGCCTGTTCCGGGGTCCGCGTGATGGCTGTTGGGAGAACTCGCGAGCGAATGGCCGCTGCGCAGCATCCGGAAAGGATACTTGGTTTGGATCGAACGCCCTACGCTGGCCTAGCCAGTCCATAGGAAACGTCTCCATCAACCCCAGCAGCGTCATCGCCTCCGTCTGCCGCCCGTCCACGATCGCCTCGACGATGTCCGGCGCCAGCAGTGTCAGCCGCAGCACGCGCGATACGTATGACGAATTGATCTTCTCGGCCATTCCGCCACCGATGATGAGGGCCGCGCCGACGGCTTCCTGCATGTCGTCGTGGTGCTGGCCGCCCATCGCGTGCGTGCCATCGGCGAGGTGTTTCTGAACGGCACCGCCTCGACCGACGCGAAGTTTTCTGGGCTGCTGCGCATCGACCGTGCGCTGGGCGATCCCGGCCAGGCCGCCAATTCCAACCTCTTGGCGGACACGTGCGGCCAATGGACCACGGCCCATCCGTGCCGCCTGGGCCGATATCGACCTGCCAGCGCTGATGGCGGCCGCCAACATCTGCGACGAGATCATGGGCCGGCGCGATGGCACCGCCGAGCGTCGCTACACCGTCAACGGCGCCGTCACCCTGGGCGAAGGCTTCACCATCGGCATGCGCACGCTGGGCGATGGCCGCGGCGTCGAGGACGCGGTTCATCGAGCTCGACGCAGCCGTGTGGTCAAACAATACGGTACGGGTGATGGCGCGGAACATCTCGGGCGCGACGTTCGACCTGGCGGCGGCGATGCTGTCGGTCGAGGTGGTGAAGCGGCGGGTGCCGTGATGCCGGGGCGTGCCTTCGCCTCCCTCACTACGCCGCACGGCCAGGCACGGCGATCCGCTGCAACACCTCGGTGGTGGCGCGAGAGGCGGCATCAATCGCGCCCGCCAGGTAGCCGGGGTCGGTCGCGCTGGTCTCGCTACCTGCCAGCGACAGGCAATCCCGCCATGCGCCGCTCACCCACGGTCCGCGCTGCGGCACGGGATGGGCCCCGCCGCGCCGGTCGTCCGCGGTCGCGGTGAAGACCTCGGCGGTCCAGTCCATCAGCAGCGTCGCCGCGGGGCGTCTGGCCTCGTCTCCTGGCAGCGCGTTTTGTCGCTCGGACATCGGCGCAGGGCCGCTCGGTCAGAGGTCGATTTCGCGCCCGCTATCGGAAGACCGCGTGAGGTCGATGCCATCCAGCGGCGCCTCGGTGAGCAGGCCCTTGCCGCTGCGTGTCAGCTCGAGAACGCGCTGGATCGCCGCTTCGATCGTCGCCAACTCTGCGTCGTTGATCTCGGTGAACTGTGGGCGCTTCGACTTCGACAGGTGACCCTGGTTCTGGATGACCAACCGGACGAGCAGCGAGGCCCGGCGGTCAGGCATGTCCACCACGTCCTTCGCCGCGATCAGCGCCTGGTCATAGACGCCGAGGAACTCCAACTCTTCTCGAAGGTCCTTCCGCACCGTCTCGGCCACTTTCTCGTAGAGGAACTCGACGAGAGGCGTGGCGTCGAAATATCGATAGAGATGCGCTGTCTCGTTCGTGACCCTGATGGCCTGCTCGTTCGTCCAGTCCCAGGTAATGAAGGCAGCGATCGACTGCGAGAAGGTGTTCAGGGCGGCGTCGTACGAACGCTGGTCCCGCACGATCGCGGCCGACACCGGGAACAGCACGTCGGGCGGCGTGAAGTTCTCAGCAGCCAGCACGTGGTGCAGCAGGAATCGATGGATGCGCCCGTTGCCATCGTCGAAGGGGTGGATGAACACGAACCCGAAGCCCGCCAGCACCGCAGCCACGACCGCATCCGTTGTGCCGGAGAGGCGTCGCGTCATTGCCATCCAGTCGGCCATCAGGGCCCGCACATCCTCGGGCTTCGGGCAGATGAAGTGGACGTGTTCGCGATAGCTGCCGAGCGTCTCGCCCACAAAATTCTGGTCGGTCCGATACGCCGTCTCCGCATAGCGCGGGTCGACAATGATGTTTTGCAGTTCGATGAGGCTCGCCTCACGGCTCGGGTCGAAAAGCCGTGAAGCGCGCAGAGCCGCGACGAAGCGTTCGGCTCGCTGGCCGGTCGCAGCCTCGCGCTCGATGGCGAAGCTGCTTTTCGTCTCCTTCGTGTACAGGTAGCTCACCGCGCGCGCGAGCACGGTCGGGTCGCAACCCTCCACCAGCGCGCGCGCCTCCGCGTCGATGCCCTGGGCCCGAAACGCGTCGATCTTCTGCGTCCGGCGCACCATCGGCGCGAAGCCCGGCACGCCGGGGATGTTGTCGTTGACCCGATGCCGGCGGGACGGCTTGGCCTTTGCCGTGATGTGGAATTCCGGATCCAGCGCATCCGCATAAGCCACCGGGCCGGCATCAGGCAGCGCCAGCGGATGGCCGGTCAGCCACTCCCAGAGGAACCAAGCCCTGCGCGCATAGGCCCCCGTTGGTTCGCTCTGCACCCATCCTTCGACGAGGCCAGGGTCCATCTTCGTGAAGGCCACCGCGAGCACGCCCAGGTCCAGGGGTTCGTTCTTCAGGGCGAACCGCAGATGCCCAAGGACGCTGTTTTCGCTGAGGTAGGATGGCGGGTACCGTTCCAGCGTCCGTCCATCCTGGATAACCGTGCGCCGCATACCGGGACCGACGACAGAGCGAACTGGCGGGGCAGGCAACCGGAGGTCTAGGGTCTCCATGAGACCTGCTTGCCCGGTCAGAATGTCGCTGCTGCCGCTCACCGGCCCTCCAAGACCATTCTCAGCCGCAGGCGGTCACCCAAAAAGCGAATGGCGGCCTCCAAGAACGCTCACGAACCTGGCCTATCCTTCAAAATTTTGCAAGGAGAAGCCCGCCTGCGCCGCGGGGGGGCTCGCCCGCGTCCGCCGATCCATCATCCCTGTCCTACACCCCGGCCAATGCCGGAATTTCCACCACCTCCGCGGAGGCTACCTGTTTGCGTCCTACCGCTTCGTGGCAGACGAATGGAGGGTATCCAGCGGACCCGAGTCGAGGTGCGCCACAATCCGCTTCAAGGACGCGATGTTGTTTTCGTCTTCGGCGCTTTCGAGCGCTTCCTGCAACACCGCGCGGATGTCGTCGGCTCCGACCCGCTCCATCTCCCAGTTCGGATACAGGCGCGCCCGCTTTTCCGCACTCCGGTCCAGCGTGACGATGTTGTAATGGCGCGGATCGCCATGAAGGCTTGCGATCAGCTTCTCCACCTGGGCGGGCGGTCCCTCGATCCACTGGAAAAAGACGCCGCTGCCGAAAACCAGCATCCCGGAGATGTCGCGAGCGACATTGCTGCGCTGAGACAACTCGATGATGCGGTCGACCTCAGCGTCGTCAACGATCGTGTCCCGCAGCGTGGTGTAGGACTTGTGGTCCCTGGCGGGCTGAGCCGCCGCGTCATCTGGCCACGGCGGGCAGGCTGACGGTGGGATTGTCGCTCACGCTGCCGATGGTTTCCAGCGTCATGTATCGGGCGCGCTGTGTCGCCCATTCGTCGGACTGCTCCACGTGTACACTTGCTGCGGACAGATCTGCCAGCGACGCGCCACCTCGGCCACGACCGCGCCGCGCTCGAGCGTCTGCGCCACGACCTTCGCCTTGTCATCGTCCGACCACTTCCGCCGGCGACCAGGTCCCGTCAGAACCTCCAACCCGGGCACCTGGGTCCACGTCGCGGCTGGGAGGGTAGCGCGCGAAAGCGACCGCCCAGCCGCAGAGCGTCGCGCGTCGGCATCACGCAAAGCCGAGAAAGACCGCCAGGCTTCTGTTCAGCGCGGTGATCTCTTCATCGGAGAGCCTGCCGATCACGGAAGTCGCTCGATCGCGGCGGATGCTGGTCAGCTTCTCCACCATTACCCAGCTCGCCTGACGGATCGCCAACCGATCACTCGGCGCGATCGCCACACGCAACAATCCGGCATCGCGCTCACGCGACGTCAGCGGGCACACCACCAGGCTGAGCGTCTGGTCGTACATGTCGGACTGCACCACGACCGCTGGCCTCGGCTTGCCCGCGTAGTCGCCGCCTGCACGGTCGGCGACGACCACGACCTCACCGCGGCGCATCGTGTTCGGGAATGTCGTCATCTCCTTCGGGCCAGGCCGAGTTCCGCTCGATGAAGCCCATCACCTCTCCGAACTCGTCATCCGCATCGACGAGCCGAGATTGCCGGCGCGCCTCCTCGGCAAAGCCGGGGGCACGGGTGTCCGGGACCCAGATCTGGATCGGGCGCAGCCCGCGCTTGCGCAGCTCCGCCCGGTGGGCAGCCACGCGCTTACGGACATCGGGAGCGGGCATCAGAACCTCCATTCCGCGTTACATGTAACTAGTCTGGCGGCCGTCTTCAAGACCCGTCTGCCCCTCCAACCCATCTCATCAGGAGCAATCCATGCGCAATTATGTGCAGCCGGGCGACAGCCTCGCACTTGCCGTCCCCTGCGCGGGCGGCGTCACCTCCGGCCAGGGCTTCCTCGTCGGCGCGCTCTTCGGCGTCGCTGCCGTCGATGGCGTGCAGACGCGACGTCACTCGGCCATCGGTTATCTCAGCCCAGTGCAGTTCGAGCGTTTGGCCAGCTCAGGCCAAAATCGGTGTCCATCGAACCGGCAGCAGGCCAGGTCTACGCATTCAGATGTTAGGTCCCAGGCATTGATGGCGCAGTCTTCTCACCGGCATGGAGGGATGCGCTATGGGCCAGGTTCTTTGCGGCTGCGTCCGCACGACAGTGGCGGTCCGTCGCGCGATCCAGCATCGTCAAGCGAGCCTGAGTGACCTGGCACGACGCTACGGGGTTAGCCCCAAGACCATCGCCAAATGGCGCGCGCGTGGAGATGTCACCGATCGGCGCACCGGGCCCGCCGCGCCGCGCTCCACAACGCTCACGGCGGCGGAAGAGGCTATATGTGGCGCTCGCTTTCCGCCGCCACACCTAGCTGCCGCTGGACGACTGCCTCTACGCCCTGCAGCCCACCTCCCGCACCTGACGCGCTCGGCGCTGCATCGCTGCCTGTCGAGTTCCGGGGCGACGCTGACCTGGGTGCCCTTCTGACGCGTGGTGGGGACGTGTCCACGGCTGCCAGCAGCAGGGATGCGTTGGCGCACATCGGCATAGTCATAGCCGTGGTCATGCATGCGCTGTTCGCACATCGACGCCTGTATCGATGCCGGAGATCAGCGCGCCATCGCGACCTGACCAGGTAGGCAGACTTTCACAGCCCGTCTGCCCATCCGGCCAACTCAGGTCTTGCGGCGGAACGCGTCGAGGCTGACGACCTGCGCCGGCGCGGCGGGTTGCTCGGGCGCGGCCTCCGGCTCGGGCGCCGCGTCTTCGAAGGCGGGCGTCTCGGCGCCGGTCACCGGGAAGCGCAGGCCAAAGCGCACCTGCGGGTCGTGGAACATGGTCAGCGCGCCGAAGGGCACCACCAGACGCGACGGCACGCCGCCGAAGAACAGCGTGACCTCGAAGCGCTGAGCCGCGCGGTCGATCAGCAGGTTCTCGAACTGGTGCTGCAGGACGATGGTGATCTCCTGCGGGTAGCGCGCCTTGAGGTGCCCGGGCACCGAGGTGCCGGGATGGTCGGTGCGGAAGGTCAGGTAGAAATGGTGCTCGCCCGGCAGCCCATGGGCGGCGGCGTGCTCCAAGGCGCGGATGGCGACGTCGCGCAACGCCTCCTCGGCCCAGGCGTCGTAGGGCATCAGGCTGTCGGGCGGGGCGGCATCGTCGCTCATGGGGGCCATCTACGCACGGATCGGGCGAATGCCAAGGGAAGCGGAAGGAAGTGGGGGGCTTCTGTTGCCCGGTGCCCCCCGAACCGCGCTTACCTATCTCTAGGCAGCGAGCGCCACGGTCTCGCGACCGTTATCATTGG
>LNFM01015151.1_pt1 | contig 13024 bp, 11 predicted proteins | sample 596031 | NCBI WGS metagenome assembly LNFM01 (sample SAMN04254537, study PRJNA301005) | activated carbon metagenome | isolation source: dual media filters at the Ann Arbor, Michigan drinking water treatment plant | place: USA: Ann Arbor
GTGGCCTGGGCGATGATTAACGATGGCTCGGTAGCCACCGCGCTGGCGGCGATGCAGCCCGGATTCGTGACGCCGGCATGGCCTTTTTCCGATCTGTCCTGGGCAGCGGTGTTCACCGGCATCGTGCTGCTGGCTTTGCCGCAGGTGCCGCTGACCCTGGGGAACGCAGTACTGGCACCGGTGGAATTCAGCAACAAGGAATTCCCGGAGAGGCCGGTGACCGAGCGCAAGGTGGCGCTGTCGACTGGCCTGATGAACACGCTGGGCAGTTTTATCGGTGCGGTGCCGATGTGCCATGGTGCCGGCGGCATGGCGGCGCAAGTGGGTTTCGGCGCGCGCAGCGGCGGCGCGCCGGTGATCCTCGGCGTCATCCTGATCCTGCTGGCGCTGGGTTTCAGCGATTCGCTGGCCGTGTTGTTGCGGCTGTTTCCGCAACCCGCGCTGGGCGTGATGCTGTTTCTCGCCGGACTGCAACTGGCGCTGGGCTCCTGCGATTTCGCGCGTGACAAGGGTGAACGTTTTGTCACATTGGGCACCGCGGCGCTTGCGATCTGGAATGTCGGCGTCGCTTTTCTGTTCGGAATCCTGCTGCTGTGCATCGCGCGCCGCGGCTGGTTGCGGCTCTGAATTGTGGCAAATAAATCATGGCCCATGAATCATGGCGCATAACCCGCAGCGGCGCAGACTGCTGACTGCTGCAGCAATGGCCGGGCTGCTGCCCGGGGTCGCGCGCGGGCAGGGCACGCGTGTGTTCATTGATGGTGCAGGGCGCAAAGTGACCCTGCCCTTGAAGGTCGAACGCATCTACGCGGCGGGACCACCGGCCAGCGTGCTGGCCTTTGCCGTGGCGCCCGACAAACTGATGGGCTGGACCTCGCCGTTTCGCGAGGCTGAACGGCCGTTTGTCGCGCCGCGTTACGCCGACCTGCCGGCGTACGGACGATTGACCGGGCGCGGCAACACGGCGAACGTCGAAATCGTGGTCAGGGCCAAACCCGACCTGATCATCGACTACGGCGCGATCCGCGACACTTATGTTTCGCTGGCGGATCGTGTGCAGGCGCAGACCGGCATCCCGTGCCTGCTGCTCGACGGTGATTTCGACCGCATGGCTGATGTCATCCTGCAATTCGGCCGCATCGCCGGCGAAGAAACCCGAGCGACAGCACTGGCACAGTATGCCCGCGACACCATTGCCGATATCAATGCACGGATCGCAAAAATTCCCGCAACACAACGGCCCCGCGTCTATTACGGCCGCGGCCCGCTGGGCCTGAACACCGGGCTGGCCGGTTCGATCAACATGGAAAGCATCGAACAACTGGGCGCGCGCAATGTGGCCGCAGAACAGGGCAAGGGCGGGCTGGTGCAGGTATCGATCGAGCGGGTGCTGCGCTGGAGTCCGGATGTGATCATCACCATTGATCCGAATTTTTACGTGCTGGCGCGTACGCATCCGATCTGGAGCGCGATGCCGGCGGTCAGGGCCGGTCGTTTGCATCTCTCGCCGACCCTGCCTTTCGGCTGGATCGATTTTCCGCCGTCGCTGAACCGGCTGATCGGCCTGCGCTGGCTGGCGCGGGTACTGTATCCTGACGTCTTTCCCGAAGACCTGCGGCCCATTGTGCGTGATTTCTACAGCCGGTTTTATCATCAGGCGCCCACCGCCGCGCAACTCGAGCAGTTGCTGAACACCGCGCCGTCGCAGCCATGACCGCCCGGCAGCCTTTGATGCTGCTCGCGGCTGTCGCGGGCCTGCTCGGCATGGTCGCTCTGGCGTTTTCCATCGGGCGTTATCCCGTGGCCTTTCCGGATCTGCTGCGCGTGTTGTGGTCCTGGATGGGCGGTGCGCCTCATGGTCTGGATCCAACCGTGGAAACCGTGTTGCTGCAGATCCGCGGGCCGCGGGTGATCGCGGCGCTGCTGGTCGGTGCGGCGCTGGCCGCCGCGGGTGCGGCCTACCAGAACCTGTTTCGCAATCCACTGGTGTCGCCGGACATCCTCGGCGTGTCGGCCGGTGCCGCGGTCGGTGCGGTGCTGGGCATATTCCTGTCGCTGGGCATCGTCGCCATCCAGTCCATGGCTTTGGCGGGCGGCCTCGCTGCGGTGGCCATGGTGTATGTGGTGGCGCGTGCGGTGCGCGGCCACGATCCCTTGCTGGTGCTGGTGCTTGCCGGTGTGGTGCTGGGCTCCCTGCTTGGCGCCTTTGTTGCGCTGATGAAATACCTCGCCGATCCCTATAACCAGTTGCCGGCGATCACGTTCTGGCTGCTGGGCAGTCTGGCGTCAGTGGATCCGCGCGATCTGTGGGTGGCCGGGCCGCTGATGCTCGCCGGGCTGCTGCCGCTGTGGCTGCTGCGCTGGCGCATCAATGTGCTGTTGGGGGTGCCGACCGTACGCATACGCCTGGCGGTGATCGTCGGCGCGACACTGATGACCTCGGCGGCTGTGGCGATTTCCGGTGTCATCGGCTGGATCGGACTGGTGATTCCGCATTTTGCGCGGCTGATCACCGGTCCGGATTTTTCGCGCCTGTTGCCGGTGTCGGTGCTGCTCGGTGCGGGTTTCCTCGTTGCGGTGGACACGCTGGCGCGCAGCATCGCCAATATCGAAGTTCCGCTGGGTGTGCTGACGGCTTTTATCGGCACGCCGCTGTTCCTGTGGCAACTGACAACGGCGAGAAGGGGGTGGCAGTGAGCCTGGCCGCAGAACATCTGGGTTTCGGTTACCGCGATCGCCGTGTCGGCAGCGATGTCACGCTTCAGCTCGAGCCCGGCGAGGTGTTGTGCCTGCTCGGCCCCAACGGCAGCGGCAAGACCACGCTGTTCAAGACCCTGCTGGGCCTGTTGCCGCCGCAGGAGGGTCTGGTGCTGATCAACGGCCGCGACTCATCCACAATGGAGCGTGATGCCGTTGCACGGGAAATCAGTTATGTGCCGCAGGCGCATGGTGCGTTTTTTCCGTATACGGTCCGTGAAATGGTGCTGATGGGACGCACCGCGCACCTGGGACTGTTCACCGCGCCGTCGGCCCGTGACCATGCCGCTGCTGCTGCAGCGATAGAGCGCATGGGCATTACAGGCCTCGCAGACGAAATTTATACGCAGATTTCCGGCGGTGAGCGGCAACTGGCGCTGATCGCAAGGGCGCTGGCGCAGGACGCACGCATGGTGGTCATGGATGAGCCGACGGCCAATCTCGACTTCGGCAACCAGGTACGGGTGCTGGCGCGGATCCGGGCCCTGGCCAGCGACGGCATCGGTGTTCTGCTGTCGACCCATGACCCGGATCAGGTTTTTCTGTGCGCCGACCGGGTAACCGAGTCGGTGATGACTGCAGCGCAATTGCAGAAGATTTACGGCATTCCTGTCAGCGTGACCGGGGTGTCATTGCAGGATGGTGTCAGCCGCAAGGTTTGCCTGCCTTTGGGGTTGCTTCGATGAGTTATTATAAGTATTTGATTTTATTAATATTTTTAATTCCGTCCAAGGGGGGGCTCGCGCAAGCCGATGTGCCGGCGATTGCCGCCGCCTCCGACCTCAAGTTCGCAGTCGAGGAAATCGCAGCCCGTTTCCGGGCCGACACCCGGCGCGAACTGCGCCTGTCCTTCGGTTCCTCCGGCAATTATTTCCAGCAGATCGCGCAGGGCGCACCGTTCCAGATGTTCATGTCAGCCGACGAAAATTTCGTGTTCAAACTCCATGCCGCGGGACGCGCCGAAGACCGCGGCACGCTGTACGCCACCGGCCGCATCGTATTGTTTGCGCCGCAGGGTTCGCCCTTGCAACCCGATATTGCAATGGCCGGATTGAGAAAGGTCGCCAATCCCGAACACGCGCCGTACGGACGCGCCGCCGAACAGGCCTTGCGCAAGCTGGGCCTGTGGGAGGGGCTGCGGGAGCGCATGGTCCTGGGGGAAAACGTGTCGCAGGCAGCGCAATTCGCCGCCAGTGGCTCGACGCAAGGCGGCATTTTCGCCTACTCGCTGGCACTGGCGCCGCAGCTTGCGAAACTGGGGCATTACGTGCTGCTGCCCGAGGAGCTGCACGATCCCCTGCGCCAGCGCATGGTGCTGATCAAGGGGGCAGGGGACACGGCGCGCGCGTTTCATGCCTACCTGCAACAGCCGGAGGCACGTGCAATTTTCGTGCGCTACGGATTCATCCTGCCGCAGGCGGCGCCAAAATAAATCACCATGGACTGGTCCGCGCTCAAGCTGTCCCTTGAACTGGCCGCATGGACGGTGCTGATCCTGCTGCCGATCGGCATCGGAGTGGGACGGCTGCTGGCCGTCAGGCAGTTCAGCGGCAAGGCCTGGGTCGAGGCCCTGCTGGCACTGCCGCTGGTGCTGCCGCCGACCGTGCTGGGTTATTACCTGCTGGTGGCCATGGGTGGCGCCTCTCCGGTCGGGCAATTCTACGAATCACTGGTCGGCAGGCCGCTGGTATTCAACTTCGAGGGCTTGCTGGTGGCCTCGGTGATATTCAACCTGCCATTCGCGATCCAGCCGATCCAGCGCGGCTTCGAGGCGATTGCGCCGGAAGTGCGCGATGCCGCAGCCTGCTGCGGCCTGTCGGCGTGGCGCACGCTGTGGCGCATCGAATTGCCGCTGGCCTGGTCGGGACTGCTGTCGGCGGTGGTGTTGACCTTCGCCCACACGCTGGGCGAGTTCGGCGTGGTGCTGATGGTCGGCGGCAACATTCCGGGGGAAACCAAGACCATCGCCATCGCCATCTATGACCGGGTGCAGGCCTTCGACAATGCCGGTGCCGGCATCATGTCGGCGGCGCTGCTGCTGATCTCGCTGGTTGCGATAGGCGCGGCTTACTTCGCTTCATCACGGGCACCAGCGCGCCGCCATGGCTGAGCAGGGTATCCATGTCCGGCTGCAGCAGCCGGTGCCGATCCCGCTGGATGCCGCCCTGGACTGCGCGCCGGGCGAGGTGGTGGCGCTGGTCGGCCCCTCGGGCAGCGGCAAGACTTCGATCCTGCGCGCCATTGCCGGCTTGTTGCAGGTGCGACAGGGCACGATACGCATCAACGGCGACACCTGGTTCGATGCCGGGCAATCGGTCAATCTGCCGGCGCGCCGGCGCCGGGTCGGTTATGTGTTCCAGAACTACGCCTTGTTCCCTCACCTCAGTGCCCTGCACAACGTGATGGAGGCCCTGCTGGAACATGCGCCGGCCGAGCGCGAGCGGCGCGCACGCGAAGCCCTGTCGCGGGTGCGGCTCGCCGGCCTGGAGCAGCGCCTGCCGCGAGCGCTGTCCGGCGGCCAGCAGCAGCGCGTCGCAGTGGCAAGGGCACTGGCACGCGAGCCCCGGGTGCTGCTGCTTGATGAACCCTTCTCGGCGGTGGACCGCGCCACGCGCCAGCGGCTGTACCGGGAACTGGCGGAACTGCGTCGCGAACTGGCGATGCCGGTGATCCTGGTGACCCATGACCTCGATGAAGCACTGATGCTCGCCGACCGCCTTTGCGTGCTGCACCAGGGCCGCACGTTGCAGACCGGGACGCCGCATCAGGTGATGACGCGTCCGGACAGCGTCGAAGTGGCGCAGCTGGTCGGCCTGCGCAACGTGTTCCGTGCCGGCGTCATCGGTCACGACGAGGTACGCGGTATCACCGTCATCGAGTGGCGCGGGCACCGCCTCGAGGCAAGGCTGCAGCCGGCCTTTGCCGCCGGTCAGCAGGTGACCTGGGCGATTCCGCAGGGACACCTGATCCTGCACCGCCGTGACCGCCCGTCGCTGGGCGAGCGGGAAAACCCGGTGTCCGGAGCCGTTATCGAGTGCATTTCACTTGGGGAAAACGTCGCTCTGACCGTGGCCGTCAACGGACCCGGGCGGCCGCCGCTGTTTCTCAATCTGCCTGCGCATACCGCGCGGCGCAACGGCATTGTGGCCGGCGTGACCATCGGCATCTCGCTGCTGGCCGAGGGCATACACCTGATGCCGGCGGACGAATCGCGTACGCCGGCACGACCGGCATGATGGCAATGCAGATGGATTATGATGGCGGCTCGTCCGCAACCGGCAGCAGCAGTTTCCTGATTCCATGAAAATATTCGGTTTCGCCGGTTATTCCGGCAGCGGCAAGACCACGCTGATCGAGAAATTGATTCCGCTGTTCACACAGGGCGGACTTAAGGTGTCGCTGATCAAGCATGCGCACCATGCCTTCGACGTCGACCAGCCCGGCAAGGATTCATTCCGTCATCGTCATGCCGGCTGCAGCGAGGTGCTGGTGACCTCGTCGCGGCGCTGGGCACTGATGCATGAACTGCGCGGCGCGGCGGAACCCGGCTTGAACGAGATGATCGGGCGGCTGTCGCCCTGCGACCTGCTGCTGGTCGAGGGCTTCAAGCATGAGCCCATTCCCAAACTCGAGATATTTCGCGAGGAAACCGGGGAGGCTTTGCTGCATCCGCATGACGGCAACATCGTCGCGGTGGCCAGTGACCGGAAAATCGAAACCGCGCTGCCGCTGCTCGACCTCAACGATCCGCCGGCAATCGCGGGTTTCATTCTCGGCCATGTCGGCCTGCGCTGAGTTGCCGGCGGATGCCGGCAGAGCGACAATCCGGCCATGATTACGCTGCTGTATTTCGCAAGACTGCGCGAGGCGCTGGGCACCGGCCGCGAGCAGATCGACCTGCCGGCCGGAGCATCCACGCTGGGCACGCTGCGCGCACAGCTGTCGCAGCGTGGCGAAGCCTGGGCGCGTGAGATGGCCGCAGGGCGCAACCTGCGCGCCGCCGTGAACCAGGAGATCGCCGGCCCGGACACGCCTGTGAAAGACGGCGACGAGGTGGCTTTTTTCCCGCCGGTGACCGGAGGCTGATGCCGTGGACGTCCGCGTGCAGGAACAGGATTTCGACATCAGTGCGGAGATTGCCGCGATGCGCAGCGGCAACCCGAAGATCGGCGCCATCGCCAGCTTCGTCGGCGTGGTCCGCGACATCAACGAGGGCGACAGCGTGGCGACGATGTCGCTGGAACACTATCCGGGCATGACCGAGAAGTCGATCGCGGCGATCATCACGGAGGCGCGCGGCCGCTGGGAGGTGCTGGATGCACTGGTGATCCATCGTGTCGGCACCCTGAAGCCGACCGACCAGATCGTGCTGGTGATCGTGGCAAGCACGCATCGCGGTGATGCCTTCGCCGCCTGCGAGTTCATCATGGATTACCTGAAAACCCGCGCGCCGTTCTGGAAAAAGGAAATCACGCCGCAGGGCGGGCGCTGGGTCGATGCCCGCGTCACCGATGACCGGGCTGCGCAACGCTGGGAGCGGGACGACAAGCAGGGGAAGTGACGGCGCACCCGTCCCTTGAGCCTGTGGATGCGGAACCCGCTGGCGCATGCGTGGTCAACACTGCGTATTCCGGTTTTTCCCAAAAACAGCAGAACACGATTCGCCGCAGATCCCCGCGTCGAGTCTTTCAAAGGGGGTCAGGCATGATCGAACTGCACGATGTCTGCATGCATTATGCGCTCGGCAATGCGCGCATCGAGGTGCTCAAGTCCGTGGACCTGCATGTTCCCCGCGGCCAAAGTGTTGCCATCACCGGACCTTCAGGGTCGGGCAAGACCTCGCTGCTGTTGCTGCTGGCCGGTCTGGAGCGCCCGGCGGCAGGATCCGTCGCTTTCGACGGCAGCAAACTTGACCGGCTCGATGCCGATGCGCTGGCCGACCTGCGGCGTGACCATATCGGCATCGTTTTCCAGTCCTTTCACCTGATCGGCAGCCTCAGTGCCCTGGACAACGTGGCCTTGCCGCTGCAGATCGCCGGCAAGGGTGATGCCCTGGAACGTGCGACCCGGCAACTGGAGCGCGTCGGCCTCGCCGATCGCATGCACCATTATCCTTCGCAGCTTTCAGGCGGCGAGCAGCAGCGCGTGGCGATTGCACGCGCCCTGGCCCATGGTCCCAAGCTGCTGCTGGCCGACGAGCCGACCGGCAATCTGGATGATGCGACGGGTGAGGGCATTCGCGAGCTGTTGTTTGAAATGAATGAACAATCCGGCACCACGCTGGTGCTGGTCACCCATGATCCGGATTTTGCGGCGCGCTGCGACCGCGTGCTGGGACTGCATGACGGCAGGCTGCGGGAGCTGAAGCTGACATCCACAAGCGTGCTGCGCGATGCGCTTCCTGCTTAGCCTGGCCTGGCGCGATCTGCGCGCCGGCGGCCAGTCGCTGTGGGTGTTCTGCGTCTGCCTTGCGCTGGGCGTCTGCCTGGTTGCCGCAGGCGGCGGCCTCTACCGGCTGGTCAGCCACAACCTGCAGGCCGATGCCCGGGCGCTGTTCGGCGGTGACCTGGAGATCCGGCATGATCGTGCCCTGGAACCGGCTGAACTGGCCTGGCTGGGTGAACGCGGCACGGTTTCGCTGCTGACCGAATTCCGCAGCATGCTGCGCACTGCGGACGGCCGCAGCCAGCTGGTCGAGCTGCAGAGCACCGATGCGCAATACCCCCTTTACGGCGAAGTCCGCCTTGATCCGTCCGAAGCGCTCGGCAGTGTGCTGGATCGTCGCGATGGCCGCTGGGGCGTGGCCATCGATGCGGCACTGTCGCAGCGCCTGGGCATTGGAGCAGGGGACGAAGTGGCGCTCGGCAATGAGCGTTTTGCCGTGCGGGCGGTGATCAGGCATCAGCCGGACCGCAGCCTGCGCGCGGACTGGAGCGGCGCACCGGTGATGATCGCCGCTGAAGCCCTGGCGGCGACCGGCCTGCTGCAGCCGGGCAGCCGCGTGGAATACCGCTACCGGATCAAGGCGGAGGCCGCGCCCGAAAACCTGCGCGAGGCCCTGATTGCGGCTTTTCCGCAGGCGAGCTGGGAAGTCCGCACGTTTGCCGAACGCAGCGATCGCATGGCCGAGGTGCTGGGCCAGATCGGTTCCGGCCTGCTGCTGATCGGTTTCAGCGCGCTGTTCATCGGCGGTCTCGGCGTGTTCAACAGCGTGCACGCCTACCTGCAGGGGAAACTGGGCACCCTGGCCACCCTGCGTGCGCTGGGCCTGCGCGACCGCCGCCTGGCGGTGCTCTACCTCGGTCAGTTGCTGATGCTGTCAGGCCTGTCCAGCCTGGCCGGCGCGCTGCTGGGCGGCCTGCTGGCGCTGGCCGGCATTGCACTGGCCGCCGAGCGGCTGCCCCTGGCGCCGGTGCTGTCGCAGTTGTCCGGTCCCTTGCTGCTGGCCTGGTGTTTCGGCGTGCTGACCGCGATTACTTTTGCACTGCCTGCACTGGGGCGTGCGGTTTCGGTGTCGCCGGCTGCGCTGTTTCGCGGCCTGCACGGCATCGATACCAGGGCCGGCAGGGGATGGCTGCAGCTGACTGCCGCCAGTGCCGCCGTTTCGCTGGTCCTGCTGGTGGTGGTGATGCCCGACCCGCGTTTCGGCCTTGCTTTCATGCTTGCCATGCTGCTGGTGCTGGCATTGCTTGAAGGCTGCGTCCGCCTGCTGCAGCTGGTGGCGCGGCGGCTGCTGCGGCAACCGCGATTCGCCGGCCGCTTCGAATGGCGGCTGGCCATTGCCAGTGTCGGACGCGCCGGATCGCCCCTGCGGCCTGCGCTGATTTCGCTGGGTTCGGCACTGACCCTGCTGGTGGCATCCACGCTGGTGGTGATGTCACTGCTGCGGACCATCAACGAGACGGTGCCTGAAAATGCCCCGGCGCTGGTGTTCTACGATGTCCAGCCATCCCAGCGCGAAGCACTGCGCGAAATCGCCTCCGGGGCGGGCAGCCTTGAACGGCTGGATCTTGCGCCGCTGGTGCTGGGACGCCTGACTGCGGTGAACAACACGGCCCTGCGCGACAGCGGGGATGCACGGCAGGTGCTTGAAGCCCGTGACGAGCACAAGCTCAGTGACCGCTCGGGAAATTTCGATGATGTGGTGATTGACCGCGGCGCGTGGTGGCCAAGGGACCATGCCGGACCACCCCTGGTGGCGATGGAGGACCGTGAGGCGGACCAGCTGGGACTGCGGGTCGGCGACCGGCTGCAGTTCGAGATCACCGGTGCCCGGGTCGAGGCGCAACTCGCGGCGATCTACAGCCAGAGGCGTTTTCAGTCGCGGCTGTGGCTGGAGGCGATATTCTCGGACGGCGTGCTTGATCCGCATGTCACGCGCTACGTCGGCGCGGCCTACATGAATGCAGCGGACGCGCTGGCAGCCCAGAACCGGATAGCCGCGGCCATGCCCAATGTGATCAGCGTGCGCACGGATGGCATCCTGGGCGAGGCCCGTGTGCTGCTGGGACGCGCGGGCGGCGGACTGGCGCTGATCGCCGCGGTCAGCCTGCTGGTCAGCCTGCTGGTGCTGGCCAGCGCGATGGCGGCAAGCCGCGCGCGCCAGGTCTACGAGGCCAGCGTGCTGCACGTGCTGGGCGCGCGGCTGGGGGCGGTGCGCCGCAGTCTTCAGCTCGAATATCTGCTGCTTGCGTTGCTGACATCGGCCTTTGCGGTGGTGACCGGCAGCGGCCTGGCGCTTGCGCTGCTGCATTTCCGCCTGCAGCTGGAGGCTGCGGGACTGCTGTGGACGGGGGTGCTGACCGCGGTGAGCGTCAGCGCCTGCAGCCTGGGCCTGGGAGCCTTTTACATGATGCGCAGGCTGCGCCTGTCACCGGCCCGCTTGCTGCGCAGCGCGAATTGAACGAAGCCGGTAAAAACAGGTTTTTGGCCGATGGGTATTTAAATAGTTATTGACTATCAAATTAGTCATTAAAATCAATTTGAGCAATACAGGCTGCATGAGTAAGCTGGCCCTGCTGTCGTAAGGCTGGAGTTGCCCGGTGACCTTGTCGCTTCGCCGCCGCAGACTCCGGACGATGCCGGAACAACGTGTCACAACCATCAAGGAGGCAACTCATGACTACCGAAGCCAAATGTCCCTTTCACCATGTCGCCGGTGGCGGTACCTCGAACCGTGACTGGTGGCCGAACCAGCTGCGGGTGGACCTGCTCAACCAGCATGGCAACCGCTCCAACCCGCTCGGCGGGAAATTCAACTATGCCGAGGAATTCAGGAAGCTCGATTACCAGGCATTGAAGGCCGACCTGGTCAAGCTGATGACCGATTCGCAGCCCTGGTGGCCGGCCGACTTCGGGCATTACGGCCCGCAGATGATCCGCATGGCCTGGCACTCCGCCGGCACCTACCGCACCATCGACGGACGCGGCGGCGGCGGACGTGGCCAGCAGCGTTTTGCGCCGTTGAACTCGTGGCCGGACAACGTCAACATCGACAAGACCCGCCGCCTGCTGTGGCCGATCAAGCAGAAGTACGGCCAGAAGATTTCCTGGGCGGACCTGTTCATCCTCGCCGGCAACGTGGCGCTGGAGTCGATGGGTTTCCGCACCTTCGGTTTTGCCGGCGGACGCGAGGACGTCTGGGAACCGGACCAGGACGTGAACTGGGGTCCGGAGATGAAGTGGCTGGGTGTGGATGCCAAGCGCATCGACGACGGCAAGCGCGAATTGCAGGGTCCTTTCGGTGCCTCGCATATGGGCCTGATCTACGTCAACCCGGAAGGCCCGAACGCCAGCGGCGACTACCTGCTGGCGGCAAAGGACATCCGCCAGACCTTCTATCGCATGGCGATGAACGACGAAGAGATCGTCGCGCTGATCGCCGGCGGCCACACTTTCGGCAAGGCCCATGGCGCCGCGCCGGAATCGCACAAGGGGCCGGAGCCGGAAGCCGCTCCGATCGAGGCCCAGGGCCTGGGCTGGAACAGCAACTACGGCAGCGGCCACGGCAAGGACACCGTCTCCAGCGGTCTCGAGGTGACCTGGACCACGACGCCGGCGCGCTGGAGCAATGATTTCTTCGAGATCCTGTTCAAGTACGAATGGGAGATGGTGAAATCTCCCGCCGGCGCCAAGCAGTGGGTGGCCAAGAATGCGCCGGAGATCATTCCGGACGCGCACGTGAAAGGCAAGTTCCACAAGCCGACGATGCTGACCACCGACCTGACGATGCGTTTTGACCCGGAATTCGGGAAGATCTCGAAGCGTTTCCTCGAGAATCCGCAGGCCTTTGCCGATGCCTTCGCGCGTGCCTGGTACAAGCTGACCCATCGCGACATGGGCCCCAAGGCCCGTTACCTGGGACCCGAGGTGCCGAAGGAAGACCTGATCTGGCAGGATCCGCTGCCCGCCGCCACGCACAAGCCAACCGCGGCCGACATCACCGACCTCAAGGCAATAATCGCCGCATCCGGACTCTCGGTGAGCGAGCTGGTGTCGGTGGCCTGGGCCTCGGCATCCACTTTCCGCAGCGGTGACAAGCGCGGCGGTGCCAACGGTGCGCGCATCCGCCTCGCGCCGCAGAAGGACTGGGCCATCAACAAGCCCGTGCTGAAAACCTTGGCCCGGCTGGAAGAGATCCAGAAGACGAGCGGCAAGGCCTCGCTGGCGGATGTGATTGTGCTTGCGGGTTGTGTCGGCGTGGAGCAGGCGGCCAGGGCGGCCGACGTGGCGGTCGAAGTGCCGTTCGCGCCGGGCCGGGTCGATGCCCGCCAGGACCAGACCGACGTCGAATCCTTCGCCGTGCTGGAGCCGGTGATCGACGGTTTCCGCAACTACGGCCGGGGCAGGGATGGCACGCCGACCGAAGCCATGCTGGTCGACAAGGCACAGATGCTGACACTGACCGCGCCGGAAATGACGGCGCTGGTCGGCGGCATGCGCGTGCTCGGCACCAACGCCGACGGCAGCAAGCACGGGGTGTTCACCGACAAGGTGGGCGTGCTGAACAACGACTACTTTGTCAGGCTGCTCGACATGGGCACCGAGTGGAAGGCGGCGGACGGCAGTGCAGAGGTGTTCGAAGGCCGTGACCGCCAGAGCGGCAAGGTCAAACACACGGGCACGCGCCACGATCTCGTGTTTGGCTCCAACTCGGTGCTGCGTGCCTATGCCGAGGTCTACGCGAGCGCCGACGGCAAGGAGAAGCTGGTCAGGGACTTCGTCGCCGCCTGGGCCAAGGTGATGAACCTCGACCGTTTCGACCTGC
>LNFM01029622.1_pt1 | contig 13023 bp, 14 predicted proteins | sample 596031 | NCBI WGS metagenome assembly LNFM01 (sample SAMN04254537, study PRJNA301005) | activated carbon metagenome | isolation source: dual media filters at the Ann Arbor, Michigan drinking water treatment plant | place: USA: Ann Arbor
TTGCCGGCGGTGATCCACTTGTCGGGACCGGCGACCGGCTGCAGCTTGGCCAGGCCCTCCAGCGTCGTCTCCGGACGATTGCCCTCGTCCTTGGTGAGCTTGACCGTCTTCTTGGTGGTCTCGTTCGTGTTCTTGTCGGTGACCAGCATCGTGGTCTCCATCGGCACGATCTCGTCGTCGAACTTGCCGGCCTGCTGGCCCGCCGCTGTGCGGAGCTGGCTCTGCAGCGAGTACTCGTCCTGCGCCTCGCGGCTGATCTTGTAGCGGGCGGCGACCGTGTCGGCCGTCGTGATCATGGCGTGGTAGATGCCCGGAACGTGTTCCTGCACCCACGGGTTCACGAGGCGGTTCTTGTTGCCGCCCGGAGGACCCTGGACCAGCGAGACCGACTCGAGGCCGCCGGCGATCATCACCGGCACCTTGTCGACCAGCACGCGCTGCGCGGCCATCGAGATGGTCTGCAGGCCCGAGGAGCAGAAGCGGTTGACGGTCACGCCCGAGACGCTGACCGGGGCGCCGGCGCGCATCGCCGAGACGCGGGCGACGTTGGAGCCCGTGGTGCCTTCCGGCGCGGCGCAGCCCAGGATCACGTCCTCGACTTCGGCCAGGTCGACCTTGGCGCGTGCGCGCCCATGTCGGCGCCGTGGGTGTCGTTGAACACGCCGCGGAACGCCTTGCCGATCGGCGTACGGGCGGTGGAGACGATTACTGCATCAGCCATTTGAGTTTCCTTCCAGATAGAACCTTGTTGTCGCTTTCCCCCTCCGCACGTCGGCTGGGAGGGGGCGGCGACGAATTGACGTCAGACGCTAGAGAACTTCTTGCCTTCCTGCACCAGCTTCTTGAGCAGCGGGGCAGGTTCCCAGAACGGGTCGCCGGAAGCGTCGCGATACTTCAGCAGCGCGTCGTGGATGGTCTTGAGGCCCACCACGTTGTCGGCCCACCACATCGGGCCGCCGCGATAGACCGGCCAGCCGTAGCCGTTGACCCAGATCACGTCGATGTCGAGCGAGCGCTGGGCCATGCCCTCTTCGAGGATCTTGGCGCCCTCGTTCACCATCGGGTAGAGCGCGCGCTCCAGGATCTCCTGGTCGGAGATGGCGCGGCGCGTGATGCCGAGCTTCTTCGAGGTCTCCTCGATGATCTTCTCGACCTCGGGGTCGGGGATCGGCGTGCGGTCGGGCAGATTGTACTTGTAGTAACCAGAGCCGGTCTTCTGGCCGAAGCGGCCCAGCTCGCAGATCGCGTCGGCGACGTAGCCGGTGTAGCGCACGTTGCGCTTTTCCTTCTCGTTCTTGCCCTGGCGGATGCGCCAGCCCACGTCGTTGCCGGCGAGGTCGCTCATGGCAAAGGGGCCCATCGGGAAGCCGTAGTCGTAGACGACCTTGTCGATCTGCTGGGGAAGGGCGCCTTCCTCCATCATGTAGGCCGACTGGATGCCCCTCATGCGAAGCATGCGATTGCCGACGAAGCCTTCGCAGACGCCGACGAGGACCGGGATCTTGCCGATTTTCTTGGAGAACGACATGACCGTGGCGATGACGTCCTTCTCGGTTGCCTTGCCGCGCACGTTCTCCAGCAGCTTCATGACGTTGGCCGGCGAGAAGAAGTGCATGCCGATCACGTCGCCGGGCCGCTTCGTGTAGGAGGCGATCTGGTTGACGTCGAGGCCGGACGTATTGGTGGCGAGGATGGCGCCGGGCTTGGCGACCTCGTCGAGCTTCTTGAAGACGACTTCCTTCACTTCCATCGTCTCGAACACCGCCTCGATGATGACGTCGGCGTCCTTCAGCGCGTTGTAGTCGAGGGTCGGCGTGATCAGCGCCATGCGCTTCTCGACGTCTTCCGCCTTCATGCCGCCGCGCTTGGCGGTGTTCTCGTAGTTGGTGCGGATGGTCTTGAGGCCGCGATCCAGCGCTTCCTGGCTGGTCTCCAGCAGGGTGACGGGGACGCCCGCGTTGGCGAAGTTCATGGCGATGCCGCCGCCCATCGTGCCGGCGCCGATGATGCCGCCGGACTTGATCTCGCGCTGCGGCGTGTCGGCCGGGACGTCCTTGACCTTGGCGGCCTCGCGCTCGGCGAAGAAGTAGTAGCGCTGCGCGGCCGATTCCGAAGAGGTCAGCAGCTCGGTGAACAGCTCACGCTCGCGCTTCATGCCCTCGTCGAACGGGAGCTCGACTGCGGCCTGTACCGTCTTGATGATGTTCCACGGCGCCTTGAAACCGCGCGCCTTGCGGGCGATCGACTTCTCGGTCTCGGCGAACAGGTCGGGTGATTCCAGGTTGACGGTGAGGTCGCGGACGCGGCGCAGCGGCGCCTTCTGCGCCAGCAGCATCTCGGCATGGGCGATCGCGCCCTTCAGCAGGTCGCCCTCGACGATCGCGTCGACGATGCCCTTGCTCTTGGCCTCGGGCGCCGGGATGTGGCGGCCCGAGAGCATGGCGTCGAGCGCGTACTTGGCACCGGTGAGGCGCGGCAGGCGCTGGGTGCCGCCGGCGCCCGGCAGGAGGCCCAGATGCACTTCCGGCAGGCCCATGCGCGTGGTCGGGAGCGAAACGCGATAGTGCGCCCCCAGCGCCGTCTCGAGGCCGCCGCCCAGCGGCGTGCCATGCAGGGCCGCCACGATCAGCTTGGGCGAATTCTCCATGGTCGAGATCACGTCGTTCAGGTTCGGCCCCGACGGCGGCTTGCCGAACTCGCGGATGTCGGCGCCGGCGATGAAGGTCCGGCCGCCGCCGATCAGGACGATGGCGTCTACGCTGGAATCCTGGCCGAACGCCTCGACGCCCTCCTTGATGCCGGCGCGGACGGCCGCGGCCAGCGCGTTCACCGGCGGATTGTTGATGGTGAGGATTCCGATGCGCCCCTCTTTGGAGCGTATGACAGCGTCGGACATGGACGTTCTTCCCTGGTGAGATCCGTTTCGGACGGGTGGTCTTAGCAATCTCTGCCTGCCCCGCCCAGCGGCCTCGCGTTTCGCCTTGCGGAGATATGTGCAGTTACACAGCCTAGCTCCTGACAAAGTCAGCCGCTATGCATCGCCGCACAAAAACGAAACTGGGAGGCCTTGAGCCAATGACCAAAGTAATCACCACCCGTCGCAGTCTCCTGCGTGCCGGCGCCGGCGCCGGCCTGATCGTCGCCGCCCCGTCGATCGTGCGTGCCCAGGGGGCGGCCTGGCCCAACAAGCCGATCACCATCGTCGTGAATTTCCCCGCTGGCGGTCTCACCGACGGCATCGCCCGAGCCTTCGGCCAGTCCGTGAGCCAGGCCACCGGCCAGCAGGTGATGATCGACAACAAGCCGGGCGCCAGCGGCAACATCGGCGCGGCCCTCGTCGCCCGTGCACCGGCCGACGGCTACACCTTCCTGCATTCGGTCTCGAGCACGCTCATCCAGAACCGGGTGATGTTCAAGACGCTGGGCTTGTATCCGGCACCTCTTCCGGCGTACTGCCGGTCGTCGTGCACAAGTCGCTGCCGGCCGAGGTGAACGACCTCAAGTCGTTCATCGAGTACGCCAAGAAGAACAAGGTGAACTTCGGCTCGTGGGCGATGGGCTCATCGGCCCACATCTTCGCCCAGACATTGAACGAGAAGTACGGGCTCACCATGGAGGTCGTAACCTACAAGGGCGAGGCGCCGATGTGGCAGGACATGGGGGCGGGCCAGCTGCAGGCCGCCATGGGCAGCCCGCAGGCGATGAACGCGCTGATCGTGAAGGGCGATGTCCGCGGCATCGCGGCGCCGTCGAAGGTGCGCGCCCGCGTATTTCCCAACGTGCCGACCTCGCGCGAGCAGGGCTTCGACGACGATGCCTTCACCGTATCGGGCTGGCTGGCGCTGGCTGCGCCCGCCGCGACGCCGAAGGATATCGTCAAGAGGATGTCCGATCTCTGGGTCGCCGCCGCCGACTCCGAGCCCGGCAAGAAGATGATGGACAGCTTCGCCCTCGTGGAGAAGCCGATGCCCCACGAGGAAGTCATGGCCGACTATGAACGGCTGAAGACGGTCCTCATCCCGCGCATCGTCGCGCTGGGCATGAAGCCCGAGTAGCGATCAGCCCGAGACCCGCTTCAGGGTTTCGTCAAACCAGCGCGCGAGGCCGGTCATGCGGGCGTCCTCGTGCTGCTGGCCCATCAGCTGCAGGCCGACCGGCAGGCCGCCGACGCTCATCAGCGGCAGGGTGACGACCGGCGCGAACAGCATCGAGCTGGGAGCGTTGAACACGAAGTCGCCGGTCGGACGCGGCGCCAGCGGCTGGCCGGGCACGTCTCCGGACCAGACCGGCGCCGGACCGGGGCAGGCGAGCGTGATCGCCGCATCGGCAAGCGGTGCCATCGTTGCATGCATCCGCTGGGCGCTCTGGCGAGCCAGCAGCGCCATGCGATAATCGTCGAGCGACATCGTCTCAGCCTTGGCAAGCGTCGCCTTGGCACGCTCGCTGACGCCGGCCGGATTGTTGTCGACGATGCCGCGCTGTCCCCAGCGATTTTCCCAGCTTGTGACGCCACCGCAGACGTTGCGGCCGTTGGCGATCGACTGTTCCAGCGCCTCGACCCAGGGATGATCCTTGCGGCGGATCAGCTCGACGCCGGCGTCGCGCAGTTGCTTCAGCACGCCGTCGAAGGCGGCCTTGGTCGCATTATCGACCTCGGCCCAGCCCTCGGTCTCCAGCACGACGAGGCGGTTCGGCTTCACGGCGGCGGGCAGCGTCGAGGGACCCATCAGGCCGACCTCGCCGCGATCGCCGCCGGCGCGCCGGGCAATCTCGATCGCGACCTGCCACATGTCCTGCAGCGAATTGGCGTGCGGCCCGTGCGTGCTCTGGCTCGTCGCCTGGCGCTCGCCGCGATTGATGCCACCCTGCGTCGGCTTCAGCGCGTAGTTTCCGCAATAGGCGGCGGGGCGGATGATCGAGCCGCCGACCTGCGTGCCGATGGCGGCCGGCACCATGTTGGCGCCGACGGCAGCGGCCGAGCCGGAGGAGGAGCCGCCCGGCGTACGCGTCGCATCGAACGGATTGGTCGTGGCGCCGGGATGCGAGCCGCCCAGCTCGGCCGTCACCGCCTTGGCGAGGATGATCGCGCCCGCCTGGCGCAGCGCCCAGACGGCGGCATTGTCGCGCTTGGGGAAGTTGCCCTTGAAGGCCTCGCAGCCCATCTGGGTCGGCATGTCCTTCGTTTCGAGCAGGTCCTTGATGGCGAGCGGCATGCCGTCGATGGCGGAAAGCGGCTTGCCTTCCTTCCAGCGTGCGGTGCTGGCGTCGGCTGTTTCACGGGCGCCCGCTTCGTTGATCGCCGTGAATGCCTTCACCACCGGCTCGCGCGCCGCCACCGTCTCCAGGCAGCGTTCGAGATAGGCGCGCGGCGTGTCGCTGCCGTCGGCGAAGCGCTTCGTGAAATCCTTGTACGCGGTCATTGCTGGTCGGTCCTCTGTGGATTGGCTATCGAATATGATTCAAGGGTCCTTCGCTGCGCTCAGGATGACACCATTTTTTTCAGCGGCGCACTGCGCAAGCCCCAGCAACTTTGTCATCCTGAGCGCAGCGAGGGACCTTTGCTTCGTTCGTCGTGGCTCGGCAGACCGACCCTAGCATGGGACCTCAGCGCACCCGATAGCGCTCGATCGCATCCGGATCGAAGGTGAAGCCGAGGCCCGGACGGTCAGGCACGGCGATATGGCCATCCTCAACCGCGATGGGCTCGCGATAGAGCTTCGACGTCCACGGCATGTATTTGAGCCAGGTCGCGTTGGCGAAGGCGCCGAGCAGGGCGATGCTCTGCTGGGTGAAGAGATGGTTCGAGATGGCGATGTCGTGCGCTGCCGCGAGGTGCGCCACCTTCACGAACTCGCTGACGCCGCCGACGCGACCGAGGTCGGCCATCCAGATGTCGGCCGCGCCGTGCGCCAGCATCTCGCGGAAGCCGTAGCGCGTCGCTTCGGTCTCGCCGCTGGCGATCGGCGTGTCGAGCGCCGCCGCGACCCTCGCCGAGCCGCGATGGTCGTAAGGTGCGACGGGCTCCTCGAACCAGGTGAGATCGAATTCCTCGAGCTTCCGGCCGAGCCGGATCGCATGGTCGGCCGTGAAGCCACGGCTGGCGTCGCACATCAGCGACACTTTCGGACCGATCGCCTTGCGAACCTCTGCGACGCGCTCGACGTCTTCTTCGACATGCGCCTTGCCCACGCGCATCTTCACGCCGCGAAAGCCCTCGGCCACGTAACCGGAAGCTTCCTTCGCCAGCTCGTCGGGCGTCGCCGACAGCCAGAGTCCAGCGCTGGAATAGACCGGGATGCGATCGTGGGCGGCGCCCAGCATGTGGGTGACGGACTGGCCGAGCGCTTTGCCCTTGGCGTCCCACAGTGCGGTGTCGACGCCCGCGAGGCCGAAGACCGTCACACCCTTGTGGCCGAGGAAATAGAGCTCGCGCCACATCCGGTCCCAGAAGCGTTCGGCGTAGCGGATGTCCTCGCCGACGAGGGCAGGCTTCAGACTGTCGACCATTGCGCGCAACACCTCGATCCGCCGTCCGCCCAGGGTGAAGAGGAAACTCTCGCCCGTTACGCCGACGTCGGTGTCGACGAAGATCAGAACGCAGCCGATGCGGTCGTTGCTGACGCCGCTGGAATTGCTTCGACGAGAACGGTCCTGAGATCGGTGACGCGCATCGCTTCTGTTCCTCCAGGATCGGCTGACTCGAAAAAGGTTGCGTCACGAAAGTGTGTGACCAGCGCGATGAACCGGCGCCGAAGCAAGTGCGTACCATACAACGACAAGGCTGCAAGAGATGCGGTCCTGTCAGGCCTTCGGCGAGCGCGCCGCCGTCGGTCGCAACACATGAAGAATCATTCAACTGGAGAAAACCTATGCTCAAGCGTCATACGCTGATTGCAGCCGCGGCCCTGTGCGTTCTGTCCACGGCCCCCGCCTTCGCCCAGACAATGGCTCCCGCCTCCGGCACGGCCTCGACTCCGGCCAATCCGATGGTCGGCGGCGCGCCGATGTATGCCAACAAGAACATCGTCGAGAACGCTGCTGCCTCGAAGGACCACACTACGCTCGTTGCGGCGGTGAAGGCGGCGGGCCTCGTCGAGACCCTCCAGGGTCCAGGCCCGTTCACGGTCTTCGCGCCGACGGATGCGGCCTTCGCCAAGCTTCCGGCGGGCACGGTCGATATGCTGGTGAAGCCCGAGAACAAGGCCAAGCTCACCAAGATCCTGACCTGTCATGTGGTGGCCGCCAATGCGATGTCGCCGGCGATCGCCAAGATGATCGCCGACGACAAGGGCACGCACCCCGTCAAGACGGTCGGTGGATGCGTCCTGCAGGCGAAGATGATGGGCGACAAGATCACGCTCACTGACGAGAACGGCAACGTCGCTCGAACGGCGTCATCCACGTGATCGACACGGTCCTCCTGCCGAAGGGCTAGGACGTCCCCCAATCCTTCGCAGGACGGCAGCGGCGGGGCTTTTCCCCGCCGCTGTCATTTGCGCTAGGGTATCCGCATCCATTCGTCCGGGCGTCCGTTGTCCGGAATGCGCCCGAGTCGGTGCACGATGTTGTTGGAGGCGGATACATGGTCACGAAGCGACCGCGCATCGAGGGATTCGCCATCATTTCCAGCGAGGGCATGATCGCGGCTTCGGATGGCTCGTTTCCGGAGAACCTCAAGATTCCGGCAGACCACAAGTTCTACCAGGACTCCGTCGATCGGGCCGCCGCCGTCGCCAACGGCCGACACTCGTCCGAGGGGGGGCCTAAGGAAGCAGCGCGCCGGCGCATCATCCTGACGCGGCGGGTCGAGCGGGTGATCGCCGATCCCGACAATGCCAACGCCGTGCTCTGGAACCCGGCCTCGGCTCCGTTCGAGGAGGCATGGCTCAAGCTCAACCTCGAGAACGGCACCCTGGCCGTCGTCGGTGGTACCGACGTGTTCGGCCTGTTCCTCAACATCGGCTACGACTCGTTCTTCCTCACACGTGCCGACGCCAGCGTCCCGCGCGGCCGCCCGGTCTTTCCCGGCGTCGGCAGGAATGCGACGCCCGAAGAAGTGCTGCAGAAGCATGGCATGGTCCTGCGCGAAACGCGCATGCTCGACGCCGCCACCAATACGCGGGTCGAGGAGTGGGTCCCGAAGGGCTAGAAGTCGACGACCAGCCCGTCGTGCGCCGCTTCGAGCGCGATTTCGGAACCGCGGCCCAGGAGCTCGGCGCTCATGTGAGTGACGATCGTAGATGGTTGACCAGCGTGGTGTAGTCGATGTGGTACTTCATCACCTTGTCGAAGAAGTAGGCCTCGCAGATGAAGAGGTCGGCGTCGCGGGCCGCGGGGATCAATTCCTCCACCCATTCGGTGTCGCCCGAATAGGTGAGCACCTTTCCTTCGGTCTCGATGCGCAGGGCGTAGGAGGGGGCTCCGCTATAGTGGTTCATCAGGTAAGGCGTGACGGCGAGCCCGTTCGTCTCGACCCGCTCATGCAGCTCCAACTCGCGGATCTCCAGTTCGAACTTGCGCTGCACCTGGGTCGAGCCCGCGAACATCGCCTCCATGATCGTCATGAGACGGTCGCGAAACCCAGGCGGACCGGCCAGCAGCAGAGGCGCGGTGCGGCGGCTGACGAGCTGGGCGTCGAGCAGGAAGAAGGGCAGGCCTGCGAAATGATCGCCGTGCAGGTGGCTCACCAGCACCGTCGAGATCGCATTGGGCTCGACCTCCCATTTGCGGATGGCGACCATGGAGGAGGCACCGCAGTCCACCAGCAGGTTGCCGTGCGCCATGCGCTCGAGGTGGAAACAGGTATTGAACCGTCCGCCGCTGCCGAAGGCATCGCCGGAGCCGAGGAACTGGAGCCGCATGGATTAGGGTGCCTGCTCCAGGCTCGAGACCGAGTTGGTGAGCGTGGTGCGGCGCATGTCGCGCACTTCGGCCGAATTGAACCGGCGGGCGCGGTGCATGGTGGCGCGGTTGTCCCACATTACCAGGTCATGCGGCCGCCACACATGGGCATAGACGAACTGCCGTTGGGTGGCGTGCTCGGTGAGGTCACGCAGGAAGGCGCGCGCCTCGGGCATCGGCCAGCCCTCGATGCCGCCGGCATGGCTGGCGAGATAGAGCGACAGGCGGCCCGAGCCGGGATGGCGGCGCACGAGACGCTGGCGCACCGGCGCCCACTTCACGCGCTCGGCCTCGGTGAAGTCTTCGAAGCCCAGCATGCCGCGCGAGAAGATCTGGCTGTGCAGGCAGATGAGATCGTGCACCTCCCGCTTCTCGGCGTCGCTCAGTGCATCGTAGGCCGCGCGCATGTCGGCGAATTCCGTGTTGCCGCCGGCCGACGGGATCGTGCGCGCCGACAGCAGCGAATAGAGGGCCGGTACGTCCTTGAACGAGCTGTCGGAGTGCCAGAGCTGGTTGCCCAAGCTGAACAGGCGGCGGCGGTCGTCGCGCGCAAGCACGTTGCCGTGGCGGTCGAGATTGGAAATGTCGTTCAGGTCCATGCTCATGCGCCGTTCCTCCGGCGGCATGATGTCTCCGGTGGCCTGTTCGAGCGGCCCGAGCTGGCGGCTGAAGGCGAGCTGGCTCTCGTCGTCGAGCTTCTGGTCGCGGAACACCAGCACGCCGTACTGGTTCATCCCGTCGTGGATGAAGGCGACTTCCTCGTCGCTGAGGCGATGGGTGAGGTCGATGCCCGAGACTTCGCCGGCGAAGAACGGACGGTCCTGCGGATCGAGGGGGCGAATGGCTTTGCTCATGGTCCCGAGAGGCTAGCCCGGAAGCCGATGAACCGCGAGGCGCGACGGCGGCATTTTGCTATGTTGGCTCGCAATGCAGCATGACCCGTCCGTTCCGCCGCGCCGCAACATCGGCAAGGCGGAGCTCTTCTTCGGCTTCCTCAAGATCGGACTTCTGGGCTTTGGCGGCATCGCGCCGTGGGCACGCCATATCATCGTCGAGGAAAAGCGCTGGCTCACAGATCGGGAATTCGCCGAACTCCTGGGCGTCGGGCAGGTGCTGCCCGGCCCGAACGTGATGAACGCTTCCATCCTCATTGGCGACCGCAACCAGGGCCTGATCGGCGTGGTGCTCTGCCTGCTGGGGCAGTTGGTGATGCCCCTCATTATTGTGGTGGCACTCGCCGTCTTCTACGACCGCGTCGCCTCGGTGCCCGAGGTCAACGCGGCGCTGATCGGGGCGGCGGCCGCCTCCGCCGGCCTGGTGCTGGGTACGGCGCTGAAGATGGTGCGCAACATCCGGCCGACCCTGCTGCCGCTCGGCATCGGCGCGGCGGGCTTCGCGGCGATCGGCCTGCTGCGCTGGCCGCTGGTGCCCGTCGTGCTCGTGCTGGTACCGCTGGCCATCGCCGCCACCTGGCTGGGGCGCCGCAAATGACCGGCGTGCTCGTCGAACTGGCCCGCACGTTCGCGACCCTTTCGCTGGTCTCGATCGGCGGCATCAACGCGCTGCTGCCCGAGATCCACCGGCAGGTCGTCGACGTCCATGGCTGGATGACCGACCAGGCCTTTGCCAGCGCCTTCGCCATCGCCAATGCCTCGCCCGGTCCCAACATCATCTTCGTCAGCCTGATCGGCTGGCAGGTCGCGGGTCTGCCGGGCCTGCTGGTCTCGACGCTCGCCATCCTGATTCCGTCCAGCACGCTCGCCTATTTCGCCGGCCGTGCCCTCACGCGCTGGTCACATCATCCGGCCGTCGCGGTACTGCGCGACGCGCTGATCCCCGTCGCGCTCGGCCTGATGCTGGCCTCCGGCGTTTCCATGATGCGTACCGTCGACCGCGACGTCGTCACGGTCCTGATCAGCCTTGCGACGGCCGCCTTCGTCTATACGACCCGTCGCAATCCGCTGTGGGCGCTGGCGGCAGGCGCACTCGTCAACGTGGCGGCGCTGCATCTCTTCTAACTGTCGTCGTGAGCGAAATAGCTGTCGTCCGGAGCGCAGCGAAGGGCCTTGCGGAACGACCGAAGTACACCTTAACGAACGCCAGATCGTTCGCTTCGCTCAGGATGACAGCGGAGCAGGCCGCACCTTCGGCAGTTCCGACCACTCGCGGAACAGGCGGCCGTTGTCCTGGTCGAAGAGTTCGTCCAGCACCTTCGACGACTGGATGCGCTCGACGCGGAAGTTGCGATAGCCGTTGCGCAGCTCGCACCACGCGCCGACCAGCGTGACGTCGACATAGTAGGCCATGGCGATCGGCCAGACGGTGCGGTTGGTTCGCCGGCCCTTCTCGTCGACATAGGCGATGTGGAGTTTGCGGCTGTCGCGGATCGCGCTCCGCACGTCGGCAAGATCGACTCCCTGGGGTTCGACCGTGTCCCCGGGCGAGACATAGACCGGCGTCTCGGTGAGTTGGCGGCGCAGCGCCTCCGGCAGCACCACCGTCACCTTGGAGAAGACGCTGTCGGCAGCCTCCTGCAGCTTGGTGTCACGCAAACGTCGAACGAGGCGGGCGCCGATGGCGATGGCTTCCACCTCGTCGGCGGTGAACATCAGCGGTGGCAGGTCGAAACTCTTGCGCAGCACGTAGCCGATGCCGGCGGCCCCATCGATCGGGACGCGGCGAGCCTGCAGGGTGGCGATGTCGCGATAGATGGTGCGGGGCGTCACTTCGAGTTCGCGCGCGATCGTTGCGGCGGTCACCGGCCCTGTGGCGGTGCGCAGATGCTGGATGATGTCGAACAGGCGATCGGAGCGTCGCATCAGGCCCATTTTATGGGCCTATTTCACTGCTGACACAACGTTGTCAGGAGGGCGTCGCTAGGGTGTCCGATCTTCCGGAGCGATGGAGAAATTGGTGCCCCGAATAGATACATCCATACCGCGCGTGCCGGCGCTCACCCCGGTCGCTCAACGCAACACGGTGCCGACCCAGCCGGTCTTCCGCGCCGACGACTTGGCCTATGTCTCTGGCCTGCCGCCGATGAATCCAGAGACCGGCGCCTATGACACCCTGCCGATCGACGCGCCGCCGCGGCGGATGCTCGACCATCTAAGATCGTGTTGGGAGCCGACGGGCTCGGCGTTGAAGCGCCTCGTGAGGCGCAACGTCTCCTGTTCGAACCCGGCCTATTTCGCGGCCATCGAGATGGGTCCCAAGTATTTCGGCGCTCCCAGGCCGGCGCGCATCTTCATGTACACCTTGGGCTGGTTAGGGCCCTTCGATCTCGGGATCCACCGTGTCGCCCTCACGAACTAGGCAAGCCCTCGTCGGAACGGTGCTGCTCGCGGCGTCGGCCGTGGCCTATTCCAGCGGCGGCTTCTACACCCGGCTGATCGACCTCGACGCCTGGACGATGCTGTTCTGGCGCGGTCTGTTCGGCGGAATGTTTCTGGCCGGCATGGTGGCCTGGCGGGAGCGGGGGCGGGTCGGGTCGGCGGTTTTCGCGATCGGCCGCGACGGGCTGCTGATCGCGCTCGGCTCTGCGCTGGCGACGGTGTGCTTCCTGAATGCGCTGCGCCTCTCGACGGTGGCGGACGTGCTCGTGATCGATGCCACGATCCCCTTCGTGACGGCGGGCATCGCCTGGCTGGTGCTTCGAGAGCGCGAGGACTGGGTCACGCTGGCTGCGACCATTGCCGCCGCGGGCGGCGTCGCGATGATGATGGGCGCGGTCGGGGCGGAGGGCCGCCTGCCGGGTAACCTGCTTGCCTTCGGCATGGTCGTGCTGATGTCGTGCGTGCTGGTGTTGATCCGGCGCCATCCTGGGGTGAGCATGCTGCCGGCGGTCGGCCTCTCGGCGTTCCTGTGCGCGCTGATCGTGTTGCCCTTCGCGCGGCCGCTCTCGGTGAGCGGGGAGGAGCTGTTGCTGCTGGCGTTGTTCGGGGCCAGCCAGTTCGGTCTCGGCCTGTTGCTGCTGGCACTGGGCACGCCGCTGGTTTCGGCGACGCGCGGTGCGCTGATCGGCGTGCTGCAGACGCCGCTCGGAACCCTCTGGGTCTGGCTGGCCTTCGGCGAGACGCCGGGGCTTGCCACGCTGGGCGGCGGCTTCATTGTCGTCGCGGC
>LNFM01010488.1_pt1 | contig 13022 bp, 8 predicted proteins | sample 596031 | NCBI WGS metagenome assembly LNFM01 (sample SAMN04254537, study PRJNA301005) | activated carbon metagenome | isolation source: dual media filters at the Ann Arbor, Michigan drinking water treatment plant | place: USA: Ann Arbor
GCGCCATTAACAGAGGCTGATCACCGGCGGAGTCGCGACGTCGGTGCCGAGAATCAGCGACTGGCTGTGCGTCGGCCCGCCGATTGGCTAAACGTACAGTGAGACTCAAATAAGTCGGATACGCATGTAGAACTGTCTGCGGATCATCTGCGGACGCGGGTTCGATTCCCGCCGCCTCCACCACTCCCTCCTCGTGCCCGACTGTTCCTGTCGGGCATTTTTTCGTCCGTTGTGTGCGCGCGCACGCCCCCACTGCAATCTTGGACAGCGCAGCGACCGCGGGACGCTTCCAGCGAAAGCACCCTACCGCCGTGGCCTGATCGACCTCACAGGAAGACCCCACCGCGGCCGTTGCGCAAAGCGGAAACGTGATCCCCGTCAGACAAGGCACGGGTCAACCCGGGCAGTCTTGCATCGCCTCGAAATCCCGCAGCGAATGGCGAACGGATCTGACGCGTCACGTGAACTCAACACCTGCCCCCGCCGATGCGGCTACGGCCAGCGATTCGGCACCTGCGAGGTTGCGGGCGCCGATCCGAGTCCTTGTCGTCGACGATGACCCGCTGTCGCGCAGCTTCCAGACCCACCTGCTGTCCCTGCTCGGTCACAAGGCGCAGGCCCAGGGCGACTCCACCCAGGCGTTGAGTCAGGCGCTCAGCGGCGAGTTCGACATTCTGATGCTCGACCTGGGCATGCCGGGCCTCGATGGTTTCGAGGTGCTGCATCGCCTGCGCGAGCATGAGGCGCAGGCCAAGCGCCGCCCGCTGGCGGTGGTCGCGGTCACCGGCTACGCATCGGAGAGCGATCGATTGCGCTGTCTGGTTGCAGGCTTCAACGATCACCTGGCCAAGCCGATCCAGGCGGCCACGCTCAGTGCCACGCTGGAACGCGTCCTCGGCGAAGCCGCGGCAAGCGAGATCGACCCCACCAACTCGGACGTCTCACGACTGCGCGCCACCGTGCGCCGGCTCAATGAGAGTCGTCCCGGTGATCGCAGCTTTGCGCCTACGGTGACCGAGTCGTTCGCGCTGCGCTCGGCGCAACTGCTCGAAGCGCTGCGCCGCGCCCAGCAGCAGCGCGATGCCTCGTCGATGGTCCGCACGGCCCAGGCTTTGAAGGCGAGCGCTGAGTTCATGGGCGCGCTGCGGCTGGCGCAGATGTGCCTGCAGCTGGAGCATCCGGCGCTGCAAGGTGATTGGCAAGCGGTGGAAGCGGCACTCGGCCACATGACGGACGAGCATCAGGTGGTGCTTACGCTGCTGTTCGAATCGACCGGCAAGTGAACGACGGACAGCTGCGCATGTCGCAATCGTCGCTGCACACTGCCATCGAGGATGAGCGTGAAGCGGAAGCGGCGCGCAAGATCGACTTGCTGTTCACCCTGGCGGCGGTGGCCGAGACCACCGCCAGCCTAGTGCTCATCACCGACGCGCAGGATCGCATCGAGTGGGTGAATCCGAGTTTCACGCGCGTCACCGGCTGGACACTCGACGAGGTGGAGGGCCTCACACCGCGAGAGGTGCTCAACCGCAGCGACTCCGAGCAGTCGCCCGAGTGGGAAGCGGCGCGCACCCAGCGACTGCGTGGCGAGCCCGTCGACAATATCGAGATCAAGCTGTATCGAAAGAACGGCCAGCCGTACTGGGCGCTGGTCGAAGTGCGGCCGATGCCCGACGAAACCGGCACTGTCAGGCGCTATCTGCACCTGCAGACCGATACGACGGAACGGGTGCTGGCAGAAAGGCGGGCCAAGGAGACTTACCGCTGGCTGCAGCTGGCCGGCAGCGTGCTCGGGCTCGGCTTGTGGCACACCAGCCTGCCGGACGGCGCGATGCTGTGGGACGCTAATCTGAAGAGCATCTTCGGCCTGCCGCCCGACGCTGCGACCCCCACGTTCCAGGAATTGCTCGATCGCTACGTCCTGCCGGAAGACCAGGCCGTTGTGCGCAGGACCACGCGGGACATCCCGGAAGCAGGCGCCCATACCGAAGCGGAGTTCCGCATCCGTCGCGCAGACGGCGCGATCTGCACTGTCGTCTCGCGTCAGGCATGCATCGAGCACGAGGAGGATGGACAGCCACGCCGCATGCTGGGCGCCGTGCTTGACGTGACGGAAGCGCGCAACACCACGCTGCGCCTGCGCGACGCACTGCGCCGACTGCGCCTGGCGGCCGAGGCAAGCGGCATCGGCGCATGGGAGCGCGATCTCGTCACCGACGAGGGAGTCTGGGATCCGACCATGTTCACGCTGCAGGGTCTGCTGCCGTCGGAACGCGCGCCCTCCAGCGGCGAGGTGCTGCAAATGGTCCACCCCGAGGACCGCGGCGTGGTCGAGCGAGCGTGGCAACGCATGATCGACGAGCTGCGCCCGGTCGAGTACGAGTACCGCATCGTCAAGCCGGACGGCGGGATCGTGCACATGGTCACGCGCGGGGTGGTCGAGCGTGATCCCGACGGTGCGCCCTGGCGCGCCATCGGCACCGCCATCGATGTCACCCACCTGCGCCAAGCCGAACACGAGCGCGATGAGCTCGCGCGTCGCATCGAGCTTGTGGCCGACGCCGTCGGCCTCGGCATCTGGGAGCTGGAGCCGCAGCTGATGCGGGTGCGCTGGAACGATCGCATGTATGCGCTCTACGGCCACACCCGCGAATCGTTCATTCCGCGCAAGTGGATCGAGGTCGTCCACCCCGAGGACCGCACGCTGGCCCAGCAGGCGCTGGAACGCGCATCGATCGCGGGTGGACCGTTCAACATCGAGTTCCGCGTCGTTCATCCCGACGGCAGCGCCCGCTGGCTCGCGTCGCGCGGCCGCGGCGAAATGTGCATGAACGGCAACGTGGCGCGGGTGGTGGGCGTGAACTGGGACATCACCGAGCGCGTGCAGATGGAGCAGAGCGCGCTCGCCGCCGAACGTACCGCACGTGACCTGCTTGATCGCATGATGCTGGCCACCAGCGCGACCGGACTCGGGGTCTGGGAGCACGTGGTCGCCGATGGCGAACTGATCTGGGACCCGCAGATGTATCAGCTGTTCGGGCGCCAGCCGGCCGACGGCGTGCCGCACGACATCTGGCGACAGTCGGTGCACCCCGATGATCTGCCGGGCGTCAATGCCGCCGTGGCAGATTCGATGCACAGCGGGCGCCGCTTTGAAGCCGAATTTCGCGTGCTGTTGCCGGACGGCAGCTTGCGCTGGATCGCCGGGCGCGGCCTGCTGCGCGATGGCGTGGCCGGCCGCTCGCTGCTCGGCGTCAACTGGGACATCACCGAAAGACGCCAGGCCGAGTCCGCGCTGCGTGCGAAGGATTCAGCCGAACGCGCGAGCGCGGCCAAGAGCGAGTTCCTGTCGCGCATGAGCCATGAGTTGCGCACGCCGTTGAACGCGATTCTCGGCTTCACCCAGTTGCTGCAACTCGACGGTCGCCAGCCGCTCAACAGCGAACAGGTCGAGCGCGTCGACCACATCCGCCAGGCCGGCTGGCACCTGCTCGACCTGATCAACGAAGTACTCGACCTGTCGCGCATCGAAGCGGGGGCCGCACGCATCGACATCCACCCGGTGGTCGTGCGCGACGTGCTCGACGAATGCCTGACGCTGATCGAGGCCGACGCATCGCTGCGGCGCGTGCAACTCGGCCTGCATGTCCGCAGCACCGCGGCCTCCATGGTGCTGGCCGATCGCACGCGCCTGAAACAAGTCATGCTGAACCTGATGTCCAATGCGGTGAAGTACAACCGCGAACGCGGCCGCGTCGACATCGAAGTCTCTTCGGTGCAGCCGGGCTGGTGCACGATCGCCGTGCGCGACACCGGACATGGCATCAGCGCCACCAAAATGGACAAGCTGTTCCAGCCCTTCAACCGGCTTGGCCTGGAGTCGGCCAAGATCGAAGGCACCGGCATCGGCCTGACGATCGCTCTGAAGCTGGCCGAACAGATGGGCGGCCGGCTTGAGGCGTCAAGTGAACCTGGGGTGGGCAGCGAATTTCGCCTGACGCTGCGTTCGGCGCCCGGCGCCACGCTGCTGTCACCCTCGGCATCAGTGCCTGTTGCAGCCACATCGCCCAGCGCCGGTGCGACTGACGGTGCAGAGGACGTGCAAGTCCGGCACGATGTCTGCGGCTCGGTGCTCTACGTCGAAGACAACCAGCCGAACATGGAGCTGGTCCAGCAATTTCTGCTGTATCGCCCGGGCGTGTCGCTGTTTCCGGCGCCCGACGGTGCCAGCGCACTGGTCATGGCCCCCGTGTGTCAGCCGGATCTCATCCTGCTCGACATGCGATTGCCGGACACCACGGGACTCGCCCTGCTGCGCGAAGTACGGCGCTTGCCGGGCCTGGCACACGTGCGTTCCGTCGCGCTGTCTGCCAACGCGTCGCCCAGCGACATGGCGGAGGCGCGCAACGCCGGTGTCAGGGAGTACTTGACCAAGCCACTCGGCATCGTCGCGTTCCTGCGCTGCATCGACAGCTTGCTCGCTGACGCGAAGTAGCAGCCGCCCCAAGACTGCCGTTTCGGCACCGCTTCATACCCGCCTCGACGCAAGGGGCTCCCGGCGGTGCGATCCGACGACGTCCCCGCGATGCGCGCCGCATCCATCGCGATTGACAGCCATCAAGTTCAGCCAGCGCACACGAGGGACTATTCGCCTCGAACGGTTGCGCAAGATGGCAGGCCATTGCACCAGTTGGCATTGCCACAAGGAGACGAGGAGACATGTTCCAGATCCGCATGCATGGCCGCGGTGGGCAGGGCGTGGTGTCCGGTGCCGAGATGCTCTCGGTGGCCGCATTCCTCGAAGGCCGATACGCGCAGGCGTTCCCGAGTTTCGGGTCGGAGCGCATGGGCGCACCCGTGATGGCGTTCTGCCGCATCGACGACAAGCCGATCCGCCTGCGCGAGCCGGTGATGGCACCGAATGCGCTGATCATCCAGGACCCGACGCTGCTGCATCAGGTCGACCTGTTCAGCGGCCTGCAACCGGGCGGCACGATCATCATCAACGCCACCCGCAGCCTCGAGCAGCTCGGCCTGGGCGAACTGGCGGCAAGCGGCCAGCGCTACCGGATCATCACCGTACCGGCCACCGATCTGGCGATGAAGCACGTGGGGCGCGCGGTGCCCAACGTGCCGCTGATCGGCGCCTTCGCCGCCCTCACCGGCCTGCTCGCGCTCGACTCGGTGATCGCCGCGATCCGCGACAAGTTTCCCGCCCGCATTGCCGAGGGCAATGTCGCCGCCGCGCGCGCGGCCCATGAACTTGCCCTGAGCGAGGCCACCGATGCTCAAGCAAACTGAAGGCTCACAGGCAGTGGCCGAAGCGATCGGCCTGTGCCGGCCGCAGGTGATCTGCGCCTATCCGATCACGCCGCAGACGCACATCGTCGAAGGCCTGGGCGAGATGGTGAAAGATGGCTCGCTCGCCGATTGCGAGTTCATCAACGTCGAAAGCGAGTTCGCTGCGCTGTCGGTGGCGATCGGCTCATCAGCCACCGGCGCACGCACCTATACCGCCACCAGCAGCCAGGGTTTGCTGTTCATGGCCGAGGCCGTCTACAACGCCGCCGGCATGGGCCTGCCGATCGTGATGACGATCGGCAATCGCGCGATCGGCGCGCCGATCAACATCTGGAACGATCACTCCGACAGCATGTCGATGCGAGACGCCGGCTGGATCCAGCTGTTCGCGGAGACCAACCAAGAAGCGCTCGACCTGCACATCCAGGCGTTTCGCCTGGCCGAGGAACTGTCGTGCCCGGTGATGGTGTGCATGGACGGCTTCATCCTCACGCACGCCTACGAGCGCGTCGACATGCCGACGCAGGCGCAGGTTGATGCCTATCTGCCGCGGTTCGAACCGCGCCAGATGCTCGATCCCGCCGAGCCGGTCAGCATGGGCGCGATGGTCGGCCCGGAAGCGTTCACCGAGGTGCGCTATCTCGCGCATCACAAGCAGATGCGCGCGCTGGAACTGATCCCGCAGCTCGCGGCCGAGTTCAAGGCGCAGTTCGGCCGCGATTCGGGCGGCCTGCTGCGCAGCTACCGGTGCGAGGACGCCGAGACCATCGTCGTCGCCCTCGGCTCGGTCAACGGCACCGTGCAGGAAGCAGTCGATGCGCAACGCGAAGCGGGTGCCAAGGTCGGCTCGGTCAGCATCGGTGCGTTCCGTCCGTTCCCGCTCGTCGCGCTGCGCGAAGCGCTCAAGGGCGCCCAGCGGGTCGTGGTGTTGGAAAAGAGTCTGGCGGTTGGACTGGGCGGCATCGTCAGTGATGGCGTACGCAAGGCGCTGTCCGGCATCGTGCTCAAGGGCTACACCGTGATCGCCGGCCTCGGCGGGCGCGCCATCACGCGCGATTCGCTGATGAAGCTGATCGATGCTGCCGCCCGCGACGAACTGGAAGCGGTGACCTTCCTCGATCTGAACCACGAGGCGGTCGATGGCGAACTGCTGCGCGAGTCGCACAGCCGCCGCACCGGCCCCACCGCCGAAGCGATCCTGCGCCAGATGCGCACGGTCAGCTCGCGCGTGGCCGGCTGAACGAGGAACGTTGCAATGAACATCACCACCCAGTCGGTCAAGTTCTACCAGACGGGCACCTTCACCGTCGGCAATCGCCTGCTCGACGAGAGCGAGCGCTCGGTGCAGTCGAACATGCGCCGCACCAATTCGCTGAACTCCGGCCATCGGGCCTGTCAGGGTTGCGGCGAAGCGCTCGGCGCCCGTTATGCGATCGATGCCGCGATGCGCGCCACCGACAACCAGCTGATCGCGGTGAACGCTACCGGCTGCCTCGAGGTGTTCTCCACGCCGTATCCGGAAACATCGTGGCAGATCCCGTGGATCCATTCGCTGTTCGGCAATGCGTCCGCGGTCGCCAGTGGGGTCGCCGCGGCGCTGCGCCGGCAGGGCAAGGACCACGTGCGCGTGATCGCGCAGGGCGGCGATGGCGGCACCACCGACATCGGCTTTGGCTGCCTGTCGGGGATGTTCGAGCGCAACGATGACGTGCTCTACATCTGCTACGACAACGAGGCCTACATGAACACCGGTGTGCAGCGCTCCAGCGCCACACCAATGGCGGCGCGCACCGCCACCACGCCCGCCGTCGGCAGTGCGCCCGGCAACGTCGCCGGCACCGGCAAGAACGTGCCGCGCATCGCCATGGCTCACGGCATTCCCTACGTCGCCACCGCCAGCGTGGCCGACCTGCACGATCTCGAAAACAAGGTCACGCGGGCGATGGCGATCCGCGGCTCACGCTACATCCATATCCACGTGCCGTGCCCGCTCGGCTGGGGCTCGGCGCCTGAACTGACGATCGAACTGGCGCGCGCCGCCGTGCAGTGCGGCCTGTTCCCGCTGTTCGAGGCCGAATACGGCGAAGTCACCGGCCGCACCACGATCCGCCGACGCATGCCGGTCGAGGGATATCTGAGCAAGCAGAAGCGCTTCGCTCACCTGTTCTCGCCCAAGCGCGACGAGGCGCGGCTGGCGCAGATCCAGGCCACGGCCGACCGCCACATCCGCGAGTACAAGTTGATCGACGCCGACGAGGCGAGCACGTGATTGCCACCCCGCCCCATTTGTTCCGCTCGCGCGCGCCGATCGCCGCGACACGCACCCGAGGCTGACGCGCATGGACAAACCCTTTGCCATCACGCTCGACCCCGGTTCGTCGCTCGCCAACCACACGGGGTCGTGGCGCACGATGCGCCCGGTCTACGTCGACCGCCTGCCCCCGTGCAACAACGCCTGCCCGGCCGGCGAGGATATCCAGGGCTGGCTGTACCTGGCCGAAGGCGGCGACTACCGCCGCGCCTGGGAAGCGCTGGTCGCCAACAATCCGCTGCCGGCCATCATGGGCCGCGTCTGCTACCACCCCTGCGAGACCGCCTGCAACCGCGCGCAGGTCGACGAGGCGGTCGGCATCCATGCGGTCGAGCGCTTTCTCGGTGACGCCGCGATCGAACACGGCTGGCCGTTGCCGGCGCCGGCCGCAGACACCGGCAAGCGGGTGCTGGTGGTGGGTGCCGGTCCATCCGGCCTGGCCGCCGCGTACCACCTGCGCAAAATGGGTCACGCGGTCGAGATCCATGAGGCCGGCCCGATGACGGGCGGCATGATGCGCTTCGGCATCCCCAAGTACCGCTTGCCGCGCGATGTGCTCGATGCCGAGGTCAAGCGCATCGAAGACATGGGCGTGGTGATCCGCCTGAACACGCGCATCGACGACATCCTGCAGGCCAAGCGCGACGGCAACTTCGACGCAGCCTTCCTCGCGGTCGGTGCGCACATCGGCAAGCGCGCCTACATCCCGGCCGGCGAGGCCGCGCGCATCCTCGATGCGGTCTCGGTGCTGCGCGGCATGGAAGGTGACGACAAGCCGCAACTCGGCCGTCGCGTGCTGGTCTACGGCGGCGGCAACACCGCGCTGGACGTGGCCCGCACCGCCAAGCGGCTTGGCGCCGAACCGATCATCGTCTACCGCCGTACGCGCGAGAAGATGCCGGCGCACGAGTCCGAAGTGCAGGAGGCGCTCGACGAAGGCATCCTGATCCGCTGGCTCACCACCATCAAGCAGGCCACGGATACCAGCTTCACCGTCGAGAAGATGGAACTCGACGACAAGGGCTTCCCGCAGCCGACCGGCGAGGTGGAGACGATCGAGGCCGATGCACTGGTGCTGGCGCTGGGGCAGGATGTGGACCTGTCGTTGCTGTCGCGCGTGCCGGACCTGGCGATCAAGGACGGCGTGGTGCAGGTCGACCGCCAGATGATGACGTCGTACGCGGGGCTCTTCGCCGGCGGCGACATGGTGCCGTCGGAGCGCACGGTCACGGTGGGCGTCGGGCACGGCAAGAAGGCCGCACGCCATATCGACGCCTGGCTGCGCGGTGCGGTCTACACGCCAGCACCGAAACACGAACTTGCCAGCGTCGACAAGCTCAACACCTGGTACTACACCGACGCGCCGCGCCGACTGCAGCCGACGCTGGACCTGGTGCGCCGCGCCTCCACCTTCGACGAAACCGTCGGCGGCCTCACCGCCGACAACGCCCTGTTCGAGGCGCGCCGCTGCCTGTCCTGCGGCAACTGCTTCGAGTGCGACAACTGTTACGGCGTCTGCCCGGACAACGCCGTGATCAAGCTGGGACCGGGCAAGCGTTTCGAATTCAACTACGACTACTGCAAAGGTTGTGGGCTGTGTGCCCACGAGTGTCCGTGCGGCGCAATCCGTATGGAACCGGAACAGACCTGATGCGGCAGCGAAAACAACAGGCCAAGGGAGGCCGCACATGCAATCCACGAACGCCAGGGGCGCCGTAGTCGACGCTGCTCAACTTCCACACGGCGCCGCGCTGCTGCGCGACCCGACGCTCAACAAGGGCACCGCGTTCAGCGTTCGTGAACGCGAGGTGCTCGGTCTGCGCGGTCTGCTGCCACCCAACGTGTGCTCGCAGGAGCATCAGGTCGCACGGGTGCTCGAGAACTTCCGCCGATTGCAGACGCCGCTGGCCAAATACATCCTGCTCGAGGCGCTGCAGGACCGCAACGAAGCGCTGTTTTATCGCGTCGTGTCCGACAACCCCGACGAGATGATGCCGATCATCTACACGCCGACCGTGGGCCTGGCGTGCCAGCAGTTCGGCCACATCTACCGCCGCCCGCGCGGCATGTACATCAGCAGCGCCGACCGCGGCCAGATCGAGCAGGTAATGCGCAACTGGCCGTATCCGGAGGCCGCGATCATCGTGGTCACCGACGGCGAGCGCATCCTCGGCCTGGGCGATCTGGGCACCAACGGCATGGGCATCCCGATCGGCAAGCTGGCGCTGTACACGGCGGGCGCCGGCATCCATCCGAAGCGCTGCCTGCCGGTGATGCTCGACGTCGGCACCAACAACGAGGCACTGCTCAGCGACCCGCTCTATCTCGGCCAGCGCCAGCGCCGCCTGGAAGGCGCCGAGTTCGATGCGATGGTCGAGGAATTCATCGACGCCACCCAGAAGGTTTTCCCCGGCATCCTGGTGCAGTTCGAGGACTTCGCCAATCACAACGCGTTCCGGTTGCTGCACAAGTACCGCGACAGGATCTGCTGCTTCAACGACGACATTCAGGGTACGGCGTCGGTGACGCTGGCCGGCATCTACTCGGCACTGCGCGTGACCGGCAAGCCGATGCGCGAGCAGACTTTCCTGTGCCTGGGTGCCGGCGAGGCAGCCACCGGCATCTCCGACCTGCTGGTCGAGGCGATGCGCGCCGATGGCCTAAGCGAAGCCGATGCGCGCCGGCGTTGCTGGCTGGTCGACTCCAAGGGCCTGGTGGTCGCCAGTCGCACCGGGCTGGCCGAGCACAAGCTGCCGTACGCGCACGAGCATGCGCAGGTGGGCGACTTCCTGAGCGCGGTCAAGGCACTGAAGCCGACCGCGATCATCGGCGTCGGCGCCACGCCCAATACTTTCACGCAAGAGGTGGTCGAAACGATGTGCGCGCTCAATGCGCGGCCGATCGTCTTTGCGCTGTCGAACCCCACGTCGCGTGCCGAGTGCACCGCCGAGCAGGCCTACACCTGGTCGCGCGGCAAGGCGCTGTTCGCCTCGGGCAGCCCGTTCGATCCGGTGACCTATGAAGGCAAGACCTACGTCTCGCGCCAGGGGAACAACTCGTACATCTTCCCGGGCGTCGGCCTGGGCGTGGTGACGATGCGCGCCACCCGCGTGAGCGACGCGATGTTCATGACCGCGGCACAGACGCTGGCGCACACCGTGAGCGAAGCCGATCTCGCGCAGGGCAGCCTGTACCCGGCGCTGTCGCGGGTGCGCGATGTGTCGGCACAGATCGCTGCCGCGGTGGGGGAAGTCGCGCTGCGCGAAGGCGTGGCCCAGGTGCCACGGCCCGGCGACATGCTCGCCTTCATGCGCGCCAGCATGTACGAGCCCAAGTACGAGAGCTACGTCGACTGAGCAGATCAAACGCGCCTTGATCGCGCGCTGCGATGTGCGTTGCAGCGCGCACCGGTGCCTGCGGAGACTTGTTCGGGATACCTCCTTCACCACCACGCCGGCGTGACCGTCGATTGACGGCCATCAAGGGGCGTCCCGCCATGGCCCCTACGGTAGCGATCGATCGGGACCATCGCAGGGTGCACCGCGATGCAACCTGACGCGGCAGACATTCGGAGACACCGTTGGCCCGCCATACGAATCGCAAGGGGATCGATCTGCCACTCGCGGGCGCGCCTGCGTCGCAGATCGACAGCGACGTGCGGATCACGCGCGTTGCCTTGCTCGGGGCCGACTACGTTGGTCTGAAACTGCGCCTGCTCGCGCAACCCGGTGACGAGGTGCTGCGCGGCCAGCCGCTGTACGAGGACAAGTCCACCGGTGGCGTGGTGTTCACCGCGCTGGCTGCGGGCCGCCTCGAGGCGGTGCATCGCGGCGAGCGACGTGCCTTCATTTCGGCGGTGATCGCGGTGGCCGATGACGATGCCGATCCGGCACGCCAGATCGACCTGCCTCAGGTACGCGCCGCGCAGTCCGCCCGCCTCGATCGGGCCCATGTGGTGGCGGCGCTGTGCGAGTCCGGCCTGTGGACCGCGCTGCGCGAGCGGCCGTTCGGCCGCGTACCCGCACCGCAGACTGAGCCGCGGGCGCTGTTCGTGACCGCCATGGACTCGCGGCCGCATGCGCCGCCGGTGGCCGCCGTGCTTGCCGGTCGCGAAGACGACTTTGTGCACGGCGTCGCTGCGCTCTCGCAACTCACCCAAGGCCCGGTGTACGTCTGCAAGGCGGCCGCCACCACGCTGCCGCCGCTCGATGCCGAGGCGGGTCGCGTGCGCGTCGAGGAGTTCGCCGGACCGCATCCGTCCGGCAACGTCAGCTGGCACATCCACACCTTGCATCCGGTCGACCTGGGCAGTCGCGTCTGGCATGTCGGGCTGCAGGACGTGCTGGCGATCGGCCGCCTGCTGCGCAGCGGACGCCTGGATGTCGAGCGCGTGATCTCGCTCGCCGGACCCGGTGTCGTGCAGCCCCGACTGCTGCGCGTCCGGCTCGGTGCCGCGGTGCACGACATCGTCAACGGCGGCCTGCGGCCGGGCGAGCAGCGCGTCATCTCCGGCTCCGTGCTCGACGGTCGCGCTGTCGGCCACGATGCCGATGCGGTGGATGGCTACCTCGGCCGCTACCACGCGCAGATCGCCGTGCTGCCTGAAGGGCGCGGCCGCGAACTGCTCGGCTGGATCGCGCCTGCGCCGGACAAGTTCTCGATCACCGGTGCCGTGCTCGGCGCCTTCCGCCGCAACGAGCGCGCACTGAGCACCACCACCAATGGCTCGCCGCGCGCGATGGTGCCCATCGGCACCTACGAGCGGGTGCTGCCGTTCGACATCCTGCCGACCCTGCTGTTGCGGGCGCTGATCACGCGCGACGATGAACGCGCCCGCCAGCTCGGCGCGCTCGAACTCGATGAAGACGACATCGCGCTGGCCACCTGCGTCTGCCCGGGCAAGTACGAGTACGGCAGCCTGCTGCGCGACGCGCTCACCCGCATCGAGAAGGAAGCCGCATGAAGATCCTCCGCAGCTTCCTCGATCGCCAGGCGCACCACTTCGAGAAAGGCGGACGCCTGGAAAAGTGGTTCCCGCTGTGGGAGGCGGCCGACACCTTCTTCTACACGCCGCCGTCAGTGGCGCGCGGCAGCAGCCACGTGCGCGACGCGATCGACCTGAAACGCATGATGATGCTGGTGGTGATCGCCGCCCTGCCCTGCGTCTTCATGGCCATCTACAACACCGGACTGCAGGCCAACCTGGCGATCGATCCGGCCCAGGCCGCCACGCTGGAGGGCTGGCGCCACGCGGTGATCCGCCTGCTGGGCAGCGGCTATGCACCGTCGAGCCCGATATCGAACCTGGTGCACGGCTCGCTCTACTTCCTGCCGCTGTACGCGGTGACGATGATCGTCGGCCTCACCTGGGAAGTGCTGTTCGCGGTGGTGCGCAAGATCGAGGTCAACG
>LNFM01010489.1_pt1 | contig 13021 bp, 11 predicted proteins | sample 596031 | NCBI WGS metagenome assembly LNFM01 (sample SAMN04254537, study PRJNA301005) | activated carbon metagenome | isolation source: dual media filters at the Ann Arbor, Michigan drinking water treatment plant | place: USA: Ann Arbor
GCTGGGCGCCTGGGGCCTGGGCTGGGAGGTCTGGCTCAACGGCATGGAGGTGACGCAGTTCACCTACTTCCAGCAGGTCGGCGGCATCGACTGCAAGCCGATCACTGGCGAGATCACCTACGGGCTGGAGCGGCTGGCGATGTATCTGCAGGGCGTGGACAACGTGTACGACCTGAAGTGGACCGACACGCTGAGCTACCGCGACGTGTACCACCAGAACGAGGTCGAGCAGAGCACCTACAACTTCGAGCACAGCGACGTCGACTTCCTGCTGGGCGCCTTCGGCGCGCACGAGAAGCAGGCCAGGCACCTGATGGAACAACAGCTCGCGCTGCCCGCGTACGAACAGGTGCTGAAGGCCGCGCACACCTTCAACCTGCTCGACGCCCGCGGCGCGATCAGCGTCACCGAGCGCGCCGCCTACATTGGCCGCATCCGCAACCTGGCGCGCAGCGTCGCGGCCAGCTACCTGGACAGCCGCGCGCGGCTCGGCTTCCCGATGGCGCCGCGCGCCTGGGCCGATGAAGTGACGGCGCAGATCGAACAACAAGCCAGGAAGGCGGCCTGAGCATGAGTGCCAAGAACCTGCTGGTCGAGCTCTTCGTCGAAGAGCTGCCGCCCAAGGCGCTGAAGAAGCTGGGCGAGTCGTTCGGCACGGTGCTGCTGCAGTCGCTGCGCAGCGCCGGCCTGGCCGGCGGCGGCTCGGCGCTGAACGTGTTTGCCACGCCGCGGCGGCTGGCCGCGCACATCAGCCACGTGCTGGCGGTGGCGCCCGACAAGGCGCAATCGGTCAAGCTGATGCCGGTGGCCGTGGGTCTGGCCGCCGATGGCACGGCCACGCCAGCGCTGCTGAAGAAGCTGGCCGCGCTGGGCGCCGACGCCAGCGTGCTGCCGCAGCTGAAGCAGGCGCCGGACGGCAAGGCCGCCGCGCTCTTCTACGACAGCACGGTGCCCGGCGTGACGCTGGCCGCCGGCCTGCAGCAGGCGCTGGACGAGACGCTGGCCAGGCTGCCCATCCCCAAGGTCATGCAGTACCAGCTGCAAAGCGGTGACGGCGCCGACTTCCAGCCCGGCTGGACCAGCGTGCACTTCGTGCGCCCGGCACATGGCCTGGTGGCGCTGCACGGCGCCGACGTGGTGCCGATCAGCGCGCTGGGCCTGAAGGCTGGCCGCCAGACACGCGGCCACCGCTTCGAGGCCCGGGTCGACCCGGTGATGCTGCAGGACGCCGACCACTACGAACAGGTGCTGGCCGAGCAGGGCGCGGTGATCGCCAGCTTCAGCGCCCGCCGCAACGAGATCGTGCGCCAGCTGGCCGCGGCGGCCGCCGCGCAGGGCCTGAAGCCCGTCGACGACGACGCGCTGCTGGACGAGGTGACCGCGCTGGTGGAACGACCCAAGGTGCTGAGCTGCGCCTTCGAGCCCGAGTTCCTGGCCGTGCCGCCCGAGTGCCTGATCCTGACGATGAAGGCCAACCAGAAGTACTTCCCGCTGCTGGACGCGCAGGGGCATCTGACGCACCGGTTCCTGATCGTCAGCAACATCGACCCGGCCGACCCGAGCCGCGTGATCCAGGGCAACGAACGCGTGGTGCGCCCGCGCCTGGCCGACGCCAAGTTCTTCTTCGACCAGGACCGCAAGAAGACACTCGAATCGCGTGTGCCGCTGCTCGACAAGGTGGTCTACCACGGCAAGCTCGGCAGCCAGGGCGAACGCGCCGAGCGCGTGCGCGCCATCGCACACGCCATCGTGAACCAGCTGCGCATGGCGACCGTGCCCTACACGGTGCAGGCGCGCGATGAATTCGACGTGCTCGACAGCAAGGTGCAGCAGGCCGCGCGCCTGGCCAAGACCGACCTGCTGACCGACATGGTGGGCGAGTTCCCCGAGCTGCAGGGCGTGATGGGCGGCTACTACGCGCGCCACGACGGCCTGCGCGACGGCGTCGCCATCGCCATCGAGGACCACTACAAGCCGCGCTTCGCCGGCGACACGCTGCCGCGCAACCACACCGGCACCGTGCTGGCGCTGGCCGACAAGCTGGAGACGCTGGTGGGCCTGTTCGGCGTGGGCCAGCTGCCCACCGGCGACAAGGACCCGTTTGCGCTGCGCCGCCACGCGCTCGGCGTCATCCGCATCCTGCAAGACAACGACATGCCGCTGGACCTGCCGGCGCTGGTGCAGGGCGCGGTGCCGGCCTTCGGCGAGCGCATCACCGACCCCACCGAAGCCTTGCTCGGCTTCTTCGCCGACCGCCTGGCGGTGGCGCTGCGCGAACGCGGCTTCACCGCGCAGGAGGTCGACGCCGTGCTGGCGCTGCGCCCCGCCCGCCTGGGCGATGTGCCGCGCCGGCTGGATGCCGTGCGTGCCTTTGCCGCCATGGCCGAGGCGCCGGCCCTGGCGTCGGCCAACAAGCGGGTGTCCAACATCCTGAAGAAGGCCGACGGTGCGGTGCCGGCGCAGGTGCAGACCGGCCTGCTGCAGGAGAGCGCCGAGCAGGCGCTGGCCGAGGTGCTGGCGGCGATTGCGCCGGTGGCCGACGCGGCCTTCGAGCAAGGCGACTACACGGCGTCGCTGCAGGCGCTGGCGGCGCTGAAGGCGCCGGTGGACGCGTTCTTCGACGGTGTGATGGTGAACGCCGAAGACCCCGCGCTGCGCGGCAACCGGCTGGCGCTGCTGGCCGCGCTGCAGCGCGCGATGAACCGTGTGGCCGACCTGTCGCGCCTGGCGAGCTGACGCTCACCGACGCACGCTGACCAAGGTCCCCCGATGCACACCACCCGGCTCGTCATCCTCGGCCGCGACGGCATCCTCAACGAATACCGCGAAGGCCATGTCGCCGCCGTCGAGGAATGGCAGGCCGTGCCCGGCGCGCTGGAGGCCGTGGCGCGCATCAACCACGCCGGCTGGCACACGGTGGTGGCCACCAATCAAAGTGGCATCGGCCGCGGCATGATCGACATGAGCGCCGTCAACACCGTGCACACGCACATGAACCAGCAGCTGCAGATGCAGGGCGGCCGCATCGACGCGGTGTTCTTCTGCCCGCACACGCCCGAGGACGCCTGCGACTGCCGCAAGCCCAAACCCGGGCTGATGCTGGATATCGCCCGCCGCTACGGCGTCGACCTGGGCAGCGTGCCGATGGTCGGCGACACCGCGCGTGACCTCATCGCCGCGCAGGCCGCCGGCTGCGAGCCGCACCTGGTGCTGAGCGGCCGCGCCGCCAAGCTGACGCCCGAGCAGGTGCAGGCGCTGCTGGACCAGGTGCCCGGCGCGCGCGCCCACGCCAGTCTGGGCGCCTTTGCCGACTTCCTGCTGCAGCGCGACCACCACGCCGATTCCCGCCTCGGGAGCCTGTCTTGATGCGCCTGGTGTGGGGCCTGCGCTCCTTCGTCTTCATGCTGTGGATGGCGGTGACCGTGGTGCCCTGGGCGCTGGCGGTGCTGGTGCTGTCGATCTTCATCCGCGGCAAGCCGCTGTACTGGCCCACGATGCGCTGGCTGAGCGTGGCGATCTGGGGCGCCAAGGTGATCTGCGGCGTGAAGTACCGAGTGCACGGGATGGAGCACCTGCCCACCGCCGGCGATGAAAACGCCGCCGTGGTGCTGGCCGCCAAGCACCAGAGCACCTGGGAGACCTTTGCGTTCCCGACCTTCATGCCGCACCCGCTGGCCTATGTCTTCAAGCGCGAACTGCTCTACGTGCCGTTCTTCGGCTGGGCGATGGGGCGGCTGGACATGATCCACATCGACCGCAGCAAGCGCAACGAGGCCTGGAACAAGGTGGCCGCGCAGGGCAAGCGGCTGGCGGCCGAGGGCATCTGGGTGATCATGTTCCCCGAGGGCACGCGCACGCCGCGCGGCAGCCAGGGTGCGTACAAGAGCGGTGCGTCGCGCCTGGCCATTGCCAGCGGCGTGCCCATCGTGCCCATCGCCGCCAGCAGCGCCAAATGCTGGCCGCGCAAGAGCTTCCTGCTGCGGCCGGGGGTGGTGGACGTGTCGATCGGCCGGCCCATCGACAGCACCGGGCGCCAGCCCGAGGAGCTGATGAAGGAAGTGGAGACCTGGATCGAGGCCGAGATGCGCCGCCTGGACCCCGAGGCCTACGTCGGCACCCAACGGGAGGCCCGCGCCGCGGCTTGACCGAGGCGCGGCAGCCGCCGACGTGATTCAGCCCGGCGGCAGCCCGCCCAGCGGCGCGGCCCAGCCCACCCAGCGCTTGGGCAGCGGCGGCGCGTAGTCGCCGCGCTTCTCGGTCTTCAGGCCCAGCGCCACCAGCGCCTCGGCCATCTTCACCGCGGCGCTGACGCCGTCGATCACCGGCACGCCCAGGCGCTGCTGCAGCGTGCTGCACAGCGCCGCCATGCCGCCGCAGCCCAGCACGATGGCACCGCTGCGGTCGTGCTGCAGCGCGTGGCGCGCCGCGGCCTCGATCTGCGCCACGGTGTCGTCATCGCCGTGCTCCAGCGCCAGCACCGGGATGTCGGTGCCGTGGATGCCGCGGCAGCTGCGCTCGAAGCCGTAGCGGTGCACCAGGCGCTCGGCGATGACGCAGGTGCGTGTCATGGTGGTCACGACGCTGAAGCCGGTGGCCACGAAGGACGCGGCGTGGAAGGCGGCCTCGGCAATGCCCAGCACCGGCGCAGTGGTGAGCTCGCGCGCGGCGTCCAGGCCGGGGTCGCCGAAGCAGGCGATGACCACCGCGTCGAAGCCCTCGCCTTCAGCCAGCCGCACCTGCTCGGCCACGCCGGCGGCGCCGAAGACGTCGTCGAAGTGGCTCTCGATCGACACCGGGCCGAAGCTCGGCTGGCGGCCGGTGACCACCGTGCCGGGCGCGGCCACGGTGCGGGCGGCCTCGGCCATGCCCTCGGTCATGGCGGTGGAGGTGTTGGGGTTCAGGAGCAGCAACTTCATGGTTCTTACTGTGTCCGGTTTGGTGCATTTTGCATACAAAGAGGGCATGGCCGCGGCGGCGGACGCCTCGTGCCGGGGCTGATGCAAGGCCCGCGCCGGGTCGTTCCGGTGGCACAGGCTTTGCATACAAAACGGGGATCATGGTCTTGCAAACCGCTTCTTCAGCCCCGGCGCCTGCCGCCACCCCGCCTGCGCCGTGTCGCCGGCGGGGTGGCGGCGGGTCCGCGTGGCGGCGCGCGGAGCGGCTGGCATGAAGGCCGCTGCAGCGCGCGAGGTGGCCGAGCCCACCGCCACCGACCGCGTCTACCAGGCGATCTACACCGCCATCCTGGAACACCGCGCCGTGCCCGGCACGCGGCTGCGCGAGGAAGAGCTGGCCACGGCCTTCGAGGTCTCGCGCACGGTGGTGCGCCAGGCGCTGCAACGGCTGGCGCAGGACCGGCTGGTGGAGCTGCAGCACAACCGCGGCGCGCAGGTGGTGGTGCCCACGCGCGAGCTGGCAGCGCAGGTCTTCGATGCACGCCGGGTGATCGAGTGCGAGGTGGCGCGCCGCCTGGGCGGGCGCCTCACGCCGGCGCAGCGCACCGAGATGCACACGCTGGTGCTGCAGGAGACCGCCGCCACCGCGCGCGGCGACCGGCCGGCGGCCATCGGCCTGTCGGGCCGGCTGCACCGGCGGCTGGCCGAGTGGTCGGGCAACCCGATCTTCGTGCGTGTGCTGGACGAGCTGCTGCCCACCACCACGCTGCTGATGGCGGCCTACACCTCGGGCGACCGGCCGGCCTGTGTGTCGCACCGCCACAGCGAGCTGCTGGACGCCTTCGCGCAGACCGGCCCCGCGGCCGCGGCCGAGATGAAGCGCCACCTGAACGAGATCGAGCGCTCGCTGATGCCGGGCGCTGAATCGCCCGCGGCCGATGCGCCCGCTGCTGCCGCAGCCGGCCGGCGGCCGCGCCGCGCCCAGGACACCTTTGCCGCCTACCGCGAGCCGCGCTGATGAACCCGCTGGCATGGCCATTGCATTTGCCCAGGCATGGGCGACCAGGCCCCGCTTCTGAAACCCGGCGCGCGGCCTGCGCGTCACCCTTGTCCGACCACCCCCGAGGAGCTTCGATGAAACGCGACAACCCCGCCCGCCGCGCTGTGCTGGCCCGCACCCTTCTGGCTGGCGCTGCCGCTGCCATCACGCTGGCCGCGGCCAGCCCGGCGCTGGCGCAGGAAAAGGTGCTGCGCATCGCGATGACCGCCGCCGACATCCCGCGCACGCTGGGCCAGCCCGACCAAGGCTTCGAGGGCAACCGCTTCACCGGCATCCCGATGTACGACGCGCTCACACACTGGGACCTGTCCAAGGCCGACGCGCCCAGCGTGCTGATCCCCGGCTTGGCGCTGAGCTGGGCCGTGGACGCCAAGGACAAGACCAAGTGGGTCTTCAAGCTGCGCCCGGGCGTCAAGTTCCACGACGGCAGCGCCTTCACCGCCGACGCCGTGGTCTGGAACGTGCGCAAGGTGCTGGACAAGGACGCGCCGCACTTCGACGCCAGCCAGGTGGGCGTGACCGCCAGCCGCATGCCCACGCTGCGCAGCGCGCGCAAGATCGACGACCTGACGGTGGAGCTGACCACCAGCGAGCCCGACGCCTTCCTGCCCATCAACCTGGCCAACCTCTTCATGGCCAGCCCCGCGCACTGGCAGAAGAAGTTCGACGCCTCCACCGCGGCCACGCCGGCCGACAAGGCCAAGGCCGCCTGGGTGGCGTTTGCCGCCGACGCGTCCGGCACCGGCCCGTTCAAGATGGCGCGCTTCGTCTCGCGCGAGCGGCTGGAAGTGGTGGCCAACAAGACCTACTGGGACCCCAAGCGCACGCCCAAGATCGACCGCGTGGTGATGATCCCCATGCCCGAGGCCAACGCGCGCACCGCGGCGCTGCTGTCGGGCCAGGTCGACTGGATCGAGGCCCCGTCGCCCGACGCCATGGCCTCTATCACGCAGCGCGGCCACAAGATCTACTTCAACCAGCAGCCGCACGTGTGGCCCTGGCAGCTGAGCTTTGCCGAGGGCTCGCCCTGGCTCGACAAGCGCGTGCGCCAGGCCGCCAACCTGTGCGTGGACCGCACCGGTCTGCTCAAGCTGCTGGGCGGCATGATGGGCGTGCCCAAGGGCACCGTGCCCCCGGGTCACCCGTGGTGGGGCAACCCCAAGTTCGACATCAAGTACGACGTGGCCGCCGGCAAGAAGCTGATGGAAGAGGCCGGCCACTCGCCCGCCAAGCCGCTGAAGGTGAAGGTGCAGATCTCGGCCAGCGGCTCGGGCCAGATGCAGCCGCTGCCGATGAACGAGTTCGTGCAGCAAAGCCTGAAGCAGTGCGGCTTCGACGTGCAGTTCGACGTCATCGAATGGAACACGCTGTTCACCAACTGGCGCAAGGGCGCCAAGGACCCGTCGGCCAACGGCGCCAACGCCATCAACGTGAGCTACGCGGCGATGGACCCGTTCTTCGCGATGGTGCGCTTCACCAGCACCAAGACCTTCCCCCCGGTCAGCAACAACTGGGGCTACTTCGGCAATGCCGAGTTCGACAAGCTGATCGCCGACGCGCGCAACACCTTCGACGACAAGGGCCGTGACGCCGCGCTCGCCAAGCTGCACGCGCGCATCGTGGAAGAGGCGCCGTTCGTGTGGATCGCGCACGACGTGGGCCCGCGCGCCATGGCGGCCAAGGTCAAGAACGTGGTGCAGCCGCGCAGCTGGTTCATCGACATCGCCACGATGACGGTGGACTGATGGCGCCCCGGGGCCCCGCACCAGCGGGCCCCGGCCTTTCGATGCGCCACGCCCTGCCGGGCGTGGCGCCGATCCCCTGCCGACCGAGGCCACACGCCGCATGTTTGCCCTGCTGTTGCGCCGATTGATCTACACGCTGCCCATCATGCTGGGCGTGGCGCTGGTGTGTTTTGCGCTGGTGCACCTGGCACCAGGCGACCCGCTGGTGTCGATCCTGCCGCCCGACGCCTCGGGCGAGATGCAGGAGCAGCTGCGCAAGCTCTACGGCTTCGACCGCAGCTACCCCGAACAATTTGCCAGCTGGGTGTGGCGCGCGGTGCAGGGCGACCTGGGCACCAGCATCGCCAGCGGCCGCTCGGTCACCGACGAGGTGCTCAAGGCCGTGGGCAACACGCTGCGGCTGGCGGTGTTTGCCACGCTGATCGGCTTTGCCTTCGGCGCGCTGTTCGGCTTTGTGGCGGGCTACTTCCAGAACAGCTGGGTCGACCGGCTGGCGTCCATGCTGGCGGTGTTGGGCGTCAGCGTGCCGCACTACTGGCTGGGCATGGTGATGGTGATCGTGTTCGCGGTGCTGCTGCCCTGGCTGCCGCCCAGCGGCGCCGGGCCGGGTGGCTCGGCCGACTGGCTGTGGAACTGGGAGCACATGCAGCACCTGGTGCTGCCGGCCATCACGATGAGCGTGATCCCGATGGGCATCGTCGCGCGCACGGTGCGTGCGCTGGTGGCCGACATCCTGGCGCAGGAGTTCATCGTCGGCCTGCGCGCCAAGGGCCTGACCGACCTGGGCATCTTCCTGCATGTGGTGAAGAACGCCGCACCCACCGCGCTGGCGGTGATGGGCCTGCAGCTGGGCTACCTGCTGGGCGGCAGCATCCTGATCGAGACGGTGTTCTCGTGGCCCGGTGCCGGCTTCCTGCTCAACAGCGCCATCTTCCAGCGCGACCTGCCGCTGCTGCAGGGCACGATCCTGGTGCTGGCGATGTTCTTCGTGCTGCTGAACCTGATCGTGGACGTGGTTCAGAGCCTCTTGGATCCCCGCATTGCGCGCGGTTGAAGGACACGACGCCATGCTGAACATCACCGTCGATCCCGCCAAGGTGCCCGTGCTGGCCGCGGAGCGCTCGCCCGGCTACTGGCAGACCGTGGGCCGGCGTTTCCTGCGCGACCCGGTGGCCATCGTGGCCGGCGTCATGATCCTGTTTCTGCTACTGCTGGCGGTGTTCGGGCCCTGGCTGGCGCCGGCCGATCCGTATGCGTCGAGCATGATGAGCCGCCTCAAGCCCATCGGCACCGAGGGCTACCCGTTGGGCGCCGACGAACTGGGCCGCGATCTGCTCAGCCGCCTGATCGTGGGCACGCGGCTGAGCCTCTTCATGGGCATCACGCCGGTGCTGTTTGCCTTTGCCATCGGCGCCACGATCGGCATCGTGGCGGGTTACGCCGGCGGTGCGGTCAACAGCGTGATCATGCGCACGGTGGACGTGTTCTATGCCTTCCCGTCGGTGCTGCTGGCCATTGCGCTGAGCGGCGCGCTGGGGGCGGGCATCACCAATTCATTGATCTCGCTGACGGTGGTGTTCATCCCGCCGATCGCGCGTGTGGCCGAGAGCGTCACCACGCAGATCCGCACGCGCGACTTCGTCGAGGCGGCGCGTGCCAGCGGCGCCAACGCGTTCACGATCGTGCGTGTGCACGTGCTGGGCAACGTGCTGGGCCCCATCTTCGTCTACAGCACGAGCCTCATCGCGGTGAGCATGATCCTGGCGTCGGGTCTGAGCTTCCTGGGCCTGGGTGTGAAGCCGCCCGAGCCGGAGTGGGGCCTGATGCTGAACACGCTGCGCACCGCCATCTACGTGCAACCCTGGCTGGCGGCGCTGCCGGGCGTGATGATCTTCTTCACGTCGATCGCGTTCAACCTGCTGTCGGACGGGCTGCGTTCGGCGATGGAGATCAAACAATGAACTCGCGGGCCACGCCCTTGCTGGCCGTCAGCGGCCTGGTCAAACATTTCCCGCTGAAGAAGGACGTCTTCGGCAAGGGCGGCGGCGTGGTGCGCGCGGTGGACGGCGTGAGCTTCAACGTGGCTGCCGGCGAGACACTGGGCGTGGTGGGCGAAAGCGGCTGCGGCAAGAGCACCACCGCGCGGCTGCTGATGCAGCTGATCATGCCCAACGCGGGCGAGATCGTCTTCGACGGCGCCGCGGTCGGCACACGCGACCTGAGCCTGAAGGACTTCCGCCGCCAGACGCAGATGGTCTTCCAGGACAGCTACGCCAGCCTCAACCCGCGCCTGACCATCGAGGACAGCATCGCCTTCGGCCCGCAGGTGCACGGTGTGGCGCGCGCCGAAGCCGTGGCGCGTGCGCGCGACCTGCTGGCCCGCGTGGGCCTGGAGCCGCGGCGCTTTGCCGAGCGCTACCCGCATGAACTGTCGGGCGGTCAGCGCCAGCGCGTCAACATCGCCCGCGCGCTGGCGCTGCAGCCGCGCGTGATCATCCTGGACGAGGCCGTGTCGGCGCTGGACAAGTCGGTGGAGGCGCAGGTGCTGAACCTGCTGCTGGACCTGAAGGACGAGTTCGGCCTGACCTACGTCTTCATCAGCCACGACCTGAACGTGGTGCGCTTCATCAGCGACCGCGTGATGGTGATGTACCTGGGCCAGGTGGTGGAGATCGGCGACAGCGAGACGCTGTTCGAGAACCCGCGCCACCCGTACACCAAGGCGCTGCTGAGCAGCATCCCGTCGATGGACCCCGACCACCGCACCGAGGTGCCGCCGCTGGCCGGCGATCCGCCGAACCCGATCAACCCGCCGGCGGGCTGCCGCTTCCACCCGCGCTGCGCAATGGCGCAGCCGGTGTGCAGCCAGCGCGTGCCCGTGCTGACGGCCGGCGGTGGCAGCCACCCGGTGGCGTGCCTGATGTTCGAGCCGGGCAGCGGGCACACCGCGGCCGCGCAACAGGCGGAGGCCGCATGAGCGACACCCAGCAACCCTTCGTCGACATCCGCAACCTCACCGTCACCTTCACCGGCGGCCGCAAGCCGGTGCAGGCCGTGGGCGGGGTCGACCTGCAGGTGCAGCGCGGCGAGGTCGTGGCGCTGATCGGCGAATCGGGCTCGGGCAAGAGCGTCACGCTGCGCTCGCTGCTGCGCCTGCACGCGCCGCGGCGCACGCAGATGGGCGGGCAGATGATCGTGGGCGGGCAGGACGTGCTGGCGCTGTCGCCGTCGGACCTTGCCGCCTACCGCGGCAAGGTCGCGTCGATGATCTTCCAGGAGCCGCTCTTGGCGCTGGACCCGGTCTACACCGTGGGCGCGCAGATCGTCGAGAGCATCCGCCGGCACGAACCGGTGAGCGCCGCCGAGGCGCGCCAGCGCGCGCTGCAGCTCTTCGAGCGCGTGCGCATCCCCAGCCCCGAGCGCCGGCTCGACGCCTACCCGCACGAGATGTCCGGCGGCATGCGCCAGCGCGCGATGATCGCGCTGGCCCTGGCCTGCCGCCCGCAGCTGCTGCTGGCCGACGAGCCCACCACGGCGCTGGACGCCACGGTGCAGATCCAGATCCTGCTGCTGCTGCGCGAGCTGCAGCGCGAGATGGGGCTGTCGGTCGTCTTCGTCACGCACGACATCGGCGCGGCCATCGAGGTGGCCGACCGCATCGCGGTGATGTACGCCGGCCGCATCGTCGAAGAAGGCCCGGCGCGCACGCTGATCCGCGCGCCGCGCCACCCCTACACGCTGGCACTGTTGAAGAGCCGCGCGCACGGCGCGCTGGCCAAGGGCAGCCGGCTGGAGACGATTGCCGGCGCACCGCCCGACCTGAGCGCGCTGCCGCCCGGCTGCGCCTTCGCCGAGCGCTGCACCTACGCGCAGGACGCCTGCCGCAGCACACGGCCCGACATCGTGCACCTGGACGCCGGCCACCGTGCACGCTGCCTGCGCACCGATGCCACGGCCGCCGCGGTGGCCGCGGCCCAGCCGCAGCCCGCCTAGAACACCGAAGAAAGCACCCGCCCACCATGCCGCTGCACGACCCCGCCCACGCCTTTCTGCCCTACCCGGACGCGCCGGTCCACCACGCGCCGACCGGCCCGCTGGCCGGCCTGAGCTTCGGCGTCAAGGACCTCTTCGACGTGGCCGGCTACCCCACCGGTGGCGGCCAGCCCTTCGTGCTGGCGATGTCGGGCATCAAGGCCGCCACCGCGCCCACGGTGCAGCGCCTGCTGGACGCCGGCGCGCGTTTTGTCGGCAAGACCGTCACCGACGAACTGGCCTTCAGCATGAACGGCCAGAACGCGCACTTCGGCAACCCGGTCAACGGCGCGGCGCCCGACCGCATCAGCGGCGGGTCTTCCTCGGGCTCGGCCTCGGCCGTGTCGCACGGCCTGTGCGACCTGGCGCTGGGCACCGACACCGGCGGCAGCGTGCGCGCGCCGGCCAGCCACTGCGGCCTGGTGGGCCTGCGCCCCACGCACGGCCGCATCAGCCTGCAAGGCGCGCTGGACCTGGCGCCCAGCCTGGACACCTGCGGCTGGTTCACGCGCGACGTGCCCACCTTTGCGCGCGTGGCCGACGTGCTGCTGGGCGCCGACCCCGCGCCGCTGCCGGCCTCGGTGCGCCTGCTGGCGCCCACCGAGGTGTGGGCGCTGCTGGGCCCCGAGGTGCTGGACGCGCTGGCCGGGCCGCGCGAGCGCATCGAGGCCGCGCTGGGCCCGGCGAAGCCCGCCGCCGTGGTGCTGGACAGCTTCGAGGCCATGTACTGGCACTTCCGCCACATCCAGGGCCGCGAATCGTGGATGACCGACGGCCCCTTGATCGAACGTTTTGCACCCCCGCTGGGGCCGGGCGTGAAGGAGCGCTTCCTGTGGTCCAAGGCCGTCACCGACGAACAGGTGGCCGCGGGCCGCGCCTTCCGCGAGCGCTTTCGTGCGCACCTGCGATCGATGCTGGGCGCCGACGGCGTGCTGCTGATGCCCACCATGCCCGACGTGGCGCCCCTGATCAGCGCCGACGACCGCAGCCTGGACGACTACCGCAACCGTGCCATCCACATGCTGTGCATCGCGGGCCTGAGCGGCTTTCCGCAGCTGAGCCTGCCGCTGGCCACACGCCTGGGCGCGCCGCTGGGCATCAGCCTGCTCGGGCCGCCGGGCAGCGACCGCAGCCTGGTGCGGCTGGCCGAGCGCATCACGGGCTGAGGCGCCCGCAGCGGCCAGCGGCGCCGGAAATAAAAAATGTCCGCTGTCAAGGACTTTCGATTTGCATCGGACGGACGCAAACCCATATCTGACGCGGGTTTAGAGGGTATTCGGGTTCCGGGT
>LNFM01014723.1_pt1 | contig 13021 bp, 11 predicted proteins | sample 596031 | NCBI WGS metagenome assembly LNFM01 (sample SAMN04254537, study PRJNA301005) | activated carbon metagenome | isolation source: dual media filters at the Ann Arbor, Michigan drinking water treatment plant | place: USA: Ann Arbor
AGCAGGGACAGCAGCAGCACGATCAGGCCGGGCGACATGGCGGAGCGGGAAGACATCCGGTCGAGGGTAGCAGAAGGCTCGCTTTGCCATGGTCAGAGTCCGGCGCGAAGTGAATGCGTCCAGAACGCGGCGTAACCGGCTCTGCCGGGCCGCACCGCGTTGCCCCCTTGGGGGGTGACGCCGAAGGCGGTGCGGGGGGACTCAGTTCAGCCCGAACAGCTCGGACAGGGCCAGCCTGTACTGCGGCTGCCCGACCGAATTGGTGTTGTGGTGCGAGCCACCTTCCACCAGTTCGAAGCGCTTGGGGCCGGAGGCGGCTTCAAACAGCTTGCGGCCCAGCTCGGGCGCGATGGTGCGGTCGGCGCTGCCGTGCACCACGAGCAACGGCGAGCCGATGTGCTTGACCCGCTCGACGGCTTCAAAGCGCTGCGTGATCAGCGGCCCGACCGGCAGCCAGCCCCACTTGTAGGAACCCACCACGTCCGGGATCGAGGTGAAGGTGCCTTCCACCAGTGTGCCGGCTTCATCGGGCACCCGGGCCGCGAGCTCGATGGCGATGGCGCCGCCCAGCGAGTGGCCGAAGATGTAGCGCGGGCGGCCCGGGTATTGCTGTCCCATCCAATCCCAGGCGGCACGCGCGTCTTCGTAGGCCATGGCTTCCGAAGGCAACTGGTTGGTGCTCTTGCCAAAACCCCGGTAATCGATGGCCAGCACCGAAAAGCCCAGATCCTGCATGCGCCGCGCCCGGAACGCCGAGCCGATCCAGCACGGGCGCCGCGGGGTCTTGTTCAAAGCGTTCGTGCGGGCTCCACAGGCCATGCAGCTTCACCGGTTCGCCGGTCTCGCGGGATTTGAAGTCGATCCACACGTCCTGCATGCCCTCGGCGGCTTGTTCGCCGCGTCCCCAGCTGCGATCGGACGGCTGGAAGATCCAGCCGCGCTGGCGTTCGTCGAGCGTGGCGCAGCCGGCCAGCAGTGCGGCGGCGAACAGGGTGAGAGCGATCAGGCGTTTCATGGATCGGGAGGACCCGCCGGAACGGCGAAAAGTTCACGGCCCGATGGTCCAGCCTCCCCGCCACATCCAGGCCCATGAAGGCCCGGGTCTTCGGGGGGTTGCTTAAACGACGCCCTGAGCCAGCATCGCGTCGGCCACCTTGACGAACCCGGCGATGTTGGCGCCGTCGGTGTAGCTCACGCTGCCATCGGCACGCCTGCCGTGCTGGATGCAGGCGGCGTGGATGCCCTGCATGATCTGCAGCAGGCGGGCATCGACCTCGTCGCGCGTCCAGCTCAGGCGCATGGCGTTCTGGCTCATCTCCAGGCCCGACGTGGCCACGCCACCCGCGTTGGACGCCTTGCCCGGCGCATACAGCACGCCCGCCGCTTCGAAGGCCCTGGCCGCTTCGATGGTCGAAGGCATGTTGGCGCCTTCGGCCACGCAGATCACGCCGTTCTGGATCAGTATGCGGGCGTCGTTCTCGTCCAGCTCGTTCTGGGTCGCGCAGGGCAGGGCGATGTCCACCGGGACCTGCCACGGGCGCACACCGGCCAGGAACTGCACGCCGATGCGCTCGGCGTAATCGCCCACGCGGCCGTGGTGGTGGTTCTTCACATCCATCAGGATCGCCAGCTTCTCGGGCGTGAAGCCTTCGTTGTCCACCACGGTGCCGCTGGAGTCCGAAACGGTGATCACCTTGCCGCCCAGCGCCATGGCTTTCTCGACAGCGTATTGCGCCACATTGCCCGAGCCCGACACCGACACCCGCAGACCTTCGAAAGACTTGCCACGGGTCTTGAGCATTTCGTCGGCGAAGTAGACCGTGCCGTAGCCGGTGGCTTCAGGGCGGACCAGCGAGCCGCCAAAACTCAGGCCCTTGCCGGTGAACACGCTGGCCGCGCTGTTGGACAGCTTCTTGTACATGCCGGCCATGTAGCCCACCTCGCGGCCACCCACGCCGATGTCACCGGCGGGCACATCGGTGTCGGGACCCACATGGCGGAACAGCTCCAGCACGAAGGCCTGGCAGAAGCGCATGACTTCGGCCGGGCTCTTGCCTTTGGGGTCGAAGTCCGAGCCGCCCTTGCCGCCGCCCATGGGCAGGGTGGTCAGCGCGTTTTTGAAGGTCTGTTCGAAGGCCAGGAACTTCAGCACCGACAGGTTGACCGACGGGTGAAAGCGCAGGCCACCCTTGTAGGGGCCGATGGCCATGCTGTGCTGGATGCGATAACCGCGGTTGACCTGCACATCACCGTGGTCGTTCAACCATGAGACGCGGAACATCACCACCCGCTCGGGCTCGACCAGGCGGTCCAGCAGGCCTTGCCCGGCGTACTTGGGGTGGGCGGCGATGAAGGGCCACAGGCTGTCCATCACCTCGGTGACCGCCTGCATGAACTCTGGCTGGCCTGGGTTGCGGGCCTCGACATGGGAAAGAAATTCGTGAACCGATGCGTACTTCATGCGTGTCATGCTCCAAAAAAGTGCATGAGATTATGCAAAAAGGACATTCCGCATCGCAAAAGGCGCGATGTTGGTGCGCTGAGAGCCTTGATGGTGCGATTCCAACCCTCGATGGAGGTCAAAAATTCACCAGACTGGTGCGTCAGCGCGACGGCTCATCGTCCGCGCAGGAACAGCGCGTCCAGTTCTCGCATGCCGACTTGTCGCCAGGTGGGGCGGCCATGGTTGCACTGGTCGGAGCGCTCGGTCACTTCCATCTGGCGCAGCAGGGCGTTCATCTCGTCCAGCGTCAGGCGGCGGTTGGCGCGCACCGCGCCGTGGCAGGCCATGGTGGCCAGCAGCTCGTTGCGCGCGCGCTGCACCACGGTGCTGGCGTCGTGCTGGCCCAGTTCGGCGAGCACGCTGCGCGCCAGCTCCACCGGGTCGCCCTGGGCCAGGGTGGTCGGCACGGCGCGCACCGCCAGGGTCTTGGGTGAAAAGGGCACGATCTCCAGGCCCAGCATGGCCAGCACCACGCCGCTGTCTTCGGCGGTCGCCACTTCGGCGGGCGTGGCCGCGAAGGTGGCCGGGATCAGCAGCGGCTGGCTGGCAAGCTGCTCGTCGTTCATCTGTTGCTTGAGCCGTTCGTAGACGATGCGCTCGTGCGCGGCGTGCATGTCCACCACCACCAGTCCCTGCGCGTTCTCGGCCAGGATGTACACACCCTGAAGTTGCGCGATGGCCCGGCCGAGTGGCCAGTCGCCGGTGGGCAGCGGGCCGGTGTACACCGCCTCGGTGCGTGACCCATCCGTTGGCTGCGGGCTGGCCGAGACGCCCGCCGAAGCCGTGGCTGGCTCGGTGCGCATGGGGCTGTGGCCCCACAAGGCCCCGAGGTCGCTCACCCGCTGGCCGATGGCGTCGGGTGGCGCGTAGCGCTGAAAGGGCAGCGTGTCCTGTGCGCCACCCAGGGTGGAGGGCAGGCGGTCGGGCGCTGTCCAGACGCCGCCGGGCAGAGTGGTCGAAGCAGACCCACCCCGTGTTTCCCCGGGCACCAGCGCGGCCTGGGCCGCCGCTGCGGCCGCCGAGCGCGGCGCAGCCAGCGCGCTTTCCACCGCGTGACGCACGGCCTGGTGCACCTCGCGGCCGTCGCGGAAGCGCACCTCGATCTTGGTCGGGTGCACGTTCACGTCCACCCGGGTCGGGTCGATGCCCACGAACAGTGCATACACCGGCTGGCGTTGGCCGTGCAGCACGTCTTCGTAGGCGCTGCGCGCGGCGTGGGTGATGACCTTGTCGCGCACGAAGCGGCCGTTCACATAAGCAAACTGCCAGTCGCTGCGCGAGCGGGCGGCGTCGGGCACACCGGCAAAACCCCACACGCGCAGGCGCTGCGGCGCGTCTTCACGGTCGCCGGGGGCGTCCAGTGGCCAGTCCACCGCCACCGCCTGTTCGATGAAGTCTTCGCCCAGCACATCGGCCAGGCGCTGGCGCAAAGCCTCGATGCCGCCGGCCGCCACGGCACGCCATTGCGCCACCAGTTTGCCGTCGTGCCAGATGGCAAAACCCACTTCGGGCCGGGCCAGCGCGTGGCGTCGCACCGCCTCGGTGCAGTGGGCCAGTTCGGTGGCATCGGTCTTGAGGAACTTGCGCCGTGCCGGTGTGGCAAAAAACAGCTCGCGCACCTCCACCGTGGTGCCGGTGCTGCGGGCGGCGGGTTGCAGCTCGCCGCTGCGGCCGTCGAGCAGCCAGCCGTGGGGCTCATCGGCCGTGTCCACACGGGTCAGGACAGACACCTCGGCGATGGAGCAGATGGCGGCCAGCGCCTCGCCCCGAAAGCCCATGGTGCCCACCGATTCCAGGTCGGACAGGCTGGCGATCTTGCTGGTGGCGTGGCGCTTGAGCGCGGTGGGCAGCTCGGCACGCTGGATGCCCCAGCCGTTGTCTTCCACGCTGATGAGCCGCACACCACCGGCTTGCAGCCGCACGGTGATCTGGCTGGCGCCGGCGTCCAGCGCGTTGTCCACCAGCTCGCGCACCACCGAAGCGGGCCGTTCGACCACCTCGCCGGCCGCGATCTGGCTGATGAGTTCGTCGGGCAGTTCGCGGATCGGACGTCGGGAGGCACTGGACATGCGCACGATTGTAGGTTTCAGGGCTGCGGTGGCCGGTCGCCAGGGCGGGGGGACTTCTCAGTCCCAACCGTCCAGCCCTGATAATCCAAGGCTTTTGACCACACCCCACCACCGTGAAACTGTTTGGCCCCTTGTACGACCGTGTGCTGAGCTGGAGTCGCCACCCCAAAGCCCCCTGGTACCTGGGCGTTCTGAGTTTTGCGGAATCTTCCTTCTTTCCCATTCCACCCGATGTCATGCTCGCGCCGATGGCGTTGGCCAAGCCAAGATCCTGGTTTCGTCTGGCCATGCTCACCACCGTCACGTCCGTGCTCGGCGGGCTGTTCGGTTACCTGATCGGCTGGGCCGCCATGGACGCGGTGATCCCCTGGGTGGAGCGCATGGGTTACGCGCCCAAGCTCGTGCACGCCCAGCAGTGGTTCGAGCAATGGGGTTTCTGGGCCGTGTTGCTGGCGGGTTTCTCGCCCATTCCCTACAAAGCCTTCACCATCACCGCCGGTGGCCTGGGCATGGCGCTCCTGCCGTTCACCCTGGCCTCGTTCATCGGGCGCGGAGGGCGGTTCTTTCTGGTGGCGTTTCTCATGGCCCGCTTTGGCCCGGCGGCCGAAGCCAAGCTCAAGCCGGCCATTGAATGGCTGGGCTGGGGCACCGTCGTGCTGGCGGCGGTGGCCTACCTGCTGCTGCGTTGATGCCCCGGCGGGCGCCCGTCACAGCGAGCGGTTGCGCGCCAGCGGCGGGTTCGCCCTGAAGTACTGGACGATGCCGCGCATGAGCGCGTCGGCCAGGCGGTCCTGGTAGGCCTCGTCGCGCAGGCGCCGTTCTTCGTCGGGGTTGCTGATGAAGGCGGTTTCCACCAGCACGCTGGGAATGTCCGGCGCCTTGAGCACCGCAAAGCCAGCCTGCTCCACCTGCCGCTTGTGCAGCCTGCCCACCCGGCCGACTTGGCCCAGCATGGCACTGCCGAGCTTGAGGCTGTCCTTGATCTGTGCGGTGGTGGTCATGTCCAGCAGGGCGCGTTGCAAGGTGGCGTCTTTCGTTTTCACGTTGATGCCGCCCACCAGGTCGGCCGAGTTTTCTTTGTTGGCGATCCAGCGCGCGCTGGCGCTGGTGGCGCCGCGGGTGCTGAGGGCATACACGCTGGCGCCAGCGGGCTGCGGGCTCATGAAGGCGTCCGCGTGGATGCTGATGAACAGGTCGGCCTTGACCCGCTGCGCTTTTTGCACCCGCGTGCCCAGTGGCACGAAAAAATCGGCGTCCCGCGTCATGTAGGCGCGCATCGGGCTGCCGTTGACGCGGGTGGTGTTGATGCGGTCGCGCAGTTTCTTCGCGATCTTCAGCACCACGTCCTTTTCGTAGGTGCCGCCAGGGCCGATGGCGCCCGGGTCTTCGCCGCCGTGGCCAGGGTCCAGCGCCACGATGATGAGGCGCTCGGTGCCGCGTCCAGTGCCGGCCGGGTTGGCGCTCACGGTGGCGCCCACGCCGGCGCGGTCGGTACCGGGGCGGGTGGCGGGCGTGCTGGCGCTCGCGGTCGGGTTGGGCAGTCCGCTACCGGGACGTGCTGGCGCATTCGGCCGTTCCCGCTGTGCGATCAGGGCACCCAGCGGATCGGCCGCGTCGGGCAGCGTGGGGTTCAGCGGGTGCGGCGTGCTTTCCGCCAGCCCAGTCTCGTGACCGAGCAGCCGCGCAGCGCGTTCGCTGGCGGCGTCCAGTTCCTTCAGGCGCTGGGCCACCAGTTGCTCCAGCGGATCGACCTGCTCCACCGGGTACAGGTCGAACACCAGCCGGTGCTGGTAAGCCGCGACCGGCTGGAGGTGGAACACCTGGGGCTTGACCGCCTGTTTCAGGTCGATGGTCAGGCGCACCAGGTTCTCGCTGGCCGCTGCGATGCGGATGCCTGCGATGTTGGGGTCGCTGCTCTTGAGTTTGCCCACCAGTTCGCGCAGACCGGCCACCAGATCGATGCCTTCGATCTCCACCGCCAGGCGGGTGGCTTCGCTGGTCACGGTGCGCACCCGCAGCGCACCGTCGGACTCGATAGTCACGCGGGTGTAGTCCTGTGCCGGCCAGATGCGCACCGCCACCACGCTCGCACCGCGTGCCAGGTGGTGCGTGCCCAGCAGCAGCACCAGCGAGCCGGCCTTCAGCAGCCGGCGGCGGTCTTCGAGGGGATGGGCCTTCATGCCAGCAGGGACATGAGCAATTGCTCGCCGGTGGGTGTGAAGGCGGTCAGGCGCAGCAGGCGCGCGTCGTCGTGGTCGGGATTCGTCTGCATCGGGTCGGGTTCGATGTGGAGTTCGGCGTCTACCGGGGGCATGTGGGTGACGGCCCGCTCGGGCCATTCCACCAGCTTGAGGCCGGGACTGGCGAACAGTTCCCTGAAGCCCGCGTCTTCCCACTCGCGCGGATCGGTGAAACGGTAGAAGTCGAAGTGCCAGATGGACAGCGGCTCGCCCGCCGGCATCAGCGGGCAGTCGATCGCGCTGTGCGGTTCCACCACGGCGTAGGTCGGGCTCTTGATGCGCCCGCGCACGCCCAGCGCGCGCAGCAGGTGGCGCACGAAGGTCGTCTTGCCCGCGCCCAGATCGCCCTGCAGCGTGAGCGTGGCGTGGGCGATGGCCGGGCACAGGACGAGACGCTGGGCGAAGGCCTGGGTATCGGTCTCGCTGTCCCAGCGCCCGCGCCAGACCGTGCCGTTCTTTGTGGCGGCCGTTCCTACAATGGGCGGACCATGACGTCCGGTTTTGATGCTGCTCAACTGCTCTCACAGATTCAGGCCTGGGGCCGGGAGCTTGCATTCTCCCAAATCGGCGTGACCGGCATCGATTTATCGACCGCCGAGCCCGGATTGCGTGCCTGGCTGGACGCCGGTTTCCACGGCGACATGGCCTACATGGCGAACCACGGCATGAAACGCGCCCGCCCGGCCGAGCTGGTGCCGGGCACCGTGAGCGTGATCACCGCGCGCATGGACTACCTGCCCCGTGGCACATCCGATGACTGGCCCACCACCGAGTTGCAGCGACTGCAGCGGCCCGGCGAGGCCGTGGTCTCGGTCTACGCCCGGGGCCGGGACTATCACAAGGTGCTGCGCCACCGGCTGCAGAAGCTGGCAGATCGGGTGGCTGCCGAGGTGGGGCCGTTTGGCCACCGGGTCTTCACAGATTCCGCCCCGGTGCTCGAAGCCGAACTGGCCAGCCGCAGCGGCCAGGGCTGGCGCGGCAAACACACGCTGGTTCTGCACCGCGAGGGCGGTTCGATGTTTTTCCTCGGCGAGATCTACCTGGACATCGCCTTGCCGGCCAGCGCACCCGTGACCGACCACTGCGGCGCCTGCACCGCCTGCATCGATGCGTGCCCCACCCAGGCCATCCTCGGCCCGCAGCGGCTCGATGCACGGCGTTGCATTTCTTACCTCACCATCGAACACGCGGGGGCGATCCCTGAAGCGCTGCGCCCGCTGATCGGCAACCGCATCTACGGCTGCGACGACTGCCAGCTGGTCTGCCCCTGGAACAAATTTGCGCAACGTTCGACGCTGGCCGATTTCGATCCACGCGACGGCCTCACGGGTTCCACGCTGATCGAACTGTTTGCCTGGGGCCCCGAAGAATTCCTGCGTCGCACCGAGGGCAGTCCGATCCGGCGCATCGGGCACGAGCGCTGGCAACGCAACATCGCCGTGGCGATGGGCAATGCCCTGCGGCAGACCGACGACGGCGCGATCCGCTCGGCGCTGGTCGCCCAGGCCCGTCACCCCGACGCCAACGTTCGGGAGCACGTCGCCTGGGCCTTGGCCCAAGCGCCTGCTCAGCCCGTGTAGGCCTTGCGCAGTTCCCGCTTCAGCAGCTTGCCGCTCGGGTTCTTGGGCAGGCTGTCGGTGAACACGATGCGCTTCGGGCATTTGAAGCTGGCCATGTGCGCGTTGCAGTGATCCAGCACCTCGGACTCTGTCAATGACTGCCCGGCCTTGACCACGATCACCGCGGTCACCGCCTCCACCCACTTCGCATCCGGCAGGCCGATCACCGCCACCTCGCTCACCGCAGGCAGGTGGTAAATCATCTCTTCCACCTCGCGGCTGGCCACGTTCTCCCCGCCGGTCTTGATCATGTCCTTCTTGCGGTCGACCACGGTGATGAAGCCTTCGCTGTCGATCACCGCCAGGTCGCCACTGTGGAACCAGTCGCCCTCGAAGCTGGCGGCCGTGCGGTCGGGATCCTTGAAGTAGCCCAGCATCAGGTGCGGCGATCGGTGCACTATCTCGCCGACCTCACCCACGGCCACGTCCTGCATCGCATCGTTGACCACGCGGGTCTCGACGTTGATCACCGCCTGGCCGCACGATCCGGGTTTGCGCAGCTGGTCTTCAGGGCCGAGCATGGTGGCCAGCGGCGCGATTTCGGTCTGGCCGTAGAGGTTCCAGAGCCGCACGCCGGGCAGGCGCGAAGCCAGCTCTTTCAGCACCTCCACCGGCATGATGGATGCGCCGTAGTAACCCTTGGCCAGGTGCTTCAGTTTGGCCGCGTCGAACAGCGGCGAGCGCAGCAGCGCGATCCACACCGTGGGTGGGGCAAAGAAGCTGATGATCCTGTGCTGCTCCAGCAGCGCCAGCAGGTTGTCGGGCGTGGGCTTGCTGGTGATGACGTTGCTGCTGCCGATGTAGACGGCCGGGCCGAAAAACACATCGAGCTGCGCGCAGTGGTACAGCGGCAGGGCGTGCAGGGTGCGGTCGGCCTCGGCGATCTCGGCGTTGATGACACAGCTCACGTACTGCCACAGCACGGCGTCGTGGGTGAGCATGGCGCCTTTGGGGCTGGATTCGGTGCCGCTGGTGTAGACGATCTGCGCCAGATCGAAGCTGCCCAGCTGCACCGCGGGCAGGGCGTCGGTGCAGGCGGCCAGATCGTCGAAGAGGTGCATGCCGGGTGCGGGTTCGCTGGCGTCCTCGCTGGGCAGCCAGATGAACTGCATCACCTGCGTTTCCAGCGCCGAGGCTTCGCGCGCCAGGCCGGCCAGGCCGCTGTCGGTGGCCAGCGTGCGGGCGCCGGCATGGCGCAGGATGTAGGCCACCTCCTCGGCCTTGAGCATGAAGTTGATCGGCACCAGCACCGCGCCACGCCGTGCCAGGGCAAAACGCAGCGCCGCGAAGCCGTGTGAATTGCGTGCCAGCACGGCGACCTTGTCGCCCTCGCCCACGCCGATGCGATGAAGGCCGGCGGCCAGTCGGGTGACCAGGTCATCGAACTCGGCGTAGGTCCAGGCGGTGGCTCCGCAGACGATCGCGGTCTTGGCAGGAAGGCGCCGGGCGGTTCGGTGCAAGGCGTCGGCAATGGTCTGGCGACGGACCACCGGGGCGATGGACGGGGACATGCAAAACTCCTGTGATGGCTGAACGATGGAGGCTGGGCGAGATGCACCGATTGAAAACCCAAGCCCAGCGGAATGGCATGGGCGTTTTCACCACCCTGTGTGCCCTTGCTGTCGCCTCGGCGTCGCGCGGCCTATCATCCCGCCATGGACCTCGTATCCACCCTATCCAACTCGCTCGGCCGCTGGGGGCGGCGCGTGCGCGCCAGCTGGTCCGCCTGGTGGCAGGTGCTCTTGCTGGGTGCGCAGATCATGGTGCTGGCTTTCCTGCCGCGCCACGAGGTGCTGCGCTGTGTCTATGCGGCCACGGCGCCGCTGCTGACCTGGTTTCTCGTGCTGTCCGCGCTCATCAGCCTGGTACTGATCCGCATCGTGGTGGCCACCGCCACCAGCTACGGGCTCTCGCAATACGCGCTGGAGGTGCTGGTGCGCACCCTGGTGCTGGAGCTCATCCCGCTGTACGCCGCCATGTTCGTGGCGGTTCGCTACGCCATGCCGGGCGCGCAACGCATCCGGCGCCTGCTGGCCGACCAGCAGCGCCGGGGCATCGAACATGCCGATACCTTGCTGCTGCGCACCGAGCTGCTGCCGCGCGCCCTGGCCAGCGTGTTCTCGGTGCTGCTGCTGGCGGCGGTGAGTTGCGTCGTGGCCCTGCTGCTGACCTACCTCACGGTGTACGGTTTTTCGCCCTGGGGCCTGCCCGCCTACACCCGCAGCGTGGGCGGCGTGTTCACCCCGGCGGTCACGCTGATCTTCAGCCTGAAAACCCTGTTCTTCAGCCTGGCCGTGGCGGTGGTGCCGCTGGCCGCCGCCGCCCAGCGCGACACCAAAGGCTTTTACGCCCGACGCAGCGACATTTCGGAGTTCGCCCGCCTGTTCTCGGTGGTGCTGCTGATCGAAGTGGTGTCGCTGCTGGGCAACTACTATTGAGCCGCTCATGAACCCCAAAACCGACCCCGATCCGTCCCCGCTGCCCGACGAGCTGCCCCCGGTGAAAAACCTGGAGGTAAAGGCCGCGCTGTTGTTGCTGCTCATGCTGGTGCTGGTGGTCGGATCGGCCATGTACGTGCTGTACGCGCGCGGCATGTTCGAACGCACCCAGCGCCTGGTGCTGGTGTCCGATGATTCCGAGGGAGTCGTGGTCGGCATGGACATGACCTTCGCCGGTTTTGCCATCGGCCGGGTGGCGCGCATCGAACTCGCCGAAGACGGCAACGCCCGCATCCTGATCGACGTGCCCCAGGAAGACGCGCGCTGGCTGCGGCAGTCCAGCATATTCACCATGGAGCGCGGCCTGGTGGGCGGCACCCGCATCCGCGCTTACAGCGGCGTGCTGAGCGATCCCCCGCTGGAAGACGGTGCGGAACGCCAGGTGCTGCGCGGTGACACGGCGGCCGAAATCCCCAAGCTCATGGCCTCCGTGCGTGCACTCACCGACAACCTCGCCGCACTCACCCAGAGCGACGCGGCCCTGGCCACCAGCCTGGCCAATGTGCAAACCTTGACCGGCCGTTTGAACGGACCGCAGGGCGCGCTGGGTGCGCTGATGGGCAACGAGGCCGATGCCAAGAAGCTGACGCAAGCCATCGACAGGGCCAATGCCTTGCTGGCGCGGGCCGACCAGCTCATTGTTCGGCTCAACAGCCTGGTGAGCAACGCCGACCGGCAGGTTTTTGGCCAGGGCGCCGGGCCCGGCGGCACGTCGCAGGGTGGCCTGGTGAACGACGCACGCAGCACCGTGCAGCAGCTCAACGGCTTGCTCGGCGAAGCGCGCGGCAGCCTGCAGAAGGTGGATGCGCTGCTGGTGGAAGCGCAGGGCATTGCCGCCGACACGAAAGAGGCCACCACCGACCTGGGCACGCTGCGCGGCGAGGTCGAGTCCAGCCTGCGCAAGGTGGACGGGCTGATCAACGACATCAACCGCAAGTGGCCGTTCAAGCGCGAGACGGAGATCAAACTGCCATGACAAGAGTCACTCCCGGGTCGATGTCGTCGCCACCCCCTCCAGGGGGCAACACCAGCGGCCCGGCAAAGCCGGTTCCGCGGTGTTCTTGGAAGCAGTCCACCGTTGCTTCTGTTCTGGTGATGCTGTTGACCGCCTGTGGCAACACCCCGCCTGCGCCCGAATGGCAGATGAACGCCAAGAACAGCGCCGAGCGGGCGACGCAAGCCTGGCTCACGGGCGACACCCGCGTGGAGGCGGCGGAGTTTGCGCGGGCGCGCAGCGAGGTGGCGAGCACCGGCCGCGCCGACCTGCTGGCCCGGGTGGAGCTGCTGCGCTGTGCCGCGCGCGTGGCATCGCTGGAGGTGGAGCCCTGCAAGGGCTTCGAGGCCTTGGCAGCCGACGCGGCACCGGCCGAGGAGGCCTATGCGCGGTACCTGGCCGGCCGCTCTCTGGCGGCGGATGCGGCCCTGCTGCCCGAGCCACACCGCCCGCTGGCCGCCGGTTCGGCTGCGCCCGACGCAGCGCTCGCCGCCATCGCCGACCCGCTGTCGCGCCTGGTGGCCGCCGGCGCGCTGTTCCAGCGCAGCCAGGCCACGCCGGGTGTCCTTGCGATGGCGGTCGACACCGCTTCAGCCCAAGGCTGGCGTCGACCGCTCCTGGCCTGGCTCAAGGTGCAGCAGGCGCGCGCGCAGGCGGGTGGGGCGGCCGACGAAGTGGCGCGGATTCAGCGCCGCATCGACACGGTGCTGTTGCCCCCGCGCTGAGGCCTCAGCCTCCCTGCAGCCCCAACGCAAACGGCAGGCTCACCATCCCCAGCAGCGTGGACAGGGTCACAAGCCCCGCCACATACGGCCCGTTGTAGCCCATGCGCGCGGCCAGCACATAGCAGGTGGACGCGGTGGGCACGGCAGAGAACATGAGCAGCACGGTGGTCTGTATTTCGTTCAGGCCGAACAGACGGGCCAGCCCGAAGGCCATCAGCGGCATGGCCAGGTGCTTCACCATCAGCACCGACATACCCAGGCTCTTGGCCAGGTGCAGGCTGCCCAGCTGCATGCCGGCGCCAGCCGCCATCAGCCCCAGCGGCAGCGAGGACTGGCCGATGCGGCTCACCGTGGGCTCCAGCCAGGCGGGCAC
>LNFM01018808.1_pt1 | contig 13021 bp, 10 predicted proteins | sample 596031 | NCBI WGS metagenome assembly LNFM01 (sample SAMN04254537, study PRJNA301005) | activated carbon metagenome | isolation source: dual media filters at the Ann Arbor, Michigan drinking water treatment plant | place: USA: Ann Arbor
CTAAATCGCGCGGCAACAGAGGCGAATCGCATGGCACAGTTAATAGATAATCGTGTTTGGCATGCTGCAAACCTAAGCTAAAACCTGCCAAAGGACCTATAAAGTTGTCGTGTAAATCTTGTAAAACAGCATAGCCAAAACTTTGATACTCCGCGATTTCGCGATTGGCATTGATTAAAATTTCATCAATTTGAGGGGTTAAGTGTTTAATGACGTGCTCAATTAAAGGCTTTTTCAGTAGTTTGACTAGGCCTTTATCCACGCCACCCATGCGGGTAGCGCGACCACCAGATAGAATAATGCAGGAAATTGCCAAAGTGAAAAATTAACCGCCTGTGTGAGACATAAAGCGTATCACAGCAGGTTGCGCGCGGCGTAAATCAAAATCGTGGCCTTTGGGTTTGATGCGCATGCTATCTAAAATTGCGGCAATCAATGGCGCATCATCATGCGGATATTCGCGCAATAAAGGCATCAGGTCGATTTTGTCTTCTTGCCCTAAGCATAGATACAATTCACCTTTGCAGGTAATGCGTACGCGGTTGCAAGATTCGCAAAAGTTGTGGCTGTGCGGTGAAATAAAACCGATTTTTGTGGCAGAATTTGCCACACGCCAATAACGTGCTGGGCCACCTGTAGTTTCAGTGCTAGGTAGTAGTGAGTACTTGCTTTGCAATAGTTTTAGCGTTTCAGCATTGCTCACAAATGTGCTTTCGCGCGTATGGTCTACTTCACCCAATGGCATTTCTTCAATAAAGCTAATATCAATTTTTTGATTAATCGCAAACTGCACCAAGTCGATTGCTTCATCATCGTTGCTGCCACGCATTAAAACCGTGTTGATTTTAATGCCGTCAAAACCAGCATCAATGCTAGCTTGCAAGCCATTAAGCACTTTACTTAACTCGCCAGTGCGGGTAATTTTTTTAAATCGTTCTGGTTTTAAGCTATCAATTGAAATGTTAATGCGTTTAACACCTGCATTTTTTAGAGCCAGCGCCTGTTTTTCTAATTGGCTGCCATTGGTAGTCAGTACTAACTCTTTTAAGCCAGTTAGCTTACCTACTTCTTCAAACAGCCATAACGCATTTTTGCGCACCAGAGGCTCGCCGCCTGTAATGCGTACTTTGCTTACGCCTAAACTGACAAATACTTTCACTAGTCTTGCGCATTCTTCTAAACTTAGCACTTCGTCACGCGGCAAAAATGTCATGTCCTCGGACATGCAATACACGCATCTGAAGTCGCAGCGGTCGGTAATAGATAGACGAATATAGTCAACGGTGCGGCCAAATTGATCGACTAATGTGGGTTTATTAAACATAAGCTTATTTTATGATGTATCTGAACTGTACACAATGAATGACATCAGATTAGTCGCATTTGTGCCGCAAACTTAACACTATAAATGACCCTAAATTTTGCAGGCGTTGAAAAAAAGTATATGCTTTGGAATTTACAGCGGTAATTCACGTCATACTAGCGCATCACTACTTGTTTTTAGCCTTTAATAAGGCAATAAATAGGTATATGATTACGTTAAATATGGCTTGAAATAAGGAACGCTGTGGCAAACGCATTATCTGCAGAAACACTCACAATAATTCAATCACTTATCGCCCAGCATAAAGACATGCCAGGCGCGCTAATGCCACTTTTGCATGCTATTCAAGATTCGATTGGTTATATTCCAGAAGACAGTTATCTACCGATTTCTAAAGCACTAGCTTTATCAGTAGCTGAGGTACATGGCGTGGTCACGTTCTATCATCACTTTAGAACGCATCCTGCTGGCAAACACGTTTTGCATGTATGCCGCGCCGAATCTTGCCAAGCCATGGGTGCTGAAAAGTTAGAGGCCAGCATTAAAGCCAAATTGAATATTGATTACCACCAAACTACCAGCGATGGCGCGATTACCTTGGAGCCGATTTACTGCTTGGGTAATTGCGCATGCTCGCCAGCGGTGATGATGGATGACGAAGTCTATGGCCGCATGGATAACCAAAAAATGGCAGAATTGATTAGCGAGGCGCGCGCGTCATGAGTTCAATTGTCAACAACTTACCAATTAAAATCTATGTTCCACGTGATTCCAGCGCGCTAAGTTTAGGCGCAGACCGTACCGCTAAAGCCATTCAGCAAGAAGCACAAAAACGCGGCATTGAAATTGAATTGATTCGTAATGGTTCGCGCGGGCTTTTTTGGTTGGAGCCATTTGTAGAAGTGGCAACAGAAAATGGCCGAGTAGCGTTTGCGCCAGTGCAACCTAAAGATGTGGCGAGCTTGTTTGATGCTTATTTTTTGAATCCTGATTCAAGCACAGCCAAAGCACATCCGCTTTATTTGGGCTTAACCGAAGAGCTAGAGTGGCTTAAAAAACAGCAGCGCTTAACCTTTGCGCGTATCGGCATCACAGACCCCGTTTCTTTAGATGACTACCTAGCGCATGATGGCTATAAAGGCTTAGCCAATGCGCTTAAATTAAGCCCTGCCGAAATCGTTAAAATCGTGACCGATTCTGGGTTGCGTGGTCGCGGCGGCGCAGCTTTTCCGACAGGTATTAAATGGAATACAGTATTGGGCGCTCAGGGCGAGCAGAAATATATTGTTTGTAACGCTGATGAAGGCGACTCTGGCACCTATTCTGACCGCATGGTCATGGAAGATGACCCATTTGTGCTGATTGAAGGCATGACGATTGCGGGCATCGCGGTGGGTGCCAATCAGGGCTATATCTATCTGCGCTCTGAGTATCCGCATGCGCTGCATATTTTGAATGAAGCGATTGGCAAAGCCGAAGCGGCTGGCTATTTGGGCTATAATATTTGTGGCTCAAACCACACATTTAAGCTAGAGGTGCGCCGCGCCGCAGGTGCTTATGTGTGTGGTGAAGAAACTTCATTGCTGGAAAGCCTTGAAGGCAAGCGTGGGCTAGTGCGCTTTAAGCCACCACTGCCTGCTATTGAGGGTTTGTTCGGCAAGCCAACCGTGGTTAACAATGTAATTTCCTTGGCAACAATCCCTATTATTTTAGATAAAGGCGCGCAATTCTATGCGGATTACGGCATGGGGCGCTCACGCGGTACTTTGCCGATCCAGTTGGCAGGTAATATCAAGCACGGTGGTTTGGTAGAGTTGGCATTTGGCGCAACCTTGCGTGAATTATTATACGATTTTGGTGGTGGTTCATTTACAGGCAAGCCAATCCGTGCGGTGCAAGTTGGTGGCCCTTTAGGTGCTTTCTTGCCAGAAAGCCAATTTGATACGCCACTGGATTACGAAGAATTTAGCAAAATTTGGGCGGTGCTGGGCCATGGCGGTATTGTGGCGTTTGACGATTCGGTGGATATGGCAAAAATGGCGCGTTACGCATTTGAATTTTGCGCGATTGAAAGTTGTGGCAAATGTACACCTTGCCGCATTGGCTCTACGCGCGGTGTAGAGGTGATTGATAAAATCATCAATGGCACCGATGTCGAAAAAAATACTAAGCTGGTGCGCGATTTATCCGACACCATGTTAAATGGCTCGTTGTGCGCCTTGGGAGGTATGACGCCATACCCAGTGTTAAGCGCGATGAATCATTTTGCAGAGGACTTTGTACCAAAACCAAAATCCGCACTCAAAAAAATTATTGATATAGTTGCTGCCTAAAATATAGAGGCGACTGGAGCAAAGCATGGACGACATTAAATATAGCCCGAACGAAGCCGCACCGCACAATAGTTATAACGCGGGCAATAACCATAGCCGCACTGGCTATGATGATCAGTTGGATTACGGTACACCAGCCAGTGATTCTAATGTGATGGTGACATTAGAGATTGATGGTCGCGAAATCACTGTGCCAGACGGTACAAGCATTATGCGCGCTTCTATTTTGGCAGGCGTGAATGTACCGAAATTGTGCGCGACAGATTCATTAGAGCCGTTTGGATCTTGCCGTTTGTGCGTTGTTGAAATTGAAGGTCGCCGCGGTTATCCAGCCAGCTGTACAACACCAGTAGCGCCAGGTTTAAAAGTACATACACAAACCAGTAAGTTGGCGGACATTCGCCGCGGTACCATGGAATTGTATATTTCAGACCATCCGCTAGATTGCCTGACTTGCTCGGCTAATGGTGATTGTGAATTGCAAGATATGGCAGGTGCGGTGGGTTTGCGCGAAGTGCGTTACGGTTATGAAGGTGAAAACCACCTTAAAGCTGAAAAAGACGAATCCAACCCTTATTTCACCTTTGACCCCAGTAAATGTATTGTTTGCAGCCGTTGCGTGCGCGCTTGTGAAGAAACACAAGGCACATTTGCCTTAACCATTAGTGGCCGTGGTTTTGAATCAAAAGTAGCATCAGGCATTGAAAACTTTAAAGATTCAGAATGTGTTTCTTGCGGTGCCTGTGTATCTGCTTGCCCAACTGCCACATTAATGGAAAAAACCGTGATTGAAGCGGGTACGCCAGAGCATTCAGTGACGACTACTTGTGCCTATTGTGGCGTAGGCTGTAGTTTTAACGCAGAAATGAAAGGCGAAGAAGTCATTCGCATGACGCCGCATAAAAACGGCGGGGCTAATCATGGTCATTCTTGCGTTAAGGGAAGATTCGCTTGGGGATACGCTACGCATCAAGACCGCATTACTACACCGATGATACGCAAAAGTATCAAAGATGAATGGCAAGTGGTGAGCTGGGATGAGGCAATTAACTACGCCGCCAGTGAAATTAAACGCATATCCGCCAAGTATGGCAAAGAAAGCATGGGTGGAATCACCTCTAGCCGTTGTACCAATGAAGAAGTCTATGTCACACAAAAGCTGGTGCGCGCGGTATTTGGTACCAATAACGTAGACACTTGTGCCCGCGTTTGCCATAGCCCAACTGGCTATGGGCTGAAACAAACCATTGGCGAATCGGCTGGTACACAAACCTTTGATTCAGTGATGAAATCAGACGTTATTATGATTATTGGCGCTAACCCTACTGATGGCCACCCTGTGTTTGCCAGTCAGATGAAACGCCGTTTACGTGAGGGCGCAAAACTCATTATCGCCGACCCGCGTGAAATTGATTTGGTGGATAACTCACCGCATATTCGTGCTGATTATCACTTGAATTTACGTCCTAGCACTAATGTAGCCTTGATTTCTGCACTGGCACATGTAGTGGTGACCGAAGGCTTGGTTAAAGAAGATTTTGTGCGTGAGCGTTGTGAGTGGGATTCTTTTGTGGTGTGGCGCGATTTTGTGGCAAAACCTGAAAATTCACCCGAAGCATTGGAATCTACTTTAGGCGTAAAAGCGCAAACCATGCGTGAAGCCGCGCGGCTTTTTGCCACAGGTGGTAACGGTGCTATTTACTATGGGTTGGGCGTCACTGAGCATAGTCAAGGCTCAACCATGGTAATGGGTATTGCTAACCTTGCGATGGCAACGGGTAATGTGGGCCGCGAAGGTGTGGGCATCAACCCATGTAGTATGCCGCACGAATTCCCCGGTTATCGCCATGTATCTGACGATGCAACACGCGCCTTATTTGAAAGTGCTTGGGGTAGACCATTAAGCAATGACCCAGGCTTGCGTATTCCTAATATGCTGGATTTGGCGGGAGAGGGTAAATTTAAAGCCTTGTATTGCGTTGGCGAAGATATTGCGCAATCAGACCCTAACACCCAGCATGTGACGCATGCGCTAGAAAGTATGGAATGCGTGATTGTGCAAGATTTGTTCTTAAATGAAACCGCGATGTATGCGCATGTGTTCTTTCCAGGTGCATCTTTCTTAGAAAAAAGCGGCACCTTTACCAATGCAGAGCGCCGTATTTCACCAGTGCGCCGTGTAATGACACCTAAAAATGGTCACGGAGAACGTGGTTTAGAGGATTGGGAAATCACCGCGAAATTGTCTGCCGCACTTGGTTATGACATGCAATACAGTCATGCATCAGAAATTATGGATGAAATCGCCGCACTCACACCAACCTTTAAAGGTGTCAGTTTTGCTAAATTAGATGAGCTAGGCAGTATTCAATGGCCATGTGATGATGAAAATCCAGAAGGCACACCGACCATGCATATTGATGCGTTTGTGCGCGGTAAAGGTAAGTTTTTTATAACACAATATGTGCCGACCACTGAAAAAGTTAACGCTAAATTCCCGCTAATATTGACTACTGGCCGCATTTTGAGCCAATATAATGTAGGTGCACAAACACGCCGCACGCTCAATAACGCTTGGCATGCAGAAGACATTGTAGAAATTCATCCGCACGATGCTGAAGAGCGCGGTATTAAAGAAGGTGATTGGGTAGGTATTGCCAGCCGTGCAGGTGAAACTGTGTTGCGTGCAACGCTGACTGAACGTGTGCAAGCGGGTGTGATTTACACCACATTCCACCACCCAGAGTCAGGCGCCAACGTGATTACAACCGATAATAGCGATTGGGCGACCAACTGCCCAGAGTTTAAAGTGACGGCGGTACAAGTGACGCGTGTCAGCCAGTTATCAGATTGGCAAAAAGACTATCAAACTTTTAGCGAAGCACAAATTGCATTTACAGGTAAAAAGTCTAGTAAAGTCATTAAGCAACCTGCTTAATATTGCGCAAAACGAGCTAAGTGTTTTATTTTGTCTGAGCTATTTGTTTCACCAAATACATTGGTTTCGATTGATGCGCCGCTGACAGAGGTCAATGTTACGCGCTGGTGTAATGGTGAGCTGAGTACGGTGCAAGATAAGGTGGCAGAAGAGGTGCCGATTGCGTTGGTGTATAACGGTGTGTCGCATGCTGTGATGTTGGCTACGCCATTCGATTTAGAAGATTTTGCATTGGGATTTTCGCTGTCAGAAGGTATTTTGCGCGATAAAAGCGATTTATACGATATTGAAGTTGTGAAGCAATCGCAGGGCATTGAGTTGCGTTTAGAAATAGCAACAGAATGTTTTGCCAAACTAAAAGAGCGTCGCCGTAATTTGGTTGGACGAACAGGCTGTGGCATTTGTGGGGCAGAAAGCTTAGAGCAAGCCTTGCGATTGCCACAAATGGATAATCCCAATAAAAACACCGCTTCTAAACCACTGTCTGCTAAGCACATTCAAGCCGCTTTTCATGCTATTCAAAATAAACAAACTTTGCAACAAGCTACTGGCGCAACACACGCCTGTGCTTGGGTGGATGCACAAGGCGAGGCTGTGTTAGTGCGCGAAGATGTGGGCCGTCATAATGCAATGGATAAATTGATTGGTACCCTAGTTAAACAAAACAATAGTGAACCAAAACTGCCAAATCAGAATAACGGGTTTGTTTTAACTTCAAGCCGTGCCAGTGTAGAGATGGTACAAAAAGTAGCAACAGCAGGTATAGAAGTATTGGCCGCAATTTCTGCGCCTACTGGCTTGGCGATTCGCATTGCTGAAATGTATGATGTTACCTTAATTGGTTTTTTGCGCGATAATCAATTTGTGATTTATACCCATAAACAGCGCGTACAATTTTAATATTAACTATTTTTAAAGCTTAAGCGATGCAAACAGAGCAATTAATTAAAATGGCCAATCAAATTGGCGACTTTTATGAATCGTATCCCGATGAAAATCAAATTAAGCAGGATATTGCAGGGCACTTAAACAAATTTTGGGCATTGCAAATGCGCCAACAATTGGCGCAATATGTTAAAAATACCAAGGGTGAAGGTCTGCATCCAAAAGTGGCTTCTGCAATTTCTAGCAGCCATCTAGAAATCCAATAAGCTCGCTATCTTGTTGGATTTTCCTATTGAAGAAAGTTAAGAAACGCGTTGAAACAAACTAAAGCTTTCGCGCCGCTCATTTAAGCGTTTACCGCTCCAAATTAAGGTCCAGTCCGATCCTGGCTCAACTTTTTCTCGGCCTCTTTCATCTTGAATCAAATATAAATCACAGTTGAGATTTTGCTCAGTTTCAAAGGCTAGCGTCTTTACATCGGCATAGTAGTGCAGCAAATCGCGCTGTGCCTCACCTAAATGATTGCTGGTGATACAAGCATATTGTTTTGGAAGCGCCGTTTCCAATTGTGTAAAAACAGTACCGTAGCTGCGCGCAGAATCAATCATCGGCAGCCATAAAGTCATCAGCAATGTCCATACGCAAGTCATACCAATCGCCCAATTAGTGGTGCTAGAACGATTAGAGTGTTGTGATCGGAATATGGCAAACAACCAAATTAAGCTGACGCCTACCGCCAAAATCAAGGCAACAAAGGTAAATTTAAGTTGAGTCATGCCCGATAAAAAAGTTAGACGCTCTTTTACTTTAACTGGATTGCCCGTCATCATTGCAATCCAGCCCAGCCAAATTAGGCCGCTCATTAAACCAAATAAAATAAGCCCAAACCAATTTAAAGCGCCCGCAGTGCCACGTTTTAAGGTTTCAATACTGCCGCCTGCCATTGCTGTCAGCGGTATTAATAAGGGTAATGCAAATATCTCTTTGCGCTCTGCTCCAAAGCCAATCAATAGCAAAGCGACGACACTGAAAGTGATGATTAATTGAAATTTAGGCTTGCTGAGTAGTTGTGTGCGATAGCGCCAGCAGCCCCAAATAGCCAAAGGTAGCGCCGGCCATGCATACCACACTAAGGTTTTTAAAAAATACAGATGAAATGCTTGCTTAAACTGTGCAAGTGATTGAATGCACCAAGCATTAAAGATTTCAGGCTGAAAAATCGAGCATAAAATTGGCCAAATGAGCAAAAATGGGCTGGCAATGACAAGTGATAATGCCATGAATTGTAGAAAACTTTTGCTACGCCAAAATGTAAACAAGCATGGTAATGCAATACAGGAGGCAATTAAAATACTTAAAGGCAGTAAGCCGGTAGATAAAAAGCTAACACCTAGTCCCAATCCCAGCAAAATACTGGCGCGATAAGGCCGCCTTTTGCTTAATGCTAACGCATAAAATCCTGTAGCCAGCCCTGCCAAACTAGCCACTGCTGGCGTTAAAGTATGTGCACTAATTACTAAACCAAGTGTACCCATTAAAACAAAAGTGGTTTGGCGCCCAGCGCCTTTACCCCACAGCTCGCGGCCCGTCATGCCCACCATCAAAAATGTGATGAGCATCCATAAGCCAGTGGCAATGCGTGCACCATCGTGTAAAGGCAAAATGGGTTGAAAAACTTTGGCTATAGCAGCGGCGCTTAAGTAAAAAAGCGGCGGGTTGCTTATTTTGTTTGAGCTTGCGGCACTTGGTACTAAATATTCCCTATTATCTAAAATGGTTTTGATCACACTAATGCTATGCGATTCAAATGGCTTCCATGGCGCATGACCAATCAATCCCATCAGTAGCCACACGCCGCACAATATTAATAATAGGTGCGTTTTTGCACGCTCGCCCACGCGCGCGCGCGGTGTAGACATATTGCCTTGCCAATCGTGATCTAAATCAAAGCGCATGGATTGTTATTGAATAATATTAATATAAAGAGATTTTAACACTGGTTTTTTGTGCTAACTATTTTAAACAGCCTAAAAGCATTGGCGCCAAAATAAAAAAGGCAGCTAAGCTGCCTTTTTTACAAAAACGCACAATAAACTACATGCCGTATTTTTGTTTAAATTTCTCAACACGACCAGCTGTGTCTAATATTTTTTGTTTGCCTGTGTAAAACGGGTGGCACTGTGAACACACCTCAATACTCATGTCACGACCATGCGTAGAGCGTGTTTTAAATTTGCTACCACAGCTACAAGTAACGTTGATTTCTGGGTAATTTGGATGTGTATCAGCTTTCATGCTTTTCTCTCTAAATTTAAGCAGTTGCAGTAAACCGTATATTATCTGCCAAAAAGTGACCTTTGGCAAGATGAATGTTTGAATATGTTTTAGCCTCTGCGCATGCTATCAAAAAAGTCAGCATTATTTTTGGTGGCTTTGATTTTGTCTAACAAGAATTCCATCGCTTCCAAATCGTCCATTGGATATAGCAATTTGCGTAAGACCCAAATTTTCTGCAATACATCTTTTTCGATGAGTAACTCTTCTTTACGCGTGCCCGATTTATTAACGTTAATTGCAGGGTACAGGCGCTTTTCAGCCATTTTGCGGTCAAGATGGATTTCCATATTGCCGGTACCTTTAAATTCTTCATAAATCACATCATCCATGCGCGAGCCAGTATCAACAAGGGCTGTAGCGATAATGGTGAGTGAGCCGCCTTCTTCAATATTACGTGCGGCACCAAAGAAGCGTTTAGGGCGTTGCAGAGCATTAGCATCCACACCGCCTGTTAATACTTTGCCCGACGAAGGAATTACAGTGTTGTAGGCGCGTGCTAAACGGGTAATCGAATCCAACAAAATCACCACATCTTTTTTATGCTCAACCAAACGCTTGGCTTTTTCTAATACCATCTCGGCCACTTGCACGTGGCGCGTTGCAGGTTCATCAAAGGTAGAAGCAACCACTTCACCTTTTACTGAACGTGTCATTTCTGTTACTTCTTCTGGGCGCTCATCAATCAGCAATACAATCAAAATTACGTCAGGATGATTGGCGGTAATGGCATGTGCAATATTTTGCATCATCACCGTTTTACCGCTTTTTGGGCTGGCCACTAATAATCCACGTTGGCCACGACCAATTGGCGCAATCATATCAATCACACGGCTAGTGATATTTTCTTCACCGCGAATTTCGCGCTCTAATGTTAGGGGAATTGTTGGGAAAAGTGGGGTTAAGTTTTCAAATAAAATCTTATGTTTGGTATTTTCTGGCGCTTCACCATTTACTTGGTCTACTTTGACTAAAGCAAAATAGCGCTCACCATCTTTAGGAGTGCGAATTTCGCCTTGAATGCTGTCACCTGTGTGTAAATTAAAGCGTCTAATCTGCGAAGGTGATACATAAATATCATCAGGCCCTGCTAAATAAGAGGTATCAGGCGAGCGTAAAAATCCAAATCCATCCTGCAACACTTCTAAAGTACCGTCACCAAAAATACTGTCACCTTTTTTTGCTTTATTTTTCAGAATAGCAAAAATCAAATCTTGCTTGCGCATACGGCTTGCATTTTCAATTTCGTTGGTTAATGCCATTTCAACTAATTCGGTAACGGGCAGGTGTTTTAGGTCAGATAAATGCATGAGAGAACTCTCTAGAAGGGAATAACTATTGGCTAGTTTTAAGGGATAGTGTGTGGTGTCAGTGTTTAATACGTCTAGTTTCCGATTGGCTTATAGAAACTAGACGCAGTACTTGCAAAGGTAAATGATTTAGACGTTGAACAATTAAATATTACTATCAATAAAAGCGGTTAACTGTGATTTTGATAATGCACCCACTTTAGTTGCTTCCACATTGCCATTTTTAAATAACATCAGTGTTGGAATACCACGAATGCCATATTTTGGTGGGGTTTGTTGGTTGTCATCAATATTTAACTTAGCTACTTTTAAGCGGCCTGCATATTCTTTGCTGATGTCATCTAAAATCGGCGCAATCATTTTGCAAGGTCCGCACCATTCTGCCCAATAGTCTACTAAAACAGGAAGTGGAGATTGCAGTACTTCCTGCTCAAAAGCAGCATCGCTTAAATGGGTAATGTGTTCGCTCATGGTGACCTCGGTGTAGAAATTTGACGGTTGGCTGAATAATGTAAGATAGCTTAAATGTTATGATTATTTCTGTTATCTAAATAGCGTCTTTAAACGTAATTTCAAGTTAATAACAAAAATATAATTAAAACTTTGTCAGTTATGATGATTGACTATTCAGTACAAACTAACTTGTTAATAGTATAACAACACTAATTCACTTATATCAAGCTGTATTGAAAGCGCTCGAAGCTTGCTGTGCGCTCTACTAGTTTTGTCGTGCGCACCTTGCTTACACTATTATTGTAGTGAAGCTCAACGGTACTGCCAACTTTGCATAAACCAACAGCGGTAATAATACTGGCAGGCTGTTTTAATGCAGACAGCTCAGGCAGTAATAATGCTTCACTTTCCAATGCGTTATCGTCCGCGCGAATACTCACTGCCGATGCGCTAGGTGAAATTAGCTGTAAACCAACATCTAATTGCTTTAACTCGTTAACATTGGCCCAGCGCAGTACAGCCAGCTCCCAAGTTTTAGTATTGTTATCTTTCATCGCGACCACATCACCAATGTGTGCGGTGGCCATTGATGAATTGAATTTACGCAATGCATAACCACCAGCACTCACGTTCAAAATCTGCCATCTTGACGGCCTATAAACGCCGTTTGTACCAAGCCCGCTAATGCCTTGTTGAGCATTAAATTGTGTGCCCACTTCGCGAATCAAGTGATGCGTGGTGTTAATTCCGATACTCAACTCCACTCCATCACTTTTTTTGCTTCTTGAAAATAAACGCTGCGGGGTTTTGCCAAACTGTTTGATTAAGTGTGCAAGCAAATCTTCAAAATGGCTCTCAATGGCGTTGTTTGGCATGCTACCGTCGTTTGGTACAACGCCCTCTTGCAACAGCTTAATGTGCTGATGAATTTGTCTGGCTAAATTTACGGTGACCAACAATATATCGGTGCTGCCATCTGGTATATCTTTATTTTTAACAAAAGCAGTCGGTGGTTTTGAACTGTCAAGCGGCACTAAAAAAACACCAGTAGGATTTTCAATCAAACCCAATGGCCTTAATTCGACGTGATTGGCAACATTGCCGAGATAAGCGTCTACTTTTAGAATATCTTGATTGGCGAGATGTTGTGGGTTAGCTAAATTTAAAAGCAAAGTTTGCGCATAAATGGTGTTAACTGAACTAGCATTCACACTGGTGTAATGCTCAGTAACAGATAGCTTTTCTACAGATTGTTGAAGCGCGCAGTAGTAAAGCTGATGTAATTCGCCCCACAGAGAAACTGGCGCGCTAGCATAAGTTAAGTGATGAATCAGCATCATCTCTTTACAGGCATGAATGGCACGTTGAATGACGAGTGCTGTGGTTTTGCTGCTACCTAAATTAAGAATTTTGTTTTGCAAATCTACTAATGCAAACTTATAGC
>LNFM01010490.1_pt1 | contig 13020 bp, 13 predicted proteins | sample 596031 | NCBI WGS metagenome assembly LNFM01 (sample SAMN04254537, study PRJNA301005) | activated carbon metagenome | isolation source: dual media filters at the Ann Arbor, Michigan drinking water treatment plant | place: USA: Ann Arbor
GCAACCAGCGCGAGTCCTCGTTCGACTTGAAAGACGTTGTCCGGAGGTCGTTCGCCGGAAACGTGATGCCTTCATCGTCGGCGATGAACAGGACGAAGCGGCTCCACGGCCGCGGCCATACCGCCATCGGGAACGTCACGATGCCAATGACGGCTGCGATCAGCACGGCGGGCAGCGGCAGCGGCGTGCGCGAGGACAGGACCAGATAGAGCGCGAGCGGCCCGACCAGCAGCAACGAGAGCCGGAACGTGACGCGCAACCAGCGCGGGTTGGCCATCACGTACGCGCGCGGCCCGGGTGCCGGTCGCGAGGACAGGGTGCGGTTGGGGATCACGCGTGTGCCGGGTGCCGGGTCAGCGCACGCCCTTGAGCGAGCGCCCGTCCGCACTGCGCGTCACGGGACAGTTCACCACGATGGTCGTGACTTCCAGCGTGAGTTCGTTCCGTTCCTCGGCGGCTAGCAGTGCTTCCTCGGAGCGGAGCTCACGCGCGGCGGCAGGGTTCTTCCAGCGCACCAGGACCACCCGCCACAGCGGGCTGTAGCCGAGATCCTTGTTGCCTGGCCCCACCGGGTTCGGTGCCGACTGGAAGATGCTGATCTGTTCATCGCCGACGAACTTGTACACCCGGGCGATGGGCGCACGTCCCGGCTTCAGGTTGATGACGTCGGCCAGTCCCGGCACGTAGTTGGCACCGACCATCTTCGCCATTGCCTCGTCGGAGATGTCGGTCACGATGTACTCCACGATGCGGCCGTCGATCCAGGCGCGGCTCAGCGGCAGGACGGTCTCGGTGCGGCCGACGTCGAACAGCGGGCTGGCGCAGGCGGAGAGCAGGAGGAGGGCGAGCAGGGCGGCGGCTGAGCGCACGGGGTGTCCTTGGCTACTCGTTCGTAACGAGGTTCGATTCATTGCGATACGGTCCCTCATGTCGGAGCCGCAGCAGACCAGTCCTCCACGACCAGCTTCGGTACGCGCTTGAACTCGCGGGTATTGCGCGTCACCAGCGCCATGCCGCGCGAGCGCGCATGGGCTGCGATGAACAGATCCTGGCTGCCGATGGGCGTGCCAGCCCGTTCAAGGGCGGCGCGAATGTCCGCGTAATGTCGGTCGGCAGGCTCGTCCAGCGGCAGCACGGTCATGGACTCGAGCAACTGCTCCACGCGCCGCGTCAGCGCCGCGGAGCCCTTGCGCCGGGCGCCGAAGCGCAGTTCGCTGGCGACGACGATGCTGGTGCACAAGCGCTCCGGCTCGAGCTCGCGCAGGCGCTCGAAGACGGCACCTTGTGGTTCGCGGATCAGGTCGGACAGCGCATTCGTGTCCAGCATCCATTCAGGCTCGGACATTACAGATCGGCCCGGACCTGCGGCGGCGTGTCCTCGACCTCGGGCACGCCCTCCTTCAGCGGTTTCCAGGACGCCAGCAGGTCGAGCAGCCGGTTCTTGCGCACCGGTGTGAGGATCAGGCTGTCCCCGTCCTTGCGGATCGAAACCTCGGTTCCTTCCATTTCGAGCTCCCTTGGAATGCGTACTGCCTGGTTGCGACCGTTTCGGAACAATGACGCGCGACGTTCGGTCAGGATGGCCTCCGGGCTATGAACAGCATATGGCAGAGCATATGCTCAATCCTTTCCGGAAGCAAATCCCGCGTTCTCAGTACGTCGAACTCGGTTGAGGTGGATGCTGCCTGAACAAGTGGAGGACTACAGCGCCGAAAACATGGGCCAAGCCCCAGATACTCGATGTCCCTCTGGTACCCTGCCTATGGCCTTTTCTCGATGAGGTGTCTTGTGAGAACGACCGTAAGCATCGACGACGAGTTGTTTCGAACGGCGATGGCTCTTGCCGAGCCCGGGTTGGACAAGGGCGATCTGCTTCGCGAGGCATTGGCCGTGTTCGTGCGTGTCCAGACCGAGAAACGGCTTGCTGCCCTTGGCGGGTGTAGCCCCGGGATGCAGGATGCGCCTCGGAGGCGTGCCGAAGAACGGTCGCCTCAGTGAGCTTCGTGGTTGCCGGGCGTTCTATCCAGGCCCAGGTATCGATGACGCGCCGCGGCACCGCCATCAATAGCGGTCAGATCGGTCGCGATAGCCATCCTTGCTGGCCCCCTTGGCGATGTCGGCCAGCTGGCCCAGCTCGGCCACCGGCATCACGAGGACGCCCTTGCCTTTGGGGATGAACACGAACTCCTGCCCGGCCTGCCAGTGCTGCGCATCGAGAATAGCCTTCGGTATCGAGATCTGGAACTTGCTGGACAGGGTGGCGGTGGCAGTCACAGGGGTGCTCCGAACATATCGATCAGTGATCGCCAAGAATACGCGCCTCTCCCCGCCCCTTGCATGCCGCACCGCAGCCTTGCTAGAGTGATCGAAACAGCCATCCCGCCACCCGCCCGCACGGGATGAGCCGCAGCTCCAGAGCCGCACACACATAAAGCGGGCAACGGGAGGAGGCACCATGGCCACGACGACCGGTCCCCGGTATGTCGCCGACATGCTTCGCGCGTACGAGGTCTCGCACCTGTTCTTCGTGCCGCAGATGCTGCTCGAGACGCTCACCTCGATGGAAGGGGTGCCGATCCGCCGCATCATGACCCACGGCGAGAAGGCCGCGGCCTACATGGCGGACGGCTATGCGCGTGCGTCGCGAAGGCCGGGCGTGTGCATGGCGCAGCATGTCGGCGCGTCGAACCTCGCGGCCGGGTTGCGCGATGCCTACCTCGCCTGCTCGCCGGTGGTCGCGATCACCGGCGGCCCGGCGCCGCACCAGCGCTATCGCCATGCCTACCAGGAGCTGGAGGACTTCACCCAGTTCGACCACACCACCAAGTTCAACGCGCATGTCGACCACATCAAGCGCCTGCCCGACATGATGCGCCAGGCGTTCCGCGAGGCGACCAGCGGCGCGCCCGGCCCGGTGCACCTGCAGATCGGCGGCCACCATGCGGAATGCATCATGGTCGAGGCGGACCTCGACCTGCTGGTCGAACCGCAGTTCCGGAACGTGCCGCCGTTCCGCCCCGCGGCCGACCCGGCGCATGTGACCGAAGCGCTGCGCCTGCTCGCCTCGGCCGAGCGCCCGATCATCGTCGCCGGTGGCGGCGTGCACTGGTCGGCGGCGCAGGCCGAGGTGGTGCAGCTCGCCGAGCTGCTGCAGATACCGGTGGCGACCTCACTCAACGCGCGCGGGACGATCCTCGACGACCATCCGCTGTCGGTGGGCGTGTGCGGCACCTACTCGCGCAGCTGCGCGAACCAGTCGGTCGGCGAGGCGGACCTCGTGTTCTTCATCGGCAGCCACACCGGCAGCCAGGTCACCGCCCGCTGGCAGGTGCCGAAGCCGGGCACGCCGGTGATCCACCTCGACATCGACGTGCGCGAGCTCGGCCGCAACTATCCGGTGCAGGTCGGGCTGCTCGGCGATGCGAAGGTGGTGCTGCGGCAGATGATCGACGCCGCCACCGGCACGAAGCCCAGGGCACGCCAGGCCTGGCTCGACCGCATCCAGTCCCTCGTCAAGGGCTGGCGCGCCTCGACCGACGGCCACCGCAACTCCGACGCGGTGCCGATGCGCCCGGAGCGCGTCTGCCGCGAGATCGGCGAGATGCTGCCGGCCGATGCGGTGATGGTCTGCGACACCGGCCACTCCGGCATCTGGACCGGCACGATGATCGACTTCATGCGCCCGGGCCAGCGGCTGATCCGCTGCGCCGGCTCGCTCGGCTGGGCGCTGCCCGGCGCGATGGGCGTCAAGTGCGCGCTGCCGAACACACCGGTGGTCTGCTTCGCCGGCGATGGCGGTGCGTACTACCACCTGGCCGAACTCGAGACCGCGGCGCGCTACGGCATCAACCTGGTGCTGGTGGTCAACAACAACGGCGCGCTGAACCAGGAGATCCCGCACTTCGACAAGTCGTACGGCGGCGACCCGGACGAACGCGGTCGCGAGATGTGGGGCTTCAGCCCGGTGAGCTTCGCCCAGGTGGCCGAGTCGCTAGGCTGCGTGGGCATCCGCGTCGAACGGCCGGAGGACATGCCGAAGGCGATGGAGCGTGCACTGAAGGCAGGCCGCCCGGTGGTGATCGACGTCGTCACCGACCATCGCGCGTTTTCGCCGAAGACCTGGACGGGCGCCACCGGCGCCGACCACTGAGGGGTTACTCATGCATGGATCGCTCGAACACCTGAAGGTCGAGGTCGACCTGTGCGCGCCCGGATGGGAGCGCATCATCGACCCGAGCCCGCCGGTCTCCGTCCTCGCGAAGGACATCATCTTCGGCGAAGGCCCGACCTGGGACGCGAAGAACGGCTGCCTGTGGTTCACCGACATCATCGGCGACACCATCTGGAAGTGGACGCCGGGCAAGGGGCAGGAGCTCATCCTGCGCCCGTCGGTGAAGGCCAACGGCACCTGCCTCGACCTCGAAAACCGGCTGGTCGTCGCCGGCTGGGGCGGCCGCACCGTGTTCCGCCGCGAGCACGACGGGAAGTGGACGACGCTCGCCGACAACTGGAAGGGCAAGAAGCTCAACAGCCCGAACGATATCGTCGTGACGAGCGATGGGTCGGTCTGGTTCACCGACCCGCCGGGCGGGCTGGTGAACGTCGGCATGACCGGCCCCGACATGCAGCGCTACCTCGACACCCAGCCGGTGTTCCGCATCTCGCCGAAGGGCGAGCTGTCGGTGGTGTGCGAGGACAACACGTATCCGAACGGCCTGTGCTTCTCGCCGGACGAATCGATCCTGTACGTGAACTGCAGCCGCGAGCGGGTGATCCGCGCCTACGACGCGAAGAAGGACGGCAGCGTCGGCCCGGCGCGCATCTTCCACCGCTACGGCGGACCGGAGCGCGGCGTGCCGGATGGCCTCAAGTGCGACGTCGACGGCAACGTGTGGTGCACCGCGCCCGGCGGCATCTGGGTGCACGACCCGTCCGGCAACACGATCGTGCGCATCAAGACGCCCGGCCACCACCCGACCAACATCGCGTTCGGCGACGCCGACTGGAAGACGCTCTACATCACGATGATCGGCTCGGTGGTGAGCACGCGCATCAACATCGCCGGCGTGCCGTCGCGATGAACGGCCACCCCTGACCGGAGACCCGCATGGCCTGGAACTTCGAACTGATTGCCGGCCCGTACAAGGGCCGAACCGGTGGCCTCGCCTGGGATGGCAAGGCGATGCTGTTCAGCGCGGTGGCGGAAGAGCAGGTGCTGCGCTACGACCCGAAGGCGAAGAAGGCCGAGACCTTCCGTCGCTGGACCGGCCGCGTGAACGGCCTGGCCGTCGCACCGGACGGTTCAGTGTACGCCGCGCAGGAAGGCGGCCGCCGCGTCGTGCACTACCGCAGCGACGGCAGCACCGCCCCGACCGAGGAACTGCTCGACGGCGCGCACCACAACCAGCCGCTCGACGTGCAGCTAGACAGCCGCGGACGCATCTGGTTCGCCGACGCGTACAACGCACAGCCACCATACGGCCCGCCCGCGTATCCGATGCTCGACCATGCCTCGGTGCTGCGCCTGGACCCGACCGGCCCCGGAACCTACCGCATCGAACGCATCACCCACGACACCTGCGGCCCGCGTGCGGTGCTGCTGTCGAAGGATGAGCGCACGCTGTATGTCGCCGACGGCGACTTCGAGCGCGGCGACGTGTGCCAGCTGTTCGCCTACGAGGTGAGCGCGTTCGGCAGTGTCGGCCATGCACACACCCTGCTCACCTTCACTGCGATCGACCGCGGCATCGAAGGCATGTGCCTGGACAGCGACGGCAACATCGTCGCCTGCATGGGCTGGAGCAAGGCCGGGGCAGGGCCTGCGATCGTGGTGATCTCGCCCGGCGGGACGATCCTCGAGACGCATGCGTCACCCGCCGACCTGCCGATGCGCTGCGCGTTCGGCGATGTCGGGTTGAAGAGCCTGTATGTGACGGCGGGTGATGGCGGGTTGTATCGCGCGACGGATACCGGGCGGCGCGGGCTGAAGCGGTAAGGCCATCAAGGCAAGCCGCAGCAAGAGAAACGGCAGCAGAAGGCAACGAAGACGGTCGGCGCATCACCGGACAACCCCCGCCACGAGGCGGGGTCACGCGGGAGATCGCAATGGACTTGAAGCGTTCGAAGAGGGCCTTGACCGTGCTGGCCGCGGGCGCCGCAGCCGCCTTGCTCGCGGGCAACGTGCGCGGACAGGGGCCCGCACAGGGGCCCGCACAGTATCCGATGAAGCCGATCCGGCTGATCATCCTCAGCACGCCCGCCTCGGGCCCGGACATCGTCGGCCGGCTGATCGGTGGACACCTCACCGAAGCCTGGGGCCAGCAGGTGGTGATCGATCCCCGCCCCGGCGCGAGCGGCATCATCGGTGCCGAGATCGCCGCGCGCAGTGCCCCGGATGGCTACACGCTGACGATCGCCACCACGCAGGCCGCGATCGTGTCGGTGATGTTCGACAAGCTGAAGTTCGACCTGGTGAAGGACTTCGCGCCGATCACCCTGATGGCCTCGACGCCGTTCCTGCTGGTGGTGAATCCCGGCCTGCCGGTGAAGACGCTCCCGGACTTCGTCGCACTGGCGAAGGCGAAGGCCGGCGACCTCCTGTACGGCTCCGGCGGCTCCGGCTCCCCGCCGCATCTGTCCGCCGAACTGTTCAGGCACATGGCCGGCATCCGGTTGCAGCACGTTCCGTACAAGGGCGTGACGCCGGCGCTCACCGACACCATCGCCGGACAGGTGCACATGACGATCTCCGTCGTGCCGGCCGTGCTGGCGCACATGCGTTCGGGCCGTGTGCGGGCGTTGGGCATCACCAGCGCCAGGCGTTCGGAGGTCGTGCCCGAGGTGCCGGCCATCGCGGAGACGATCCCTGGCTACGAGTACATCGGCTGGTACACGCTGCTGGCGCCGGCGAAGACGCCGAGCGCGATCATCAACCGTCTGAACGGTGAAGTCGTGTCGGCCCTGAAGACGTCGGCGGTGCGCGAGAAGCTGGCGGACCTGGGGGCGGAGCCGATCGGAAGTTCGGTGCGCGAGGTCACCGAGTTCATCCCGGCGCAGATGGCGCGGCTGCGGGAACTGGTGAACCTGTCGGGCGCGAGGGCCGATCGCTAGGGCACTGCGCCCGTCGCGGCGATCGTCGCAGGTGGCTGGACAGTTGTCTTCAATCGTGTAAAGTAGTCAGACAACTGAGACGACCGCCATGCCTGCCAGACGAACTGCACAGCCGCTCGAACCCGTGTTCTCCCGGGTGGCGGCACGCACGTCCGCCGGCAATGGAACGGCCGCACTGGAAGTCAGCAAGGTAGTGCCGCTCAAGTTCGCGGACCAGCTCTACGAGGACATCCTCGCGGCGATCGTCGACGGCAAGCTGCCCGAAGGCGAGCGTCTTCCGTCGGAGACCGAACTCGCGTCGGCGTTCGGCGTGTCGCGGCCGGTGGTGCGCGAGGCGCTGTCGCGGCTGCGTGCGGACGGTGTGGTGGTGTCGCGCCGGGGATCGGGTTCGTATGTGCAGCGCCGACCGAGCCGCGAGTTCCTGTCGCTCGCGCCGATCGGCGGCATCGCCGACCTGATGCGCTGCTTCGAGTTCCGGATCGCGGTCGAGGGCGAGGCCGCGGCGCTGGCCGCCACGCGCCGCACCGAGCAGGACCTGCTCGAGCTCGAGGCGGCGCTGGACGAACTCGAGACGGCGATCGCGCAACAGGCGGTCGGCACCCAGGCCGACGTCCGCTTCCACAAGGCGATCGCGGTCGCCAGCCGCAACAAGCTGTTCCACTCGACGCTGATGACCCTGTCGAACGCGATCTTCGAGGGCATCAGCGTCGCCCGCAAGCTGACCCTGCAGGCCAGCCGCCGCCGGCTGCTGACCGTGCAGGCGGAACACCGACGGGTCTTCGAGGCGATCCGCAACGAGGACGCCGCAGGCGCCCGTCGGGCCGTACGGCAGCACATCGAGAATGCACGTGCACGGATCCTGAGCGAGGCGACCGAGCCACCGCAGGACTAGCGCGCGTCACCGCTTCGACACCGGAGGGAAGCATGGCAGCACCGACACCCCGAACGATGTACGAGAAGATCTGGGACGAGCATGCGGTGCGCACGCGCGGCGAGAACGAGGCGCTGCTCTACGTCGACTACAACGTGGTGCATGAAGGTCCGTTCTACGCGTTCGACGGCCTGATCCAGGAAGGACGGGCGGTGCGCCGGCCGGCGCAGACGATCGCCTTCTCCGACCACTACGTGCCCACCGTGCATCGCGAGCGCGGCCTCGACGGCATCGTGGATCCCGAGGCGCGCACGATGGTCGAGCAGCTCGCGAAGAACGCGGCGACCACCGGCATCACCCACTACGGAATGGACCATCCGCAGCAGGGGATCATGCACGTGGTCGCGGCGGAACTCGGCCTGGTGCAGCCGGGCATGGTGGTCACCGGTTCCGACTCGCACATCGCCACCAACGGTGCGTTCGGGGCGTTCGGCTTCGGCGTCGGCGCGTCGCAGGTCAAGCACATCCTGGCCACGCAGACGGTCTGGCTGAAGAAGGCGCGCACGATGCAGGTGGTGGTCGACGGCACGCTCGGGCCGGGCGTCAGCGCGAAGGACGTGGTGCTGGCGATCATCGAGCACCTGAGCATCGGCGGCGGCGTGGGCCATGTGATCGAGTACACCGGCACGGTGATCCGCGCGCTGTCGATGGAAGGGCGGATGACCCTGTGCAACATGACGATCGAGGGCGGTGCGCGGGCCGGCATGATCGCGCCGGACGAGACCACCTTCGCCTACCTGAAGGGCCGCGAGTACGCGCCAGGCGCCGCCGCCTGGGCGGATGCCGTCGGATACTGGCGCTCGATCGCCACCGATGCCGGCGCGACCTACGACAGGCACGCGGCAGTCGACGGCAGCCGCATCGAGCCGATGGTCACCTGGGGCACGGCGCAGGACGAGGCGACCGGCATCGGCGGCACGGTGCCCGATCCGGAATCGCTGTCCGATCCGGCGCGCCGCGTGCGCGCACGCCGTGCGCTCGACTACATGAAGCTCGTCCCCGGCCAGTCGATCCGTGACATCGCGATCGACCGGGTGTTCATCGGATCGTGCACCAATGCCCGGCTGGAAGACCTGCGCGAGGCCGCGCGGGTGGCGGAGGGGCGCAAGGTGGTCGTGCCGTCGGTGATCGTGCCGGGTTCGCAGACGGTCAAGCGCGCCGCGGAGGCCGAGGGCCTCGACCAGGTGTTCCTCGCGGCCGGCTTCGAATGGCGCAGCCCGGGCTGCTCGATGTGCACCGGGTCCAACGGCGACCGTGTCCCGGCCGGCGAACGCTGCGCATCGACGTCGAACCGGAACTTCGAAGGCCGGCAGGGGCGGGGTTCGCTGACCCACCTGGTGAGCCCGGCCATGGCAGCGGCCGCCGCGATCAGCGGACGGCTCGCCGACGTGCGCGACTTTCTCTGAGCGAGGCGCAGATGCAGCCCTTCACCACCCTGCGTGCGATCGCCGCGCCGTATTTCGAAGCCGACATCGACACCGACAAGATCATCCCGCACCGCTACCTGCGCAAGCCGCTGTCGGCGGGCTACCGCAACTTCCTGTTCTACAACGAGCGCTTCACGCCCGAGGGCACGGTGAAGCCGGACTTCGTGCTGCACCGGCCGCCCTACGACCGGGCGCAGGTGCTGGTGGCCGGGCGCAACTTCGGCGGTGGCTCCACGCGGGAAGGCGCGGTCTACGCGCTCGCCGACTTCGGCTTCCGCGCGCTGATCGCGCCGAGCTTCGGCGACATTTTCCATGCGAACTGCCTGCAGAACGGCGTGCTGCCGGTGGTGCTGCCGGATGCGGTGATCGCCGCGCTGGCGAAGCACCTCGTCGAGCAGCCAGGTGCCGAGGTGACCATCGACCTGCCCGGGCAGGAAGTGACGATGCCCGACGGCAGCCGCCACGGATTCGAGCTGGACCCGGTGCGCAAGGACCAGCTGCTGCGCGGCCTGGACGACATCGGCATCACCCTGACCGATGCCGGCCTGATCGAGGCATTCGAGGCGCAGTACCACCGCCGCCTGCACTGGCTGGGCGAGGGCAGGACCGGAAAGACCTGAAGACACCCTGAACACCTGAAGGACGGCCCGCCAGAGGCCGCACTCGGAGGAGGAACGTCATGCCGGACTCGCTGCAGATCGTGCCCTTGCCCCATCCCTGCGGCGCCGAGGTGCATGGCGTCGATGTGCGCACGCTCGACGCGGATGCCTTCGCGCTGCTGCGCCAGGCCTGGCTGGACAACCTCGTGCTCGTGATACACGGCCAGCAGCTCACCGACGCGGAACTGACCGCGTTCGGGCAGCGCTTCGGCGTGCTCGACGAGCTGCCACCGGTCGGCACGGGGCAGAAGCCGCGCGACAACAAGTACATCTCGGTGATCTCGAACGTGATCGAGGACGGCGTGCCGATCGGCGGCCTGGCCGACGACGAGGTGATCTGGCACTCCGACACCTCGTATCGCGAGCGGCCGCCGTCGGCGAGCCTGCTGTACTCGCTAGAGCTGCCGGCCTGGGGCGGCAACACCGGCTTCGCCAACATGTACCTCGCGCTCGAGACGCTCGATCCGGCGCTGCGCGAGCGGGTCGACCGGCTGTCGATCAAGAACGACACCACCTACAACGCGGGCGGCCAGCTGCGCGAGGGCTTCGAGCCGGTGACCGACGTGCGCAACTGTCCCGGTGCGATCCACCCGATCGTGCGCACCCATCCGGAGACCCGGCACGACTGCCTGTACCTCGGGCGGCGGCGCAACGCCTACGTGATGGGGCTCGAGGTCGACGAGTCCGAAGCCCTGCTCGACCGCCTCTGGGCGCATGCGACGCAGGACTTCCTGTACTGGCACCACGAATGGACCGTCGGCGACGTGGTGGTCTGGGACAACCGCTGCACGATGCATCGCCGTGACCATTTCGATCCGGCCACGCGCCGGGTGATGCACCGCGCCCAGGCCCGCGACGACCTGCGGCCGGAACGCGACGCGGGCGCGAAATCCACGCCGCATCCCCGCGGCCATGCCATCCCCGAGGCGATCGGCGCCTGACCGCAGGACACTGCGCAGCACACTGGAGGAGCAATCGATGCAAGCGAAGGACATCAGCGAAGCGGATGTGGTGGTCGTCGGCGCGGGCAATGCGGCGCTGTGCGCGGCGATGGCTGCGCACGAGGCGGGCGCGAAAGTGGTCGTGCTGGAACGGGCGCCGCAGTCGGAGGCCGGCGGCAACAGCTTCTTCACCGCCGGTGCGACCCGGTTCGTGTTCAACAACATCGCGGAACTGCGCGAAGTCCTTGACGTGTCCGAGGAAGAGGAGCGCACGGTCGACTTCGGCGTCTATACCGCCGACAACTTCTTCGACGACATGGGCCGCGTCACCCAGTATCGCTGCGACCCCGACCTCACCGAGGTGCTGGTCTCCAACAGCCGGCCGACGCTCGCCTGGATGAAGAAGAAGGGCGTGAAGTTCGAACCGATGTACGGCCGCCAGGCGCACAAGGTGGACGGCCGCTTCAAGTTCTTCGGCGGCCAGGTCTGCGCGTTCTGGGGCGGCGGGGCCGGGCTCGTCGAGTCGGAGCACCGGATCGCGAAGACGCTGGGCATCCCGATCGTCTACGAGACGGCCGCGGTCTCGCTGGTGCAGGAAGCCGGCCGCGTGGTCGGCGTGGTGGTGGAATCCGGTGGGCTCCAGTCGACGATCCGCGCGAAGGCGGTCGTGCTGGCCGCCGGCGGCTTCGAGTCGAACGCCGAGATGCGCGCCCGCTACCTCGGCCCGAACTGGGACCTCGCCAAGGTGCGCGGCACGCGCTTCAACATGGGCGACGGCATCAACATGGCGATGCGGGCCGGCGCGATGCCGTGCGGCCACTGGTCCGGCGCGCATGCGGTGGGCTGGGACATGAACGCACCGACCTTCGGCGACCGTGAGGTCGGGGACGGGTTCCAGAAGCACAGCTATCCGTTCTCGATCATGGTCAATGCCGACGGCGACCGGTTCGTCGACGAAGGGGCGGACTTCCGCAACTTCACCTATGCCAAGTACGGGCTGGACGTGCTGAAGCAGCCCGGGCTGTTCTCCTGGCAGGTCTACGACGCGAAGGTGACGCCGCTGCTGCGCGACGAGTACCGGATCAGGCAGGTGACCAAGGTCGAGGCGGATACGCTCGAGGCGCTCGCGGAGAAGATGGAAGGCGTGAACCCGAAGGGGTTCCTGCGCACCGTGAAGGCGTTCAACGCCGCCGTGCGGCAGGACATCCCGTTCAACTCGGTGGTGAAGGACGGCCGCTGCACGGAAGGGCTGTCCGTTCCCAAGTCGAACTGGGCCAACACCCTCGACACGCCGCCGTACCAGGCCTATGCGGTCACCTGCGGCATCACCTTCACCTTCGGTGGCGTGAAGGTCTCGCCGCAGGCGGCGGTGCAGAGCGTCGCCGGCCAGCCGATCCCCGGCCTGTTCGCGGCCGGCGAGATGGTGGGCGGGCTGTTCTACTTCAACTACCCGAGCGGCACCGGACTGGTGTCGGGCGCGGTGTTCGGCCGCATCGCCGGCACCCAGGCCGCGCGGCATGCGGGCGGGCTCTGACCATGGCTACCGGGCACGACACCTTCGGGACACGCACCACCTTCACGACCGCCGGCGGCGAGGCGCTGACGCTGTACTCGCTGCCCCGGCTGCGCGCGGCCGGCGTCGCCGACGTGAGCCGGATGCCGGTCTCGCTGCGCATCGTGCTCGAATCGCTGCTGCGCAACTGCGACGGGCTGCGCGTGACCGAGGCGCATGTGCGTGCGCTGGCGAACTGGGCGCCGCGCGGCGCGCGCACGGAAGAGATCCCGTTCGTGGTCGGGCGGGTGGTGCTGCATGAACTCGCCGGCATCCCCGCGCTGGGCGACCTCGCCGCGATGCGCAGCGCGGCGGCGCGCCTGTCGGAAGACCCGAAGCGGATCGCGCCCAGCGTGCCGGTGACGATGGTGGTCGACCATACGCTGGCGGTCGACCACCA
>LNFM01020967.1_pt1 | contig 13020 bp, 15 predicted proteins | sample 596031 | NCBI WGS metagenome assembly LNFM01 (sample SAMN04254537, study PRJNA301005) | activated carbon metagenome | isolation source: dual media filters at the Ann Arbor, Michigan drinking water treatment plant | place: USA: Ann Arbor
TCCCGTGGTGCGGCCGCATCCCGTGACCGGCCGCAAGATGATCTACGTCAACAGCTTCTTCACCTATGCCATCAACGAGCTGCCGGAGGAGGAGAGCGAGGCGATCCTGCAATTCCTCTACGCCCGCTTCGCCGATCCGATGTTCCAGACACGGTTCCAATGGCGGAAGAATTCGGTGGCGTTCTGGGACAACCGGGCGGTGCAGCACCTCGCGATCTGGGATTATTTCCCGCATACCCGCACCGGCAGCCGGGTGACCGTGAAAGCGGCGTAGAGTCCGAATTGCGGGTTTCGGATATATTCCCCTCCCCGCGGCAGGCGGAGGGCGCTGTTCAGACCCGTGGCCGGGCCAGGATTTCGGCCACGAAGCCGGCCTTGGCATCGGTATAGGCCTCGCGGTCGGCCTGGTGGGTTTGTGCCAGTTCCCGCTTCAGCGCGGCGTAGCGCGCGGCATCGCCGGGATGGACGCGGAGGTGGTCGCGGAAGGTGAGTTTCTGGCGCGCCTCGCCATCGCTCTGGGTGACATGGATGTGGTGGGTGCGGGCGGTGGCGCTCGGCGGCAGACCCTTGACCAGGAACAGCCTGTCCTGCCGCGGGTTTTCCGCCCAGAAGAGGTAATCATGCGCGGTGAGGATGGGCACGATGTCGCGCCGCGCCGCCGCGAGGTCGGGCACGGTCAGCAGGATGTCGATGACCGGCTTGGCCGGCATGCCGGGGATGGCGGTGCTGCCGATATGGTCCAGCGCCAGGATCATCCCGCCCGGCAGCCATTGCCGGATGGCCTGTGCCTCGGCCGCGAATTTTTGCGGCCAGGACGGGTCGGGTTCATGCAGCCGGACCTCATCCATGCCCGGCCCCACTGAGAACTTTCCTAGTCATGCCGGTTTTCCACCGAGATTTCAAGGAATATCTGCCTTCACTCCGCCGCCTGGGCCTTGTCCATGAAAAACCGGTTCGCCGGCCTGGGCAGGCCGAGATGCTCGCGCAGCGTGGTGCCCTCGTATTCCCGCCGGAACAGCCCGCGCGCTTGCAATTCCGGCACCACCTCGTCCACGAAATCATCCAGGCCCCCCGGCACATAGGGGAACATTATGTTGAAGCCGTCACAGGCCCGGCCCTCCAGCCAGGCCTGCATCTCGTCGGCGATGGTGGCAGCCGTGCCCACCATGGCCGCCCCGGAATAGCCGCCCAGCCGCTGCGCCAATTGCCGCACCGTCAGCCCCTCCCGCCGCGCCAGGTTGATCGCCCGTTCCCGCCCGCTCTTCGACGCCTCGGTCTCGGGGATTTCGGGCAGGGGGCCATCGGCGTCGAAGGCCCGCGCATCCACCCCGAGCACCGAGCTGAGCGAGCCGATCGCGCTCTCGTAATGCACCAGGCTGTCGAGATGCGCCCGCTTGGCCCGCGCCTCCTCGACCGTCGCACCCACCACCACCAGCGCGCCGGGCAGGATTTTCAAATGGTCGGGGTTGCGGCCGATCGCCGCCGCGCGGGACTTCACATCGGCATAGAAGGCCTGGGCGTCGCTCATCAGCCCGCCGGCGGCGAAGACCATTTCCGCCGTTTCGGCGGCGATCTGCCGCCCGGCCTCGGAAGCCCCGGCCTGCACGATCACCGGCCAGCCCTGCACCGGGCGCGCCACGTTCAACGGCCCGCGCACGGACAGTTCCGGCCCCTTGTGGTTCAGCACATGCATCCGCGCGGGGTCCCAGAATATCCCGCTCTCCACATCGCGGATGAAGGCGTCATCGGCAAAGCTGTCCCACAGCCCGGTCACCACGTCATAAAATTCGCGGGCGCGCTTGTAGCGTTCGCCATGCGCCATGTGCTCGTCATGGCCGAAGTTTTGCGCCGCATCCGGATTGGCGGTGGTCACGACATTCCAACCGGCGCGGCCGTTGGAGATATGGTCCAGCGAGGCGAATTTCCGCGCGACGTGATAGGGGTCGTTATAGGTGGTGGAGGCCGTGGCGATCAGCCCGATCCGCTCCGTCACCGCGGCCAGGGCCGGCAGCAGGGTCATCGGGTCGAAGCTTGTCACGGTGTGGGAGCGGCGCAGCGACTCGATGGGCATGTTCAGCAGCGCCAGGTGGTCGGCCATGAAGAAGGCGTCGAATTTGCCCGCCTCCAGCTTCTGGGTCAGCCGGGCGAGCTTCGGAAAACTGAAATTCGCATCCGGCCAGGCGCCGGGGTAGCGCCAGGCGCCGGTGTGGATGGAGACGGGGCGCATGAAGGCGCCGAGATGCAATTGACGGGCGGCCACGCGGCTCTCCTCTTCGCGGTCGTCCGGGATATGGGGCAGGCGGCCGGGCAAACAAACCCCGGCGGGGCTCAACCCAGCTCGGCCAGCCGGCGCATCATCGCCCGCACCTCGGCGGGGGTGAAGGGCTTTTCCAGCACCAGCGGCGGCGGCCCGTCGCGCTCCATCGCCCGCGGCCCGGCCACCGTGTCGCCGGTCATGATGACGAAGCGGGGGGCAAGTTCGGGCCGCAGCGCCGTGGCCTCGGCGCGCAGCGCCATGCCATCCATGCCCGGCATGCGCAAATCGCTGAACAGCGCGTCGAAATGCGTCTCGCGCAGCAGCGCCATCGCCTCCTCGCCGCTGGCGACAATGCGGGGGAAATGGCTATCGGATTCCAGGATTTCGGCCAGGCTCTCGGCCACATCCGTCTCGTCATCCACCACCAGCACGCACATGCTGGCGGTGCGGGCATGCGCGGCACCTTCGGCGGTGTCGGGCAGGTTGCCGATGGGCAGCAGCACGCGGAACAGCGCGCCGCCCAGCAGGCCACGGCCGACGGTGATGGTGCCGCCATGCTCCTCCACCACCTTGCGGCAGATCGCGAGGCCGATGCCGGTGCCAACCCCCACCGGCTTGGTGGTGAAATAGGGGTCGAAGATCCGCTCCAGAACTGCCGCCGGCACGCCCGGGCCATTGTCGGAAATCTCCAGCGCCACCATCGAACCCTCGCGGCGGGTCGCGATGCGGATGCGGCGGGGGTGCTCGCATTCCTGCAGCGCCTGTTGCGCATTGATCAGCAGGTTCGCCACCACCTGGCCGATCAGGTCGCGATCGGCCTCGATCTCCGGCAGCGCCGGATCCAGCGCCTCCTCCAGCTGCACGCCATTGCTGCGCAGGCCATAGCCCGTCATCTCCAGCGCGCCGCGCGCCACCTCGTTCAGCCGCATCGCGCCCCTCTCGGGCGGTTTCTGCCGCGCCATGGCGAGGAAGCTCTTCACGATGCGGCCCGACCGTTCGGCCGCCGCCTCGATCCGCTCGGCGCGCTTGTGCACCGCGGCGTCGGGCGCCTTCTCCTTCAGCAGCGTCGCCTGGGCGAGCAGGATGGCCAGCGGGTTGTTCAGCTCATGCGCGACGCCGGCCAGCAGCGAGCCCATGGCCGAGAGCTTCTCTATCTGATGGATCCGTTCGCGCTGGGCGGCGATCTCGGCCAGGGCGCGTTTGGGTTCGGAGAGGTCGCGCAGATGCGCCGCGAATAGGCGGCGGCCAGCGAGGCGCACCTCCACCAATGCCAGCTCGATGGGGAAGACATGGCCATCGGCATGCAGCGCATCGATCTCGATGCGCTTGCCCAGCACATGCGCCTCGCCGGTCTTGAGGTAGCGCTTGAAGCCATGGTCATGCGCGGCGCGCAGGTGGTGTGGCACGATGATCTGGCCGATGGGCTGGCCCATCACGGCGCCGCGGGCCTGACCAAAGATGGCCTCGGCGGCGGGGTTGAACTCCACCACCAGCCCCTCCTCGTCGATGACGATGATACCGTCGAGCGCCGAGGTGACGATGGCGGCGGCGCGCGCCTCGGCCGCCACCACCGCGGCGCGCTGCTCGGTCACATCGGCCTCTCGCCTGCGCAGCGCCGTCAGGTCCTCAGACATCGAGATGAAGACCTCGACCTCGCCATCCGGCCCGTGATGTGGCATCACGCTCTGGCGGACATAGCGCTGCTCGCCATGGATATAGGGCACCCAGCCCTCGTAGCGCACGGTCTGACCGGCCAGCAGCCGCGGCTCCCAGGCGCGCATGACCTCGAAGCTGGCCTCGCCCAGCACCTCGGCCACGGTGCGGCCCAGCACCTGGTCCATCGGCAGGCGGACATAGTCGAGCAGCAGCTTGTTCACGGTGACGTAGCGGTGCTGGCGGTCCACCACCGCGGCGCGGGCGGGCATGGCGTCGATGATGGCCTGCAGCATCGGCTGGTCGACCTGGCCGGCCGAGCGTGGTGCCACGGCCGGTGGCATATCCTCGGGCTGGTCGATATCGCGTGAGATGAGCAGCGCGGCCACCACCTCGCCGCGCTGGTCGCGGCAGGGCATGATGCTGCGGCGGCGGAAGCGGCGGCGAGAGCCCTGGTGGTGCGTCCATTCCTCGAGATGCGAAGGCACGCCGTCGAAACAGCGGGCGACCAGCGGGGCGATGGCCGCGATGACCTCGGGCTCGGCGAAATCGGAGGCCAGCGCGCCGACCATCTCGCTCGCTTCCATGTCAAAGAAGCCGAGCATGGTCTGGTTGGCATAGAGCACGCGCAGGTCGCGATCGAGCGTCATCACCCGGCCATCCAGCGCATCGAGCATGGATCGCAGCAGGAGGTCGGTTTCCATCACGTGCCCTCCGGCGAAAACACATAACCCTCGCCGCGCATGGTGCGGATGTAGCGCGGCGTGGCGGGGCTGGGTTCGATCTTGCGGCGCAGCCGGGCGATGCGGATATCGGTGCTGCGGTCATCGGGCTCGGGCTCCCGGCCATGCGCGATCTGCGCGAGCTGGGAGCGGGTGAGGATGCGCCCGGGCCGGCGCGCCAGCGCCTCCAGCAACTCGTATTCCAGCGCGGTCAGCGCCACGGGCTGGCCATCGGCGCCGAGCAGGCGGCGGGCGGCGGTCTCCAGCCGGAAGGGGCCGAAGCGGATCGCCTCATCCGCGGCGACGGGCCTGGGTGCGGGCGCCGCCTCGGGCGCCAGGCGGCGCAGCACGGCGCGGATGCGCGCCACCAGCTCGCGCAGATCATAGGGCTTGACGAGGTAGTCATCGGCGCCAAGTTCGATCCCGATGATGCGGTCGAGCTGCTGCCCGGCGGAGGTGGCGAAGATGATGCCGCAGCTGGAGTTCTCACGAATCCAGGCGGCCAGCGACAGCCCATCCTCCCCCGGCATGGCAATGTCCAGCACCGCGACATCGGGCCATTCCGATGCCGCGCGAAACGCCTGCGCCGATGCATGGGCGCGCACCTCGAAGCCATTGCCCTCGAGATATTCGGCCACGGCATCGCGCAGATCGGTCTCGTCCTCGACGAGGGCGATGACGCTGCGCATGTTTTTGTTTATTCCCGGCAAAGCTTAACAGCTTGGATAGAATAGAATGGCCCGGGGCGGCAAGCTGCTGATTGTCGAGGATGAGCCGGCATTGGCCGAGGCGGTGGTCGAATACCTCTCCGACCTCGGCCACGACACACGCCACGCCGCCACCCTGGCCACCGCCCGGCGGGCGCTCGAAGAGGGCCGGCCGGACCTCGTGCTGCTCGACCTCAACCTCGGCGCCGAGAGCGGGCTGACCTTGCTGCGGACGCTGCGCGGACATGGCATCCCCGCGCTCATCCTCAGCGCGCGGGCCGATACCACCGAGCGCATCATCGGCCTGGAGCTCGGCGCCGACGACATCCTGCAAAAACCCTTCGACCTGCGGGAGCTGGCGGCGCGGGTGGCCAATCTGCTGCGCCGCCACGGTGGCGGCGCCCGCGCTCTGCTGCGTTTCGAGCGCACCAGCGTCGATCTGCGCGCGGCGCTGGTGCTGCATGAGGGCGGCGCCACCACCCGGCTGTCCGCTGGCGAGGTGGCCCTGCTGCGTGCGCTGGCCGCCAGCCCCGGCCGCGTCCTGAGCCGCGATGCGTTGCTCGACGCCGCCCCGGCCGAGGCCGAGGATGCCGAAAGCCGCAGCATCGACCAGCGCATCGCCCGGCTGCGCCGCAAGCTGGAGACGGAGATGATCCGCACCTTGCGCGGCCAGGGCTATGTGCTGGACGCGCCGGGCTGAGCGGCTAAGCTCGCGATCATGACAGACATCGCCGACCTCACCGCGACCCAAACCCTTGCCCGCATCGCCGCCGGCAGCCTCAGCCATGCCGCGGTGGCCGAGGCGCTCGCCGCGCGCATCGCCGCGCGCGAGCCGGCGGCCCCGGGCCGCTGCATGGCGCCTTCTTCGGCGTGAAGGACGTGCTCGATACCGCCGATATGCCGAGCCAATACGGCAATGCGATCTGGGCCGGCTGGCAGCCCCGGGCGGACGCCGCCTGCGTGGCGCTGGCCAAACGCGCCGGCGGCACCGTGATGGGCAAGACCGTCACCACCGAATTCGCCACCCGCTTCCCCGGCCCCACCACCAACCCGCACAATGCCGGGCATACGCCGGGCGGCTCCTCCTCCGGCTCGGCGGCGGGTGTGGCGGCGGGCTTCTTCCATATCGGCTTCGGCACGCAGACGGCGGGCAGCATCATCCGCCCCGCCGCCTATTGCGGTGTGGTCGGCTTCAAGCCCTCCTTCGGCGCGCTGCACCGCATCGGTATGAAGGTGATGAGCGAGAGCCTGGACACGATCGGCGTCATGGCCCGGTCCGTGGCCGATTGCGCGCTGGCGATGGGCGCGATGACCGGGCTCGACCACGGCAACCCCGATGCCCGCGCGCCCCGCCCGCCGCGCCTGGCGCTCTGCCACGCCACCACGCCCGAGACCGCGGGGCTGATGGATGGCGTGGCGGCGGCCGCCCGGCGCGCCGGGGCCGAGGTGGTGCCGCTGACCCTGCCGGCCATCTTCGACGCCGCACTCGCCGCTCACGCCTGGGTGATGAACATGGAAAGCGTGCAGGCGCTGACCTGGGAATTCATGACCGCGCCGGAGAAACTCTCGGCCACGCTGCGCGAACGCCTGGCCGATGCCCAGGGGGCGCCGGCGCAAAAGCTGGTCGAGGCGCGGGAGGCGTTTCATGCCGCGCAGGATGCCTTCGCCGATGCCATCGCCGGCTTCGACGCGGTGCTGACCCCCGCGGCCCCCGGCGAGGCGCCGGCCGGCATCCACAACACCGGCGAGCCGACCTTCAACTCGCTCTGGACCCTGCTGCACACGCCCTGCGTGACGGTGCCGGTGGGGCAGGGGCCGCAGGGCCTGCCGCTGGGCGCGCAGATCGTGACCCCACGCGGTCAGGACGCCGCCTGCCTGATGTGGGGCGAATGGCTGCGCCAGGCCGTGGCGGGCTGATGGAGTACCGCAACCTCGGCCGCTCTGGCCTGCGCGTATCGCCGCTGTGCCTGGGCACGATGATGTTCGGCGGTGCGACCGATGAGGCGGAAAGCCAGCGCATCACCGCCGCCGCCCGCGCCGCCGGGGTCAATTTCTGTGACACCGCCGATGTCTATAATGGCGGCGCTTCCGAGGAGGTTCTGGGCCGCGCCATTGCGGGCGACCGGCACTGGTGGGTGCTGGCGACCAAGCTGGCCAACCCGACCGGCCGCGGGCCGAATGAAGGCGGCCTCTCCCGCGCCTATATCTTCCGCGCGGCGGAGGCGAGCCTGCGGCGCCTCAAAACTGAGACCATCGACATCCTCTACTGGCACAAGGAAGACCACGCGACGCCGCTGGAGGAGAGCGTGCGCGCCATGGCCGATTTGGTCCGGTCGGGAAAAATCCGCCATTTCGGCCTGTCGAACCACCGCGCCTGGCGGGTGGCCGAGATCTGCCGGCTCTGTGACCTGGCGGGGCTCGACCGGCCGGTGGTCAGCCAGCCACTCTACAACGCGCTGAACCGGCAGATCGAGGTGGAGCACCTGCCGGCCTGCGGGGCGCTGGGCCTTGGCGTCTTCCCCTACTCACCGCTCGCCCGCGGTGTGCTCACCGGAAAATACCGGCCCAACATCCTGCCGCCCGAGGGATCGCGCGCGGCACGTCGCGACAAGCGGATGATGGAAACGGAGTGGCGGCCGGAAAGCCTGGAGATCGCCGCTGCCTTGGCCGCGCGCGCCGCGGTGCTGGGCTGCTCGCCCGGCCAGTACGCGCTGGCCTGGGTGCTGCACAACCCGCTGGTGACGGGCGCCGTGGTCGGGCCGCGCACGATCGAGCAATGGGAGGATTATCGCGCTGCGCTGGCCGTGCGCCTCACGGCGGAGGATGAGGCGCTGGTCGATGGGTTGGTCGCGCCCGGGCATTGCTCGACGCCGGGGTACAATGATCCGCAATATCCGGTGGAGGGGCGGCCGGGGTGAGGCGGTCGAAGCCGCCGAGCTGGGATCCCGCTTCCGTCAGGCCTGGCCCAGCACCCACCCCTCCCAGCGCCGGATCCAGGGATCGGCCGGCACATGGTCGCCCCGCCGGCCATCCAGCACCTGCAGCATGCAGAGCAGCCCGAGCACGCAGTCCAGCCGGTCCTCCCCGGCGGAGTCGCTGCCGAAGCCATCGGCGATCGCGGCTTCCAGCGCCGCGTCGGGCCGGGCCCTGGCGCGGGCGATGGCATCGTGCAGGGCCGGGGCCAGGGCCTGTCGCGTGCCCTGGTCACGCTTGCTGCCGGCAAGTTTGAGGCCGAGCTGGCGCAGCGCCTCGGCCGGATAGACCTCCGCCAGCACCGCGCGGCCGGGCCGCAGCAACGCATGCAGCCCGCCCTCGAAGGGCCAGAGCGACAGCGGCGCGCCCTCGGCCAGCGCGGGCCCCAGCCAATCCCGCCAGGCCGAAATGGCCGCCTTGCCGGACTGGTTCGCCCCCAGCGTCCAGAACACCGGCGCGCCGGCGGGGCGCAGCGCCGTCGCGCGGTCGCATTGCCGCGACAGATCGCCGGCATCGCGCATTCCCAGGGCCAGCGCGTGGGACAGGCGGGTCATGCCCTTCACGCCGCGGGCGGGGTAGAAGGGCCGCTCGCGGCCGATCGTGGCCAGCGTCTCGTTCACCGCGAAAAAATCCGGCGTGGCCAGGCGGGCGCGGAGAAAGGCCGGGAAATCGGCCTCGGCGCAATGCGCGGCATAGGCGCGCGGCAGGCCGAGCGGCAGGTCGAGCCCCATCGCCACCGGCACGCCCTCGGCCAGCAGGGGGCGCAACAGCGCCATCGGATCGCCCACCAGCCGGGGCGCGGTCACGTCCCAAAAATCATCCATCCTGCGCGCCATGGCGTGGTAGCGTTTCGCCGCGTGCATCGACCAATCGGCATGCAAAGCGATCATTTCCGGAGCCCCGCATGAGCATCACCCGACCCGATGGCAGCTACAGCGCGATCGCGAAGATCTTCCATTGGGTGACCGTGCCCCTGATCGTGCTGGCGCTGCTCAGCGGCGTGACCATCGCGCATGTGAAGGATGCCTCGAAGTTCGGCTTCTACGCGATCCATGAAAGCCTCGGGCTCACGCTGCTGATCCTGGCGCTGGCGCGGCTGGCCTGGCGCGCGATGAACCCGCCGCCGCCGCTGCCCGACCATTTGCCGGCGCAGATGCGCAAAGTGGCCGCGGCCACCCATCACGCGCTCTATGCCGCGCTGGTGATCCAGCCGCTGCTGGGTTTTTTCACCACCAACGCCTTCGGCTTTCCGATGCAGGGGGCGACGGCCTTTCTCGGCTTCATCGACCTGCCGAAATTCATGGATGCCTGGGAGGGCCTGGCCAAAATCCTGCTGTGGACCCATGCCTGGCTCGGCTGGCTGCTGCCGGTGCTGATCGCGGCCCATGTGGCCGCCGCGATCTACCACCACGCCATCAGGCGCGACGGCACCCTGATGCGCATGCTCTGAGCGGTTAAAGCGGTTTCTGCGCGCGTTCGAGCAGGCGGGAGAAGAAGCCGGGCTTCTTGGCCGGCGCCTGGGGTTCCGGTGCGGCCTGGCGGGCGGCTGCGGCGGCTTCCTCCCGCGCGCGCCGGTCCTTCTGGGCCAGCCATTTGTCCAGGCTCAGCCCCGCCTTCGCGGCGCGCTTGGCTTCATAGGCGCGCTGGCCTTCGGTGAGTTTGCTGGCGTCCATGGCGATCTCCTGAGGCCCCGTTGTGGCGCGGCGCCCCAGGGAATGGCAAGTGGGGGGCGGATTGCCGGCTGGCCGCTGGCAAGGGTCACGCCGCTGGCGCAGAATGGTGCGATGGAAGCACGGGTGAAATCGGAAATCTGGGTGAGCATGGCGATCCGGCTCTCCAACGCGGCGGGCCGCCCGGCCATGCAACTGCGCCGCGGCGACCCCGACAGTGGCGGGTTTCTCTGCGTGCTGCTGGGGCGTTCGGGCGTGGTCGTGCTCTCCCAAGCGCGCGATGCGGAAGGACGGCCGGCCTGGATGCGCGGCACCGGCGAGGCGCCGGTCGAGCAGGCGGTGGCCGATGCCTATGTCGAGCGCCAGGTGAAGCGCGACCCGGATCTGTGGGTGCTGGAATTCGAGGCGCCGGATTTCCTGCCGCCCTTCGAGGCGCGGATCCTGTAGGCTGAAAGCGCTTGCGGTAGGTTGGCGTAAGACGCTATCCTGCGTCCATGGCATCCCTCCACCTCGCCCCCGCCAAACCCGTCACCGTCCGGCTGGAGGATGGCATGCGTGCCGCCCTCGATGAGGTGGCGGCCGCGATGGGGCGTGACCGCAGCTGGGTGGTGAAGCAGGCGCTGGAGGAATATCTTGCCGCTCAGGCTTGGCAGCTCCGCCATATCCAGGCCGCGGTGGCTGAAGCCGATGCCGGGGATTTCGAGGGCGATGAGGCCGTGGCGGCCCGCTTCGCCCGCTGGGGTGCCAAGCCCGCTTGATCCGGCTGCGTTATCTCAGGCGGGCGCTGGATGATCTCGACGATGCCTGCGCCTGGACGGCCACGCATCGCCCGGCAGGTGCTGCCGAAGCCCTGGCGCGGTTGCTGCTGGAGGCCGCGGAGGGGTTGCGGGCCTTCCCCGAACGCGGCCGTCCCGGACGCGTCCCAGGCACGCGGGAGCTGGTGATCCCGCGCCTGCCCTTTATCCTGGTCTATCGGCTCATGGGGCGGGAATTGCAGGTGCTGGCCATCCTGCACCAGTCCCGCGCCTGGCCCGGCCGGCTCTGAGGCGACGTTTCACCGAGCCAGCGCTGGATCGGATCGGGGCCTGGTGGCTATTTTGCAGCCTTGGCGATGGGGGCGATGAACTGCACCTCGGTGTCCCAGGGGAAGAGAATCCAGGTGTCCTGGCTGACCTCGGTCACAAAACTGTCGACCAGCGCCTTGCCGGCGGGCTTGGCGTAGATGGTGGCGACATGCGCCCCCGGCAGCAGGCTGCGCACCAGCTTCAGCGTGGTGCCGGTGTCGACGAGGTCATCGATGATCAGCCAGCCCGCGCCGTCGCCGGCCGCCGGGGCCTGCTTGACCACGCGCGGCTCGCCGCGATCCTCCTCGTCATAGGTCACGACCGAAATCGTCTCGATCACCCGGCATTCCAGCTCGCGCGCGATGATGGCCGCGGGGATCAGCCCGCCGCGGGTGATGGCGACGATGCCCTTCCAGGGGCCGAGCGCGAGCAACCGCCAGGCCAGCGCCTTGCTGTCGCGGTGCAACTGGTCCCAGGTCACGGTGAAATAGCGTTGCGCCATTGTCTCAGAACATCCTTCCGCCGGCAGCCAGGACGATTCCCTGGCTCCAGGCCGACAAAATCCCATTGCCACCATCATTTCCGCCGCTGGTCGGTGATGCCTCTCGCGGTTGGCCGCCGCGATGACGCCCCCCAACCAAGCCCCGGCGTGAGGGCGCGCGTCGCAGGTGATGGCTGTTGCGTCAAGGGTGTGGGGCTGGGTCCTGCCTGGGCCAGGATCGTCGGTCGGCGCGCCCGCGCGATCCGCGACCGCTGGGTTGCGGCGGCGAGAGCGGTGTTGCCCTGCCGGTGCAGGGCGACGGAGGGTCCCGCTGTGCTTGGCCGGGCGGCGGCCGGCCTTGATGATTCCACCCATGGAGAAGACGGGCTGGCCTGCGCAAGGCACGGAATTGGTCATTTCGTCGAGAGGCGGTAGCCCCCGAGGATCTCCTCTTCCTGCTGCCGGAGGCCACGGCCACGCAGCACGCCGATGGTGAGCTGGGCATAAAGCAGCACCTCCCGCCAGCGCGGCAGGTAATCGACCACGCAGCGCCAGGTGAACAATTTGCGCAGCGGCAGGGCCTCGTGCTCATGCCAGGACAGAATCCCCTCGAACAGGTGCATCCGCCCCATATCGGCCCGCGTCGCCTGCCAGCGCAGCCGCTTGCTGATGGCGGCATGGCCGAACATGCGCAGCACCAGCGTCATCTTGAAGACATTGGCCGGGATGATCACCCGCATGGTCATGGGGTCGGCCGCCACCGGGTCCACTGCGGTGACGGTCCGGTTCCACATGTCGAACACGAAACCTTGCCGGTTCTCGCCCGCGCGGACGTCGAACAGCACGGGGTGGCCCTTGAAACGCCGACGCATGAGGTAGGGGGTGCCGCGAGCGATCTCCACGAGGTAGCGCCGGGCCATATCCTCGCTGACATGGCTGCGCGCCTCGCGCGCATAGGTGCGTTCGAGCACACCCTGTTTCTCGGCGGCATATTGGGCCAGGCGATGCTCGCGATCCTCGAGCCAGGGCGAGGGCGTGATGTGGAAGCCCGTCTTGTCATCCCATTGATCGCCGGTGGTCATGACCTTGAGTTCGGTCGGGAAGGGATGCTCGCGCTGATAGGCGGCGAAGTCGCGCGCCACCACATCGGGGGAGACGATGTGGTGGTTGAATTCGAAGGTATCGCGGTGGAGGTGGCAATGATTGGAGGCGAAGGGCACCGCGTAGCGGGGCTGGACCCGCTTCATGAAGGCGCAGAAGGCACGGCTATAGCCCTCGACATCGTCGACATGCTCCTCCGGCGCGTCCAGGCACTGGTAGGTCAGCCGGGCATTGGCGGAGCTGTGGCTGCGCAGCGCGAAGTCGATTTTGGGATGGTTGTCCAGGATCTGGGCGAGCGGCAGGCCCATGAACTTCGCATCATTGACGTTGAGGATCGTCGTGCCCTCGGCCTCGACCACCAGCGCGCTGTCGGAAAAAGGCGAGAACTGATA
>LNFM01017803.1_pt1 | contig 13019 bp, 11 predicted proteins | sample 596031 | NCBI WGS metagenome assembly LNFM01 (sample SAMN04254537, study PRJNA301005) | activated carbon metagenome | isolation source: dual media filters at the Ann Arbor, Michigan drinking water treatment plant | place: USA: Ann Arbor
GGAAATCGAGGCCGGCTGCGGTGGCGGCAGCCTCGGCGCCTTCCTTCATCTTCACGAAGAAGGGGTTGGTGTTGTTCTTGGTGATCAGGCAGGCAAGGTCGGCTGCCGAAGCGGTGCCGGCCAGCAGAGCCAGCGCGCCAGCGCCGAGCAGAAGCTTGGTCAATTTCATAGGTCGTCCTCCCAAAAGTGACGGGCTTTGGTGCCCGACTGTGATTCCGTCGCAACTGCCATTGGCGCTGCGGCAAGGGTAACCATGGCCTGATTCCGGAGGGTGCGTCAAGATAATTAAATCACTCTGATTTATTATTGACAGGCTGCCGATTTGTTACGCACTCTGCCTCATGACGCGGGGGGAATCGTGAAACATCTGGCGGACGGCGGGGCAGAGGGGCGGCATGCGGCCGAGGCGCCTACGCTGCGCGGGTCGAACCAGTCCGGCATGCGTGCCCATAATGAACGGCTGGTCCTGGGCCTGGTGCGCCAGCAGGGATCGCTGCCGAAATCCGACATCGCGCGGATCACCGGGCTGTCGGCACAGACCGTGTCGGTGATCATGCGCAGCCTGGAACAGGACGGGCTTTTGCTGCGCGGCGAACCGGTGCGGGGGCGGATCGGGCAACCCTCGGTGCCGATGTCGCTGGCGCCGGACGGGGCGTTCTTCCTTGGGCTGAAGATCGGGCGGCGGTCGGCGGACCTGGCGCTGGTGGATTTTCTGGGCCGGGTGCGGGGCGCGCGGCGCAAGGTCTATCGCTATCCGACGCCGGGCGTGGTGGTGGCCTTTGTCGCCGAGGCCTTGCCCGCCCTGATCGCGACGCTGCCGGAAAGCCAGCGCGACCGGGTCGGCGGGATGGGGGTGGCGATGCCGTTCCAGTTGTGGAACTGGATCGATTACATCGGCGCGCCGCAAGCCGAGATGGACGCCTGGCGCGACCGCGACGTGCAGGCGGAACTGGCGGCGCTGGCGGGGATGCCGGTCTATCTGCAGAACGACGCGACTGCTGCCTGCGGTGCCGAGCTGGTGTTCGGAACCGGCGACCGGCCAAACGATTTTCTGTATTTCTACTTCGGCTATTTCATCGGCGGCGGGCTGGTCCTGAATGGCCAGCTTTACACCGGGCGGCATGGCAATGCGGCCGGTGTCGGGCCGATGCCGGTGCCGGGGCCGGACGGGCGGATGCGGCGGTTGCTGACGGTGGCGTCGATGTCGGTGCTGGCCGAAGCGATGGACCGGGCGGGCGAGCCGTCCGATCAGCTTTGGGAGCGGCCCGACCGCTGGGAGATCAGCGAGGAGATCCTGGACACCTGGATGGACGGCGCTGCGGAAGGGCTGGCCAGCGCCACGATGAGCGCCGCGGCCCTTTTGGAAATGGAGGCGGTGCTGATCGACGGCTGGATGCCGGTGGACATCAGGGCCGAGGTGGTGCGGCGGACGGAAGCGGCGCTTTACCGGCTGGACCTGTCGGGGATCGAACCGCCGGTGATCCGCGAGGGCACGATCGGTGCCGAGGCCCGCGCGCTGGGGGCGGCAGCGATTCCGTTGTCGCAACGCTATCTGATCGACCAGAACGCGGCGGCGCGCGACGGCTGAGGCCGCGCATGGGGCCGGACCCGGAGGGCCTCACACCCTTTGGACCACCCCGCAGTGATTTCTTCTCGGGGGAAGCTCGATCAGGGGGTCATCGCCTTCCTCTGGCGCGCGCGTTCAAGGCCAAGCTGGTGTTCGCGCCAGATGATGAGGACGCCTGCGGTAACGATCAGGGCGGCGCCGCCGAGCATCGTCCAGGTCGGGATCTCGGCGAAGATGAAGTAGCCGATGAGAAGCGCGAAGATCATCGAGGCGTAATCGAAGGGTGCCACCAGCGAGGCGTCGGCCTCGCGGTAGCTTGAGGTCAGGAGGATCTGGCCGAGGCCGCCAAGCAGGCCCGCGGTGACGAGGAGCGCGGTTTCCGAGGCCGTGGGCCAGACCCAGCCGAAGGGCAGGGTGACAAGCGACAGGAGGGTGGCCGTGAGCGAGAAGTAGAAGACGATCGCGGCGGTCTTTTCGGTGTTCACAAGCTTGCGGACGAAGACCTGGGCGAGGGCTGTGAAGACCGCGCCACCGAGGACGAGCATCGCGCCGAAGGCTTCGGCGGTGCCGGCGTTGTCGGGGCTGATCGACAGCCGTGGGGCGAGAACGATGAGGACGCCGGTCATGCCAAGGGCGACGGCCGAGATGCGGAAGAGGCGGACCTCTTCGCCGAGAAACATCGCGGCGAAGACCACGGTGAGGAGGGGGGCGGCGTAGCCGATGGCGGTCACTTCGGGCAGCGGCAGGTAGCCGAGGCCGGCAAAGCCGAGGCCCATTGCAAGCGTACCCACCACGCCGCGCCAGACGTGGCCCATCGGGGCGCGGGCCTTGAGGCCGGTTGCCAGTTCGCGTCGCCAGATCAGCCAGACGACGATCACCGGAATCGCGAAGGCCGAGCGGAAGAACACCGCCTGCCCTGCGGGCACGTGCTGGGCCGTCGCCTTGATCAACGAAGCCATGACGATGAAGACAAGGACGGAGGCGAGTTTTAAGGCGATGCCGCGCAAAGGGCGCATGGGGGGCTTTCGGTGTGGTTTCGGTCTGGACGGAGGGTCGCGCTTAAGCTTCCCTACCTGAAAGGAGAACGCCATGCCTCATCGTACGGTTGCCGACAGAATTGATCAGGGGCGCGGGGTTGTGCCTGCCGATCTGGTGTTGAAGGGCGGGCGCGTCTTTGACCTGATCACCGGCGATCTGGTGCAAACCGACGTGGCGATCTGTGGCGATACCATCGTCGGGGTGTTCGGCGAATATGTGGGCACGCGGGAACTGGATGTGTCGGGCCGGGTGCTGGTGCCGGGGTTCATCGACACGCATCTGCACATCGAAAGCTCTCTCGTCACGCCGCACGAGTTCGACCGCTGCGTGACGCCGCGCGGGGTGACGACGGCGATCTGCGATCCGCACGAGATTGCCAATGTCTGCGGCATTCCCGGCATCCGGTATTTTCTGGAAAGCGCGGTGCAGACGCTGATGGACATCCGGGTGAACCTGTCGTCCTGCGTGCCCTCGACGCATATGGAGACGACGGGGGCACGGCTGGAGGTCGGCGATCTGGTGCCGCTGATGGACCACCCCGGCGTGATCGGGCTGGCGGAGTTCATGAATTATCCTGGGGTCTTGATGAAAGATCCCGGGTGTCTGGCAAAGCTGGAGGCCTTTGCGGGGCGGCATATCGACGGTCATGCGCCGCTCCTGCGCGGGCTGGACCTGAACGGTTACATCAGCGCGGGCATCCGGACCGAGCATGAGGCCACGAGTTTCGACGAGGGGTTGGAGAAGCTGCGCAAGGGGATGCGTGTCTTGATCCGCGAAGGCTCGGTGTCGAAGGATCTGCACGCGCTGGCGGGGCTGATCACCGAGCGGTTCTCGCCCTACATCTGCCTTTGCACCGATGATCGGAATCCGCTGGATATCGGCGAACATGGCCATCTGGACCACATGATCCGCACGGCGATCGGCCTCGGTGCGGCGCCGTTGGCGGTGTACCGGGCGGCTTCGTTGAGCGCTGCCGAGGCCTTCGGGCTGAAGGACCGCGGGCTGATCGCGCCGGGCAAGCGGGCGGATATTGCGGTGATCGACTCGCTTGAGGGATGCCACGCTTCGCTGGTGCTGGCGCGCGGGGTGGTGGCGGACGAGGTGGCCTTTGCGGCGCGGGGGCGGACGGAGCCGGTGGCGCGGCGGTCGGTGAAAGCGCCGGTGGTGACGGCGGGAAGCTTCCGCACCGGGGGCAACCGGGTGGAGACGCCGGTGATCGGCATCCTTCCGGGCAAGATCATCACCGAGCATCTTACGTTTGATATCGCGCCGGACGGGGGCGACAAGCGGCCGGATGTGGCGCGGGATCTGGTGAAGATTGCGGTGGTGGAGCGGCATGGGGTGAACGGCAACATCGCGACGGGGTTCGTGAAGGGGTTCGGGTTGGAGCGGGGGGCGATTGCGTCGACCGTGTGCCATGACCATCACAACATCGCGGTGGTGGGGGCGGACTACGGGGATATGGCGGTGGCGGTGTCTCGGTTGGGCGAGATCGAGGGCGGGTTTGTCGTCGTGGAGGGGGGGCGGGTGCTGGCGGAGCTGGCGTTGCCGGTGGCGGGGTTGATGAGCCTGCTGAGTTTCGAGGAGGTGCGGGAAAAGCTGGTCCTTTTGCGGGCCGCCGCGAGGGGGTTGGGGGTCGTGCTTGAGGAGCCGTTCCTGCAGCTCGCGTTCCTGTGCCTGCCGGTGATTCCGCACCTGAAGATCACCGATATGGGGATGGTGGATGTGGACCGGTTCGAGGTGATGCCCTGAGGGGCGTCCCACGGTGGGCAGGTTCCGGTTTGCGTTTGGGGTCAATGGGTTGCCTGTGGGCGTTTACCGGGTGTTAAGGTTTCTGGCGGGTGCCCCCTCCCCATCCCTCCCCCACGCAGGGGGGAGGGAGGCGCTTATGGATGGGGGTGGTTGGGGTTAGGCTTGGGGCTGGCCGCCGGAGGGTTTCACACCCTCCGGACCTCCCGTGGGATATTTGGGAACAGGTGAATTGGGCGTGACCAATGGACTTTCATTACACAGAGCCGCAGACCGAGATTGAGAAACTCTTGGGCGGTCACTTCCACATCAATGCGATTGGGAAAATTCACCCCGACGATGATGTTAAGTTTCGAACCTTCTTGGAGCACACCGCGCCGCCGCCGCGAACCACAGTCTACATTGATTCGATAGGTGGTGATGTAGATGCAGCAATCGGTATTGGGCGATTGATACGCGACGCTTGGTTCTCAACGTCAATTGGATGCAAGGTGCTCAACCCTGACCTAAGCAAGCCATGGTCGGTTAGCAGAGATCATCTTGATGGAGTTTGTTACAGTGCCGCGACTCTCGTATATGTCGGGGGACGACTTCGCTTTGTCCCCAAATACTTCAAATTTGGAGTACATCAGTTCTCTTTCAAGGATCCGTCACCTGCTCACGTTGGGCGATCCCAAGTTCTTTCTGCCAAGATTGCAACCTATCTCCACGACATGAATATTAGTCCAGAGTTTGCCGAAGTCTCGTCCTCTGTGCCTGGAAGTGAACTGACTTTGTTGGATGAGAGCAAGCTTTTGAAACTCAGGATTACAACTGGTGGCCTAACAAAAGTGACCTGGTCAACAGAATGCCGTAACAGTATGCTTTATGTAAAGGGAGAGCGTGACTCTATCTACGGTCATCAAAAGGTTATGCTTTGTTTTGCTAAAGGAGCTGGATTTAATTTATGGTCAGTAATTGAAGCACAGGGCAGAGAAAAGGAGTTGACCGGCTTTGGCTTAGTAGAGGTTGTAATAAATGGTGAAGATGAGAGGATTGACATATCAAGTAGGTGTTTCCGAGGTGTCTTCGGGAACTACGTCAACATATTCTCAAGGCTCAATCAAGAAGAGGCGAGGAAAATTGCGTACGCTGAGAGCTTTGGTGTTCAAGTGCGCTTCTCATCCGAGGCCGACGTGTTCCTTGGGGTTTGTGCAATGGACACAAGTGCAGGATCAGACATGTTGATAACATTCTTTGAAAACCTGTCTGTGTAGGAACAGGATCGGGGGCATAAGTGACGGTGCGGTGTAGCTCACCCTACGCTAGCTGCGAGCCAAATCCTCAAACAACCGCGCCACCCCCTCCGCCCCCGGATCATTATGGCCCTTGAGCTTGTCGGCGGCGAGGTAGCTGGCTCTGCCGGCCTTTGCCCTCGTCATCAGGGCGGTGGCGTTGGCGCCTTCGCGGGCGGCTGACGCAGCGGCGTGGACGCCGTTCGGCAGGGCGGCGAGGGCGGGGGCGAGGGCGTCGATCATGGTGCGGTGGCCGGGGGCGGCACCGCCGACCTGCATCACGCGGTCCAGACCTGCGGTCAATGCGCCGATCCACGATTTGCCGGAGGCTGAGGCGTCGCCTGCGGCGGCGAAGAAGATGGCGAGGAGGACGCCGGAGGAGCCTCCCATCGTTTGGCTCAATTCCACGCCAATGGCGCGGTATAGCTGGGTCGGGTCGGCCAGCGGCAGGCGGTCAAGTGCTGCGTGCAGGGCGCGGGCGGCCCCGGCGAGGGTGGAGCCGGTGTCACCGTCGCCCGACTTGGCGTCGAGAAGGTTGAGGTCCGCCTCGACCGCGATCAGCGCCTTGCAGCAACGTTCGATCAGCGCGCGGCGGGCGGGGTGGGCGGAAGGCACGGGCTGGAGCGGCGCGAGGCCGTCGGGCAGGGGTTTCACCGTGACCTCGCCCAATGGCGCGAGGCCGGGCCAGGCGTGCGGGGCTGCGGGGGTGGCCAGTGCGGCGACTTGTGCGGCGTCGACCGGGAGGAGGGATACGGAAAAGCCGTGCATGTCGAGCGAGGTCATCATCGCGGCGGGGCCGATGATCCATCTGGTGCGTGCGCCCAAGGGAGAGCGGGCAAGCTCCTCGGTGAGGATGGACATCTCCAAAGGCGTGGTGCCGCCGAGGTTGTTGAGGAGGGCTGCGTAATCGGCGCTGCCCATGTGGGGGAGAAGCTTTTCGGCGACCATCTGCATGGCAGAGCGGGCGCCAGTGAAATCGACCTGTTCGATGCCAGCCTCGCCATGGATGCCGAGGCCAAGTTCGGCCATGCCGGCGCTGATGCGGTCTTCCTTCGGGGAGCCGGGGACGGTGCAGGTATCAAGCGACATGCCGATCGAGATCGCGCCCTTGATGGTGGCGGTGGCGACGGCGGTGATGGCGTCGAGGTCGGCGCCTGCCTCGGCCATCGCCCCGGCGATCTTGTGGACGAAGAGGGTGCCGGCGACGCCGCGGGCCTGCGGCAGGTCAGGCAGGGCGATGTCGTCGTCGACGATGACCATGGAGACCTTGAGGCCGAAGGCGCGGGCGCGCTCGGCCGCGAGGCCGAAGTTGAGGCGGTCGCCGGTGTAGTTTTTCACGATGAGGAGGCAGCCGGGTTTGCCGGTGACGGCGAGGATGCCGGCGAGGACGGCATCGACGGAAGGGGACGCGAAGACATCGCCGCAGACGGCGGCGGTGAGCATGCCCTGCCCGACGAAACCGGCGTGGGAGGGTTCATGCCCGGAGCCGCCGCCGGAGACGAGGGCGACCTTGGAGCGGTCCCAGTCGGTGCGGGTGACGACCTTGATGTGGGGGTAGCCGTCGAGGCGCGCCAGTTTTCCCGCGGAGGTTCTGAGGAGGCCGTCGATCGCCTCGGTGACCAGGGAGTCCTTGGCATTCATGAACTGTTTCATGGGGATGGTCCTCAGATACGGTTGCCGCTGGCGTCGAACCAGAGCGGGTTGCGGGGCCGGATGGAAAGCGTGTCGCCGGGGCGAAGCGGGGTGTGGGCGTCGGAGAGGGTGATGAGGTCGTGGGGCCCGAGGGTGAGGTGCAGGCGGGTCTGGTCGCCCAGGTGTTCGACGCGGCGGACGGTGGCGGGCTGGCCGTCGCCCTGGTCGATATGCTCGGGGCGGAGACCGATCTGGGCGGCGTTCGGCGGTGCGCCGGGGAAGGCATCGGCGGGCAAGAGGTTGATGCGCGGCTGGCCAAGACGGGAGGCGACGTAGGTGGAGACCGGGCTTTCGTAGATCTCGCGCGGGGGGCCGTATTGCACGAGGCGGCCGTGGTCGAGGACACCGACATGGGTGGCCATCGTCATCGCCTCGATCTGGTCGTGGGTGACGTAGAGGAAGGTGGCGCCAAGCTCGGCGTGGATGCGTTTCAGCTCGATCCGGAGGTCGGCGCGGAGTTTTGCGTCAAGCGAGGAGAGCGGCTCGTCCATCAGGTAGATGCGCGGGCGGCGGACGAGGGCGCGACCGATGGAGACGCGCTGCATCTCGCCGCCCGACAGGTTGGTGGCCTTGTTGTCGAGCTTGTGGGCGATCCGGAGAACCTCGGCCACCTGTTGCACTTCGGTGGCGATCCGGGCTTCGGGCATCGCGATGATCGGCGAGCGCAAGGGGAAGGCGAGGTTGTCGCGCACGGTGAGGTGGGGGTAGAGCGAGTATTGCTGGAACACCATCGCCACGTCGCGCTGGGCGGGGGTGTCCTTCAGGATGTCGCCGGTGTCGGGGCGGTCGAGGCCGGCGATCAGGCGCAGCGTGGTGGTCTTGCCCGCACCGGTGGGGCCGAGAAGGACGACGAAGGCACCGTTGGGGATGTCCATCGAGACGTCCTTCAGGGCGTCGGTGGCGCCGAACGACTTTGACAGGTGGGAAAGGGTGACGTCAGCCATGGTGAACCCCGGCGTTGGCGGAGGTGCGGAAGGCGCGGCCGGCGGTGGCGTCGAACAGCGACAGGGTGCGGGGGTTTAGCGCAAGGCCGACGGTGTCGCCGGGATGGGCGATCTGGCTCGCGTCGGTGCGGGCCTTGATCTGGCCATGCGGGGTGGTGAGGGTGACGATCTGGGTGGTGCCAAGGTATTCGGTGGCGATCACCCGGCCGCGATAGGGGCTGGCGTCGGTGAGGGCGACATGTTCGGGGCGCACCCCGAGGACGAGGCTGCCGGTGGCGGGTTCCTGCAGTTCGGGCAGGGCCATTGCGGTGTCGCCGAGTGTGACGCTGGTCGCCCCTGCAGCGGCATGACCGTCGAACGCCAGGAAGTTCATCGACGGGCTGCCGATGAAATCGGCGACAAACAGGGTGGCGGGGTGGTCGTAGATATCCTGCGGGGTGCCGAACTGTTCAACCACGCCGTGGTTCATCACGACGATCTTGTCGCCCATCTGCATCGCTTCAAGCTGGTCGTGGGTGACGTAGACCGTGGTCGCCTTCATCCGGTCGTGGAGCGCGCGCAGTTCTTCGGACATATGCTCGCGGAACTCGGCATCCAGCGCGCCGAGGGGTTCGTCCATCATGAAGGCTTTGGGTTGGCGCACGATCGCGCGGCCAAGGGCGACGCGCTGGCGGTCGCCGCCGGAGAGGCCGCCGACCGGCTTGTCGAGGATCGCCTCGATGCCGAGGATGCGCGCCACCTCGGCCACCTTGGCCTGCACTTGCGCGCGCGGCATCCCTTGGCTGACGAGGGGATAGGAGATGTTCTTGCGCACGTTCAGATGCGGGTAGAGGGCGAACATCTGGAACACCATTGCGATGTCGCGCTGGCTGGCGGGGCGCTGGCTGACATCCTCGCCGTCGATCAGGATCTGGCCCGAGGTCGGCAGTTCGAGGCCCGCGATCATCCGCAGGGTGGTGGTCTTGCCGCAGCCTGAGGGGCCAAGCAGCATGAAGAATTCACCGTCCCTGATGGTGAAGCTGGAGCCTTTCACCGCCGTGAACGCGCCGAATTCTTTGCGCAGGTTCTGAATGACAATCTCGGCCATGACTATTCCGGAAAGTGGCTGGTGACGATGAACATCACGGTGCCGACAAGGGTGACGACGAAGCTCCAGGTAAAGGCCCAGAGGAAGAAAGGCTGCATCAGCATCACGACTCCGAGGCCGATCAGAATGGTGGCCAGCATTTCCCAGGGGCCACGGCGGAACGAGAGCAGACCGGTCAGGAAGGTGGTCATGGCGTCACCTTGGCGTGCTGTGCGCCGGACGAGGCTGCAAGAAGTGCGTCGCCAAGACCTGTGACCAGATCACCTGCGCCCTCGATCCGATCAATATCGCCGACGCCGGTACCGGCATAAAGGCACCCGCCGAGACGGTCGCCGACGGCGTCGACGCCGGGCGGGCTGTCACAGTAGCGCACAAGATCCACGCCGCTCTCGCGGAACACGACATCACCTTCGCCGGGGCGGTTGGGCGGCTGGGGTGAGCCTGCCGCCTCCCACGCGGTGAAGGTGGAATTGCGCAGAACCCGGTGCATGGCGTGAGGCCAGCCGATATCAAAGCAGTTGGTGAAGGCGGTGTCCGCTGCCGTCGCGGCGACGAGGGCGGCCTTGTAGTCGGCGTGGACGGACGCCTCGCGGGTGGCGATAAACCGGGTGCCGAGCATGGCCCCGGCCGCGCCTTCGGCGATGGCACGGATGACGGCGGCGGCGTTGGCGATGCCGCCGGCGGCGACCACGGGCGTGTCGCCCGCCGCCATGAGAACCTTGGGCAAAAGCCACGCAAGGGGAGTAGTGCTCTGGACGTGGCCGCCAGCCTCGACACCTTGGGCAATGAGGAAATCGGCCCCCGCATCGATGGCTTGTAGCGCCCCCTCGACAGTACCGATCTGGACGCCGACCTTCGCCCCGGCGCGGTGTGCGCGGGCAATGCGGGCCTTATCGATGCCCCAGGAGAAGGTGACAACTGGCACCCCGGCCGCGAGCGCGGCGTCGAGCGCTTCGCAGGGGAAGTGCAGCACGAAATTGGCGAAGAAAGGCGCACCCGGCAGCGCCTGACGGAGGCTTGCCACTTTGGCGGCAGCTTCGTCCGGGCTGGCCCAGGTCAGGGCGAGGCCGCCCATGCCTCCTGCCAGGCCGACGGCGGTGACAAGGTCATGCGTCGCTGCCGACCCGATGGGCGCCTGGATGATCGGCAGCCGCTGGCCGTTGAGGTCGAGGAAGCGGCGGACGTGTGGTTGGTCGAGCAGGGTCATTTGCGTACCGCCCCAAAGGTGATCCCGCGCAGGAGGTGTTTGCGCAGCAGAATGGTGAAGATCATAACCGGCAGGAGGAACAGCGTGGCGCCGGCGGCCACGGCGGGCCAGTCCTGACCGCCGACGCCGATGATCGTGGGGATGAAGGGCGGCGCGGTCTGGGCGTTGCCGGAGGTCAGCAGGACCGCAAAGGCGTATTCGTTCCAGGCGAAGATCAGGCAGAAGATGGCCGTCGAGGCGATGCCGGTGGCGGCTTGCGGCAGCACGACTTTGCGGAACGCCTGAAAGCGGGTGTAGCCGTCGATCAGGGCGGCTTCCTCGTATTCGCGGGGAATCTCGTCGATGAAGCCTTTGAGGAGCCAGACCGCGAGCGAGATGTTCACCCCGGTATACAGCAGGATCATGCCGAGGTGCGTGTCCGAAAGGCCAAGCTGGCGGTACATCAGGAAAATCGGGATCGCAACGGCGATGGGCGGCATCATCCGGGTCGACAGGATGAAGAACAGAAGGTCGTCCTTCAGCGGCACCTTGAAGCGCGAGAAGGCATAGGCGGCGAGGGTGCCGAGGAAGATCGAAAGCGCGGTCGAGCCGAAGCCGATGATGATGGAATTCAGGAAGCGTTCGCCAAAGCGCGAGGGGCCGGTGACAACCTCGCCGCGACGCTGGACGATTTCGTCGACGAAATTGTCGGGCGGGGGCATGGTGGCCAGCTGTTCCGGCGTGGCGCGGGTGCGGTCGGTAAAAAGGTTCACGTAGCCTTCGATCGAGGGCGAGAACAGCACCTTCGGCGGGTAGCTGATGCTGTCAGGCCCGGTCTTGAAGCCGGTGGAGATGATCCACAGCAGCGGAAGGAGCGTTATCACCATGTAGAGGGTGACGAGCACGCCCGCGACCCATTTCGAGGCTTTCGAGGGTTCGGTGACGGAATAGGCGCTCATCTTTCTTTCACCTTGTTCAAGGCTTTGACGTAGATCGAGGCGAGGCCGAATACGGTGACGAAGAGGATGATCGCATAGGCCGAGGAGTAGCCGGTGCGCCATTTTTCGAAGGCTTCGCGCTTCAGCTCGATAGAGGAGAGGAGCGTGGTGTCGCCGGGGCCGCCACCAGTGAGAAGGACCACGAGGTCGAACATCTTGAAGTTTTCGATGCCGCGGAAGAGGACGGCGAGCATCAGGAACGGCAGCACCATCGGGATGGTCATCGTCCAGAACTGGCGCCATTTGGAGGCGCGGTCGACCTCGGCCGCCTCGTAGATGTAATCGGGGATCGAGCGCAGGCCGGCGAGGCAGATCAGCATCACGAAGGGCGTCCACATCCAGGTGTCGACGATGACGATGGCCCAGGGTGCCAAGGTGACGGAGCCGAGCATGGTGAAGGAAGAGGCTGGGATGCCGGTGACAAATTCGACCGCGTAGTTGATGAGGCCGATCTGCGGTTGGTAAAGGAAGGTCCAGAAGTTGCCGACGACAGCGGGTGACAGCATCATCGGGATCACGATGAGCGTGGTCATCAGGTCGTTGCCGCGGAACTTGCGGTTGATCAGCCAGGCGAGGGTGAAACCGATCAGCACCTGGAAAAAGAGGGTCCAGAACAGGAAATGCGCCGTCGCCTGCATCGTCTGCCAGATGTCGGGGTCGGTCAGGATGCGTTCATAGTTGCGCAGGCCGACCCATTCGACGGGCTCGTTCGGGCGGTTGGCGCGGTAGTTGGTGAAGGACAGCCGGATCGTCCAGATCAGCGGGAAGATGTTGATCGCGAGGAGGAGGAGGATGGTGGGGGCGACGAAGATCCAGGCGATGGTGCGGTCGCTGAGGCCGCGCACCTTGCGGGCGAGGGTGGGGGGCGTGGCGCGGGCGAGGCGGTCTGCTGGCGTGTCGGCTGGCAAGTCGGGCATTGGAATCGGCCTTCAGGCTTGGGGCATGCGGCAGTCTACGCCGAAACGGGCGGTATGGGTGTTGAAGCGGTGGGGAGGAGGGAAGGTGGGGCGGGGTGGTCCCCCCGCCCCGGAGGATCAGAGCTTGCCTTCGTCCTCGAAGTTGACGGTCCAGTCTGCGACGAGGCCGTCGAGGGCTTCTTGTGCGGTGCCTTGGCCGGCCACCACATAGTCGTGGAAGCGCTTCTGGCTGTCGGACAGGAGGGTCGCGTAGCTGGGTTCGGCCCAGAAGTCCTTCACGATGGCCATCGAGTCGAGGAAGGTCTGCGCGTAGGGCTGGCTGGCGGCGAAGGCGGGGTCTTCGACCACGGCGCGCAGGCAGGAGAAACCGCCCATCGACCACCATTTCGCCTGAACGTCCGGTTGGGCGAACCACTTGATGTATTCAAGCGCCGCCTCCTGCTTTTCGGAGTAGGAGACGACCGAGATGCCCTGGCCGCCAAGCTGGGCGAAGCGTTCGCCGTCGGGGCCGGCGGGGTTGACGAGGTAGCCGGTCTTGCCGCCGCCGACGTTGGGGTCAACCTCGAA
>LNFM01010492.1_pt1 | contig 13017 bp, 9 predicted proteins | sample 596031 | NCBI WGS metagenome assembly LNFM01 (sample SAMN04254537, study PRJNA301005) | activated carbon metagenome | isolation source: dual media filters at the Ann Arbor, Michigan drinking water treatment plant | place: USA: Ann Arbor
GGCATATGCCGCTTCTCCACGCCCGTTGCCTCGATAGGGTCGCATCGGATTGGTGTGCGAAAACACAGTGGTCACGTCGATGTGGATCGCTGGGAAAATATAGACGCCGGCGAGCGTGCCGATGTTGCCGATGGCCGAGGTTTCTCCGCCGGTCTGCACGTAAGCGCCGACGTTGACAGTGCTCTTGCCGCGAAGCCCCTGGAACTTGCCGTCCTTGGCGATGGCGAGTTCGAGTTCATAGACGTGGTCGCGCGCCATGGCATCGCCCAGGAACGACTCCGAGCGCGTTGCCGTCCACTTGACGGGGCGGCCGGTGACTTTGGTGGCGAGGATCGTCAGCGCCGTCTCGTTGAACAGCGCGGACTTCATGCCGAACGAGCCGCCGATGTCGGTCGCGACCACCCGGATCATGCTCTCGGGCACTTTGATCATATCGGCGATCTGGGCACGGTAGACGAAAGCGCGCTGCAGCGTCGTGTAGACCGTGTAGCGGTCGGCGGCGACATCGAAGTGAGCGAGCGAGGCGCGCGGCTCCATGGTGGCGGCGGTCACTCGATTGATCACGGCCTTGTATTTGATGACGCGATCGGCCTTGGCGAAAGCTGCCTCGGCCGCGGCCTTGTCGCCGCCCTGCCAGACATAGCAGATGTTGTTGGCGGCATTCGGCCAGACGAGCGGCGCGCCGGGCGCGATCGCTTCCTCGGTGCCGGTGACTGTCGGCAGCGGTTCGTAGTCGACCTCGATCAGCTCGGCGGCGTCGGCAGCTTCGGCTGCGGTCTCGGCCACGACGAACGCGACGGGATCACCGACCCAACGCACGAGGCCGCGGGCCAACGGCGGGTATTCCGGCTTGACCATAGGCGAGCCGTCGCGGCGCTTCAGCGCCATTTCAGCGCCCGGGAGATCGGCCCAGCCTTGCGCACGCCAATCCTCATCGGTCAGCACGGCGATCACGCCGGGCGCCTTCAGCGCCGCCGACGTATCGATCGACTTGATGCGGGCGTGGGCATGAGCTGCACGGAGAACCGAACCGTAGGCCGTGTTGGGCAGGGTCATATCGTCGACATAGCGACCGCCACCGCGCAGCAGACGCGGATCCTCGGTACGCTTCACACCCTGGCCAATCGCGAATTCACCCATGGCGGCTCGTCCCTCGTTCAGGTTTGGCATCAGCGAAAAAGTTGCGCCAGCGGACAGGTCCACCGGCGGCGGAGCGAAATACAGCGCCACTTACCTAGCAGGGCATTCCCAGGGCGTCCACGGCCCGCCCGTCATGCGGAGTCGAGGCCGAGGTTCTGGCGCGTCCGCTTCGACAGGCCGAGTGCGACCAGGCGGTGAGATTCGCGGAGGTAGGCTTTCAGGTCAGCGTCGGACAGGCCGGGCTCGGCGTAGTGCTGGATCCACTTGAGCCCGCGCGAGGCGAGATAAGGAGCGGGGCGCAGGCCGGGTTCGTGAGAGAGCATTTCGAAGGCGACATCGCTGGTCTTGAAGGTAAAGGCCGGTGCTTCGTTCGCCCAGCCGGCGACGGCAAACACTTTGCCGCCGACCTTCCAGACGTGTGATCCGCCCCACTGTACGACGTGGCTGGTGGCTGGAAGGCTCGCGCAGAAGGCATTGTACTCGTCGTAGGTCATAGGAAAGTTTCGGGCGTTAACGGTGCCAGCATACTACACCCTGGCGTCCAACTGTCTGCGTTCCCGGATGCCGGGTGGAGTAAGGCTATCCGGGACCTGATCCACGTCTGAAATGGGTAAAGACCCCGGTACTTCACGTTCGGACCTTCTGTCGGAACGTTCGTCCGGGGACGCATGGGGAAGGTTGCTTGGCCTGCACGCTTTGATTGGATCAATGCGCGTCACGGCGTCTTCGAGCGATCCACCGCTTCGCCGCGCAGCACGACCTGCGAAATGCGCCGCGTGTTCTTGATGTCATCGAGGGGGTTGGCGTCGAGGACCAGGAGATCGGCGCTCTTGCCCGCTTCGATCGTGCCCCGATCGGCGAGCCGCAGCACCTCTGCGGAATTGCGGGTGGCAGCGAGCAACGCCTGCATCGGCGTCAGGCCGGCCAGCACCATGTCCTCCATTTCATCGTGAGGGCCCCAAGGCCGATTGCCGTCTGTCGCGAGCGCGATCTTGACGCCGGCATCGTTGAGCTTGGCGAGGTTGCGTGCCTGGATCGCATGGAAGGCCTGGAGCTTGGGGCTGTCGACGTTCTGCGCGTCGAGCTTGGCGAACTCGTCGGCGGGAACACCGCCCTTCTTCCAGCTCATGTCGACCTTGACGCCGCGATCGGGCAGGTTCGGCGTCAGCACGATGCCCGGCTTCGACTTGAACAAGGCCACCATCTCGTCGTCGATCTCGCGGTCGCGGATGCCATGAGCGAACACATCGACGCCGGCCTTTATCAGGCCCTTTGCATCTTCCATCTCGAAAATGTGGGCCATAACGCGCAAGTTGCGCTTGTGGGCCTCGTCGATGATGGCAGCATAGATCTCGGGCGAAACCTTCTTGAACTTGCCGTCACGGCTGTCGACCCAGACCTTCACCATGTCCACTTTCTGCGAGGCCAGCTCTTGGACGACCTTGCGGCCCTCGGCCTCGTCGTTGATCCAGTGGGGCACGTTTATCCGGCCGGGCTCAGGCATGGTGATGCCACGACCAGCGCTCTGGAACGTCGCCGAGCCGGGCTCGATCTTCGTGCGGAGATCGAGGTTCTCGTACTTGTCGGTGCCAGCGCTGAACACGGTCGAAACACCGAACCAGGCGCGGCGCTTCAAATCGCGGACGATGCCCTCGCGGCTCTGGCTCAGGTGGACGTGAGCATCGATCATCATCGGCATGATGATCTTGCCCGCGAGGCTCAACCTGTTGGCACCCGCCGGCAACTGGACCTCGCCCGACTTGCCGACGGCTACGATCTTCGCGCCATCGACCACGACAGTCGCGTTCTCGATGGGCGCGCCGCCGCGGCCATCGATCAGGAGCGCCCCTTCATAGACGGTAATCCCTGCGGTTTGGGCGCCGGCAGCACACGGCGCGACCGCGACGATCGAAGCGCAAAGTAGAGCCTTGCGAAAAGAGCGATAAAACTCGGCCGAGCGCATCGAAACCTCCCTGAATAGACCTGAATAGAAATGACGCCCCCACGCTATTCCGGTTCTGATGGCCTCGGGAGGGGGAGGGTGCCTGTCGCCCGATCAACTTCCCGTGCGGTCGCGATCGCACCTTCCCGCCCGTCAGCCGCTTGGCAAGGCGCGGCCGATGGTGCAGAACTGCCCGCGAGATCATTCGGACTTCAAGCTCGGGAGAGGTCAAGTTGCGGCACGAAATCAAGATGACGGTGAACGGCAAGGCGGTGTCTGGGAGCGTCGAGCCGCGCACCCTGCTCGTCCAGTTCATCCGCGAGCACCTGAAGCTGACCGGCACGCACGTCGGTTGTGACACGACGCAGTGCGGCTGCTGCGTCATCCACATCGACGGCAAGGCGATGAAGTCGTGCACGATGCTGGCGGTCCAGGCCAGCGGGCGCACGATCACGACGATCGAGGGTCTCGCCGCTGCGGACGGTACCCTGCATCCGATGCAAGCGGCCTTCCAGGAGCATCATGGCCTTCAGTGCGGCTTCTGCACGCCGGGCATGGTTATGATGGGCGTCGATATCGCCAACCGCATTCCCGACGCCGACGAAGCGACCGTTCGCCGCCAGCTCGAAGGCAATATCTGCCGTTGCACCGGCTACCAGGGCATCGTCGAAGCGATCCTGGATGCCGCTCCTAAGATGGCAGCCGCCAAGGCCAAGGCCTGAGACAGGCGAGGGGATAGATCCACATGAAGAATTTCAATTACCATCGTCCGTCCGACACCGGTGCCGCCAGCACGCTCGTCTCCAAGTCCGAGGAGCCGCGCCTGCTCGCCGGCGGCATGTCGCTGCTGCCCAGCATAAAGCTTCGCCTCGTGGCGCCGACCGATCTCGTCGATCTCGGCGACGTCGCTGCCCTGAAAGGTATCAAAGTCGACGGCAAGGAAGTGTTCGTCGGTGCGATGACGTGCCATGCCGACGTCGCAGCCAATGCCGACGTTCAGCGCGTGTTGCCCGCGCTCGCGGAACTCGCCGACGGGATCGGTGATCCCGCCGTTCGCCATCGCGGCACGATCGGCGGCTCGATCGCCAACGCCGACCCGGCCGCCTGCTATCCGGCCGCCGTCGTCGCCCTCGACGCCACCGTCGAGACCAACAAGCGCAAGATCCCGGCGGATCAGTTCTTCGTCGGTCTCTTCACGACCGCGCTTGAGCCCGGCGAAATCGTCACCGGGGTCCGCTTCAAGGCGCCGGACAAGGCGAAGTACATGAAGCTGCGGCATCCCGCTTCCGGCTTCGCCGTCGTCGGCGTGATGGTGGCGAAGTACGGTTCGAACGTGCGCGTTGCAGTGACGGGGGCGGGGCCATCGGTGTTCCGCGTGCCCGCGATCGAGAAGGCGCTGTCGGCGAACTTCACGGCCAAGGCCCTCGACGGCATCACGATCCCGGACGGCGACCTGATGACCGATATCCACTTCTCCGCCGAATATCGCGCCAACGCCGTCGTCGTGATGGCCAAGCGCGGCGTCACAGCGATTGTTTGAGGCAAGCCGGGCTAATTGAACGGCGGGTGGTCTCTTGTCACCCGCCGTTTTCATTGCGGCGCTCAACCCTTCGGCGGCATCAGGGCGTCGTCGAGTTCGCTGGCGCGTCTGGCCGCGGGGCGCCCGTGTAGGCCTGCGACGTACGCCTCGAAGACCGGGCGCTTTTCGATGGTGCCGAACTGCATGCCCCACGTCAGGTGGGAGCCGACGTAAACGTCGGCAGCCGTGAACGTGTCACCGACGAGGTATTGGCGGTCGCCGATCGCGCCTTCGAGCGTTGCCACGACGTCATCCATGCTGCCATAGCCGATCATCGCCTTGCGTTCCGGCGGCACCACGAAGCCTATCGCCTTGTTCGAAGCGGCAGCTTCGAGGGGGCCCGCCGCGAAGAACAGCCAGCGATAGTAGGGGCCACGCATCCGGTCGGTCGGCGCGGGGGCGAGGCCTGCAGACGGGAACGCGTCGGCGAGGTAGGCGCAGATCGCGGCACATTCCGTCACGACCGCGCCGCCGTGCACGATGGCAGGCACCTTGCCCATGGGGTTGACGGCGAGATACTCCGGCGCCTTCATCGTGCTCGCGTAGTCGAGCAACTTGGTCTCGTAGGGCTGGCCGACTTCCTCGAGCATCCAGCGGACGATGCGGCCGCGCGACATCGGATTTGTGTAGAATACGAGATCGGGTTCAATCACTCTGGTTCTCCGTATATTGTCTTATCGTCGGGGGGGCAGATTTATAGCCCTTCGTGAGAGTTGCGGCCTCGAAGCAGACATCTCCCACGGCTTACTGCTGCATGATCTGCTCCGACCGCGGCGATAACACGACATCCGCCGTGTCCCTGCTTAGAGCTCTTGCAACACTTGTCGCCGCGCACGGAAGTGCTAGCTTAACGTCAACTATGCGGAAACATTGACGGGAGGAAGCTGCCGATGAAATCGCGTTTCAGTGCAATGGCCACTTTAGAGGCAGGCTGTGTCGCAGGGCTCGTGTCGACCGGCGCTGCCGCGCAGGACGCTGCCACATTCTACAAAGGCCGCAACATCGAGGTGATCGTCGCCTCCTCTCCCGGCGGCGGCTACGACGCCTACGCCCGCATCATCGCCCGGCATATGATCAAGCACATGGTCGGCCCGGCGACCTTTACGATCCGGAACATGCCTGGCGCGGGGGCGAAGGTTGCCACCGCCTATATCGCCGATGTCGCGCCGCGCGATGGATCGGTCATGGTGCTGACGCAGCCGGGCGCGCTGGTCGAGCCGATCCTGGGCGACCCCAAGAAGATCGCCTACAAGCCGCTGGCGTTCGAATACATCGGAAGCGCCGAGGGCTTCACCTCGACCTGCATTCTGCGCACAGATAGCAAGGTGAAGGACTACGCCGACCTCCACAATAACGAGGCGACGTTCGGCGGCGACCAGATCGGCTCGACGACCCATGACCACGCGGTCATGTTCATGAAGCTGTCCAAGGCCAAGATGAAGTTCGTCAGCGGCTACAAGGGCACCAACGACCTCGTGCTGGCGATCCAGCGCAGTGAAATCGAGGGCTTCTGCGGCTATGCGTGGTCATCGCTGTTCGCCCGCTCCGCCGACCTCGTCAACAAGGGCACTGTCAAGATCATCAATCAACTCGGCCTGAAGCCCCACCCTGAGGCTGCCAAGGCGGGCGTCCCAATGGCCCTCGACTTCGTCAAGGACCCCCTCGACCGCAAGGCGATGGAGCTGATCGCGACTGTTCAGGAGTTCGGCCGGCCCTATCTCGTCAACGGCGCGGTGCCGAAGGACCGCATCGCGGCCCTGCGCAAGGCGTTTGAGGCGACCATGCAGGACCCAGACTATGTAGCTGAGATCAAGAAGGCGCGCCTCGACGTGTCCCCGCGGACCGGCGACGAGGTAAAGGAGCTCCTCCGCCGCGTGCTCGAGGCGCCCAAGGACGTCCAGGAGCGTGCCCGCTGGTCGATCACGTCTGATTGAGCGAGCCTTAGCCTCTTCGTGCCGAAACGAAACGCCGTTTAACCTCGTGGCAACCCGTCTCCACCTATCTTGCCGTCACAGTTGCTTGTCGTGGCGTGCCAGGGGTGTCGGTGCTGCTGATGTGGCGTGCATTTCAATTGTTGATCGCGGTCCTTTTCTGCCAGTTGGCGGCAGGCGCTCCTGCGTCGGCTTCTGCTCAACCGTGGAATGAAGGGTCTGTCGGGCACTACGTGCGGCTATCCCCGGAGGGGCAGCCGCCGCTCAACGTCTACGTCGAGGAGATGGGCCGCGGGCCGCCGATCCTGTTTCTACACGGGCTCGGCGGGTCAAGCTATTCCTGGCGTTTCGTCGCACCGCGGCTGGCCGCCACGAACCGCGTCATCGGGCTCGATCTCCGGGGCTTCGGGCGCTCCGACAAGCCGTTCGACCGCGCCTACAGCTCGACCGATCAGGCGAACGTCGTGAAAGCCTTCATCCGGCAAGCCAACCTGACGCGGATCACGCTGGTCGGCCATTCCTTCGGCGGCATGGTGGCGTTGCGCCTGGCGCTGGACCGGCGGCTCGAGCCACATCGCATCGCGCGCCTCGTTGTGATGGATGCGCCTGCCTACCCCCAGGCGTTTTCAGCAGGCGTCGCGTTCCTGCGCCGGCCGGTACTGCCTTACATCGCGCTGATGCTCGTCCCGCCCGAGGTGACGGCCACGGTCGCCCTGATGATGGAGAGTGTGGGCTTCGAGCGCTTTACCGACAAGGACATCTCGATCTACGCTGATCCACTCTCTGCTCCGGGCGGACCGCACGCGCTGGTCGAGACCGCCTTGCAGATCGTGCCAGAGGACCTCAATCAGGTCATCGCGCGCTATCCAACGATTACCAAGCCGGTGCTGGCGCTATGGTGCCGGCACGATCGGGTTGTGCCTCTGAGCACCGGGCTTCGGCTGCAGCGCACGATTCCCGGAGCCAAGCTGGCGATCATGGACGGATGCGACCACATGCCGGCCGAGCAGGCCCCCGCCGCCGTCGTCGCCGAGATCCGGCGGTTTCTGGGGCGCTGAGAAGTTGGTGTGACACTTGCCGCGAAGAAATTGAGTCGTCGGAGTGTTCAGAGGGCGCGGAGGCAGAAAGGGGCGCGTTCATGTCCGCCTGCGCTTCGTCAACGTCCATTGGTGCTGCGATGCAATCGTCGCAAGGCAGCTTTCTGAAGGCGAGCGGACGGCACCATGCGCGAACAAGGTCTGCGCGTAGACCAGCACGAGGAGACTTGATGTCCGAGACAGGATGCCCCGTGTGCGGCTACCCGGAATTCATGGAGATTCATCCTAGTGGGGGCTCGACCTACGATATTTGTCCATGCTGCGGGTTCGGATCGGGCACCGATGGAATTGGGCGAGATCGAGAAGAGCGCAATCGCGAATTTCGTCAGCGATGGATCGAAACCGAAGGCGCGCGTTGGTGGTCGGTTGCGAGGCTCCCACCGGCTGAATGGAACGCCTTTGATCAATTGCGCGCAGCGGGGCTCATCGACAACGAACCGAACGAGGAAGAGGCTGAGTATTGAAGCTGCGCGACAATAAGCAACCGCCGCACGGCCCATTCCGCCATCCGGTTGATGAGCGAACTGCGCTCGTTGGAAGGCCTTCCCCCACGACCGATCGAACTCGCGTCGCTGGCGTTTCTGGGGTCCAGGCCGGAAGCCATCTAACGCATCTATTCTGATGGTGCGCCGCAAAAAGTTCCGTCATCCCCTTGCGGACACCGATCATACTGCGATCGGCGACGATGGGCGCGCCGCCGGACGGTTCGGGTTGTAGAGGTTTCGCGTGAACCGCCGGTTTCATCCTTCCTTGGCCAGCGCATCGAGCGCGCGGGACAGGCCCCGGAACGAAAACGGCATGATGATCTCCTGGCCTGCGCCGTTCTTGAAAATGAAACGTCCGCCTTCATCGAGGGAGCGCCAGCGCTTCAGGAAGTCGTCCTTTGTGGCGATGCTGGCGAAACATCCGCCCGGTAAGCAGCGCGTCCAAGACAGCTCGACAGGCTGCTTGTCCTTGTCGTCCACGGCGATCTTGACCGTGCTGGGGAATGCGATGTTGGTCGGCAGTACCGTCGTGAGATGCACGGGGTCTTTCGGAGTAGGCTTGCCGAACGCCAACTGCGCGAACGGCGCCGCTTGACCTTGGATGAGCACGCTTTGAATGACTTCGCAGGTGCGCGGGATCGCCGGCTGATTGGCGGAAGCTGCCACTGCGGCGCGGCAGCGGAGTTGCCAGTCGCCGAACGTAGCTGTCGTCAGATCGGCACCGGCGAGAGCGGCTGCGGCGGCAGGTGGCTGTGCCGCGGTCTGGGCGCCAACGGCTGGAACCTGCGCAAACACGGCTGACGCCGCAATCAAGGCACGCATCTGCATCGGGCTAGAACTCCTTTACTGCTACAGACAATGGCACCGGCATCATGTCCGCCGCCCCCCAAGATGGGCTCCGTCGTTTCGTACTTCGCGAAAGCGGCCCGGTGAACACTTTGTATCGTTCGGCCGCCTTGAGGCTCAGTGCTGTGCCGGCCGCTCACCATTGGATCCTGACGCCGGCCGAGCCCGTGTAGCCCGAACCGCTCTTGGAGAAGTCCCCATCGAAGCTGGTGAACAACGACACTTTCGGATCGATCGTCAGCCGTGCGCCAATACTCGTCCTGAGCGAATTTTCAGCCGGCAGAGCCCCACGCACGGCGAAATTGAAGCCGGGCGCGGCTAGGAATGCGCTTTCCGTCGACCGGTCGGTCGTCCACTCGTGGCGCCAGGCCGCGCGTGCCCAGCTTGAAAGAACCATGTTGGACGCGAGATCGGTATCGGCCTTGATCTGCAATCCCACCGATGTCGGAAGGGACTTGGTCACACGACCGGAATAGAAGAGGCCGAGCAGGCTCTCGCCACCCGTTGCAAGGCTCTCCCCGTAGGCATCGGACCGCAGTGTCGAGAACTGGATGCCTGCGAATGGCGTGACCTCGAACGCACCTGCGCGCAGCCTGAAGCCCGCTTCGAAATCGCCGGAGATGGCCCTGCTGGTGAAGCGGCCCTTCAAGTTTTCGGCAAGTCCGGCGATGCCGAAGGCGCCTCCGGACATTTGCACCGTCGTGCCGCCGATTGCAGCAAAACGGCTGATCTCGTTGTCGAAGATGCTCGCAGCGAGTGTACCCGATATGTAGAACGGGCCGTTCCGATAAGCCGCGTAAGTCGAGATGTGAACCGATTCCGACGTGCCCGAAGTGGCCCGTCCAGGTGAGCTGAAGCCATAGCCGCCGCCGCCGCTCGCGAAGCCGACGAGGACGTTGGGCGACGTCTGGAAATCCACTCCCGCGCTCGCACCTGCGCCCCGCTGGCTAAATGCAGCCGAGCCTATAGAGGTATTGCCAGCAGTCGAGGCAGTGCCCGCAAAGCCCATGGACCAGAACCGCCACCTGTTCGTTCCGGGGGACTGCGTCACGTCCTGGGAAGTGCGCAACTTGGCCACGGGGCCGCCGAGTCCGGAGTAGCCTTCGAATTGGCTGCCGGCTGCGTTGCCGGTCGTGACGGAGTAGCCGCTCGTGTCGATTTTGTCTCCCGACAGCCAGAACGCGGCCTGTCTTCCTGCCGACGCCATGAAGTTGTCATTTGCCGCGAAAGACGCCTGTTGTCCGCCCGATGTCGCCGAGCCTGACAGCGAGTCATAGGCAGCGCCCAGCGCCGTTGCGTTGGGCTGGAAGAACAGCGCCGTTGCAATCGGTCCGAACCGCGGCGAGGACTGCGCGGTCTGGATCGCATTGACTGCCGCGGCGACGGCGGCCTGATTGCCTCCCACCAGTCCTGCAGGTGCAAAGTCGAGCATGCTGCGCAACACCACGTCGGTGCCGTTGGGATAGTGCAGCGAGTAGCCCATCACGGCCGTATTGGGAGCCACCAGAGAGAGCCCGAGTTGGCTCGCGCCGCCCGCCGCCCTGAGGAGAACGATATCCTGGGTGCCGGGCTTCGCCGCCTGCACCGTGTTCGCCGGATCGAACAGGTTGATCGCGACGACGCCTGACAGCGCGGCAGTTCCGCTGACATCGATGCGGTCTGCAATGCCCCGCTTCAGGTCGAGATCGGCGCCATAAGTACCGAGCGCCGACTGCACGAGATTGCCAGTGAGGCTGGTGGTGAGAACCCGCTGGTAGTCACCGGGTGACAGCAAGCCGTCGTTGGTCAAGGCGTTGGCGCTTCCCAGATTGACGGTCGAGCCGGACATGAATGTCGCATTCGCCCTGTTGGCGAACGTGTTTGCCCCGCCTCCGAGATCGACCGAGCCGGCGACCACACCCGAATTGACGATCTGTTCGATGCCGGAATTGCCCCGCACTGCGTACCCGTCGACGCCGAGCGCCGAGGTAACGATGCCAGCGTTGTCGAGCTTGTTGGCGGCGCCCATTAGGAACGAGATGCCGGCGCCGAGGCCGCTGCCGCCGGCGACGGTCGCGCCAGAGGCTATGGCGATGTTGAGATCGGCATTGCCGGCGCCACCCGCACTCTGGGCGAGTATCCCGGTCGAGTTGGCGCCGGTCGCCAGGACACTGGCTGTGACGCGGACGTCGACCGCGCCAGCCGAGCCGCTGCCGGCCGCGCTCTGTGCGAAGATACCGTAGGCGTTGGTGCCGGAAACATGGATCTGGCCTGAACTCGTGACGTTGACGTTGCCCGCGTTGCCCGTGCCGCCGACGCTTCCCGCAAACGGGCCGGTTGCCGGTAAGGTCGAGGCAAACAAGCCGCCGCCGACGAGGCCGCCACCGCCGCCGATGCTTTGGGCGATGATGCCCGACGCCGATGCACCGTTCGTCGTTATCACCTGCGTGTTTTCGACCGTAACTTGGCCGCCGCTGCCGCCGGCCCCGCCACCGCCTGCCGTGATCGAGACCGGCAGGAGGGCGCCCGCCTGATTGACGGCCGTGAAGAAGCCGCCGCCGCCGCCGATCGACTGAGCGATCACGGCGTGCCCGCCTTCGGCGGTCGAATTGATCGTGCCGTTGTTCGACACGCTTACTGTGGAACCGTTGCCACCGCCGCCATTGCTCGAACCGAGCACGAGGCTGGCCCCCGACGTGCTGGCGCCGACGACCTGGATGGCGCCACCGCCGCCACCAATAGACTGGGTTAGGAGACCAACAGAGCCGGCACCGCTGAACGAGACGGCCCCAAGGCTGGTCGTGGCTGCAGCCCCGCCTGCGCCTCCGGCAGTGTTGCCGCCCAACCTCGCAACGGTCAACGCCGGGCCAATGCCGCCGCCACTGAAGAATCCGGCCAGACCACCTCCGCCGCCGATCGATTGCGACACGACGGCGCTTGCTCCGGCCCCCGTCGTCACGACACCGGCCGACGAAACGGTCACCGCATCGGCGGCCCCACCCACGGCGGGCGTCGCGGTCGCCGACGAAAGGCCGCCGACCGTGATCGAGAGACCGTCGTGGGTCTGGATGCCGTTCTTGCCGACAAATCCCGAAATGCCGCCGCCACCACCGATCGATTGCGCCACGAGACCATGCGCGAGAGCGCCTGATGTCATGGTCTGCTTGCTCGCGGTCAACGTCGCCGTCGACGCTTGCGCAGTCGTTGCTGCCGAGCCGCCCGCCGTGACGACGATCGATTTCGCCGTACCCGTCACGATATGAAGCGAGAATGCGCCGATACCGCCGCCGCCACCGATCGACTGCGCGACGGCGCCTGTGGCGTTGTCGCCGGTGGTCGAAATCGAACCTGTCGTGGACAGTGAAGCCAAGGCGCCGTCGCCACCGCCGCTGCTGGTACCGCCGACCGTTGCTGTGAGAACCGAGGTGCCGAGAACGCCGATATCGCCGGTCGCACCATTGACACCGCCGCCACCGCCGATCGACTGGCTGATCAGGCCGATTGATCCAGCGCCCGCTGTCGTGACGGCGTTGCTGTTGACCGAGATCTGCGTGGTGCCGTCGCCGGAAACCGCGCCGGTGCCGCCAACGCCGACGGTGAGGCCGCCCGCTCCGACGAACAGAGGATCAGGCACGACGAGACCGCCGTTGCCGCCGCCGCCGCCGATCGATTGCGCGAGCAGTCCATACGACAGCTCCCGCTGTGTCTCGGTCGTTCCGTTGCCGGTAATGGTGACCGTGACGGTCCCCTTGACGCCATCGCCGCCGCCGCCGCTCACCGATCCGCCGACGAACAAGCCGGCGCCCGAGGCGGAATTGTCACCGGCCTCCAACGAGAACGCACCATTGCCGCCACCGCCGCCGATCGACTGCGCAATCACGGCTGCCGAGTTCGCGCCGCGTGTTTGGATGCTGCCCGTACTGGTGACGACGACGTTGCCACCCGCGCCGCCCGCACCGCCTTTGCCACCAACCGCATTGGCCATAGATGCATTGGTCACGAGTACGCCGTTGAAGCC